>Ga0209974_10000598_pt1 | contig 12109 bp, 11 predicted proteins | sample InoplaM3SPM_FD_187592 | JGI IMG/M metagenome (GOLD analysis project Ga0209974, IMG submission 187592) | Arabidopsis thaliana rhizosphere microbial communities from the Joint Genome Institute, USA, that affect carbon cycling - Inoculated... | ecosystem: Host-associated > Plants > Roots >...
TGTCCGAGCGCTCGGCACTCTCTAATACGCTCTCGTAAATCCGCCGTCGTGTAGGACATTGAGTCCGGTAATGTGATTAGAAAACGCCGACAGCAACCCTGCGACCGCGTAGGCCACCTCATCGGGTGTGCCATATTTTCTGAGGGGAACGTTCGAGGTCTCTTCGGCAAGGCGCTGCTCAATCGTCGTCCCCGCCTTGGCGGCGCGCTTGTCAAGAGAAGCTGCATATCCCGGCGTGAGCGTGCCCCCCAGGGACAAGGTATTCACGTGAATCCCTCGCTCACCCAACGCGAATGCCAGCGTCTTGGCTTCGGCCAGCCATGCGCAACGAAGCACATTGCTTGAAGCGTAGTGGCCCATGACTTGGGCGGATGAGATTCCTGAGATGATGACGATCTTGGATCGCTTGCCATTTGCGGGATCAGGCTCCATGGCCTCAATTGCCGCTTTCAGCAGCGCCAGCGGGCCTACAAAACTGTTCTGAAGTATCTCGCGCCATTTGTCGCTGCTGGGGAGAGGGTCGTTCGTCGGCGGATCTTGGGGCGGCATCAGGACTGCTCCATCCAGGATCACGTTTCTTGCGGTCAGTTCCTCGGAAAATTTCTTGACTGAATCATCCCGTGTCATGTCGACGGAGATCCATGAGCACGAGACGGAAAAGGTGCTGGACAATTCAGTGGAGATTGACCGCAGCCTGCCCGCATCACGGGCTGCAAGAATCAGGGAGATTCCGGTTTTCGCCAGCCTATTGCATACGGCCAGCCCGATGCCACCAGTCGCTCCCGTCACAAGAATCGTTTTGGACATCTTGCATCCCCACTTCGCATAAGCAAAAGAAATTTAGCCACCAACACGCACTATCGCGAGAGGCACCGCCTGTGTCAAACGCCATTTCGTGTCTAATCGAAGGCGCTACTCGCGGGTCATGCGGAACGTATCGGCGATTCGACCCGCGCCCGAGATAAATCCGCAGCCCGAGTCGCGGGCAATCGACACGACCGAGTCTCTACTAGCGAAAGTATTCTTGCGAAGTATTCTTGCGAAGCTACATCACGATTGGGCGTGACGGCGCTGCGCTGCAGCCCGGTGCGGATGTTTCACCGATCTTCGATAACAGCTTGTGGCTCGCGGTGCAGAGCGTAGGTGCACCATCGTCCGAACGCTCTCCATCTCGAACTTGCACGCAAGCCGTCACGACTTAAAGATGCATGGAGCTGGATGCTGACGGCGTCCGGCCTGCGGGTTGGTCCCTCGCTCAGCATACTGGGGAGACGAAACTTGCCGCCGATGGCAAGCAGGCAATCAATTTTGGACGAAGTGCAACCGGCGCTGCACGCGGAAGCGCTGCGAATACACGAAGCCTGCGCAGATTAATCCCATCTGGGACGACTGGCGCGAATCGATGTACCGGAGCGATTTCTGACGGCGCTATTCTTGCGGCGTTACGTCACCTACTGCCCGTGACATAAGTGCATGCGCGGAAATGGAGGGCGCCGGCGCGCCCGCTTGCGGAAATCAGCGCGAATGCCTCGCTTCAGCCGCGAGATTAGATTGCCATCTAAGGCGGCCCATATTCAACCGGAGGCCGCTTTAGACCCAAGGCGCACCTTCCGAAACACTGCAGTCTCGGCGGCAGCGAGACTCCCGGCGGCTATTCTCGACCACGCTTGAAGATGGCCGTGAAGAACTTGGCCGCCTCGGCCTCGGCTTCCCTGTTCACCTTCGAGTCATAGCGCAGCGGTAAGTTGAACTTCTTGCCGAGCGCCGTCGCCTCGGGGTTCGTGAACGCGTGCACGGCACCGGGATATTCGATGACGCGGTAGCCGACCTTCGCCGCGTCCATGTCCGCCTTTAATGTTGCGTACTCCTCCTTCTTCACGAACGGATCGTCGGCGCCGTTCAAAATCAGGATCTTCGCCTTCACCGTGCCCGGCGCGGGGGCTGGAGTATTGAGGCCTAGCGAAGCGTGGAAACCCACGACGCCGGCCAGATCGGCTCCCGCCCTCGCCATGTTTAGCACCACAGCGCCGCCGAAGCAGTACCCCATCGCCCCAATGCGCCCACGATCGACCGTCGGCTGTTTGGCGAGCTCCTCGCGCGCCGCGTTGAAGCGAGTTTCCATCGCATGCGGGTTCTTCATCACCGAGGCCGAGAGCGCATCCGCGTCCTTGGGGTTGTCGGCGGTCTTGGCATCGCCGTACATGTCGGCGACGAAAGCGGTGTAGCCCTGCCCGGCAAGCCTGCGCGCCTCGTCGTGCATGTGCTTCGTAATGCCCCACCATTCGTGGACAACGACAATTCCGGGCCGCTTTCCCTTTTTGGCGCTGTCGTATACGACGAAACCCTTCATCGTCGTCTCGCCGTCGGTGTAAGTGACCGGCGTCTCCTTGATCGCGGCGAAAGCAGGCGCGGTGATCGACAGGACGAGCAGAGCTAGGAGAAACTGCGTTTTCATGGCTTTTACCTCGACGAACGGGAAATGGGCCGAGCAATCTAGCCCGGTGGTGCAAGCATAGCAACGTGCGAGAAGCTGCAGCCCGCTCCGCGTCGACGACTCCCGCTCAGCAGCGCACGGTCCCCATACACGCGAATCGGAAGGCGCGCACCGGGTTCCGGCGCAACTATCAACGTCCGCTTCTGGCGGAAGCTGTCCGATGATCGACGGTCGCAGTTCGACTCAAAGCAGAAGTCCCGATCACCAGCGGTAGCTGCCGCGCCTCGCGGGCTTTTGGGCTTTACGTGTCGCCCAGTGCCCTGAACGGCAGGCAACGAAAGCTCATCGCGGACTTCACTTTGCCCAACCGGCTGCCGGCGATATTCGGCGTAATTCAGTAGTCCGCGAAACGAACGACTGCTGTGTGGAGCCGTTCGCCCCGTTGTGGCCGGGAAGCGTCCTGTCGTGCGGCGCTCCCCGCTGCGTCACAGGACCAGCATCAGACTTCGGTGTGCTCGGCAATCTCGAGAGCGTCGTCGAACTTACTACGACCGCAGCAAGAAACTGCCAAGCTCCCGGAGAAGCTTGGCAGTCGGACCATACTTAAAGGAGACGCGGGTTATTTCTTGTACCCGACATAGTAGATGCCGATGACGTTGCCACCCGCGTCCTTCATTGGCTCATAGCCCGTGATGTACGGCGCCCCGAGAATAGGCACCTCGCCGTAGAACGGCTTACCTTGCTTAATTTCTGCAATGGCCTTGCCGGCTGGGTCAAGAACGGTTCCGATTGCCCGCCCACTCCCGTCGGGCTTGGGAACGCTGGTGGAAACGCGAACGTACTCATCCCCGCTCTTTGCGAAGAGAGTCGCCGTCATCCCCTTGCCGTCTTCCTTGCTAACGGCATCGACGAGATCGAAGTTGTTATTGATCTTCGTGGACCCGAAGTACAAAGCGGGAGCATCTTTACCGCCGACCGGTTCCTTTCCTTCGAGTTTCGGCGTTCCTAACTTCGCGGCCATCGCTTTTAAGTTCCGCATCGAGTTTGCTACACGCGGATCAGCCTGTGCGTTGACAATACTTGGCATGAGGACCAGCGCCGCAAGAAGGCACCCGGTTTTCAAAATACTGACGCCAAATCTGTTGCTGTTCATGAGTGGACTCCCCTTGTTCGGATCGCTGCGATGAACGCCCGTGCTTAGTCAGCGTTGAGGAGGTAATCCGACCGCCTGTTGTTGGTGGGCGCTGCATCGAGCGACACCCTATGTGACGGATAACTTCGAGCCTTCGGCGGCTCGCGATTACGGCGTCGGAAAACCCGACGAAAAAGCGTTCAACGAAGAGGGGGTGATGATCGAACGGTGTTGGCATAACCCCTCCCCGAGGCTGCCGATACAGTCATAGTCTACGCTCCGCCGTCGGAGCGTCCCGCCAGCCCCTGCCCTGTAACTGCGTTGCAAGTCGAACGCGGTCCGGTCACGGACGGTGGCGCTGCGATCCATAACAACCGTTCAACGCCGCCGAAGGTGTTATGTCGTCAACGCTTGCGGCAGAAGACCTGTATTGGGTGGGTACGACCTTCCTCGATGTTTCGCGCGGCGTTGCGCGTCTTCTGCAATGCGGTCTCACCCAGGAGGATATGAATGCCGAGCGGCGGCAACATTCCTTTCTCTGCTTTCTCGATGGCAGCCTTGTATCCCGCCAGGTACTTGGCGCCGGTGTCCTCCAGGACAATGTCCTCGAAGCCTGCCGCCTTCAGAAGGGCGCTCGTTTCGGACGGCGGTACCAAGTAGGCACCGCTCCCGTCTTCCGACCATGGCAAAGGGTAGTGCGGATTGGCGTTTGGTCCGAGCCCATGCTCGGTTAGTGCGAAGAAGGCGCCACTTTTCAGCACGCGATGGGCCTCGGAAAAGAATCTCGGCCGATCGGAAACGTTCATTGTGACGTGCTGCGTGTAAGCGCCGTCAAAAGCAGCATCGCCATACGGCAGCCGCTGGCCGTCGCCCTGCCGGATCGTCACTTGATCTTCCATCCGGAGCAGCGCAGTAAGTCTGTTACCTGCCTCGACAAACGGCGGCGTTATATCGATTCCGCTCACCTTGCATTGAAACCGTTTCGCGATATAGCGAGCAGGGCCGCCGAGGCCACAACCAATGTCAACGATGTGCTGACCAGCCTCGATGGGCACACGATCGGCGAGCTCTACGGTGGCCGGAAATCCGCGGGCATGGAAATGGTCTACCGGAGCCAAGTCCTCAAGCGTCAACGCGTCTAAAGACTTGGACATGCCTCCCAGCGCGGAGACGATGCGCGCATAAACGTCGCCCTTGGCCCAATGGTCCGCGATGGCTTTCTCGTTTGTCACGTTTTCCTCCCGGCTCAATCCCCGTGTCCGCAACAGACGTGATCCACTGTACTCCAGACGGGGCGGTCGTAGGTCTTCTATCGGTGGCTGCGGTTGAAACGGCTGCTTATGGCCGGGAAGCGCCCTGTCGTGCAGCGCTCCCGGCCGTAATGGCAGGACAAGCATCGGACTTCGGGTTGTTCGGCAATCTCGTCATGCCTCGGAGTTAGCAGGTCCGCACTCGCCGATAGACCGCAGCGGCGCGCGCGGCATCAACTCGCGCTTGGCTTCACTGCCAGGAGTGAGATGCTCTTCACTCCAAACTTTCTGCTCGCCCCACGCGCGTTGTCGGAGATGAATGCGTATGCGTCGTTTTCCCGCTCGCGAACGACGCGCAGCCCGGCGGCTTCGATGAGCGAGTGATAGCTCTGCCGTTGCGCCGCGCCTCCGATGCACGCCGCCCAAAGATCGGAGTTGCACGTGATGTTCTCGGGAAGCTGGACTTCGGTGACGATGTCAGCGAGAGCAAGCCGACCTCCGGGCCGCAGCAGACGCGCCGCTTCGCTGAATACCCTTAACTTGTCCACTGCGAGGTTGACGACGCCGTTGCTGATTACCACATCGGCCTTGCCAGCAGGCAGCGGCACCTCCTCGATGTAGCCTTTCAGGTACTTGACGTTAGTGAACCCGTCGCGCACGCGCAGCCGTTCCGCTTTCGTGCGCTGCTCGTCTGTCATGTCGACGCCGAACACACCTCCATCCGGACCGACTTTGCGGGCGGCGATGAAGGTGTCCATCCCCGATCCACTACCGAGGTCAACGACGGTTGCGCCAGCCTGCAACTCGGCGAGATCGAAGTAGTAGCCGACACCAGCGAAGGACTCGACGGCCTCAGGCGGGATCTGATCGAGGTCCGCAGGATCGTAGCCCAGCCGCTCGGCGAGGGCCCGGCCCATCTCGAAGTGGAAATCGCCCGCCGGGTTTTCAGCGACGCTGCGATACATGGCTTTAACCTTGGATTCCAAATCCTTGGGGTCGAATGCTGCGTGTGTGGTCATTTCGTCCTCTGTCTACGTCCCGCGGGAAGTAAGCTCCGCCGCGTGCCGCGACGGGCGGGCGAACCTTTTGGAAGCCAGAACCGGCGCCGCCCAGTCCCGCAGGGCAATCCGGCCGGCGCGCAATGGAAGAGTGCTCCGTGCGAGTTGCAGTGTCTTTCAGAACGTCTTGATTTTTCCTTGTGATGGGCCACAGTATTCTTTCCCCCAATCGCCAACGTGAGCGGTTCTCCTCGCATGCGGTTCTTGTTCGCAGACCATGTGCTCGATCTTGGCCGTCGGGAGCTTCGACGGGGGGCGGAGCTTATCGATGTCGAGCCTCAGGTATTCGATCTCCTCGTACATCTCGTGCGCAACCGCGATCGGGTCGTCGGGAAGGAGGAAATGATCGCAACCGTATGGGCTGGCCGGATCGTTTCGGACTCCACCCTCGCAAGCCGTCTGAATGCCGCACGCAAGGCCGTCGCGGATACCGGCGACGAGCAGCGGCTGATCCGCACCTACGCGCGCAAGGGCGTGCGCTTCGTCGGAGATGTCCAGGTCGATGCCGAGGCGGAGCCAGGCAATACCGGAGAACCACCGCCACATGTACGTCCGGCCACGCGTGGGAAGGTCTGCATTGCAGTGCTTCCGTTCGTCAATCTGGGCGGTGATCCGGAGCAGGATTACTTCTCGGACGGAATCACGGAGGACATCATCACGCAGCTCTCGCGCAATCGCTCACTCGCGGTCATTGCGAGGACCTCGAGCTTTGCGTTCCGCGGCGGAGCGGGCGACGTGCGACGGATCGGGCGTAACCTGGGGGCGGACTACGTCGTGGAAGGCAGTGTGCGTCGGCGCGGCCCCGATGTTCGCATCACCGTGCAGCTCTCGGATACCGATAGTGGTCGCCAGCTCTGGACCGAGCGTTACGACCGCGGCTTGCAGGAGATCTTCCAAGTTCAAGACGAAATTACCGGCACGATCGCGGCTCGCCTGGAACCCGAGGTCGGCATCGCGGAGCAGCAGCGCGTTGCGCGCAAACCCGTGCAGTCGCTCGACGCGTGGGATTTCTTTCGGCTTGGCACGAAGTTGTTCTACAAACCGTCCGCCGATGCCAACCGCGAGGCGCAACTGCTGTTCCGCCGTGCGGTCGAGCTCGACCCAGAGCTCGCCCAGGCCTACGGCTTCCTGTCGTATGCGATCGTGCTCAGCATGGTTTACTTTGACGTGGAGCCGCATCAGGGACTCCTCGCGGAGGCCTTGTCGGTGGCGAGGAAAGGCGTCGAGCTAGACGATCGCGATGCGATGGTGCGGTTCATGTATGGCCGCGCGCTGCTTGCCCAGGGTATGTACACGGATGCGCTTGCGGAACTCGAGAGCGCCCGTGAGATGAATCCCAGCCTGGCCGTCGTGCACTGTGGCCTCGGCGACTCCTTGGCCTATGCGGGGCGGATGAGCGAAGCGATCCCCTACTTCCAGACAGCGATCGATCTGAGCCCCCACGATCCGCTGCGTTGGGCATTCCTGTCATATCGGGCGTTGGCGCACATGTTTGCACGTCAGTTCGAAGATGCAGAGCAGTGGGCCCACAAGGCGACACGCGTGTCGAATTGCCACTACTGGGGCTTTGCGCATCGCGTGGCTGCGCTCGGTCATCTGCAAAGGACCGCGGAGCTCAAGCAGGCGCTGGCGGACCTCGCTCGAGTCAAGCCAGACTTCTCGCAAGCGATCGCGCGCCGGCGCCTCTTCTACGTCAAGGATGCGACGCAAGTCTCCACGTATATGGATGGACTCGCCAAGGCGGGGGTCTCCGAACGCTGAACTGTCAGCGCACCTTCAACACCGCCAAAGCAGTTGCGCTTTGAGTGACGCATGACCACTCGCGGTCGATTGCGCCGCGCAACGTCTGCTATGCGATCTACCCGCTACGTCCAATAGGGCCGATCTCGGTCCCGCGTCGGCCGCGCGATACCAAGCCGCAACGCGCGAAACCGGTGCGAACGCTACCTACCGAGCGCCTTCTCATCGGGGACACTGTGATTGACGCCACCGTGTCGGGTAGGCATTGCCGGCTGGGAACGGCTGCTTCCAAATTAATCTCGGAAAACCGCGGAAAGCGGAAGAAACCGTGTACAAGATGTAAGAAGGGAGCAGCCCGAAAAATGAAAAAACTATACCAATGCATGCCCGTTGGCGAACGCGCCTGGCTCGCGCGTGTCGCCATCGTCGGCGCTGTGCTATGGATGGGGATGATTATTGCGGTCGCGTTGGCGCCAGCCAGCGACGACATGCGCTGGTCATCGATTGAAGGTTACACCGATCCGCGGACACCATCGCAACCTACGCTCGACGCGCAGGAGGTCGACGCGCAGGAGGACTCCCGAACAGACGTGCCCACTGTAGCTCGTGCGCTCCTCGATACGCGTGCCGCAGTTTCGCACCGGTGAAATAGTCGACAGTTGACAGCGCATTCACGGACAAATTGTCATCCGCGTCCCGCTCGCGCCCGACATAAGATTCGGTCGGCGCGCCGCGACTGTCATTTTCGGGGCTGACTGGCGGCATGAGACTCCGCTCAGTCAATCGATGATCTGGTCAGCTCGCGCCAGGATCTCACGGGGTACAGACAACGTCAGAGCTCTAGCTGTCCTCATGTTGACGATGAACTCGAACTTCGTGGGTCCCTGCATCGGGAGATCGGCGGGGCTCGCGCCTTTCAGGATTCTGTCGACATAGCCGGCGGCGCGTCGATACATGTCGGCCCCGTCCGGGCCGTAAGCCAACAGCCCTCCGGCACGTGCGAACAACGGGGATCCGATCGTGGGTAGTTGATGCTCAACGGCGAGGCTGGCGATCTGACCGCTGAGCGGATTCAACAAAGACGTGTTAGGAACAACGACGGCGCTTACCGCCTGCCGGCGAAACTCGTCAAACGCTCTTCGTAGATCCTGCGGATTCCGCACTGTGACTCTGAAGACGGTAAGGCCCATCGCTCGCGCTGCACCATCCTCTTTTCGCCGCACAGCGTTCTCGACCTCAGGCCGCTCTATGCCGGGCACTTCGAACATACCAACGCTTGAAACGCCCGGAACGATCTGTCTCAGGAGTTCAAACCATTTCACCGTTGTTTCGAACTCTTCCAGCACGAGGCCCGTTACATTCCCGCCTGGCCGATCGACGCTGGCGACGACACCGCTTGCTACCGGGTCCCCAACGACCGCGATGACGATGGGAATCGTGGATGTCGCCTGCTTCGCCGCACGAGCTCCAGCTGAACCGTGCGTCACGATAACGTCGACGCGCTGAGCGACCAGTTCCGTCGCTAGGGCGGGCAAACTCTCGAGCTTGCGCTCGGCCCATCGATATTCGATGTCGAGATTGCGACCTTCCTCGTATCCAAAGTCTCGAAGACTTTTGCGGAGCGCGGAAACTTGACGGGCGAGATCTTGCGCGGAAGTTTGCCCGAGAAAGCCGAGTCGATAGGCGCGGTCCGCCTGCTGCACCTCCGCCGCGAACGTACTGGCCGTAAAGAGGATACAAATCACCGTGATCGAGGATAGGACGGCCTGGCATGTGTCCACGCAACGGCCCAATAGGCGCCTAGGAGTTTCCTTCCTGCTGCGAGCGCCCGGAGATTGAACGGTCCGTCGCATTCGTGGTTCGAAGATCTATTCGATCCCCGGTTGCGTCGTTATAGCTTTGTCGAGCATGCGCATTGCGGGCATTCCTCAGTCCCCTACTCGAGTCCAGCCAAGTACTCGCCGATGCTCTTGGCATCGCCTTCGGAGAGCGATGAGAATACTTCGGGAGCAGGGTGCGCGCGAGTGCCTGCCGCGAAGGCCATGAGCTGGGATGACGCGTAGCGAGGGTCCATTCCGGCCAATCGCGGGATTTCCTTCCTGCCGCCGTGGTTGGCGCCATGGCACTCACCGCATTTCGACTTCTCGACGAGCACCTTTCCCCGGCCCACCTTCAGGCCGTCCAACGAATAGGCCCCGCGAACCGGCTTCCGGGAAGCGAAATAATCCGCGATGTCACGGATGTCTCGATCCGAGAGGCTCATCGCGTTTGTCTGCATCGCTGGGTTAAACCGGCGCTTTTCCTTGAAGGCTTTGAGCTGCGCGACCAGATATTCACGGGTCTGTCCCTCGAGCGTTGGAAGCCACGCCTCGCGGTTGTTCGGCTTGTGACAGAGCAGGCACAGCTGGGCTTTCTTCTCCCCCGCCTTTGCGTCACCGTACGCCTTTGCGGGCGCGAGCATGACGAGCCCGAGGAGTAGATAACACGTCGCCAGCCATTCGGCTCGATCGGAGAGCCGCCTCACCACGTCATGTGCCTTCACAGGGAGCACTAATCGTCGTCCCACCTCCGAAACGCGCGAACCCGACGGAAAGCAGTGGCACTAACGGTACGTCATTTGAAAGGGTAAGGGCGCGCCGAAACGCTGCGGCTCAACGTGGCAGAAACCGTAAGTAGTTTGTCGTGTTCCGAGTAGTCGCTCTGCAACGGATCGAGCGATTCGATCAAGTCGGCGCGATTACCGCGTCCCGCTAATGCCGCAGGCTCTCGGGTACCTTGCCGCCGTTTTCGGCGAGCTTCTGCATGACGGCCTTCTGCAAGGCGATGTTCTGCTCCGCAGATCCGTCAGCGCCGACATGAACATTGAGCTCCTGCGCGAGCGACTTCCGCGCCGCGAGGCTCGAGTCCAGATCCAGCATCTTCAGCAGGTCGACGATCGACGTGCGCCAGTTTCCCCCGCCGCCTTTCGAACTTGCGAGCTTCGTCAGCACGGCTTCGACGTCGACATCGCTCAGTCTGGCCGACGCAGACGTTGCCGATGCTGCCGCTCCGGCCGGTGCCGCGGTGCTTTGCGCTGGTTGTGAAGCCGCAGGGCTTGCAGGGGTAGCCGCCGACGCCGAAGGCTGGCCATGATGAAAGATCTTGTCGAGGATCGAACCGAAGATGCTCATGAAAGACTCCAGTCGTTGGCTAAGAAGCAGAGCGGGAAGATGCCGCGCCGGGGCAGCAGACCATTGCAGAAGTCCGCGCGTCGCAGGCACGGGCTCACGATTTTGGACAGAATGCAACGCTACGGGTAGGCGTCACCGCCTGATTCGCGCGTAGTCCTTGGCCTACGGGTCCGCGTTGCTGAGTTCGCGGGCGCACCACCTCGGCAGTTCAAATTCGCGGTCAACGCGCGTAGCATCGACGACGCGGCATCGAGACGGAGAACATCATGGCCCATCGCTCAGTCCGGGAAACGATTTCAGGACGCAAGCCCTGCATCGCGCGCGGCGACACGACGATCGCCGCTGCTTCGCGCACGATGAAGAAACACGACATCGGTGCGCTGATGGTGGTTGATGGCGGCCGGCTCGTCGGCATTTTCACCGAGCGCGATGCCGTTTTCCGCGTTCTCGCGGAAGGCAAGAATCCTGCAAAAACTGCGCTCGCCGACGTCATGACGACACGGCCGAAGACCATTGCGCCGGATCGTGCGATCGACGAGGCGCTGCTGATGATGCACGACGGGGGGTTTCGCCACGTGCCCGTGGTCGACGGTGGCAAACCGCTCGGCATGATCTCAGCGCGCGACGCGCTCGATCCCGAGTTGCGCGAAGTCGAATCCGAAATCATGGAGCGCGAACACTTCGCTGAAGTGCTGCGCTGACACGCGGTACAACGGCGGCGATCGATAGGGGAATTGGCCACCACCGTGGCTTGGCTACAGCACGCTCTCCCACCGACGCGAAAGCCGGATCGCGCCGTTGATCACGCCGACCATCGAATACGTCTGCGGGAAATTCCCCCACAGTTCGCCCGTGCGTGGATCGAGGTCCTCGGACAGGAGCCCGAGACGGTTGCGGTGTGCCAGCAGTTCGTCGAAAAGCTCGCGCGCCTCGGCGTTTTCGCCCGCGCGCGTCAGCGCATCCACGTACCAGAACGTGCACGCGGTGAACGCCATCGTCGGCGCACCGAAATCATCGGCCGCCACGTAGCGGAACAGGTGGTTGCCGCACTTGAGCTCGCTGCGGACGACGTCGAGCGTCCTGCGCCAGCGCGGATCATCCGCGGGCAACAACCCCACTTCGCTCATCAACAGCACGCTGGCATCCATGTCGGCACCGCCGAAGCTCGCGACGAAGGCGCCGCGTGTTTCGCTCCACGAGCGTTCGAGAATGACCTCACGAATGCGTTGCGCGTGTCCGCTCCAATGGTCCGCGGGCGCGGCGAGCCCGAGGTGGCGAGCGATCTTGGCCAGGCGATCGCACGCCGCCCAGCACATGATCGCCGA
>Ga0209974_10000600_pt1 | contig 12106 bp, 12 predicted proteins | sample InoplaM3SPM_FD_187592 | JGI IMG/M metagenome (GOLD analysis project Ga0209974, IMG submission 187592) | Arabidopsis thaliana rhizosphere microbial communities from the Joint Genome Institute, USA, that affect carbon cycling - Inoculated... | ecosystem: Host-associated > Plants > Roots >...
CGAATTCATCGGCTGGTACAGCTTTTTCGCGCCCGCCGGAACGCCGCCCGCGATCGTGAACAAGCTCAATGCCGAGATCGGGAACGCACTGCAGAGCGCGTCCTTCAAGGAGCGCATCACATCCCTCGGCGCGGAGCCCAGGGCATCGACACCGGAGGAACTCGCCACGTACCTGCGGGTGCAAACGGAGAAAATGCGCAAGGCGGTGCAGGATTCGGGCGCGCGCCGCGATTAGATCGCTACGCCGTTCATGGTTCGACGAAGCTCATCACGAACGGCATTTGAGAGTAACCGTTCGCCCTGAGCGCCGTCGAAGGGCGACCAGTCGTTTTCACAGGAAGGATAGAGCATGCCCAGGATGACCGGCTCGCGTGCATTCGCCGAGATGCTGAAAGGCTACGGCGTGACGCATGTCTTCTTCGTTCCCACCATACTCATGGATGCGCTCGCCGAGATGGACGACATCGGCATCCGCAAGGTCATGACCCACGGCGAGAAGGCCGCGGCGTACATGGCGGATGGCTACGCGCGGGCGAAAGGCGCGCCCGGCGTCTGCATGGCGCAGCAGATCGGTGCGTCCAACATCGCCGCCGGATTGCGTGACCCGTACATGGCCTGCACGCCGCTCATCGTCATCACCGGCGGCTCCACGGTCGGGGGCCGCTATCGCCACGCCTACCAGGAAGTCGAGGATTTCAGCCAGTTCGACTCGGTGACCAAGCTCAACCTCCAGCTCGACGACGTATCGCGGATGCCGGATCTGCTGCGGCACATGTTCCGTACCGCGACTTCCGGCGCGCCCGGACCGGTGCATCTGCGGCTGCGCGGCTCACACGGGCAGGGCATCGAAGTGGAGGCGGATCTCGAGCCGCTGGTTGCCGAGCGCTTTGGGCGCGTGCCGGCATTCCGGCCGGCGGCGGAACCCGAAGCGGTGCGCGAGGCGGTGGCGCTGCTCGCCAAAGCGCAACGCCCCATCATCGTGGCGGGTGGCGGCGTGGTGGCTTCGCAGGCGCGGGCGGAGCTCGTGCAGCTCGCCGAAAAAATGCAGGTGCCCGTCGCGACCTCGCTCACCGCCAAGGATGCGATGCTCGACAGTCATCCGCTTGCCGTCGGCGTTGTGGGCATCTATTCGCGCGCGTGTGCGAATCAGGCGGTGTCGGAGTCCGATCTCGTGTTTTTCGTGGGGGCGCATGCGGGCGGTCAGGTGACCGCCAACTGGCGCATACCCATACCCGGCACGCCGGTGATCCAGCTCGACATCGATCCGCAACAGCTCGGCCGAAACTATCCCAACGCGGTTTCGCTCCACGCCGACGCCAGGGTCGGCCTGCGACAGATGGTGGACGCGGCGCAGGCGCAGTCGGCGGATGCAGCGAAGGCGTGGACCTCACGCATCCGCGAGCTGGTCGGGCAGTGGCGCGAGAGCGCGGATCGCATGCGCAATTCCGACGTCGTGCCGCTGCGGCCGGAACGCATCTGCAGGGAAATCACCGAAGCGCTGCCTGCAGACGGCGTGCTGGTCTCCGACACCGGGCACGCCGGCATGTGGACGGGCCAGATGATCGAGATCACCAAGCCCACACAGCGCTACATCCGCTGCGAAGGCTCGCTCGGATGGGGCCTGCCCGGCGCGTTGGGCGTCAAGTGCGCGTTACCGGATCGGCCGGTGGTGCTCTTCACCGGCGATGGCGGCATTTATTACCATCTCGCGGAGCTGGAAACCGCCGCGCGCCACGGCATCAACCTGGTGGTGATTGTGAACAACAACAATTCGCTCAATCAGGAGATTCCCTTGGTCAAGGCGGCCTATCGCGAGAAGCGCGACACGCTGTCGGGGGAGATCTGGCGCTTTCAGAAAGGGATCAATCTCGCGCGCGTGGCCGAGGAACTGGGCTGCGCCGGTTTCCGGGTCGAGAAGCCGGGCGAGGTGAAGCAGTTGCTGCCCAGGGCGTTTGCGATGGGCAAGCCCGTGGTGATCGACGTGGCGAGCGAAGAGCAGGCGCTTGCGCCGACGGCGTGGTTGCCGGGCGGTGCGCCGCGCGGGCATTAGCAGTACTTGAACGAGGACTGAAGGTGAGATCAACAAGCATCCTTATCGCAGCGTGCCTGGCGCTGGCGTCGCAACTCGCCGCCGGGCAAGGTGCTGCGACAACTTATCCAGTGAAACCCATCCGGCTCATCGTTCCACTCGCGGCGGGCGGACCGAGCGACACCATGGCGCGCACGCTGGCGCAAAAGCTGGGCGAAGTCGTGAAGCACAACATCATCGTGGACAACCGCCCCGGCGCGAGCGGCATAATCGGTACCGAGCTGGTCGCGAAATCGCCGCCCGACGGCTATACCATCCTTCTTGTCTCTACCGCGGTCGCCATCAACCCGAGCCTGTTCAAGAAGCTGCCGTACGACACGCTCAGGGATCTTACTGGCGTGTCACTGCTCGCAGCCGCGCCTTACATGCTTGCCGTTCACCCTTCGCTCCCGGTGAAAAACGTGAAGCAGCTGATCGCGCTCGCCAGGACGCGGCCGGGCGAGCTCAATCACGCCTCCGGCGGCAGCGGCACCGGCCCGCACCTCGGCATGGAAGTCTTCATGCAGCGCACCGGGATCAAAGTCGTGCACGTGACCTACAAGGGCGGTGGCCCCGCGCTCAACGATTTCGTCGCCGGCCACACGCAGGTCTACATGGGCAACATGCTGACGTTGTATCCGCAGGTGAAATCCGGACGGGCGCGGGCGCTCGCGGTGACGTCCGCCCAGCGCTCTCCTGCCGCGCCGGAGATTCCGACGGTTTCCGAGTCGGGCGTGCCGGGTTTCGAGGAGGGCGGGCAGCACGGCGTTGTCGCGCCCGCGGGCATACCGAAGGACGTGCTCGCGAAGCTCAACCGGGACATCGTGACGGCGATGCGCTCGCCCGATATCGTGAAGCGCCTCGGCGTGGAAGGCGCACAGGTGATTGCGAGCACGCCAGAGGAATACGACGCCATGATCCGGCGCGATGTCGCGAAATGGGCGAAAGTGATCACTGCCGCCGGCATCACGCCGCAGTGATCGACCCTATGATGACTTTCCGTGACATGCTTGCCGGCGGGGAAGCGTATCTCGCGCCAGCGGTCTTCAACCCGCTCTCCGCAAAGCTCGCGGAGCAGGCGGGATTCAAGATGCTCTACCTGGGCGGGGGGACGCTCGGCTATCTCAAGTGCTGCCTCGAGGCGAACCTCAATCTCACCGAGGTCGTGCAGGCCGGCGTCGAGATCCGCGGCGTTACTAATCTGCCGCTCATACTGGACGCGGCCTGCGGATTCGGCGATCCGATGCACATGCATCGCACCATTGAGCTCGCGGAGGCCGCCGGGTTCTGTGCGATCGAGGTGGAGGATCAGGTGATCCCCAAGCGCGCGCATCATCACATCGGGATCGAGCACATGATTCCGCAGGAACTCATGGCTGCGAAAATACGGGAAGCGGCGCGCGCGCGGCGCAGCCCCGATTTCGTGATCATCGCCCGCACCAACGCCGTCCGGCAGACGGGCGTGGATGATGCCGTCGTGCGCGGCAAGGCGTATCGTGAGGCGGGCGCGGACATGCTCTACATCGCGCCGCGCAGTCCCGACGAAGCGCGGGAAATCGCGAAAAGGCTGCCACCACCGTTCATGTTTTCCTACGAGAGCAGCGGCGAGCGCGCCGGCGCGGGACTGAGCCTGAAGGAGCTTGGCGCGCTGGGCTACCGCGTGCTCACGGTGGCCAACACCGCGCTGCCGTTCCACCGGGCGATGAAGCAGACCTACGAGGCAATCGCGCGCGGTGAGCCGAACCCGGTGATGGCGGGCACCAGCAACAAGGCCGAACAGGCGGCGCTGCACCGGACGGTCGGCTTCGACGAGCTGATCGCCATCGAAAAGGCCACCGTCGAAAAATAACGTCAACATTGCGCGACCATTGCGACCCGCTTGGTGCAGAGGGCGAATGACGCATAACTCGCTATCGTTTCGAAAAGCCGAGCATTCGGATCTTCCTCAGCTGGTGAGACTGCTTGCCGACGATCCGCTGGGATCGAAACGCGAGCGCTTCGAGACGCCGCTGCCCGCGTCGTATCGCGAGGCATTCGATGCCATAGCAACCGATCCGAACAACGAAGTCATCGTGGCGTGCCTCGACGGCCGGATCGTCGGGATGCTGCAGATCACGTTCATTCCTTATCTGACGTACCAGGGCGGCTGGCGCGCGCTCATCGAAGGTGTGAGGATCGACGCCGGCGTGCGCTCGCTGGGCTTGGGGAAAGCGCTGCTGCAGTGGGCGATAGACCGGGCGCGCGAACGCCGTTGCCACATGGTCCAGCTCACTACCGACAAAACGCGGCCGGAAGCGCAGCGCTTCTATGAAACGCTGGGTTTCGAGGCGACGCACGAGGGCATGAAGCTGCATCTTCCGGCGCGGACGTGATCACCGTTGAATCGCGGCCAGCTTCCCTTGTCCAACCTTCGAATGACAGAAAGGCGCATATGAAAGCGATCTGGAACGAACGCGTGATCGCCGAGTCGGATGACACGGTGGTCGTCGAAGGCAATCATTACTTTCCGCGCAGCGCGGTCAACGACGAGTTCCTGCAGCCGAGCGCCACCACGACGGTGTGCGGCTGGAAAGGCACGGCGAACTATTACAGCCTGAGCGTCGATGGCAAGCAAAATGCGGATGCGGCGTGGTACTACGCAGAACCGAAAGAGGCTGCGAAAGAAATCAAAGGCCGTGTCGCGTTCTGGAAGGGCGTGCAGGTTACGTCGTAACGGGCGGCAAGCTCGCCATCAGCCACCGGTCCAGAACCTGCCGTCGAGACCAGGCGCGAAGTCGCCGTCGATCAGGACATAAAGCATCTTCACAGGCTTTCCCGAGCGATTGCTCCAGGCGTGACTCGTGCCGCGCTGGATGACGACATCGCCGGTCTTAAGCTGGACCTCCTCCTCGTCGAGGATCAGCGTGATTTCGCCGTCGAGCACGACCGCGTAATCGACCGTCTCCGTGCGATGCATCATCGGATGCCGCCCGCCGCGGCCGTAGGTCGAAGCCTCACCCGCGCCGCTTTTCCGGAACAGCTCGCGCGCCTGCTCGAGCGTGAGCCGGCGCGTTTCCTCGGTTTCCGGTGGCACTACCGATATGCGCAGCACCGTGCCGTTGCGCGGCGGCTGCAGCGAGCGCGGCCCGCCGGCCGGTTCCGGTTCTTCCGCAGCGATCGGTGCCGGTGTCGCGTGCGTCTTCCACACCTCGAACGAAAGCTGTCCGGGACGTATGGGATTGCTGTGCACCGTCGGCACCGGCCCATCCGACAGCACAACGGCTTTGCCGTGCCCATCATGGCCCGTCACCACGCGCCGGATCTGTGTCATGTGCATTTCCTCGTCTGATACCTGGATCATCGAGTATAGCGTTCCCCGGTTGTCGCGGCAGTGAGCATCAAACTAGAATGCGTGCTGGTTTCAGCGACGGTTTCATTCTGCATCTCTCCCAGCCAGGCACACAAATACAGGAGCACAGCAACCTCATGGCCAACATTGATCTGCACAATCACGTCATTCCGCCGACGGTGGTCGATGCCATCGCGAAGCATCCGGAGCGCTTCGGCACCCGCTTCGTGGAGAAGGACGGCAAGCGCTATTTCGACGCGCATGGCCGCCTGGCGCCGCTGTTTCCGGAGTTCTACGACGTAGAGGCGAAGCTGGCCTGGATGGACCGCAAGGGGATCGACATCGCGGCGATTTCGGTCGGCCCGCCGATCTATTTCTACTGGCTTTCGGCGGAGGCAGGGCTCGCTGCCGCGAAGCTCGCCAATGACGGCATCGCGCAGATGGTGGCAAAGAAGCCCGACCGGCTGCGCGGCATGGCGCACCTGCCGATGCAGGATCCCGATGCGGCGATCACCGAGCTCGAGCGGGTGGTCAAGGAGTACAAGTTCAAGGCCGTGGAGATGGGCACTTCCATAGAAGGCGTGGCGCTTGCCGACCCGAAGTTCCGCAAAGTGCTCAGAACCATCGAGCAACTCGGCTGCTTCATCTTCGCGCACCCTTACCAGTGTCTTGCGAAGGGCGCGATGGACGATTACTACCTGGGCAACTTCATCGGCTTTCCGCTCGACACCACGCTCATGATCGCGCATCTCATGTTCAGCGGCACGCTGGACGAGCTGAAGAAACTGCGGATATTGTGCGCGCATGGCGGCGGTTTCATGCCGTACCAGATCGGACGGTTCGCGCACGGGCACAGGGTGCGCCCGGAGCCCAAGGTCAACAACGTTTCCGCGCCGCGTGAACTTTTCAAGCGCTTCTATTTCGACTGCCTCACGCACGACCCGCAGGCCGCGCGCCATCTCATCAACATCGCCGGCGCCAACCGCGTCGCCATCGGCACGGACAACCCGTTCGACATGCAGCCCGACGATCCGATGGGGCTGATCGACGCCATTCCCGAGTTGACGGCGAGCGAGCGCGAATACGTCTGCGGGCTGACCGCACGCGAGCTGCTCGGCGAAGATTGAGGAGCAGACACCGGAAAGATTTGAATCCGGGACGGACTCCGGAATGGACTTGACCCGCGCGCTGGCGGCTTTTGTCGTCCACTCGCGCTTAGAAAATATCCCGCCACCGGTCCGGCACGAGGCGAAACGCGCGCTGGTGAATTGGATGGCTTGCGCGTTGGGCGGCGCACATCATGAAGCGATCGGCACGGCGCTGAAGGCGCTCGCACCCTTCAGTGGTCCCGCGCAGTCCCAGATCGTAGGGCGACTTGAGCGCCTCGACTGCCTCCATGCCGCGCTGATCAATGGCATGAGCGCGCACGTGCTCGATTTCGACGACACGCACGCGGGCACGCTGCTGCATCCGAGCGTGCCGGTCGTTTCGTCGCTACTCGCGCTCGCTGAGCGTAAGACCCTTTCCGGGGCCGATTTTCTGCACGCTTTGATCCTCGGCGCGGAGGTCGAATGCCGCGTCGCCAATGTTCTTTGCGGCGCACATAACGAGACGGGTTACATCACGGGTACCGCGGGGGTGCTGGGCGCGGCGGTGGCGGTGGGCTATGCGTGCGGGCTTGACGAGCGGCAGATGACGTGGGCCCTGGGCGCTGCGGCGACACAGGGGGCGGGATTGCGCGAGATGGCCGGCACCATGTGCAAAAGCTTCGTACACGGCCGCGCCGCGCAGAACGGGATGCTGGCCGCACTGCTAGCCGCACGGAACTTCACCAGTTCGCAGTGCGCGATCGAAGCCCCGCGCGGGCTGATCGCGATTTTGGCGCCGGGCGCTGGCGTCGAGGCGGCCATCGCCGGCCTGGGCGAGTGCTACGAACTCATGCGCAACACGTACAAGCCCCACGCCTGCGGAGTGGTGTGCCATCCGGCGATAGACGGCTGCATCGAGCTGCGCGCACGGCATGGTGTTGCCGTTACGCAGGTGCGCAGCGTGGCGCTGCGCGTGCACCCGCTGGCGCTCAAGCTGACGGGCATACGCGCGCCGCGTTCCGGCCTGGAAAGCAAATGGAGCATCTACCATTCGGCCGCGGTCGCACTGTGCGATGGCGTCGCCGGCGAAGCGCAATATACGGACCTCAGGGTCCATGATGGAGAGATAAGCCGGGTGCGCGAATGTGTCGCCGCCGAGGCTGATGCAGCCCTCCGCGACGATGAAGCTCACGTGGCGATTACACTCGCAGACGGAAGGCGGCTGGAGGCGCACGTGACACATGCGCTTGGGAGCGTGGACAACCCGATGAGCGACCGTCAACTCGACGCCAAATTTCATCAACTCGCCGGCGAGACGTTCAATGTCGAGCGGCGCGATCGGTTACTGCGCGCGTGCTGGGCCGTGGAGGAGTTGGCGGGTGCCGCGGAAATCGCCCGACTTGCGGCGGCCCCGGCTTCAATGTAGGAGGACGCTCCCGTAGGCCGGGCGCCGGCACCAAACCCGGGAAGGCGGTAGAATACCGGCCCGTTTTCTGCCGAACGTTTCTCACCGTCCGTTATCCAAGAACAAGCACAGGAGAGTCTAATGAGCGTCATACGCTGTACCAGGCACGCGCTGCTCGTCAGCGCTGCCGCCTTCCTCGGCGCCGCGTTCCCGGCGTCCGCCCAGCAGTATCCTTCCAAGCCCGTGCGCGTCATCGTGCCGTTCGCTCCGGGCGGCGGCAGCGACATCACCGCGCGCCAGGTGTCGGCCAAGTTCACCGAAGCGTTGAAGCAGCAGTTCGTGGTCGAGAACCGCGGCGGGGCGGCCGGGCTGATCGGCATGGAGCAGACGGCGAAATCGACGCCCGACGGCTACACCATCATGATCATGTCGGGCAGTTTCTCGGCGACCTCGGCGACGCATCAGCCGAAGTTCGACCCGATCAACAGCATCGTTGCGGTGGCCGAGGTGGGGTACACCCCGTTCGTGCTCTCGGTGCATCCGTCGCTGCCGTCCAAGACCACCAAGGAATTCATTTCCATGGTACGGTCCAAGCCCGGCGAGCTGGTCTATGCATCGAGCGGTGTCGGCGGACTTACGCACATGGCGACCGAGTTGCTCGCGAGCATGGCGAAACTCAAAATGATTCACGTCCCCTACAAGAGCACCGGCGCTGCGATGACCGATCTGCTGTCGGGCCGGGCGCAGCTCATCGTGGGCAGCCTGCTTCCCACCGTTCCGCACTTCAAGACCGGCAAGCTGCGGCCGCTGGCAGTTACGACGGCAAAGCGCTGGTATTCGCTGCCCGACACGCCAACGGTAGCGGAGACCGTGCCCGGCTATGAAGTGGAGCTGTGGTTCGGCGTCATGGCGCCGCGCGGAACGCCGCAGCCGATCATCGATCAGCTCAACGGGACGGTGAACAAGATGATCCAGGAAGCCGACATGAAGAAAAACCTCGAGGCGCAGGGCATGGTCCCGTCCGGTGGGCCGCCGTCAAGGTTTACGGATCGCACCCGCAAGGACTACGATCGCTGGGTGAGGGTGGTGAAAGAAGCGGGCATCAAGCCCGAGTAAGAGCCGGCTTTAGCGCCATGACGGGCTGCGGAGCGATTCGCGGCCCGTTTCTTTTTCCGGCGCGGCCAGCGCTCAGCCGGCCGCGTGTTCCGCGACTTTCTCGGTAAGAACGCGCCTGAGTTGCATGACGGCGGACGTGGGGCTGGTCAGCACCCGGCGTCCCGGCCGGTCGGCTATCGCGGCAGCCGCGCTCGCCATGGAAAACTGTCCCAGGATGAGCGCATCGCAATCGCCGATTTCCTCTGCGGCTTCGGCAATGATGCGGTCGTGCACTTCCGGCTGGCCGGCGTGCAACGCTTTCAGTGCCGAAGGGACGGTCAGCGTGCTGATCCGGATCTTGAGCCTGCGCTCGCGCGCCATCTGCTCGAGTTCCGTCTTGAGCGCCGGCACGCTCGGAGCGAACGTGGCGAGCAGTCCGATGCGGTCGCCCGCCGCCAAGGCTTCATCGAACATCGCCTCGTTCGGCTTGAGCACCGGGATGGGGAGCACGCGTTGCGCCGCTTCGATAGCGGGCCCGAACGCTGAGCAGGTGAAGAGCACTGCGTCTGCGCCGCAGCCATGCGCGTAACGCGCCAACGCGACGAAGCGCTCGACCATGGCCGGCGTGATCCGGCCGGCTTCGGCGAGATCGGGCGCCAGCGAGTCTTCGAGCAGGCTGGTGGTGCGCGCTTCCGGCCACAGCCGGCGGAACGCGCTCACGATCGGCTCGATTGCCACCGGCGTCGCATGGATGAGGGCGATACGCGGCCCCGACATTCCGTCCCTCCCGAAAAGACCGCGTATTCTACATGCTCCAGGCCGGCTGGGGCACTGTTTTTGCGGTCTTTTCCAGGCAGGAAGGGAATGAACGGGACGCGCTTGCGGTATCATGCTCAGCGCGGACTAAACCGTGCCTGCTCAACGTAGCACGCGCGTCGCAAGCCCGGCAACCGAGTGTCGAGGCGCACAGGAGGAGGAACATCATGCGGCATGCTGCGTCGATTTCTTTGGCGGTTCTCTTGCTCGGTGTTGCGGGCATCATGCCCGCGACCGGCGCCGCAGCGCAGGACTATCCCAGCAAGCCGGTGCGGCTCATCGTGCCGTATCCCCCCGGCGGCGGCAACGATACGCTCGCGCGGCTGTTCGGCGCGAAGTTGACGGAAGCGTGGGGCCAGCAGATCGTGGTGGACAATCGCGGCGGCGCTGGCACGACCATAGGCACCGCTCTCGCCGCGCGTGCGGTCCCGGACGGCTACACCATCCTGTTGTCGTCGATCGCGACGCACGCCATCTCCCCCAATCTGTACAGCAAGCCGGGCTACGATCCGATCAAGGACTTCGCGCCGATCACACTGCTTGCGATCGCGCCCACGGTGTTGTGCGTGAATCCCGCAGTCCCGGCCCGTTCGCTCAAGGAGCTGATCGCGCTGGCGAAGACGAAGCCGGGCGACCTCAAATTCGCGTCCGGAGGCAACGGCACGCCACCGCACATGGCGGGGGTGATCTTCGCTTCCATGACCGGCATCAAGCTGCTGCACGTGCCCTATAAGGGCGGCGGTCCCGCGATCGCCGGGCTCATGGGTGGCGAGACCACCATGATGTTCGATACGGCAGCTTCCATTCTTCCGCACGTCCGGGCGGGGCGCCTCAAGTCACTCGCGATCGCGCGCCCGGCGCGCCTTGCGGAGTATCCCGACCTGCAAACCTTTACCGAGGCCGGCGTGCCGGGTTACGAAGTGAACGCGTGGTACTCGATGCACGCGCCGGCCGGGACACCGGCGCCGATCATCGCGAAGTGGAACAAGGAACTCGTGCGGATACTGAAACTGCCGGATATCGATCAGCGCCTGAAGCAGCTTGGATCGGAGAGCGTCGGTAATGCGCCCGAGGCGTTCGCGAAGTTCGTCAAGTCGGAAAGCGCGAAGTACGCGAAGGCGATACGCGATTCAGGCACCCGGGTCGAGTGACCGCAAGCTGTACATCGCTTCGAACAAGGAGGAAGCAGGCATGAAGAAAGTGCATACAAATTTCACGCTGCACGCGCTCATATTGGCTGCAGTGGCATGCGCGCCGGGACCGGCACTGGCGCAGGCGTACCCCACCAAGCCGGTACGAATCATCGTCGGATTCGCCCCGGGCGGCGGCACTGACATCATGGCGCGCGCGGTCGGCGCGAAGCTCAGCGAATCGATGAAGCAGCAGTTCGTCGTGGAAAACCGTCCCGGCGCCAATGCCAATCTCGCGGCCAAGCTCGCGGCCGAGGCGCCCGCCGACGGTTACACCGTCCTCTTCATGTCGGTCGCCCACATCATGAGCAAGCCGGTGTACAAGAACCTTGGCTACGACATCGAGCGCGACCTGACTCCGATCACGGTGGTGTCCGAAGTGTCGAACGTTTTCGCGGCGCACCCTTCCTTGCCCGCGAAGACGGTGAAGGACCTGATTGCGCTGGCGCGCGCCAAGCCGGGTGAACTTACCTATGCCACGTCCGGCGTCGCGAGCCCCGAGCATTTCGCGGGCGAGATGTTCAAGGTGATGACGAAGACCAACCTACTCATGGTGCCGTACAAAGGCGGCGGGCCGATCGCCATCGATCTCGTCGCAGGCCACGTCATGACCAGCTTCAGCACCATGCCGCCGATCATTCCGCACATCCGGGTGGGCCGCGTACGCGCGATCGCGGTGACGAAGGACAAGCGGGCCGCCGTGCTGCCCGATGTGCCGACCGTCGCGGAAACGGTGCCGGGTTACGCGATGAGCACCTGGTATGGCGCCGTTGCGCCCGCCAGGACGCCGCGCGACATCGTGACACGGCTCAACCAGGAGATGATGAAGGCGCTGGCGCTGCCCGACGTCAAGGAGCGCCTGGCGTCGCTCGGCGCCGATATCGTTGCCAGCAGCCCGGAGCAGACAGCGTCGTTCTTCAAGTCCGAGCTGGCGAAGTACACCAAGGTGGCGGAGGCGGCAAAGATCCGTGCCGAGTAACGTAGCCGATATGCTCATTCGTCATGCCGGTGAAAACCGGCATCCATGCTGTGGATCCCGGCGTCCGCCGGGATGACGTGGCGTGCCCATGAGCATTGTGCTGGGCTGCATCGCTGACGACTTCACCGGCGCAACCG
>Ga0209974_10000601_pt1 | contig 12088 bp, 13 predicted proteins | sample InoplaM3SPM_FD_187592 | JGI IMG/M metagenome (GOLD analysis project Ga0209974, IMG submission 187592) | Arabidopsis thaliana rhizosphere microbial communities from the Joint Genome Institute, USA, that affect carbon cycling - Inoculated... | ecosystem: Host-associated > Plants > Roots >...
TTCCTCGAGCTCTTTTCGCCCGACCTTGCCGCCGAACTCGGCCGCCGTAGGATAGCTGGTGTAGCGCGGAACCGGGTTCGCTAGAAGCTCCGGATAATAGGTCCAGGCGGTCATTTTCGTCCTCGTCAATCAAGAAGCGCGACGCGCGCGATCTTTCCGCTTTGGAATCGGGCTCAACCTAACGCCGGGGTCAGGTCATCCAGGATAGGTGATGTTACGGAAGCTGCGGCCGATCTTCGTTGGCGCCGATCCAATTCCAGTCCCCGTGAGAGCGGTTTGGTTTTTGCGGGAATGCCGGTAGGGGAAGGTCATGGGCAGCCAGGACATCGACAAGGGCACCGCACGTATCTTCGCGCGCGAGGCTCATTTGCGCTCAATCCTGGAAACCGTGCCCGACGCGATGATTGTCATCGACGAGCGCGGCTACATCCTCTCGTTCAGCTCCGCGGCCGAGCGCATGTTCGGCTATAAGGAAGACGAGGTGCTCGGCGAGAATGTCAGCATGCTTATGCCCTCGCCCGACCGCGAGCGGCACGACGGGTATCTCGAGCGCTATCTTCGCACCGGGGAACGCAGGATCATCGGCATCGGCCGGGTCCTGACCGCCAGGCACCGGGACGGCGCGACCTTCCCGATCGAGCTTTCGGTCGGCGAGGCGCGGATCGGCGATGATCGGGTTTTTACCGGCTTCATCCGCGACCTTACCGAACGGCAACAGGCCGAACTGCGAGTCCACGACCTTCAATCCGTCCTTGCCCATGTCCAGCGCGTCTCGGAAATGGGGACATTGGCGACCAGCCTCGCGCATGAGCTCAATCAGCCGCTGACCGCCATCGCCAATTATGTCGAAACGGCGCGCGATTTGCTGGCCGATAATGCGGAAACGTTGAGGTATTTCCAGGACCAGCTCGACAAGATTTCGGATTTCAGTCCCGCGCAAATCGCGGCTTCGCGCGCGAAGCTGGAACGGAATACCGATACGATCGAAATCATCAGGGAGGCTTTGTCCGAGTGCGCGGCGCAATCGGTGCGGGCCGGACAGATCGTGCGCCGCCTCCGCGATTTCGTATCCAGGGGCGAAACCGAGCGGCGGATCGAGAGTCTCCAGCGCCTGATCACCGAAGCCAGTGCTTTGGCACTGGTAGGCGGCGGCGGTCAGGATCTGGAAGTTGACGTCCGGCTCGATCCAAAAACCGACTTGGTTCTCGTCGATCGGATCCAGATCCAGCAAGTCCTTCTAAACCTCATTCGCAATGCGATCGAAGCGATGGCTGAACAGCGCGATCCGCGACTTCTTATTTATTCCGAGAAGCAGCCCGACGGCCTTGTCAGGGTCACGGTGGCGGACAATGGGCCCGGCATTGGACCGGACGTGATGGAACGCCTGTTCCAGCCCTTCCACAGCACAAAGTCGAACGGCATGGGTCTCGGCCTTTCCATATCCGCGACCATTGTCGAGGCTCATGGCGGCCGCATCTGGGCCGAGCCGTCAAAGCTTGGCGGGACTGCCTTTCATTTCACGATAATCGACGCGGACAGCGAGGAGGCAATGGCGTGAGCGAGAAGATCGTGCATCTGGTTGACGACGATGAGGCTATCCGCCGGTCCGCGGGGTTCATGCTCAAAACATCGGGCTACCAGGTAAGAAGTTATAGCTCGGGCGTGGAGCTGCTTAAGGAGAAAGAACTTGATCCAGGGTGCATTCTCCTGGACGTGCGCATGCCTGAGATGGATGGGCTGCAGGTACAGCAGGCGTTGCTGGATCGCGGGATCGGCCATCCCGTGATCGTCATGACCGGCCATGGCGATGTCACCGTCGCAGTGCAGGCGATGAAAGCAGGGGCGGTCGATTTTATCGAGAAGCCATTCGAAAAGGCCAATCTCATCGATGCGATCGAGGAAGGCTTCTCAAGGATCGAACATGCCGACCGCAGCCGTGTCCGGGGGGAAGAGGCCAGGGTCAAATTGCAGGTGCTGACGCCGCGGGAGCATGACGTCCTGGAAGGCCTGGTCCGCGGCCACCCTAACAAGACGATTGCCTACGACCTGGATATCAGCCCTCGCACCGTAGAGATTCACCGCGCCAATCTGATGAGCAAGCTCGGTGTTGCGAGCCTCTCCGAAGCACTGCGGATCGCGTTCGCCGCCGGGTTGGGGGAGCAGCGAGCGGGCTGACTATTGCAGGTTCGCCACGCGGTACCTGACCGAATGGCCGTCGGGCTCGGTTAGAAACAGTTCTTCGCCCACCTTGATTGCATCTGCGCCAAACTGGAACAGCGGTTGATTGGCGTCGCCATTCGCTTTCCTTGAAGCGCCATTGGCCCCGGCATTGCCGTTCGTCTCATATCGGATAGCGAAGCCGGCAGGCGTCCGGATAAGATGTCCAACCTGGTCCGCTTCATTCGGCCAATATCGGCGTACAGTCGCTCGCATCGGCTGGGATTCAAGGGCGGAGGTGACGATTTCACCTTCGTCGGTAAGCGGCAGTCGAATTAAATAGGATCGGCCGGCCGATCCCTTTGGGAACTGCCAGCTGGACGCCAATTCGAGTCGGATCACCTTCCATTTCATCCTGTGGCGAATGCGGCATCGCCGCGCCGCGTTGAATACGCACATCTACGGAAGTCGCGGGATTGAGATGGATCAAGGCTCGCGCCGCCCTTCCGCGTCAGACCGATTGCGGCGAGGCCAGACCGCGCATTCGGGAATCTGCGTACATCCAAGGGGTCGGGGCCTCGCTACCAACTGAGCAGAATCAAGTGACAGGCGCGAGAGGCAGATATGGGCACTACGAAAAAACTCTGGATCTGGCTGGCGGGAATTTTTCTCGTTTCCTTCGGCATCCTCGGCCTGCTCGGCAGGGAAATATATGTGCAAGCGCCGCCGGTGCCCGAGCGCGTGGCTACGGCAGGCGGCACAACGCTCTATACCCGGGCGGATATTCAAAGCGGCCGCGAGGCCTGGCAAACGCTGGGCGGCATGCAGCTTGGCTCGGTCTGGGGTCATGGCGGCTATGTCGCGCCCGACTGGGGCGCCGACTGGCTCCATCGTGAGTCAACCACGCTGCTCGATATCTGGGCCAGAGAGGATGGCGCCGCCAATTTCTCGGCGCTCGACTCCGAAGGCCAGGCTGCACTCAAGGAGCGGCTCAAGTCCGAGCTGCGCACCAACAGCTATAATCCGTCAAGCGGCACGATCATCGTGTCCGACGACCGTGCCAAGGCGATTGCAGCGACGGCCGATCATTACAACGCCCTGTTCAGCAGCGATCCCAAGCTGGCCGAGCTTCGCGAGCAATATGCGATCCCGGAAAAATCGCTGACCAATGACACCGATCGCGCCAACCTTGGCGCTTTCTTCTTCTGGACCAGCTGGACCAGCGTCACGCAGCGTCCGGGGCAGGAGATTAGCTACACCAACAACTGGCCGCACGATCCCTTGGTGGGCAATGTGCCGCAGGCTTCACTCGGCATGTGGTCGATGGCCAGCTTTCTGTTCCTGATTGCCGGCATCGGCTGGCTCGTCTGGTTCCAGGCTCGCCGCGGCGGGGACGAACACGCCGCCGTGCCTGCGGGCGATCCGTTCTTGCGGCTCACGCCGACGCCATCGATGAAGGCGACCACCAAATATTTCGTGACGGTCATCGGCCTCTTCCTGGCCCAGATCATGCTCGGAGCAATCACCGCCCATTATGCGGTCGAGGGGCAACAGTTCTACGGCTACAATATTTCCGAGCTCATTCCTTACGCACTGACCCGGACCTGGCATACCCAGCTTGGGATCTTCTGGATCGCGACAGCGTGGCTAGCGACGGGCCTCTATTTCGCGCCGATGCTGTCCAACCATGAACCCCGGTTCCAAAGGCTGGGCGTCAACATCCTTTGGGTGGCATTGCTGGTCGTCGTCATCGGCTCCTTTGCCGGCGAGTGGTTCGCCATCCAGCAGAAGCTTGGCCATGCCAACAATTTCTGGTTCGGCCACATGGGTTATGAATATGTCGACCTGGGACGCTTCTGGGCGATTCTCCTGTTCGCCGGCCTGATGATCTGGCTAACGCTGGTCGGGCGGGCCCTGTGGCCGGCGCTCAGGAACCCCGGCGAAACCCGCGGCCTGGTCGGAATGGTGTTCATTTCGACCATCTGCATCGGCCTGTTCTTCGGCGCTGCGCTGACCTGGGGCCGTCACAGCTCACTGTCGATGATCGAATATTTCCGCTGGTGGGTCGTCCACCTGTGGGTCGAGGGCTTCTTTGAGGTGTTCGCCACCGCGATCATCGCCCTGATCTTCGCCGGCCTGGGCCTGGTCCGTGCCCGTGCCGCCAATTCGGCGGTGCTGTTCTCCACCGTCATCTTCCTGACCGGCGGGATACTCGGCACGCTTCACCACCTCTATTTCTCCGGAACCACCACCCCGATCATTGCGTGGGGCGCCATGTTCTCGGCTCTCGAGGTGGTTCCGCTGGCGATGCTTGGGATCGAGGCGCTGCACAATTACCGCATCACCAAATCAGCGCCGTGGGTCGCGACGTACAAATGGCCGATCATGTTCTTCGTCGCGGTCTCCTTCTGGAACCTGGTCGGCGCGGGTATCCTCGGTTTCGCCATCAACCCGCCGATCTCGCTCTATTATGTGCAGGGCCTGAACCTGACGCCGAGCCATGGTCACGCCGCTTTGTTCGGGGTCTATGGCATGCTTGGCATCGGCCTGATGCTGTTCTGCCTCAGGACCGCGTTCCGCACCGCCAGCTGGTCGGACGCGATCCTGAAGCCGGCGTTCTGGACGCTGAACGTCGGCCTGGGCTGTATGGTGTTCCTGAGCCTCGTGCCGCAAGGAATCTACCAGGCCTACCACAGCATCACGACCAGCTTCTGGTATGCGCGGTCGCCCGAGATCATCCACGGACCGGTCATGGAGACGCTGGTCTGGATGCGGGTGCCTGGTGACACCGTCTTCAGCGTTGGCGCAATCCTGCTCGCTCTCTTCATGGCCAAGCTGCTTATCGGCCCCCGCACGAGACAGCCGGCAGGGGCGATCGAGCCCGAACCGGCGATGCTGCCGGCCGAATAAGAGGCGACGCCGGGCGGGCTCCGTGGCGCAAGCGACGGGGCCCGCTTTAACAAAATGAAAGTGTGAGGCTTAGGGCAATGACGGTCATAACGCGCGGCGAACAGATGCTGGCTTTGCGGCGTTCGAGGATGGAAGCAGCGCCGGCGTTCCTTCGCGGTGGCTTTAGGCCCTTCTTTTTCCTTGGCGCGCTCTGGGCGGTGGCCGTCGTCTTTTTGTGGGTGTCGGCCATGGCGGGGTCGATCGAGCTGCCAACCTCCTTCGAACCGCTCGCGTGGCACCGGCACGAAATGCTGTTCGGTTACCTGGGAGCTGTCATCGCGGGATTCCTGCTAACCGCGATACCCAATTGGACGGGGAGGCTGCCCATTGCCGGGGGGCAGTTGGCGGCCTTGGCCTCCCTTTGGATTGCCGCGAGACTGGCCATGCTCTTTTCGTCGATGTCCGGCCCGATCCTGGCGCTTGTCCTCGATGCGGGCTTCCTTTTGCTGCTTGCGCTTCTGTGCGGCCGGGAAGTCATCGCCGCTAAAAACCGCAACGTGCCCGTCGTCGGGGTCGTGCTGTTGCTGGCCCTTGCATCCGGCATTGATCATGCCGAGGCGCTGGGGTGGATTGGCACCGACGGCCTTGGATGGCGCGGGGGATTCGCGCTGGTCCTGCTGCTCATCACGCTGATCGGCGGCCGGATCATCCCTTCATTCACCCGCAATTGGCTTGCCAAGCAAGGCCGTACCCAGGGGTTGCCGGGTCAGCCTTCCGGCTTTGACAAGGTGACCATCTTGGCGACGGCGGTCGCGCTCGTGGCCTGGCTGACGCAGGCCGATGCGGAAGTCGCTGGCCCGTTCCTGATCGTCGCCGGAGTCCTCCAACTCGTCCGTCTCGGCCGGTGGAAAGGATGGTCCACCCTTGCAGAGCCGCTCGTGCTTATCTTGCACATGGCCTACTTCTGGCTGCCGCTTGGCCTGATCCTTCTGGGAACGAGTCTGCTTGTTCCATCGCAGCCAGCCTCGGCGGCGCTTCATGCGCTTGCAGCAGGTGCAATGGCGTCTATGACTCTTGCCGTGATGACCCGGGCAACCCTTGGTCACACCGGCCGGGACCTTCGGGCCGACACAGGCACGACAATCATCTATCTCGCGGTCACGCTTGGAGCTGCGCTGCGGGTGTCGGCGCCCTGGCTTCCGTTCGACTATATGGGGCTTATCGAAGTGTCCGGCGCGCTGTGGGGCGCGGCCTTCCTTCTGTTCCTCGCACTGTACGGGCCCATGCTTCTCGGGCCGAGACCGGACGGCCGGCCCTAGGGCTCCAAGGGCTTCACCAAGATTACGGAATCGAGCGACAGGCCGAGCCCGGTCCAGCCATGGGCCTTGGCGCTATGCTCGTCCGCGAAGCCGCGCGAGGCCAGACGAAGCTCAAGGCCCGTGCAGCCCAGGTCGCGGGCAAGCTTTTCGGCCGCGTCGAGCAGCGCTCTACGTCCGGGTGCGGCCCGGCTCAATTCGAAGGTCACGAAATCATCAAGCGCGAGCACGAGGCCGTGCCGCATGCGTTCCCCCAGGCGATAGCTGAGTACGCCGACGATTCCCCCGCGTCCGTCCCACAGGCCAAGCAATCCGCCGGAACGGTAGCGCCGCTGGACATAATCCTCCCAATCCTCCGGAGAGACTTCAGGAGCGATCGATCGGATCAGCGGATAGGCCCAATCGGCCTGCGCCGGAGTGAGCGCATCTACGTAGAATTGCGGCTTATGGGACGCATGGGTTGCCATTTATTCCTCATCGCATGGGGACAAGGGCAGCTGCGTTGATCTGCCTCAACTCCGGACAATTTTTCGGGAGTATCGTGAAAATGCTGGCAACACGGTCCATGGACCTTCCCATGCTGGAGCCGGGGCACCCGTGCTTCGACTGCGAAGTGAGATCGATCGCCGTGTGCGGCGTGCTGGAATCCGCAGCTCTGCGCGATTTCAAGCATAGTGGCCTTACCGTCCGCTATAGCGCTGGCGAAACGGTTGTCTTCGAAAGCGACGTGGCGGCGAGCGTCTATAGCCTGACCAATGGGCTGCTTCGCCTGTCGAAACTGCTGCCGGACGGTCGCCGCCAAATCGCCGGCTTCCTCTTCCCCGGCGACTTCCTGGGCATCACGATGGAAGAAGAGCATGCTTTCACGGCGGAGGCTGTCGCGCCGTCGACGCTTTGCCGCTTTCCAAGATCGCGGTTCGACGAATTCGTTGCCACTCATCCAACCCTCGAAAGCCGACTTTATGCGGTGGCGGCGCATGAATTGGCGGCGGCGCGGCAACAGCTTGTTCTGCTGGGCCGCAAGACGGCGACCGAGCGCGTCGCATCCTTCCTGCTGATGCTTGCGGGCCGCTGCTCGTGGAAGTTCGAGGGCGATATCATCCTGCCCATGTCGCGCGCGGATATTGCCGACTACCTCGGGCTGCGCATCGAAACTGTCAGTCGGGAAATCACCGGGCTCAAGACTTCGCGGATTATCCGCCTGACTGGCCGCCAATCATTGAGGATTGTCGACCGCGCGCGGCTCGAGGAGTTGGCCGAACAATAACCAGTCCGTTGCGTCCGTGGCGCCATGATCCAGGTCAAATTGGAAGGGGTCGGATTGAATTTGATGCGGCGCAACTCGGCGCTAGTCGGCGCCGGCTAGATTGGTCCGCGAAAGTAAGAAAGGTACGATCAATGAAGAAGATCTCACTTGTCGCGATCGGCGCGCTCGCAGCTGCATTGGCCGGCGCGTCCGCCATGGCCCAGGACCATTCGGATCACCGTCAGGGCGAGGCCAGCGCCAAGGTCGCGGACATTGTCCGCGATCCGGCCGACCTACCCGGTCCTCTCGCGCGGCGAGGGCCGGAGCTCGTCAAAGTCAGCCTTGAAACGGTTGAGGTCACGGGTCAGCTCGATGATGGGTCGACCTATCATTACTGGACCTACAACGGGAAGGTTCCCGGCCCCTTTGTCCGCGTCCGCGTCGGCGACACGGTCGAAGTGACCATGAAAAATGCCGACGACAGCGTGATGATGCACAATGTCGACTTTCATGCGGTGACCGGACCTGGAGGGGGCGCGGTAGCGACCATGGCCGCACCGGGCGAGTCGAAGGGCTTCACCTTCAAGGCCCTGCAGCCTGGCCTATACGTCTATCATTGCGCGACCCCGACGGTTGCCCAGCACATTGCCAACGGAATGTACGGCATGATCCTGGTCGAGCCCGAAGCAGGGCTCAGCAAGGTCGACCATGAATATTATGTGATGCAGGGCGAGATCTACACCGAGCAAGCGAACGGAACCAAGGGCGAGCTCACCGAAAGCATGGACAAGCTGTTGGCCGAAACACCCGAATATATGGTGTTCAACGGCGCGGTGGACGGCTTGGCAAGGAAGCCGCTCAAGGCCAAGACGGGCGAAACGGTTCGGGTCTATTTCGGCGTTGGCGGTCCGAACAAGACCTCCAGCTTCCACGCGATCGGGGAGATTTTCGACAGGGCGTGGTCGCTGGCCTCGATTACCTCGGCGCCCATAACCGATGTCCAGACGCTGACGGTCCCACCGGGGGGCGCCGCGATCACGGAGTTCAAGGTCGAAGTGCCTGGAAAATATCTCCTGGTCGATCACGCCCTGTCGCGTCTCGAAAAGGGGCTGAAGGGGATCATCGAAGTGTCGGGTGAGCAGAGGGCTGACCTCTTCCATGCTAATCAAAAGGATGATCCGCAGGTGGCTGCCGCGTCGGGACACTAGCCTGCCGGCGAGGGGGCCAGCGGCGGCGGAGAGATCCGCCGCCGCATCCGTTTACAAGCGTCGCCGGCAAGATTTCAGGCAGCGATCATGGATCGGATCGAGGCGGCAATGGCGGTCAACGGGAAGGTGCACAAATTCTTCGAAACGCGCGCCATGGACGCAATCGAGCCTGGCGGCCTGCTATCCTTCGGTGAACCAAGCTTCCTCGCCAAGGCGCCGGAAGACTACGTAGTGCACCAATTACCGCGAGCGACGATATTGGGCCAATGATGGTCAACCGATGGCCGGCCGTGAAGCTGGTCGCATTCCTGTTCTGCCTTTTTGGCCTTGCGGGTGTCGGCGTGGCAACTCCCAACCCTGCGGCGGCCCCTGACCAGCCTTCGCTTGCGTCGGGGGGCGTTGCAGAGGCGGCCAGCCGCCTCAAGCCAGGGCAATTCCTGTGGGCGCCGCAAATTGCGCCAAGCGGACCAGTGCTGGTCGTGGTCAGCCTGTCGACCCAGAGAGCGGTGGTATACCGCAACGGCGTGCCAATCGGGATTTCCACCGTTTCGACGGGCCGCCCCGGTTATGAAACGCCGACGGGCGCCTTCGTGATCCTCCAGAAGCACGTCGAGCATTATTCCCGCACCTACGACAATGCGCCGATGCCCTATATGCAGAGGCTGACTTGGGGAGGCATCGCCCTGCACGCCGGCAACCTTCCCGGATATCCGGCTTCGCACGGCTGCATCCGGCTGCCGCATGGATTTGCAAAGCTGCTTTACCAGCTTACCCAGCGCGGCATGACCGTCATCATCACCGAGCGATCGGGAGTGCCGCGGATTGCGCCATCCGAGCAGCTTTTGGGCGGCGATGAGGGTGCGCCAAAATTGTCGACTTCCATGTACTGGCATCCGGACAAGTCGACAGAAGGTCCGCTATCCATCGTAATCAGCGCAGCTGACAGGCGGATCGTCGTTCTCCGCAACGGCGTGGTCATCGGATCTGCTGCGGCCAGCATCGACGGCGCGATCAATCGGACGACAGCCTATATCCTGAATGGCGTTGTCGGCGGGAAGCGCAGTTGGCTCAGGCTTGGCTTGCCGGGACAGTCGGATGAATCCGAGATGCTTCGCGGCCGCATAACGGCCGCCGAACCCTTTCGAAGCCTGGTCGATTCCCAGCTCGTCGTTGGAACGACAGTGATCGTCACGCCGGACTCGTTGCAGGGCGATTCCGGCAATCGAAGCCTGACGGTCATCGAGGCCGAAAAGCCCGTGGAGAAACAATGATCGTCGGGGCAGCCCTGCTAGGCTCGTTGATGGCGGTGAGTGATGCCGACGTCACCGGCGACGGCCTGAAAGGGCACTGGATCAACCCGCCCCGAAGCGTGATCGTCGAAATCTCGGCCTGCGGCGACGAAAGGCTGTGCGGCCATGTTCGCTGGGCGTCGGAAAAGGCATCGGCCGACGCCCGGGCCGAGGGAACCGATCCGCTGACAGGCGTCGAACTGCTGCATGACTTCGCGCCGTCCGGTGCCGGTCGCTGGAAAGGGCAATTGTTCGTGCCCGATCTTCGCAAGCGGACCAGCGCGGAGCTTCGCATTGTCGATGGCCAGCAAATCAAGATCATCGGCTGCGCGGCAGGGGGATTGCTGTGCAAGTCCCAGATCTGGAAGCGGATCGACCCTTACGCGCCGCCGCCAGCTGACTAGCCGTCGCCGCCGACCGTCAGCGCCTCGCTGTGCCCAATGCCCTTGCTGTAGTCGAGCACCGATACATATTTGCAATCTGCACACATCAGCGCCGTGTCCTCGTCATCGGGCTCCCCGAATTCTGCGAGGTTGGGATGCCGTTCCATCATTAGCTGCCAGGCCCGCTTCCGCTCGCTCGCGTCCGTCACTTCGCGGGCGTGGGCACCGGCATAGACTGCCTTGATCTCGCCCAGGAAGCTCGTGTCGGCTGCCACTGCGATCGAGACGCGATCGTCCTTGGTGATGTTCGCGAACTTCTGGCTAGCCCTGAAAATCAGGAAGTAAATGCGCCAGCCCTCGTTGGTGTAACCGACGATAGTCGTTTGCGGCCAGCCGTCGGGTCGCACCGTGGATACGGCCATCTGCCGATGATCGTTCAGGATCTGGATTGCAGGTTCCAGCATCTCGCGCTCCCCAATCTGATGATGGGATCAGAGTAAGCTTGGACCATAGTCCGTTGAACTAGGGAATGCTCCTTAGCCCCAAGCTCAGTGTCCATGCTCCGAAGCCGCGGGTTTGAGTGTCAGCATGGGCGCGGGGTTTTTAATCGAGCCCCAGCTTTGACCTGCAGCCGGGATCGTCGTCCATTCCACGGTTTCGCTGCCGCAGGTCTGTCGAAGAGGGAGGTAGAGAGCACCGGACTTCCCCTTGGGAATTTTGATCATGACGCCGAAGCCGTCGAATTGATCGGCGGGCAGGGTCCCGCGCCAGGTGATCGCGGAAACCCGATCATGATGTTCGCGGCCTTCGAAAGTTGCAGGGCTGGTCAGTGCCTTCCGCTCGATCTCGATCGTCCAGCCGGGCTTGGGGCGAGGCCGGGCGGTGAGTACGTCTTCCGGTAATTCGATCCGAACGGCGGTTGTCGCCGTGTCGCCGCATCCGTGCCCCACACGAAACTCGCCGGCATAATAGCTGTCGGCCGCCGCTTCCGACGGCGACATGACGATATGGGCGCCAGCGGGCATCGCGATCGCAGCGGCAAGAATGGGAAGCTTCTTCATTTCAAAACTCCTGAGGGGATATCGGGGAAGCGAAGCATTGCCGCTCACCACTTGGTCCGGACGCCGGCGTACAGGGCGCGCCGTTCGATTGGATAAAAGATTGCACGCTGGGCGGGTGACAGCGCTTGATAATCAACCACCGCGCTCAAGTCGCCGACCGCCTTCCGGTTGGTCACGTTACGGACATCGGCGAAGAGCTCTGTGCTGCCCATGACCGTTATTCCGCCCGAAAGACCGAGCGTTGCGTAGCCGTTGGTCTTGAAGCTGTTGGCATAGTCTGCCCATGCCCCCGAGGGCATCCATTCGATGCTCGGTGACACGTGCCATTTATCCGGACCGAGCCTCAGCTCCGCTCGGTAGAAATGTTTCGGAACGACCGGCAGGCGATTGTCACCATATTGGCGGTCGCCGCTGAAGCGAAAGTCATTGAGCTGGTAGACCTGCTTGAGCCGGGCCCAGGACGTGACGTCCAGATCAAGCCCCGCCTCGATACCCTGATGGATCGTCCGGCCCGCGTTGAAGGTTGAAGCGGGAATGTC
>Ga0209974_10000606_pt1 | contig 12060 bp, 8 predicted proteins | sample InoplaM3SPM_FD_187592 | JGI IMG/M metagenome (GOLD analysis project Ga0209974, IMG submission 187592) | Arabidopsis thaliana rhizosphere microbial communities from the Joint Genome Institute, USA, that affect carbon cycling - Inoculated... | ecosystem: Host-associated > Plants > Roots >...
CCCGCCGATCCTCATCGCATTTGCGATGCGGTGGGCGTTGAGTCATTGCGGGCGTCATCGCTTCACAGCACATGAATCGCGGCGGCCTGCGCGCGTTGCGACATTACGGACCGCCAGCGCCCGCAAATGCGCAACGGCACGGTGGTTCTGCAAAGCCTGTCTAACGGTTGTCAACCGCTGCAGCCACGCCTGCCGTACACCTGCGAAGTGCGCCCAAGACAAGGTCTGCCGCTTCGTCCGCAGAGTGGCAGGCGGTGTCCACAATAAGCCGCTCTTGCTCCCACAGCGCGTAGTCGTGTCGCTCGACCGCTTGCCAAGTTGGCAGCACGAGGCCCGCTACGTCGCCGGGGCGCGTTGCCACGCGGTGCCGATGCTCTGCGGTGTCTGAGCAGATCAGTTCCACCTCCAGGATGGGCACCCGGGATTCGCGCGCAACGGCACGCCAGGCTTCGCGCGTTACCGGCAGCGGGTTGACGCAGTCCGCCAACACCGGCAGACGCGCTTCAAGCTGGGAGCGCGCCAACGCATATGCCACCAGATAGCCCGCCGGGCCGACGTCACCAGACACGAGCGCGCCGGAGCCCCGCAGCGCCTGCTCGATGGTGTCGATGCGCAGATACACCGCAGCCCATCGCGTCAGCAAAACACGCGCGACCGTGCTTTTGCCCACACCGGGCAGCCCACCCAGCACCACCAGGATGGGCGCGGGAACGCTTCCTGCGCTCAATCCACCACCGTCAGCTTGGCCACACTGAGCGCCAGCCACTTGGTGCCGTGGCGCGGAAAGTTGACCTGCGCGCGCGCATCGTCGCCCACCCCTTCAATCGCCAGCACCTTGCCTTCGCCAAACTTGGTATGAAACACGTTGATGCCTGCGCGCAGGCCATGGGACGGTGCGGTCTTCTGTACGGGGACCGGCGGGCTCGCAAATGTCTCGGATTTGAAGCCAAATTGGCCTCTGGCGCTTGATCCATAAGCACCTCCAGCTCCTGAATTAGGAGCATACGAGCCAAACCCCTGCTGCCTGGGGGTGATCCACTTGAGCGCCGCCTCAGGCAGCTCGTCAAAGAACCGGCTCTTGATGTTGTAGCGCGTCTGGCCGTGCAGCATGCGCGTTTGCGAGTGGCTCAGGTACAGGCGCTTGCGCGCGCGGGTGATGGCCACGTACATCAGGCGGCGCTCTTCCTCCAGGCCGTCGCGGTCGCTGGCGGAGTTCTCGTGCGGGACCAGTCCCTCTTCCATGCCGCCGATGAACACAGCGTCAAACTCCAGGCCTTTGCTGGCGTGCACCGTCATGAGTTGCACGGCGTCCTGCCCGGCCTGGGCCTGGTTGTCGCCGGCTTCCAGCGCAGCGTGGGTCAGGAACGCCGCCAGCGGCGACAGGGTTTCGCCGGTGTCGATGTCGACGATGCCGGGGATGGCTTGTGTCAAAGGCTCGTCCAGCACCGGCGCGTTCGGGTCGAGCCCCTGACTCACGGCGCTTTGCTGAAGGGGCGTGCCATGTTCGTCCAGCGGCAGCGCCACCGCGTCGCGGCCAAAGCCTTCCTGCGTGACAAAGCTTTCGGCCGCATTGACCAGTTCTTCCAGGTTCTCGATGCGGTCAGCGCCTTCCTTCTCGGCGCGAAAGTGCTCCACCAGCCCGGTGGATTCGAGCATCTGCTCGATGATGCCGCGCAGGTTCAGCCCCTGGGTCTGCTCGCGTAGCACATCCACCATGGCCACAAACGCGCCCAAGTTGGCGCCTGCCTTGCCGGGCACGGCGCTCACGGCGTCGTGCAGCGAACAGCCTGCGGCGCGGGCGGCGTCCTGCAGCGACTCTATGCTGCGCGCGCCGATGCCACGCGGCGGAAAGTTGACGACCCGCGTGAAGCTGGTGTCGTCGTGCGGGTTCTCCAACAGGCGCAGGTACGCCAGCGCGTGCTTGATTTCAGCGCGTTCAAAAAACCGCAGGCCGCCGTACACGCGGTAGGGCACGCTGGCATTGAAGAGCGCCGATTCGATTACCCGGCTTTGCGCGTTGCTGCGGTAGAGAACGGCGATTTCCTTGCGCTCAAAACCGTCATTCCGCACCAGCTGCTTGATCTCATCGACCATCCACTGCGCCTCGGCCAAGTCGGAGCTGGCCTCGTACACGCGCACGGGCTCGCCTGCGCCCTGCGTGGTGCGCAGGTTCTTGCCCAGGCGGCGGCTGTTATGGCTGATGAGGGCATTGGCCGAGTCGAGGATGTTGCTGTAGCTGCGGTAGTTCTGCTCCAGCTTGATCTGGCGCTGCACATCAAACTCGCGCACAAAGTCGGTCATGTTTCCCACGCGCGCGCCCCGAAAGGCGTAGATGCTCTGGTCGTCGTCGCCCACGGCAATCACGCTGCCACGGGCTTCAAAGCGCCCGCCCACCTCGTTGCCCGCCAGCTGTTTGAGCCAGGCGTACTGCAACTTGTTCGTGTCCTGGAACTCGTCGACCAGGATGTGCGCAAACCGGCGCTGGTAGTGCTCGCGGATCGCGTCGTTGTCGCGCAGCAGCTCGTAAGAACGCAGCATCAGCTCGCCAAAATCCACCACGCCTTCGCGTTGGCATTGCTCTTCGTACAGCTGGTAGACCTCAACCTTCTTGCGGCTGTCGTTGTCGTGTGTGGGCACGTCGCCGGGGCGCATGCCTTCTTCCTTGCAGCTGGCGATGAAGTACGAAAGCTGCTTGGGCGGAAAACGCTCCTCATCCACGTTGTGCTGCTTGCACAGCCGCTTGATGGCCGAGAGCTGGTCTTGGGTGTCCAGAATCTGGAACGCCTGCGGCAAGCCCGCCGCCTTGTGGTGCGCGCGAAGCAGGCGGTTGCACAGGCCGTGGAACGTGCCAATCCACATGCCGCGCACATTCACAGGCAGCATGGCAGAGAGCCGCGCCACCATTTCCTTGGCAGCCTTGTTGGTGAAGGTGACGGCCAGAATGCCGCCCGGCGTGGCGTAGCCGTTTTGCAGCAGCCACGCGATCCGGGTGGTGAGGACACGCGTCTTGCCCGAGCCCGCGCCCGCCAGGATAAGCGCGTGGCCCGCGGGCAGCGTGACGGCAGCCAGCTGCTCGTCGTTGAGGTGGGCAAGAAGGGGCGATGCGGCCAAGGCTGCAGCAGAGGATGGGGGCGCCAGTGCGTCTGGCGCGCCCGGGAACGGGTCTTGTGGGAACATGCGGCCATTGTAGAAACCGCCCGCTCCGATGCACCGCATGAAACCCCTTGCCTTTGTCGCCGCTGCCCTGCTGGCCTGCCACGCACCGCACCTGGCAGCCCAGTCCAGCTGCAGCAGTGACGGCACACGCCAGCCCGTCGCCGTGTTCGAGCGCTTCCTGAACGCAGACTGCGAAAGCTGCTGGACCGATGCTTCCACGCCCGCTCCGTCCGTTGGCGCTGGCGCCCTGGTGCTCGATTGGATCGTCCCCAGCCCCTTGGGCGACGACGCCCCGCTGTCGGCCGCCGCCACGCGGGATGCATTGATCCGGCTTGAGAATCTGGGACGCACGCCACCCGCGCGTACTGACGTGTATGTAGCCACCGTGGAGGCGCCCGGCCCGGCGGCCCGCCTTCGAGTGGCCGCAGGAATGCCGTTCAACGACTACCTGGGTACCTCCATTGCCTTCGCGGGGGGCGGGAGAAGTTCTATGGCCAATGGTGCAAAGAGAGATGCCAGCTCGGGCATAGGCACATGGGACTTCTATCTGCTGCTCGTGGAAACCGTGCCTGCAGGCACCGAAGGCACGCCGGTCGAGCGAAATATCGTGAGAAACATGCTCCAGTCCTCATGGGATATGCGCCAACCGCTATCAAATGTGAAGCAATCAAAATGGATGGAATCGCGGCCCATGCGCTATCCCGAAGGCGCCCGGCCCGAGCGCCTGCGCGTGGTGGGCTGGGTGCAGGACACAACCGGGCGTGTGGTCGCCGCAGCGCAGTCAGCGTGCCGATGACCCTGCGGCCGATACAGGTCATACCGGCGCCGTTATAGGGCGCGTGGGACAGGCCGGTAGAATCAATCACCGGGCCCAAGTTTCTTGACGCCCGGTTTTTTGTGCCTGCGCACCGCAGGGTTCGGAGCGGCCTTTCACGGCCCTTCCCGCAAGACCGGTCCGAAAGCCAAGCGCCCACCGCCGCCAAAATTGTTTGGCAGCGTCCTTTTATGGAGCTTGGACATCTGATGGAAATCTTCGACTACGACAACGTTCTGCTGCTGCCGCGCAAGTGCCGCGTGGAAAGTCGTTCGGAATGCGACGCCAGCGTGGAGCTGGGCGGCCGGTCGTTCCGCATCCCCGTGGTGCCCGCCAACATGAAAACGGTGGTGGACGAAAAGATCTGCGGTTGGTTGGCACAGAACGGCTACTTCTACGTGATGCACCGTTTTGACCTGGACAACGTGCAGTTTGTGAAAGACATGCACGCCCAGGGTTGCTACGCGTCGATTTCCCTGGGAGTGAAACAGCCCGACTACGACACCGTGGACCAGTTGGTGGCGCTGGGCCTGACGCCCGAGTACATCACCATCGACATCGCCCATGGCCATGCCGACAGCGTGAAGAACATGATCACCTACCTGAAGCAGCACCTGCCCAAGGCCTTCGTGATCGCCGGCAATGTGGCAACCCCCGAGGCCATCATCGACCTGGAGAACTGGGGCGCCGACGCGACCAAGGTGGGCGTGGGCCCGGGCAAGGTGTGCATCACCAAGCTCAAGACCGGCTTCGGTACGGGCGGCTGGCAGCTGTCTGCATTGAAGTGGTGTGCCCGTGTGGCCACGAAGCCCATCATCGCCGACGGCGGCATCCGCAGCCACGGCGACATTGCCAAGAGCATTCGCTTTGGGGCGACGATGGTAATGATCGGCTCGCTGTTTGCGGGGCACGAGGAATCGCCCGGCAAGACGGTGGAAGTCGACGGCGAGCTGTTCAAGGAGTACTACGGCTCGGCCAGCGACTTCAACAAGGGTGAGTACAAGCACGTGGAGGGCAAGCGCATCCTCGAGCCCGTGAAGGGCCCACTCGCCGGTACGCTGACAGAGATGGAACAGGATGTGCAGAGCTCCATCAGCTACGCCGGTGGCAAGAAGCTGATGGACATCCGCAAGGTGAACTACGTGATCCTGGGCGGGGACAACGCTGGCGAGCACCTGCTGATGTAGCGTCCGGCTGCCGGGACTGGGAGCCGGTGCCAGGGCACGCCGCTTCGGGGACGGCGCCCAGCCGCCCAACGCCTCACGCTCGCAGCAAATTCAGCGCCATGTGGTGCAGATCATGCCCCGGCGTCGCCAGGGCGTCGACGATGCTGAAGTGGTTCAGGCCAGGCAAGGCAACACTGCGGGGTACGAAATGGCTGCCCCAGGCGTCCTGCATGAGCTGGTTCTGGCGCAGGAACTCGGGGCTTTCATCGGCCCCCACGGCGCAAAACAGCTGGCCGGTGGGTGGCTCGAGCAGACGGGCGGGGCTGTACTGCAAAACCTGCTGCTCGGTCAGCTGCAGCGTCGACTGAAACATGGGCGTGTGCATGATGGGTTCCAGATCGTGCACGCCTGAGATCGACAGCGCATTGCGCACCAGCCCATCGGGGAGGCCCGCACTGATGAGCGGCCAGACGCTGGTCAGCAGCATTGCGGCCAAATGGCCACCTGCCGAATGCCCCGCCACCGTAATGCGCTTGGGGTCGCCGCCGTACGTGCCGACACTGCGCCACGTCCAGTCCAGCGCTTTCTCCATCTGGCGCAGGATGTGCGGGATGGTGACGGGTGCCTCGGGGGTGCCCGGGCACAGCGCATAGTTCACCACGACCACGCAGAACCCGGCCTCCGTAAACGGCTGCGCGATGAACGAGTGGTCGGACTTGTCGAGCGAGCGCCAATAGCCGCCATGGATGAACACCAGCACCGGTACCGGTCCCCCGTCGTGGGCGGGGCGGGAGGTCAGGAACACATCCAGGGTTTCGCCCACGCCAGCGCCATACGCCACATCCAGCACACACGGAATCTGCGCCCGTACGTGCGCAGATTCCCGCGCCCAGCGCTCCAGGAAATCCATGTGCTCCGGGACCAGGGCACGGTTGTTGTACATGCGTTCCAGCCAGGCGGGGTCGTGCAGCGGCAGGCTCATGGTCGTCTCCGTACTTCTTGTAACTGCGGCATCATCATTCCGATCAGGCCACGCTGCAAGCTCCATGACAGGCATGCGCACCAAAAAGGCACATGATGGCGCAGCACAGCGTGATAACTCTTGCTTTGGACGACGACCCCATGACAACACCCCCGCTCCATATCGCAGTTCTCGGCACCGGCATGATGGGCGGCCCGATTGCGCGCCGCCTGCAGAAAGCCGGCCACCGGGTGCACGCCTGGAACCGCACCCGCGCCAGGGCAGAGCCCTTGGCAGATGACGGTATTGCAGTCCACAACACGGCCGCCCAAGCGGTCAAGGATGCGGATGTCGTCATCAGCCTTCTGGAAAACGGTCCGGTGGTTGGACAGGTCCTGTTTGACCTGGGCACCGCCCAGGCCATGCGCAAAGGCACCCTCTTCATTGACATGGCTTCCATCCAGCCCCGGGAGGCGCGAGACCACGCGGCGCGCCTGGGCGAGATGGGCATCGCCCACCTCGACGCGCCAGTATCCGGCGGAACGGTGGGCGCCGAAAACGGCACGCTCGCCATCATGGTGGGAGGCCGCGCCGAGGATTTCTCCCGGGCCCAGTCCGTATTTGAGCGCTGCGGCCGCGCCACGCACGTAGGCCCCCACGGCGCAGGCCAGCTGACAAAACTGGCCAACCAGATGATCGTCGGCATCACTATCGGCGCCGTCGCTGAAGCATTGCTGTTCGCCGCCAAAGGTGGCGCCGACATGACCAAGGTACGCGAAGCCATCCAGGGCGGCTTTGCCGACAGTCGCATTCTGCAACTGCACGGCCAACGCATGGTGGAACGCGACTTTGCCCCGCGGGGCCGAATGGCCGTTCAGCTCAAGGACATGCGCAACGCACTGGTCACCGCCAGCGAGATCGGCTTTGACGCGCCTGTCACCGCCTTGTTCGAGCAGCTGTACGCCCAAGGTGTAGACCACGGCCTGGGCGAACTGGACCACAGCGGTTTGTTCGTCGAACTGGCAAGCCGCAACGCAATGCAATAATTTCCGCGCCTCGCTTGCCAAGGCCTAAAAAACTGGTGCATAATTCGAGGCTCTGCAGCAATGCAGGCAGATTACAAAGTTTGGGTTCTTAGCTCAGTTGGTAGAGCAGCGGACTCTTAATCCGTAGGTCGAGTGTTCGAGTCACTCAGGACCCACCAAACGCAAAAAGGCGCTACAACGACAAGTTGTAGCGCCTTTTTTCTTTGAAGCCTCAGAATTGATAAACGTTGGAGGATGCTTGGCTGGCTGAGGTGAACTTCTCTTGCCTTCCGTGGAAGCGACCTCAGGGCGTCCGTTACAGCAGTTGCCAAAAGCCGGGAATATGTCACACTCCAGCGGTCTGTCCAAAAGTCCACTTGCATGGTCTCGACTAACATTGCAATGCCGTCAGTTTTGGCGGTTCGACCCCCACGAAGTCGAGGTATGCAAGATTTAGCCCGCCTAGTGCGGGCTATTTTTTTGGGCATTGCGGAGCTGGCGAACATCCGGGCACACTGCAGCAGCCACAAACATCCAGCATTGTGAGAGCCCAACCGCCAAACGGTACTACCTGAGTGCTCTCTCAACCTCCCCTACAAGACATGAATCCCCACGCCCAGACTCTTTGGCGCGCCCCGCAATGGGCACTGGCTGCCCTTCTTGCTGTTCTGGGCATGCTCGGGCCGTTCTCCATCGATACGTATATCCCTGCCTTTACTGGAATCGCACGTGCGCTTGGCGCGACCCCCGTCGAGATGCAACAGACACTGTCGGCGTACCTCTTCGGATTTGCGTTCATGAATCTGTTCCACGGTGCGCTCGCAGACAGCTTTGGTCGGCGACCTGTGGTCTTGTGCGGTATTGCAATGTTTACCCTGGCGTCAGCCGGGTGCGCACTGTCGCAGAGCATAGGGCAACTCATCGTGTTTCGAGCGTTGCAGGGGCTATCGACCGGCGCTGGCATCGTCGTTTCGCGGGCCGTCATCCGCGACATGTTTCCCCCGGCGCGCGCCCAGCAGGTCATGAGCCAGGTAACGATCTACTTTGGAGTGGCGCCCGCCATTGCGCCGATCATTGGCGGATGGCTCTTCGTGCATGCAGGCTGGCACAGCATCTTCTGGTTCCTGACGCTCATCGGCGTGCTGCTCTGGGTTGCCAACTACAGGCTCCTTCCTGAAACTCTGCAGCCCGAGCATCGCCAACCTTTCAACGTACCCCATCTGATGCGGGGCTATTGGCAATTGGGCTCCAGCCCCCGATTTGTATTGCTCGCGTTGGCCAGCGGCGTGCCGTTCAATGGCATGTTTTTGTATGTGCTGGCAGCACCAGCGTTTCTGGGAGAACACCTCGCGCTGGCCCCTACACAGTTCTTCTGGTTCTTCTTGCTCACCATCTCCGGGATCATGGGTGGGGCGTGGCTCAGCGGACGGCTTGCGGGGAAGATTGCGCCCAAGCGCCAGATCCGACATGGCTTCGTCATCATGTTCACCGTTGCTGTCGCCAACCTGGGCGCCAATCTGCTTGTGCCCGCACACCCTGCGTGGGCGCTTGCGCCCATTGCTGTTTTTGCTTTCGGGTGGGCGTTGATGGTGCCGGTGGTGACGCTGCTGGTGCTCGATCTTCATCCCGAACGGCGCGGCATGGCGTCTTCGATGCAGGCCTTTGTGGGCTCGACCGCGAACGGCTTGGTAGCGGGGGTGCTCGTCCCTCTGGTCATGCATTCCACCGTGCTGCTCGCCCTGGCGTCGCTGCTCATGATGTGCGTAGGCTTGGTGGCCTGGGTGTATTTGCATCACCGATGGCCTGACGTCGGCCGCAACGCGATCCCGTCTTGACGCACATCCGGGCACCAGAAAAGAATCTTGCACTTCTGCGTGGCTACGGCAGCATCTGCCGCGGCGGGTGACAAACCAGTCCTTCGCAGTTCCAGCGTCGCGTCGTGCAACCGGGCATTGTGACTGGTCGGCCCCCCAGCTCCCCCCAAAAATAGCGCCTTCCGTTAGATGCCTACTGCCGTGCGACCTACTGAACCGAGCTGCGCCTTTCGATCCCTTTGTCCTGGTAGTAGCGAATTTTTTCAGCGTACATCGCCTGGTCGGCACGGTGGATAGCCGCCTCGACCATGTCGCCAGAACCGCAGGAAGCCACGCCCATCGCCAGGCTCACAGGCTGGCCTGGGTAAAACTGATTGTTCAGGTCCAGCATGGAGAGAATGCGCTCCTGCAGCGCCAAGGCAGCGCGCTCATCCATACCGGGCAACAGGACGGTGAATTCGTCGCCGCCGATGCGCGCTGCGCATGCCGGAGAGTCCACCGCCTTGGCCAACACCTCGCCCACGCGACGCAGCAGCGAATCCCCCGCCGCGTGCCCCTGCTCATCGTTTACGGCCTTGAGGCCGTTAAGGTCGATCGCAACGATCGACAACGGCCAGGGCCCCTTGCGCGTGATACGGTTAAGTTCCTCCGCATAGAAGGCCCGATTGCGCAGCTGGGTCAGCACGTCGTGTTTGCCCAGATATTCCAGGTACGCCTCGGCCTTCTTGCGCGCCGTGATGTCGACCAGCGACAGTAGCACGAGCCCCCAGTCGCTCAGATGGTCCGCCAGCACGGAAAACTGCATGTGGATGTGCACGGCATCGCCCGAAAGCGAATAGTTGACTACCTCGCGCTGTTGGAAGGTTTTGCCTTCCCACAGGTCCAGCAGCTGGTCTGCAAACGACTCATGCATCTCGCCGCGAAAGACCTTGCCGATGTTGTTGAGCAGCATCTCCTTGCTGGCTGCGCCGAACATTCGCAACGTCTGCTGGTTCACGTCGATCACCCGTATTTCCTGCATGCAACGCGCGACGAAATCCGGGTGAACGGCTATGAAGGTCTTGAAGTCGTCAATACCCTGAGCTCGCACCCCGTCGAGCAGGCTTTTCACGGCGCTGAAGTCCTCGACCCATAACGACACCGGGGAGTGTTCAAACAGGTCGCGCGCATATTGTTCGCCGCGCCGCAACTGCCGAGCGGTCCGCACAGCGGATGTCACATCTTCCAGCGAAAGCAGCACGCGGCTCCAGTCTGCCTCGCTGCCAGGCAATATGCGCGCCCGGATCTGCACATCGAGGCGACGGCCGTCCAGTGCGTAGTTGACCGTCTGGTTGGTGAATTCGTGCTTCCCGTCCCAGAGAGCGGCCAGCTCGTGGATGAGCGCGTCGTGCATGTCATCACGGAATATCTTGCCTAGATTCGCCTCGAGATGCTGCTGATCCACCGCCGCAAACAGTTCCAGCGTCCGGCGGTTGACCCTTAACACTTTCAAGGACGCGCTGCACTGCCGCACCCGCTCAGCATCCTGCGCAAAATGGGCGCGCAGATCGGTCACGCCCGCCGCGCGCCAGCCGTCAAAAAGCTGCTTCAAGGCGCTGTAGTCCTCCAGCCAGAGAGAAACCGGCGCCAGCTCAAACATGTGCTCGAAGTCAGCACTGGACGATAACGAAGACAACAACGCAGGGCCCTCCAGACGCCCATTATTGTCGAGCTGCCGCCTTGGCAGCATCAAGACGGCTCCAGCATAAAAAAAGGCCGACACCTTTCGGTACCGGCCTCTCTCCCCAACACGCCTCGCAAGGCGAGGCTGCAGGATTATCGTGCGGGACGCGCAGGACGCTTGCGCGCATCGTGGGCCACAAACGGCTTGGAGCCACCGCCTGCCGGCTTGGAGAAGCTGGGCTTGCGAGGTGCGAAGTCACCGCGCGGCGCGCCAGCGTCGCCACGGGGAGCGAAACCGCCACGGCCCGCTGCATCGCCAAAGCCAGGCTTGCGGCCGTAGCTATCGCCATCGCGGCGGGGGGCAAAACCCCGGTCGTCGCGGGCGCCAAAACCACCACCCTCGCCGCCACGCGCAGGGGCTGGGCGTTGGCTGTCGCGCCCGGCGAACCCACCACCAAAACCACCACCGAAGCCGCCACGGTCATTGCTGCCGCGGTCATTTCCGCCGCGCGCTGGACCACCAAAGCGCCCGCGCGACGGGTTTTCACGGTTGTCATAAGAACGGCCTGGGGCGCCACGGCCACCGCTGAAATCGCCACCGCGCGGTGCCTGGGGCGGGCGCTGCGAAGGCTCCATGCCAGGGATCACTTCGGCCTTGAACTGCTGGCGGCTGTACGACTCAATGTCGTAGATCTTGCGGCGGTCGCGGAACTCGGCAAAGGTGATGGCCAGGCCATCGCGGCCCGCACGGCCGGTACGGCCGATACGGTGGGTGTAGTCCTCGGCCTTCATGGGCAGGCCAAAGTTGAACACGTGGGTGATCGTGGGCACATCGATGCCGCGTGCAGCCACATCGGTTGCCACCAGAATCTGCACCTGACCAGCGCGCAGCGCCATCAAGCGGCGATTGCGCAGGCCCTGGCTCAGGGCGCCATGCAGCGCAACAGCCGAGAAGCCTTCTTGCTGCAGGTCGTTGGCCAAGCCGTCGCACTCCACCTGGGTGCTTGCGAACACGATGGCCTGGTTGATGCCGGTGTCACGCAGCCAGTGGTCCAGCAGCTTGCGCTTGTGCTGGGCGTTGTCGGCCCAGTACAGCATCTGCTTGATGTTGGCGTGCTTTTCTTGCGGCGAATCGATGGTGACCTTTTGCACTGCCGAACCACCGTCGTGCATCACACGCATGGCCAGTTGCTGGATGCGCGGCGCAAACGTAGCGCTGAACATCATGGTCTGCTTGCGCTGGGCCGTCAGTTGGTTCAGTTCGGCCAGGTCGTCCGAGAAGCCCAGGTCGAGCATGCGGTCGGCTTCGTCGACGACCAGGAACTGCACCTTGTCGAGCTTGATCTGCATCGAGCGCTGCAGGTCCAGCAGGCGGCCAGGCGTGGCCACCACGAGATCGGCGTTCTGCAGCTTGGCGATCTGCAGCTGGTACGGCATGCCGCCCACCACGTTAGCCACGCGC
>Ga0209974_10000607_pt1 | contig 12056 bp, 8 predicted proteins | sample InoplaM3SPM_FD_187592 | JGI IMG/M metagenome (GOLD analysis project Ga0209974, IMG submission 187592) | Arabidopsis thaliana rhizosphere microbial communities from the Joint Genome Institute, USA, that affect carbon cycling - Inoculated... | ecosystem: Host-associated > Plants > Roots >...
GAATGGGGTCAGGTCTCCACTTGCCACGTGATGAGCGCCCGGCGGTCGCTGAAGACCGGACGCCTCCACGGAAACCCGGCGCAGTCCGTATCACTGGCGAATGCGCGGAAAGGAGCGCGAGGCGGAGGAGGCCGACAAGATCCCGGACTCCTGAAACATCTCTCGAAAGACGACCTCGTCCTCTACCAGTACGGCGAGATCCGGACCGCCCCCGCGGAGGGTCACCTGTCGGTGTGCCGCGGCTGCCGCGACCGGCTCTCGGCGATGCGGCTCGACGTCGAGCGGCTCGTCTCACCGCCCGCCGGAGACGGTCGCCGGAGTGCCCCGCCGGCTTCGCCGCCGCCGGCTCCGCCTCGACTTTCGGTCTGGCGCCACCTCCGGGAAGCCCTGTTTCGTGTCGTGCCCGGCCGCCGGAGTCCACCCCGCACGTCCTAACCGCGGCGGCCCGGCTGCGTCTAACTTCCTCGATGGCAGAAGTTGGACCCGCTCTCCGAGCCGAATACGACCTAACCTTCCCCGTGGCCTTGCGTCTTAGAAGGGGGATGGGGGAAATCGCGGCGTCGCCAGCCGACGAATCGGGCTCCGATTCCTTCCGGGCCCTCGTCGAGGAGCACAGCCCGATGGTCTTCCGCGTCGCCTACCGGATGACCGGCAGCGAGGAAGACGCCGAAGACGTCGTTCAGGAGAGCTTCTTGAAGGCCCACCGCAGTTTCGCGCGTTTCGACGCGCGCTCGAGCTTCGGCACATGGATCTACCGGATCGCCGTCAACTGCGCGATCGACCTGATCCGGAGGCGGCGACAGGCGGCCGCCTCCTCCCGGAGGATGGGAGACGACGACCTCGACCCCGTGGAGAGCCTGCCGTCGAACTCCCCGCCGCCCGACCGGGACGCCCTTTCCGGCCAGATCCACCGGAGCGTCGCCGCCGCGCTCACGCGCCTTTCGCCGCTCGAGAGAGCGGCCTTTGTCCTGCGCCACCTGGAGGGGATGCCGATCGAGAGCATCGCCTCCGTCCTTCAGAGTCGCCCCAACGCGGTCAAGCAGACCGTCTTCCGAGCCGTCCAGAAACTCCGGCGCGAGCTCGCGCCGTTCGTGGGTGCCACATGAACCACATTTCCGACGAAGACCTCGCGCTTCTCGTTCCCGGCGAAGAGCCGGGCGCCGCAACCGGCGCTCACCTGGCCGGATGTCCCGACTGCCGGAGCCGCCGGGCGGCTCTCGAGCGGATGGTTGCCCTCGTCTCCTCGGCCGAGAGGGTACCCGAACGCGGCCCCGCCTACGGCCGCGACGTCTGGGCACGCGTCTCGGCGACGCTTCCGGAGAGCCGCCGGAGCGGCTGGCCGGCGTTCCTGGCCCCGGGCCGTCTCGCCTTCGCCGGAATCCTGGCACTCGTTCTCGTCGCCACCTTCCTCGCCGGCCGCTTCTGGCGGGTCCCGCAGGCCACGCCGCTCTCGGCCGGTGTGCGGGAGCGGATCCTCGTCGTTGCGCTCGGCGAGCACCTCGAGCGCTCGCAGGCCGTCCTGATCGAGATCGTGAACGCGCCCCGCGAAGGGGGGCTCGACGTGACGAGCGAGCAGGAGCGCGCGAACGAGCTTCTCGCCGACAACCGCCTCTACCGGCAGACAGCCTCGCGGGGCGGCGCCTCCTCCGTGACGCCCGTGCTCGAGGAGCTCGAGCGGCTCCTCCTCGACGTGGCCCGCGGTCCCTCGCAGTTGACGCCGGAAGACCTCGCGTCGCTGCGTCAGCGAATCGAAGAAAAAGGGGTGCTCTTCAAGGTGCGCGTCATCGGCGCGAACCTCCGCGAGCGCGGGGAGCTCCCGGGTCCTCCGACCCTGGAAAGGAAAAGAACATGACGTTTCGATCTCCCGCAATCCTCCTCCTCGCCGGCGTGCTGGCAGCCGCCGCGCCGCGGCCGGCCCCCGCGTCCGGGGGGAGCTCCGAGGCCGACGAGCCCCGGAAGGACGCGGCCACCCAGGCCGACAAGGCCTACAAACAGGGTCGAAAGGCCATCGACGACGAACGCTGGAGCGACGCCGCGGCCGCGTTCGCGGAGGTGATCCGGGCCAAGGACGCACGTTCTGACGCCGCCGCCTACTGGCTCGCCTACTCGCTGAACAAGCAGGGGCGGAAGTCGGACGCGCTCGCGATCCTCCGCTCGTTCAGGGGCCAGTACCCGTCGAGCGCGTGGACGAAGGACGCGCGCGCTCTCGAACTCGAGCTTCGCGAGGGACGGGGCCGCGAGCCGAACCCCGAGGCCGAGAGCGACGAGGAGATGAAGTTGATGGCGATCAACAGCCTCGTCCACACCGACCCGGAACGCGCGCTGCCCCTCCTCGAGAAGATCCTCAAGGGCCGGAGCTCCGACGAGGTGAAGGAGCGCGCGCTCTTCGTGCTCGCGCAGAGCGGGGCGCCGCGCGCGCGCCAGATCATCGCGGACGTCGCCCGCGGGAGCGCCCATCCGGAGCTCCAGGAGAAGGCGATCCACTACCTCGGCGTGTTCCGAGGCAAGGAGAACCAGCAGCTTCTCGAGGACATCTACCGGAGCACGACGAACACGGAGCTGAAGGAGCAGATCCTCCACGCCTTCATGGTCTCCGGCGCCCGCGACCGGGTCCTCGACGCGGCGCGCAACGAGAAGTCCACGGAACTGCGCGGGGAGGCCGCGCACCAGCTCGGCGTGATGGGAGCGCGCGCCGAGCTGTGGCAGCTCTACCGGACCGAGAAGTCGCGCGAGGTCAAGGAGGAGATCATCCAGGGTCTCTTCATCGCGGGCGACATGGAGCACATCCTCGAACTCGCGCGCACCGAGCCGGACCGCGAGCTGCGGCTGGAGGCGATCCAGAAGCTCGGAGTGATGGGCGCCCGCACGGCGCCGGCCCTCTGGGAGATCTATCGCGGCCAGTCCGATCCCGAGATCCGCGAGCAGGTCATCCAGGCGTTCTTCGTCCAGGGAAACGCGAAGGCGCTGATCGAGATCGCGAAGACCGAGAAGAACCGGGAGCTCCGGGGTGAAGCCGTACAGAAGCTGTCGGTGATGAACCACCCGGAGGCCCGGGAGTACCTCCTGCAGTTCCTGAAAGAAGACTGAAAGGGAAAGCCATGCTGCGAAAGATTGTTTCGTCGATCGTCATCGCCCTGGCGCTCGCCGCCGTCGCCCGAGCGCACGGCTCCTCGGTCAACATCACGATGGATTCCGATCGGACCGTTCGAACTTGCGAAGACATCCGGATCGAGTTCGATCACCGTCCCGCCCAGCGCGCCGAGGACGCCTTCAAGCTCCCGGCGGCGGCGCCCTTGCGGGTCCGGCTGCCCGCCAACTCGGGGATCCGCGTCTGGGGTACGGACCGCAGCGATTTCGCGGTCACGGTCTGCAAGGCAGCGCCGAGCACCGAGAGCCTCGAGGCGATCCGGGTGTTTCCGGAAGGCTCCAGCCTCGCGTTCCGCGGACCCGCAGGCGACGACTGGGTGACGTATCTCCTCGTCGAGGCTCCGCGGAACGCCGGGCTCGACCTCGAAGCCAGGAACGGCTCGATCCGGGTCGACGGAATCTCCGGGAAGATCTCCACCCGCACGACGAACGGCCCGATCGGCATCTCGAGATCGTCCGGAGAGATCCTGGCGAACGCGACGAACGGACCCGTTTCGATCGAGGACTCGACCGGAAGCGGCGAAGCCCGCGCGGTGAACGGCCCGATTCACATCTCGGGACGCTCCGGGAACTACCGACTGACCACTCAGAACGGGCCGATTTCCGTGGAGCTCGACGGCGACCGCTGGGAAGGAACGCTGGAGGCGCGGGCGTCGAACGGACCGCTGCACCTGAAGCTGTCGGAAACCTATCGCTCGGGAGTGCTCGTCGAATCCCTCGGGCACGGGCCGGTCTCCTGTCCCGAATCCGCGTGCCGTGCCGCGCGCCGGACCTTCGACGACGACGCGCGTCGCATCGAGTTCGGCGACTCCGAGCCCGTCGTCCGCCTGTCGACCCGCAACGGGCCGGTCTCCATCGAGCGCGCCGACTGAGGGATGCCATGAAAGTCCTCGCGCTCCTCCTTGCCGGATTCCTCGCTTCGGTCGCTTCGACGCAGGGGGAGACGCCGGCTGCGCCGCCTCCTTCCGGCCTTCGCAATGCGAAGGTGACGACGCGCGCGGTCTCGCCGGGCGCCCTCTCCGCCGAAATTTCCCGTCTTTCCGTAGGCGCCGGTCCCCTGTGGATCGGCTACTCGCAGCCGGTCGTCCCCGGCAAGCGCCACATGTGCTGCTTCGAATTCCACGGGAAGATCTCGGATGTCGACCGGCTCTGCTGCGGGGGCTGCAATCTCGAGCGCGACGGATCGTTCACGATCGGCGACGACGACCGCCGCCCGGTCCAGCTCGAAGGCCAGGACGGTTTGGTCGTCCTCCTGCGCGCGGCTCGCGGCCACATCGGGAAAGTCCGGGCACTCGACGACGCCTGCGGGATCGACGCGGGTGGGCTGGCGTTCGTCTGGCTGACGGGAGTCGCGCCCGAAGAGAGCGTCGCCTTCCTCGCTTCGATGGCACCGAAGCTCGAAGGCGAAAACCACGGGGACGATCCGGCCGAGGGGGCGCTCATGGCGGTCGCCGTTACCGGCCACCCTGCCGCCGACTCGGCGCTCGAACGGCTGCTCGCCCGCGGCCAGCCGCGCGAGCTCCGCCAGAAGGCGGCCTTCTGGGTCGGAAACTCCCGGGGAGAGCGCGGCTTCGAGCTCCTGAAGAAGCACCTCGCCGATCCGGACCCGGACTTCCGCCACCACCTCACCTTCGCTTTCTCCCAGAGCCCCGCGCGAGGGGCGGTCGACGTCCTCATCGGGATGGCGAAGAAAGACCCGGAGGGCCAGGTGCGCGGCCAGGCGCTCTTCTGGCTCGCGCAGAAGGCGGCCGACCGGGCGGCCGAGGCGATCCAGAACGCCATCCGCGACGATCCCGACGAAGACGTCAAAGAGAAAGCGGTCTTCGCCCTTTCCCAGCTCCCCCGCGGCGAGGGGGTGACGGAGCTCATCCGCGTGGCCCGCACGAACCGCAATCCCGAGGTCCGAAAGAAGGCGGTCTTCTGGCTCGGGCAATCGAAGGACCCTCGGGCCCTGGCATTCATCGAGGAGGTCCTCAGTCAATAGAGCCGGTCCCGGCTTCTACGAAACTTTTCGTTGTTCTTTTCGTCGGATCAATCGAAGGGGGATTCGGCGTGCGATCTCGAGCGCTCATCCTCGGGTTTTTCCTGGGTGTCCTTTCGCCGCTCCGGGTCGGGGCGCAGGCGCCGCCGGGCCCGACCCCCGCTCCGACGCCTCCGGCAGTCGCGCCCGCGGACCCCTCGAAGAGCCCGCGGACGCCGGCAGCCCCGGGGCCGGCAACGGTCCCGCCCGCGGCGACCGCCTCCTCCGCTCCAGCCACCGGACCGAAGGTCTACCGGATCAATCGGGCCGCCGGGACCGTCCAGGTGGACGGCGTTCTGGAGGAAGACGTCTGGGCGAAGGCCGAGAAATGGGAGCTGCCCCACCAGACGTACCCCGGAGACAACCTGCCGGCCCAGGTTCGAACCGAGGCCCAGGTCGCCTACGACGACGAGCGAATCTACATCGCATTTCACTGCCACGATCCGGAGCCCGCGAAGATCCGGGCCCACCTCTCCGACCGGGACACCGCGTTCAGCGACGACTTCGTCGGGATCGTCCTCGACACGTTCAACGACGAGCGGCGGGGGTTCGAGTTCTTCGTCAACCCTCTCGGCGTTCAGATGGACCTTTCGATCAACGACGTGGGCGGCGGAGAGGACGAGACGTGGGACGCTCTCTGGAGCTCGGCGGCGCGGATCACGCCGTCCGGCTACACCGCCGAGATTGCGATCCCCTTCACGTCTCTCCGTTTCCGCCGGGCTGCGGGCGATCAGACGTGGGGCCTCGATCTCCTGCGCGTCTATCCCCGTGACCAGCGGTTCATCCTCCGGCTCCAGAAGCAGGACCGCAACCGCAACTGCTACCTCTGTCAGATCTCGAAGCTGAACGGCCTCTCGGGCATCACACCCGGGCGCAACCTCGAGATCGACCCGACGGTCACGAGCCAGCGGACCGACGAGCGCGAGGAGGATTTTCCGGCCGGCAAGGTCGAATCCGGAGACTTCGACTTCGAGCCTGGCGTCACCGCGCGCTGGGGAATGACCCCGAACCTGACGTTGAACGCTGCACTGAACCCGGACTTCTCGCAGATCGAAGCGGACGTCGCGCAGCTCGACGTGAACACCCAGTTCGCGCTCTTCTTCCCGGAGAAGCGCCCGCTCTTTCTGGAGGGCGCGGACTTCTTCACGACGCCCCTCACCGCCGTCTACACGCGGACCGTGGCCGACCCCCAGTGGGCGCTGAAGCTCTCCGGCAAAGAGGGAAGGAACGCGCTCGGCTTCTTCGTGGCGCGGGATCGGATTACGAATCTCATCATTCCGGGGAGCCAGGGCTCGGACCTGACGTCGCTCGACGAGAACAACTCGTCGGGCGTTCTGCGCTACCGGTTCGACATCGGCAAGTCCTCGACGATCGGCGCGCTCTGGGCGGGGCGCGAAGGGGACGCGTACTCGAACCACGTCGTCGGCGCCGACGCGTTCTTCCGATTCACCCCGAAGGACCGCATCTCCGCCCAGTTCCTCGGATCACGGACGCGGTATCCCGACTCGATCGTCACCGACTTCGATCAGCCTTCCGGGTCGTTCCAGGACCGCGCCCTGTACTTCGACTACGTTCACAGCTCGCGAAACTGGTGGTGGCACGCGGGCTACACGGACGTCGGCGAGGACTTCCGCGCGGACTCGGGCTTCCTGCCGCAGGTCGGCTATCGGCGGCCGATCGCCGGTATCGAGCGGACGGTCTGGGGCCCGAAGGGAAGCTGGTATTCGCGCCTCTTCGTGGGCGGCGACTGGGACCGCACGATCGAGCAGACCGGCCAGGAGCTCGAGGAGGAGTTCGAAGCCTGGTTCGGCATCTTCGGCCCGCGACAGTCCTTTCTCTTCCTCGATGGCGGCACGAGGGACATCTTCTTCAACGGAGTCCTATTCCGGGGGCACAACTTCCTGAACTTCTTCTTCGAGATGCGTCCCGTGGGCGATTTCTACTTCAACATCGACGGGAGCGTGGGCGACCGTGTCGACTTCGCGAACACGCGGGAAGGCGACCGGGTCTGGCTCGAGCCCAAGGTCCGGTGGAACCTCGGCCGGCACCTGAAGCTCGAGCTCGACCATACCTACGAGCACCTCGACGAGGAGGGAGGCCGGCTCTTCACCGCGAACCTCTCGCAGCTGAAGGCGATCTACCAGTTCGACATCCGCACGTTTGTGCGGGTGATCCTTCAGTACACCGACGTCCGTCGAAACGCCGACCTTTACGTCAACGAGGTCGAGCCGGAGTCCCGGGACCTTTTTTCGCAGCTCCTGCTCGCGTACAAGATCAACCCGCAGACGGTGTTCTTCGTCGGGTACTCCGACACGCGTCTGGGAGACGAGCGCGTCGACCTGAAGCAGCAGAACCGGACCGTGTTCGTGAAGCTCGGCTACGCGTGGCTGCTTTGAATTCTCAGCGGGGTCAGGTCTTCACGAGCTACCGGGAGTTCGAATTCACCCCGGCGGCCTTGCCACTTTGCTAGCAAAGTGGCAAGTGGAGACCTGACCCCATATGTGGCAAGTGGAGACCTGACCCCATATGTGGCAAGTGGAGACCTGACCCCCTACCGGCTTCCTCCCCCGCCGGCGGCCCCGACCGGCTTGCCTTCCGCGTCGAGCAGTACGATCTCGCCCAGGTTCGTCTCGCGCAACCCGGCCTCGATCTTCGCGCGGTCGCCGACGAGAAGGACCGACGCCGCTGCCGGCTTCGCGTACTTCGACGCCGCGGCGCGGGCGCCTTCGAGCGTCACCTTCTGCGTCTCGTCGACCTCGCGCTGGAGCTCCTCCATCGTCAGATCCGAGGCCCACAGATCGGCGACCTGCTGCGCGATCCGTCCGAGCGACTCGAACTGCTGCGCGTAGCCCCGAATCCGCTTGATCTTCGCGTCCTCGAACTCCGCGTCGGAGATCGGCTTCGTCCCGGCGAGCGCCTTCAGCTCCTTGTCGAACTCGACCAAGGACTCCCTGGTCTTGTTCGTCTGAACGCCGCCCGCCGCGTACCAGAGGCCCGCGTCGTTGAAGTGGGCGAGGTTCGAAAAGACGCCGTACGAGTATCCCTTGTCCTCTCGCAGGTTCAGGTTGAGCCGCGTCCCGAATCCGCCGCCGCCCCACACCGCGTCGGCCAGGTGCAGAGCGTAGTAGTCGTCGGTCTTGCGTCGCGGGGCCGGGAGGAAGGGCGAGATCACGGTCTGCGCCGCGTCCTGACGGTCCACGAGGTAGAGCTTGCCCGGCGGAGCGGGTTGCGCCGGTGGAATCGTCACGGCCGGGGCGGCGCCGCCGCTCCAGTCGCCGAAGTTGCGGCGGGCGAGGTCGGTGGCCTCCGCGAGGGTCACGTCGCCGACGAAGATCAACGCGCTCGAGCCCGGCTTCCAGTAGGTGTCGTGGAACTTCGCGAGGTCCGCCCGCGTGATCCCCTCGATCGAGGACGGCAGGCCCTGGACGGGACGGCCGTACGGGTGGTTGGCGCCGAACGCCAGCATCGACCGCACCCGGCCGGCGATCGCGTTCGCGTTCTTGGACTGCTGCGAGAGCGCGTCCAGGTGCCGCTTCTTCTCCCGGTCGAATTCCGATTCGGGGAACGTCGGGTTCCGGACGACGTCGGCCAGAAGCGTCATCGTCCGGGGCAGCCCGCTTTTCAGGACCTCGACCGAGAGCCTCGAGGACTCCCGCGTCGCCTGACCGTTCAAGGACGTTCCGAGGTCGCCGAACGCGTCCTCGATCTCCAGCGCCTTGCGGGTCTTCGTGCCGAGGTCGATCGTGGCAATCGTCATGTGCGCGGTTCCGGCCTTGCCTTCGGGATCCCCGACCGCTCCCGCCTTCGTCGCGAGCGTCACCGCGACCTTCGGGAGCTCCGGCCGTTCGACGACGTAGAGCTCGACACCATTCTCGAGTTTCGCCGTCTTGACGTCCGGCGCCTGGAAGGGGCGATCCGCTCCGAGCGACGGCTCCTTCGCCCGGTCGAGCGCGACCTCGGTCGCGCGTCCCGACTTCTCCGGGTGGAAGCGCACGAGCAGACGGTTGCGGGTGTTCAGCCAGCGATCGACGGTCCGCTGGACGTCGGCGGCCGTTACCCTGTCGTAGCGCGCGATGTCCTCGTCGAACTTTCCGGGATCGCCGAGATAGATGTTGTACTGGTTGAGGAGATCGGCCTTCCCGCCGAAACCGCCGATCCTCTCGAGCCCCGTAACGAAGTTGTATCTCTGCTTGGTCTTCGCGCGCTCGAGCTCGGCCGCCGTCGGTCCCGTCTTCGCCAGCCGCCCGATCTCGTCGGTCACGATCTTCTCGATTTCGGCCAGCGAGGCGCCCGGCCGGGCGGTCGCGATCACGGCGAACCACCCCGAGATTTCGGCCGAGTTCTGGAAAGAGTTGACACCCGTGGCGAGCTGCTTGTCGTAGACGAGCACCTTGTTCAGCCGCGAGGAGAGGCCATCGCTCAGGATGAGGGAGGCCAGGTCGAGCTCCGCGTCCCCGGGCCCGAAGATCTGCGGGGTCGGCCACGTCATGTAGACCCGGTCCTGCGGGACGCGGTCCGTGGCCTCGATGATCCGCTCGCGGTCGAGCGTGGGGATCCAGAGCGTCGGCCGGTCCAGAGGCGGACCCGCCGGCAGACCGCCGAAATATTTCTCGACGAGACGCTTCGCCTCGGCCGGATCGAAGTCGCCGGCGATGACGAGCGAGAGGTTGTTGGGGGTGTAGTACTGCTTGAAGAAGTCCTTCACGTCATCGAGCGACGCCGCGGTCAGGTCCTCGTGGCTTCCGATGACGGTCCAGGAGTACGGATGGCTCGCGGGGTGGATGTTCTCCGTGACGAGCTTGAACCAGCGGCCGTACGGCGTGTTCTCGAGCCCCTGCCGGCGCTCGTTCTTGACGACGTCCCGCTGGTTGTCGAGCTTTTCCTTCGTCAGCGCGTCGGTCAGGGTGGCGAGCCGGTCGGCCTCGAGCCAGAGGAGGTTCTCGAGGTTCCCGGACGGCACCGTGGCGAAGTAGTTCGTCCGGTCGGTGTTCGTGGTCCCGTTGACGCCGCCCTCCTGCAGGTTCGCCCCGGCCTTTTCGGCGTAGACGAAGTAATCCTTCGCGGCGTTCTTCGAGCCCTGGAACATCATGTGCTCGAAGAGATGCGCGAAACCGGTCCGCCCGGTCTTCTCGTTCTTCGAGCCGACGTGGTACCACTGGTTGACGTGGACGATCGGCAGCTTGCGGTCGACGTGCAGGATGACCTGCAGCCCATTGGGAAGCGTGTATTTCTCAAACTCGATCCTCGGAATCTTGCTCGGCGCCGGGGCGGCCGCGCGGGCCGCCGGAGGCTTCGCGGGAGCGGCGCCGACCAGGGCGAGCGCCGCGAACAGGATCGGGAGGGTTCTACGCAGATTCACGGTCGGACTCCTTGAATGAAGGACACACTTCGAGACTCGTTCTTTTGCGCCTCTTATACGCCGAAATCGCCCCGGGGTTATCCGGCCCCGGACCTGCGGCCGAAGGCCAGGGACGGAAGGGACTTAAGATAAAACGATGATCCTCGACGCCGCGCGGAAAGTCCTCCAGATCGAGGCGGATTCGGTCCGGGAGCAGATCGGCAACCTCGGCCCGGAATTCGAGCGCGCGGCCGCGGACATCGCGGCCGCGACCGGGCGCATCTGCGTCACGGGCCTCGGGAAATCCGGCCTGATCGGCCAGAAGCTCGCCGCCACCCTGTCCTCGACCGGCACGCCCGCGTACTACCTCCACGCCGCCGAGGCGAGCCACGGCGATCTCGGAATGCTCGTCGCCGGGGACATCGTGCTCGCGCTCTCCTTTTCCGGGGAGACTCCCGAGCTCGTTCGGCTCCTCGAGTTCGCGCGCGCCCGTGGCCTGCGGACCATCGCGATGACCGGCGAGGCAGCTTCCCCGGTGGCGCGCGCGGCGGATCTCGTCGTCTCCGTGGCGATCTCGCGCGAGGCCTGCCCGCTGAATCTCGCTCCCACCGCCTCGACGACTGCCATGCTCGCGATGGGGGACGCGCTCGCGATGGCCGTGTCCGAGGAGCGGGGGTTCGGCGAGGCCGACTTCGCGGCGCTCCACCCCGGAGGGCGGCTCGGGCGTCGCTTCCTGAAGGTCCGGGACCTCATGCGGACCGGGGATCGCGTGCCGCTCGTAACGCGCGAGACGCCGATGGCGGACGCGATCCACGAGATGTCCCGCAAGATGATGGGAGTCACGGGCGTCGTCAACGGCCACGGCGAGCTCCTCGGCGTCATCTCCGACGGCGACCTGCGACGGTTGATCGAGAAGGATCGCGAGCTCCTCTCGAAGACGGCGGGCGAGTGCTCGCACCCCGACCCGAAGACGATCGGGGCCGACGAGTTCGCGTCGGCCGCGCTCCACCGGATGGAGACGGCGAAGATCACCTCGCTCTTCGTCCGGGACGCCGACGGCCGCCTCGCCGGCGCGATCCACATGCACGACCTTCTTTCCGCGGGCGTGGCTTGAAGCGCCGATCTCCGTCTCACGTCTCACGTCTCACGTCTCGCGCCCCCATCAAAGCCCTTTTCTTCGACGTCGACGGGGTGCTGACCGACGGACGCCTCTTCCTGGACGATCGCGGGCGCGAGCTCAAGGTCTTCGACACGAAGGATGGTCACGGCGTCAAGATGGCGATCGCCGCGGGATTGCGGGTCGTGTGGATTTCGGGACGGGAGTCGCTCGCCACGTCCCGGCGCGCGCGCGATCTCGGCGTGCGCCACTGCTACCAGCGCATCCCGGACAAGGAGGCGCTCTACCGCCAGCTCTGCAAGCGCTGGCGCCTCGACCCTGCCGAGACCGCGGCGATCGGGGACGACGAGCCGGACGTCCCGCTCCTCGAGGCGGCCGGTTTCTCGGCGTGCCCCGCCGACGCCGCGCCCCCCGCGCGGGCGGCGGCCCAGGTC
>Ga0209974_10000608_pt1 | contig 12020 bp, 12 predicted proteins | sample InoplaM3SPM_FD_187592 | JGI IMG/M metagenome (GOLD analysis project Ga0209974, IMG submission 187592) | Arabidopsis thaliana rhizosphere microbial communities from the Joint Genome Institute, USA, that affect carbon cycling - Inoculated... | ecosystem: Host-associated > Plants > Roots >...
ACACCATCAAACCCTGCTCGATGGCGCCGACCACGCGGCCGGCCACCTCGACACGCGCCCGGCTCACCCGCTGGATGAGTGCAATCACCTCAGGCGGCGCCGAGGCGACTGAAGACGGAGGCGCATGCTCACCCCAAAGTGACGCGGGCAAACTTGCGCTTGCCCACTTGCACGACGTAGGTGCCGGCCGTGAGCTTGAGACCCTTGTCGCTGACCACGCCGCCATCGACGCGCACACCGTTGCCTTCAATCAGGCGCATGGCCTCGCTGCTGGATGGCGCCAGCCCCGCCTGCTTGAGCAAGGCGGCGATGCCCAATGGTGCGCCGCTGAGCGCGACTTCGGGGATCTCGTCGGGCACACCGCCCTTGGCGCGGTTGTTGAAGTCGGCTTCGGCTGCTTCGGCTGCGGCCGCGCTGTGAAAGCGCGTGGTGATTTCCTTGGCCAGCAGCACCTTCGCGTCCTTGGGGTTGCGACCCGCATCGACCTCGGCCTTGAGCCGGGTGATCTCGGCCTCCGGGAGAAAGCTCAGCAGGGTGAAGTACTTCCACATCAGTACGTCGCTGATCGACAGCAACTTGGCGAACATCGTGTTCGCCGGCTCGGTGATGCCGATGTAGTTGCCCTTGCTCTTGGACATCTTCTCGATGCCGTCCAGCCCTTCGAGCAGCGGCATGGTCAGGATGCACTGCGGCTCCTGGCCGTATTCGGTCTGCAATGCACGCCCCACCAGCAGATTGAACTTCTGGTCAGTACCACCGAGTTCGAGGTCGCTCTTGAGCGCCACCGAGTCATAGCCCTGCATCAGCGGGTAGAGGAACTCGTGCACGCTGATCGGCGTGCCGGCCTTGAAGCGCTCATGAAAGTCGTTGCGCTCCATCATGCGGGCGACGGTGTAGCGCGCGGCGAGCTGGATCATGCCGCGTGCGCCCAGCGGGTCGCTCCATTCAGAGTTGTAGCGAATCTCGGTTCTGGCGGGGTCGAGCACCAGGCTGGCCTGCTCGTAGTAGGTCTCGGCATTGAGCTTGATCTGCTCGGCCGTGAGCGGTGGGCGGGTGGTGTTGCGGCCCGACGGGTCGCCGATCATCGACGTGAAATCGCCGATCAAAAAGATCACCGTGTGCCCCAGATCCTGCAATTGGCGCATCTTGTTCAAGACCACGGTGTGGCCGATGTGGATGTCGGGCGCTGTGGGGTCCAGGCCGAGTTTGATGCGCAGTGGCACGCCTGTTGCTTCCGACTTGGCAAGCTTGGCCAGCCAATCGGCCTGGGGCAACAACTCGTCACAGCCGCGTTGTGTGATTGCCAGAGCCTCACGAACCTTCTCGGTGATGGGGTACTTGGGTGGAGTGGCCGGGGCGTGGGGCTGTGACATGAGGGAAACGGAACCTGAGGGGATTTCCGGGAATTGGGGAAAAGGGTGGCCGCTATACTGCCGCGCACCCGACGGAACACCCCGTAAGACACGGGTCCCGCCAAGCGGTCACGATTCTAGTGGACGCCTTGCGGGCAGCAAGACAAACCAGAGTGCGGCCTCGCTGCAGCACTTGCAGACAGGGCCTGACCGCCCTCGATCAAATTGAGCTCGTTTGAATCGATTCAAAGCGCCGCTGTTTCGGCTTCCGAGCGCGTCACCCAATTCGCCGGCCGGCACCCGCGCACCCTCACCTCTGTGCTGGTCGCCGGGCTGATGGGCTTCGGTGTCACCGCCTTCGGTATCGCCCCACTGGCCCCCGACGCGGCCGACCTGCCGCGGCGCTTGGTGACGGAAATCGTCATTCCCGAGGACATCACGTCGCAACTGGAGACCCTGGCCAGCCATTCGCTGGAGCTGTACCGCAGCGACCTGACACGCAGCGCAGACACCGCCGACAGCCTGCTGGCGCGGCTCAACGTGGCCGACGTGGCCGCTGCTGCCTTCCTGCGAAACGACAAAACGGCGCGCAAGCTGCTCGAAGGGCGTGCCGGCAAGATGGTGCAGGTGCGTACCGCCGAGTCGGGCGCGCTCGAAGAACTGGTGGCCCGCTACCCGGCCGAAAACGCTGATCAGTTCGCCACCCATTTCTCGCGCCTGCGCATCTCGCGCGTCAACGGCGAGTTGAAGGCTCAGGTCGAAGTGGCCGAATTGGAAAGCCAGGTTCGCCTGGGCAGCGGCACCATCCGCAGTTCGCTGTTTGCGGCGACCGATGAAGCGCGAATTCCCGATCCGATCGCCATCCAGATGGCCGAGATGTTCTCGACCGACATCGACTTCCACCGCGAACTGCGCCGCGGCGACACCTTCAACGTCGTCTACGAAGCCCTCACCGCCGACGGCGAACCCATCACCTGGAACCAGGCTGCCGGGCATGTGTTGGCTTCGGAGTTCGTCAACAACGGCCGCGCTTACTCGGCCGTGTGGTTCAAAGACGGCAATGGCAAGGGCGGTTATTACGGCTTTGACGGCGAGAGCAAGCGCCGTGCGTTTCTCGCAAGCCCGATGGAGTTTTCGCGCGTGACCTCGGGCTTCTCGATGCGCCTGCACCCCATCCTGAAGACCTGGCGCGCCCACCTGGGTGTGGATTACGGGGCCCCCACCGGCACCGCGGTGCGCAGCGTCGGCGACGGCGTGGTCGACTTTGCGGGCTGGCAAAACGGCTATGGCAACGTGGTGCAGATCCGCCACAGCAACGAACGCACCACGCTCTATGGCCACCTGAGCCGCATCGACGTGCGCAAGGGCCAGCGCATCGACCAGGGGGTGCGCATCGGCGCCGTGGGTGCCACGGGTTGGGCCACCGGGCCGCACCTGCACTTCGAAGTCCGGGTCAAGGGCCAGCAGCAGAACCCAGCGGTGATCGCGAAAACTTCTGAAGCAGTGGTGCTGTCGGCTCAATCTCGAGCGCAGTTCGCCACCGTCGCGCAACAACTGCGCCAGCAGCTGCAGGCGGCCCAGGCCCAAACCAGCGCCCTTGCCTACGTCGAATAAGCGCGTGGCCGTTGCACAATTCGGCGATGGCTGAATTGTTCGCAGGTTTGATGTCGGGCACCTCGCTCGACGGCGTGGATGGCGTACTGGCCGAGTTCTCGGCCGCCGGCATGCCGAAAGTCGTGTCGCACGCCTACCGGGCCTTCCCCGAAACGCTGCGCGACGAACTGCTCGCGCTCAACACCTCGGGCCCCGATGAATTGCACCGCGCCGCGCTCGCGGCCAGCACGCTGGCAGGGCTGTATGTAGAAGTCGTGAACGAGCTTCTCGTTCATGCCAACGCCGCCCCGCCTGCCGTGCGGGCCATAGGAAGCCACGGCCAGACCGTACGCCATCGGCCTGCGCTGGGTTACTCCTGGCAGATCAACAACCCGGCCCTGCTTGCCGAACGAAGCGGTATCGCCGTGGTGTCCGACTTTCGAAGCCGCGACGTCGCGGCCGGCGGGCAAGGGGCACCGCTGGTAGCGGCCTTTCACCGCGCGCTGTTCGGCTGCGCCGGCGAAACGCGTGCAGTGCTCAACCTGGGTGGCATCAGCAACCTCACCGCGCTGCTGGCCAATGGACAAACGACCGGCTTCGACTGTGGCCCAGCCAACGTGCTGATGGACCTTTGGTGCCTGCGCCACACCGGCCAGCGTTTCGACGCCGATGGCGCTTGGGCCGCCAGCGGTACTGTCCTGCCACGGCTGCTTGACGAGCTGCTGCAGGAGCCCTATTTCGCTGCGCTGCCGCCCAAAAGCACCGGCCGCGACCTCTTCAATGCCGACTGGCTGGCCAACCGGCTGCGACGCTTCGATGTGCAGTGCCGGCCCGAGGACGTTCAAGCCACGCTGTGCGAGCTGACGGCCATCACCTGCACGCAAGCCGTCGAGGCTCACGCAGGCACCGCGAACGAGTTGCTGGTGTGCGGCGGCGGCGCACTGAACAAGCACCTGATGCGGCGACTGGCGCAACACCTGCCGACCATGGCCGTTGGCCTCACCGATGACCGCGGCCTGCCGGCACAACACGTGGAGGCCGCCGCATTCGCCTGGCTGGCCTACAAGCACTTGCACGGCGAGCCCGGCAACCTGAGCGCCGTCACCGGCGCTGCGGGCCCGCGCGTTCTCGGCGCGCTCTATCCGGCATGAAAAAGGCCGCCCGCAGGCGGCCTTGCATTCAGCACAGAAAGCTCAGACGGTGAAGCTGGAACCGCAACCACACGTGGTGGTCGCGTTCGGGTTCTTGATCACGAACTGAGCGCCTTGCAGGTCGTCCTTGTAGTCGATCTCAGCACCAGCGAGGTACTGCAGGCTCATCGCATCGATCAGCAACGTCACGCCGTTCTTGTTCATCTGCGTGTCGTCTTCGTTAACGATTTCATCGAAGGTGAAACCGTATTGAAAGCCGGAGCAACCACCACCCTGCACGAATACCCGCAATTTCAGGTCGGGGTTGCCTTCCTCGTCGACCAGTTCCTTGACCTTGCTTGCGGCGCTGTCGGTAAATACAAGTGGCACCGGCGGCATCTCGGCCTCAGGGGTTTGAACATCGTTTGCAACTGCGTTCATGGCAAATCCTTCCAGACAATGCCCGAATTATCCACGCCGTGGCGCAATCTCACACGGCGCTGGAAGCAGCCAACTTGATGAGTGCGGGCTTTTCGTCCGCTTTAAGAGGGTGCAGTTCCCCATCAATCGTCGCGCCCTGGTGCATTTCAAGCGATTCGTACTTCACGTCGCCGATGATCACCGCCTTGGGTTGCAGTTCCAGCAGTTGATCTGACTGCACCGGACCGGTGACATGGCCGTTGATGATGACGTGGGCGGCTTTGACCTTGCCCACCACACGGGCTTTTTCGCTGATGACGAGGATGCTGTACTCCTGCGCATTGGCAACCACGTCACCCTGCACTTCGCCATCGATCCGCAACCCATCGGTGAAGAGCAACTCGCCACGGATGACCGTGCCTTCACCGATCAGGGTGCGGATGGGGGGCTGCTTTTTCTTCGTGAACATGGTGACTCCTTGGGTCAGCGTCAATCGGCCCAGCGCACTGGGGTATTCATAGCTTCACGGTCTGGGTGGCCCGAACTCCGCCATTGTTGTCGGTCACCTTGACCTCCACCGTTTTGACCACAGCCTCCTGCGGGTAGCTCACCGTGCCTTCAAGCCGAGCTGATTGCTTGACCTGAAGAAGCTTGGGCCCACCCGGCTGGGAAATCGACCAGGGTTTGTCGTCCAGTGTGCCCGACAACACGATGTCGTAACGGCCGACAAATTCAGGGAGATGCCTGCCTATCTGCATGATCAAAACCTGGAACTTCAGATTCCCCGGCACCTTGGCTTCGGCCTGTAGCGCACGCACATTCAAACCATTGGTGGCGCTCGCCGGCAAAAGCCGCTCGAAAAAGCCCAGGTCAGCCTTCAGCGCAAGGTTCTCGGATTCGACTTGCTTGACCTGCTGCGCCAAGTGCTCCTGCGCCACCTTCTCGGCTTTGAGCAAGCTCTGTGCCGTATTGGCGATGGACTGTGCACCTTCACGTTCTTCGCGCAGCTTGGAGACCTCGACGCGCAATTGCGCCAACTCGGCCTTGGCATCCCGGTCCAGCCCGGCAATGTTCTTACCGAACTCGAAGGCCCACAAGGCCAGTGCAGCAGAAAAACCGAAGACCAGAGCCACCACAGCCCAACGCAGTGGCCAGGGCAGATGACTGCGAACGATCATGCGAGGTGCACTGATCGACAGTCGGCGGCGTAGCAATTTCCAGCGCATGGCGTGGGCGTTAACAGGCATCCAAAACAGGGAGAGACACGATTGTAGGAGCGCCCTTTTGCCCCAGCTGTGACCAAAGCTTGCAGGTGTGAACATCCACCTCGCCCAATGAAAAAGGCCGCAAAAAGCGGCCTTTTTTCACGAAAACCCCTGAGGGATTTCTCCCGGGATTAGCGCTTGCTGAACTGCTTGCGGCGACGCGCGCCGTGCAAACCAACCTTCTTACGCTCAACTTCACGCGCATCGCGTGTCACGAAGCCAGCGTGTTTCAGTGCAGGCTTCAGGGTTTCGTCGTAGTCGATCAGCGCGCGGGTGATGCCATGCCGCACCGCGCCTGCCTGACCCGATTCGCCACCACCATGCACGTTGACCTTGACGTCAAAGGCACCATCGTTGGAAGTCAGCACCAGAGGTTGCTTGACCACCATGATGGACGTCTGGCGACCAAAGTATTCGTCAACGGTCTTGCCGTTGACGAGGATCTGGCCGGTGCCCTTCTTGATGAAGACGCGCGCCACCGAAGACTTGCGGCGGCCGGTTCCGTAGTTCCAATTTCCGATCATCACCGCTCCTTAGATTTCCAGCACTTTGGGCTGCTGGGCGGTGTGCGGATGGGAACCACCGGCATACACCTTCAGCTTCTTCACCATCGCGAAGCCCAGCGGGCCCTTGGGCAGCATGCCCTTGACGGCCTTCTCCAGCGCACGGCCGGGGTGCTTGGCTTGCATGTCCTTGAACTTGGTACCGTAGATCCCGCCCGGGAAGCCCGAGTGGCGGTAGTACACCTTGTCATTGGCTTTGTTGCCGGTCACGCGGATCTTGTCTGCGTTGACGACGACGATGAAATCACCGGTATCGACGTGAGGCGTGTAAATGGCCTTGTGCTTGCCGCGCAAACGGAGTGCCACTTCGCTGGCAACACGTCCGAGCACCTTGTCGGTGGCGTCAATCACAAACCACTCGTGCGTCACTTCGGCCGGCTTGGCGCTGAAGGTCTTCATGAGTTGCTTTCAATGAGCCTGCCCTTGGCGGGCGAGGCTGGTATGGCTCGTTCGTCGAACCTACCGCCGCTCTCGGTGCTGCTTATTTCAGGCAACCTCTCGAACGACAGGCAGTCGCATTCTTTCCCTGGAGCCGAACGGGAAAGCTTTCTAGTGTAGCGGAAAGTGACCTGAGGAGGCAGCGGACATTGCTTAGCCATTTTTGTTGGTTCTTGCTGATAGCCGATAAACTTAGGGTTTTCCCTAGTCAGAAGCCAACATGGACTCTTCAGGCACCCCTCTCTCCCCGCAGCCCACCACTCGCAGATCTCAACGGCTTTCGTGGGTGCCGATTCGATCGCTGGCTGAACGCCATCGAGAACGAATCTCCATCCATCTCCTATCTCTGGATGAAAGTGACCGCTACCTGCGATTCGGCTTCCCCGCGACTGATGAGCAGGTACAACGGTATGTGGGTTCGCTGGACTTCGATCGCGACGAGGTGTTTGGAATCTTCAACAGGCGCCTGGAGTTGATTGCCATCGCCCACCTCGCCCACCCGCCGGTGTCGGACATGGAGCCGTCGCCCCCCGCCACAGCCGAATTCGGTGTGTCGGTTGTCAAGCGGGCGCGTGGTCGAGGGTATGGGGCGAGGCTGTTCGAACATGCCGTACTGCATGCCCGCAACCGGGGCTGCGATCGATTGTTCATCCATGCGCTGAGCGAGAACAGCGCCATGCTCAAGATCGCACGCAACGCAGGCGCCACTGTAGAGCGCGACGGGCCCGAGTCTGAAGCTTGGCTGAAGCTGCCTCCCGACAGCATCACGTCGCAGGTCGGGGAGTTGGTAGGCCATCAATTTGCCGAGTTCGATTACCAACTCAAGGTCCAAGCCCATCGGCTCAACGGTTGGCTGGATATCGTGTCCGAAGTCAAGACTCACATGAGTGAAAAGGGCCGTACAGATTCAGAGTAGGCCCCTGGAAGACATAGCCCGCACAGCGCGGCGGGCCAACCCGTCACCCATGTCGGGGATGGGATGGCCATGGGGCGACAGGTAGCATCAGGACCCAGTCGTCTCATTTCTTGGCATCCCTCGGCGCCATGGTGGATGCCTCACCCGAGTCCGTGTCGTGAACATGCCAATTCTTTCCTGGGCTATTGCACTGGGCGCCGTCGCTGTGCTGGTGGGCGCCCTGCTCTTCGTCTTGATGAGGGACCGCAAGCCGCGCCCCAAACCGCTGCCCGTCGAATGGGCCCTGACCGGTCGCCCGGTGTTCAGTACGGACGAGCGGCGAATCTATCGGCTGCTGCGCGAAGCACTGCCACACCACATCATCCTCTCCAAGCTGCCACTGGTTCGTTTCTGCCAGCCCACAGACCCGAGCGAGGTGCGCTACTGGTACGACCTCCTGGGCTCCAACCACGTCACCTTCGCGGTGTGCAGCGCCAACGGGCGCGTGCTGGCCGCCATCGACTTGGACGCCGAACGCGGTAGTTCACACCGCATCCAGCAGATCAAACAATCGGTACTGTCGGCCTGCCGCGTACGTTACCTGCGTTGCCCGGCAGACCACCTGCCGTCGGTGGCTGAACTCCAGTTGCTGGTGCCGCACAGCGGCGCGGCCTCGCGCGCTCCGCAGCCCATGCCCGCCCACACCCTGCACCAGGCGCGCGACACACTGGCCACGACGGTGGCCCACCGCCGCGCCGAGCGCACTGCCCTGTGGCAGGACTCCACGCTATTCCAGGACTCGTTCTTTGCACCCGACAGTCGGCTCGACGCGTTTGCCGCCAGCGAATTCGCCGGGATGTCGGAGCGGCCCTCGTCGGTGATCAGCGGCAGTGACGACGTGGGCGGCGTGGTCGTCGACAACCCGCCGCTCTCGTCGAACGCGCGGTACTGAGCACCGCCCTGCGCAGGAGCGGCGCGTACGATGCGCCCATGCCCCACGCAACCCAATCCACTGAAACACCCTACGCCGGCCTCACGCCCGAGGCCGTGCTCGATGCGCTCGATTCGGTGGGCCTGCGTGGAGATGGCCGCCTGATTCAACTCAACTCCTACGAGAACCGCGTGTTCCAGGTCTTCCTGGAAGACGGCCGTGTGGTGGTACCCAAGTTCTACCGGCCCGGTCGCTGGAGCGACGCGCAGATCCTCGAAGAGCATGCCTTCGCCGCCGAACTGGTGGCAGCCGAGATCCCGGTGGTGGCGCCCTTGACGCTGGGCGACAGCACGCTGGCGTCTTTCAACATCGCCGGCAACCCCTACCGCTTCAGCGTCTGCGACCGCCAATCCGGCCGCGCCCCGGAACTCGAAGACCCCGCCACGCTGGAGTGGATAGGGCGCTTCATCGGCCGCATCCACGCCGTGGGCGCACGCGCACCGTTCGTGCACCGCCTGACGTTGGACAGCCACAGCTACGGCGAAACCCCGCGCGACTGGCTGCTGGCCTCGGGAATGATCGCGATCGAAGCGCAAGACGACTGGAAGCGCGCTGTCGATCAAGTGCTCGACGAAGTCAAACGGTGCTTCGATGCCGCCGGCGCCTACAAGCCCATCAGCCTGCACGGCGACTGCCACACCGGCAACGTGCTGTGGACAGCCACCGGCCCGCATTTCGTCGACCTCGACGACGCGCTGATGGGTCCGCCCGTGCAAGACCTGTGGATGCTTCTGTCTGGCGAGCGCAGCACGATGCAGCAGCAGCTCTATGCCCTGCTCTCAGGCTATGAAGACTTCATGGATTTCGATTGGCGCCAACTGCGCCTGATCGAAGCGCTGCGTGCCCTGCGCATGATTCACTACAGCGCCTGGATTGCACGCCGTTGGGCCGACCCGGCCTTCCCGGCCGCCTTCCCGTGGTTCGGCGGGCGCTCGTACTGGAGCGAGCAGATCACGCGCATGCACGAACAACTCGAATCACTGCGGGAGCCACCGCTGGGTGGTCTCCCGCTGTGAGCCTCAGGCCGTCAGCAGCGCGTTGACGCGCTTCACATAAGCGGCAGGGTCTTCGAGATGGCCGCCCTCGGCGAGCACCGCCTGATCGAACAGGATGTGTGCCAGGTCATCGAAATGCGCGTCTCCCTCGAGCCGCTTCACCAGTGCATGCTCGGCGTTCACTTCCAGCGTGGGCTGCGACTTGGGCGCCGTTTGCCCAGCCTGCTTGAGCATGCGCGCCAGATGGCCGCTGATGTCACCTTCTTCCACCACCAGGCAGGCAGGTGAATCGACCAGGCGCGTGGTCACACGGACGTCTTTCGCGCGGTCCTTCAGCACTTCCTTCAGGCGGTCGAGCACGGGCTTGAACGCGGTGGCTGCCTCTTCGGCCTGCTTTTTCTCGGCCTCGTCCTGCAGCTTGCCCAGATCGACGGCGCCTTTGGCGACGCTTTGCAGCGGCTTGCCCTCGAACTCGTAGACGTGGCTCAACATCCACTCGTCCACCCGGTCGACCAGCAGCAGCACCTCGATGCCTTTTTTGCGGAAGATCTCCAGCTGCGGGCTGCTCTTGGCGGCGGCCAGCGTATCGGCGGTCACGTAGTAGATCGCCTCCTGGCCTTCCTTCATGCGGCCCACATAGTCGGCGAGCGAAACACCCTCATCAGCGTGGGTCGACGCAAAACGGAACAGCTTGACCAGCCGCTCCTGGTTGGCGTGGTCTTCACCGACACCTTCCTTCAGCACCGCACCAAAGTCTTTCCAGAACGCCGTGTACTTGGCGCGCTCGGCCTCGTCCTCGTTGTTGGCCAAAGACTCCAACATGCCCAGCACACGCTTGGTCGATCCTTCGCGGATGGCCTTCACGTCGCGGCTTTCCTGCAGCAGCTCGCGGCTCACGTTCAGCGGCAGGTCGGCACTGTCGATCACGCCCTTGACGAAGCGCAGGTACACCGGCATCAGCGCCTCGGCGTCGTCCATGATGAAGACGCGCTTGACGTACAGCTTCACGCCACCCCGCTTGTCGCGGTTCCACAGGTCGAACGGCGCCTTGGCCGGCACGTACAGGAGCTGGGTGTATTCGCTGCGCCCTTCGACACGGTTGTGCGTGTAGGCCAGCGGCGCTTCGCTGTCGTAGCTGATCTGCTTGTAGAACTCGCTGTACTGCTCGGGCGTGATGTCGTTCTTGCTGCGCGTCCACAGCGCCGCGGCCTTGTTGACCGGCGCCCACTCGTCCTTGATGACCTGTTCGCCCTTCTCGGCGTCCCACTCTTCCTTTTGCATCAGGATGGGCAGCGAGATGTGGTCGGAGTACTTGCCGATGATGGACTTGAGCTTCCAGGCGCTCAGGAACTCTTCTTCGCCATCGCGCAAGTGCAAGATGATGTCGGTGCCGCGTTGCGCACGCACGATGGTTTCGATCTCGAAATCGCCGCTGCCCTCGGAACTCCAACGCACGCCTTCTTCCGGCGAGAGCCCGGCACGGCGCGACTCGACGGTGATGCGGTCGGCCACGATGAAGCCCGAGTAGAAGCCCACGCCGAACTGTCCGATGAGCTGCGCGTCTTTCTTCTGCTCGCCTTCGAGCTTGTTCATGAACTCGCGCGTGCCGCTCTTGGCGATGGTGCCCAGATTGGCCACCGCCTCCTCGGCCGACAGCCCGATGCCGTTGTCGCGGATGGTGATGGTCTTGGCCTCTTTGTCGAAGCTCACCCGCACCTCCAGATTCGGTGCATCTTCGTACAGCCCGGCGTTGTTCAAGGCCTCGAAGCGAAGCTTGTCGCACGCGTCCGACGCGTTGGAGACCAACTCACGCAGGAAGATCTCTTTGTTGGAGTAGAGCGAATGGGTAACGAGGTGAAGAATCTGCTTGACCTCGGCCTGGAAGGAGAGAGTTTGTTTGTGCATGGTCATCTGAGTCCGCTCTTGGGTGTGCGCTTTGTGTGTCTGCGCCTTGGGGTTCAACTCGCCGGCACCCGTGCCGGTCGCGCAGAAAGATAGGGGCCCGCGACAGGATTTCAAGCCAGGCCGCGAGCGAGGCTGGATCATAAGGACAAGCCCCTCGGTTTTGCGCGGAGACACGGGGTTGCATTCACCGGGCTCGGCTACCATGCGCCGCTCTTTCACAGGTGCGCCCACGGCCTGCAACCCATGCCCCTCTTGACTGCGCTAGAGACTTGGTCGGCGCCGGCTGCCGGCTCGACGTGGACGTGCGAGTCGTCCTGGCGGCGTCGCCCTTCGAAAAGCAAGAGATCGAGAGCTTCTATCTGGACACCGTGCCGCGGACGCACGGCTACATCTACCGCGGGCAGGCGACAAAGCAGGTCGATCGCCGTGGTCTGTCATTCTGAGCGCAGCGAAGAATCCGGGGAGCCAAGATA
>Ga0209974_10000609_pt1 | contig 12003 bp, 8 predicted proteins | sample InoplaM3SPM_FD_187592 | JGI IMG/M metagenome (GOLD analysis project Ga0209974, IMG submission 187592) | Arabidopsis thaliana rhizosphere microbial communities from the Joint Genome Institute, USA, that affect carbon cycling - Inoculated... | ecosystem: Host-associated > Plants > Roots >...
CCGTCGATCGCTTCGGCACGCATTCGCTGTGCTACCGCATGGAGGGCGGCCAGCTGCTGGTCGGAGAACGCGCCGACGATATTGCGAAATCCGGCGAGCCGCTGAACGATCAGGCGATATTCGATTATTTCTATTTTCATGTCATACCGTCGCCGAGAACGATCTTCAATGGCGTACATCGGTTGCCCCCCGGACACCTTGCGCTCGTCGAGAACGGCATGCTGACCACCAAGCGTTGGTGGAAGCCCATCTTCGTCGAGGACCGGGTCCGTCCATTCGAAACGCTGCGCGAAGAATTCAAGCAGGTGCTTCGACAAAGCGTTTCGGAGCAGTTAGACGGCCGGCGGGTCGGATGTTTCCTGAGCGGCGGGACGGACAGCTCGACGGTCACGGGTCTAGTCACCGAACTGGGTGGCCATCCCGCGAGCAGCTTTTCGATCGGGTTCGACGCGCCAGGCTATGACGAAATGGAATACGCCCGAATCGCTGCGCGCCACTTTGGTACCGACCATCACGAATACTACGTGCGTCCCGAAGACATTGCCAAAGCGATGCCGGGCATCGCCGCAGCTTATGACCAACCGTTCGGCAACTCCTCGGTGTTACCTGCCTACTATTGCGCCAAGATCGCGCGCGAGCACGGGGTCGAGCGAATGCTGGCCGGCGACGGCGGCGACGAGCTGTTCGGCGGCAACACGCGCTACGCGAAGCAGCGACTCTTCGAAGCGTATCGAGCAATCCCGGCAGCGCTTCGTGCCAATGTCATCGAGCCCGCCGCGCTGAAACTTCCTGGATTCCCACGAGTGCCGGGGATCAAAAAGGTGGTGAGCTATATCGAACAGGCCAGAACGCCGCTTCCCGATAGACTCGAGATGTATAACCTCGTGATGCGGGTCGGGCTTTCGGAGATCCTGGCGCCGGACTTTATCCAAGCCGTCGACCCGACTGCGCCAGCACGGGAACAGCGCGAAACGTACGCGGCTAGTACGGCAAAAAGTGCGGTCAATCGCATGCTCCAGTACGACTGGAAGTTCACCCTTGCCGACAACGATCTCCCCAAGGTTCGTGGCGCTGCCGCACATGCCGGCGTCGAAGTCGCGTTTCCGCTACTCGATGGGCGTGTCGTCGACTTCTCGCTGCAACTGCTTCCGGAACTTAAACTCAAGCGCCTTCAGTTGCGGTGGTTTTTCAAGGAGGCACTGCGCGGCTTTCTTCCCGATGCCATCCTGGCCAAGCGCAAGCACGGGTTCGGACTGCCATTCGGCGTCTGGTTGACCAAACACCAACGGCTCCGCGAACTCGCATTCGACTCGCTGCGGTCGCTCGGGGCGCGCGGCATTGTCCGCAAGGATTTCATCCTTCGACTAACTGACGAACTCCTGCCGCAGCATCCGGGGTATTTCGGCGAACTCGTGTGGATTCTGATGACGTTCGAGCTGTGGACAGCCGCCCATCGTCGTGCTCACTGATTCGGGAGGGGCGGAGCCCTACGAGTGTTCAAGCGATGAAGCGAACCCGTTTTCAGCGCTTTACGGATCCGTCCGCGTCGGTCGCACGCCGTTCGTCACCCGGCTGCGTAGGCTCACGCCATTGTCCGGCGGCCTTCAGGCGCGCACGCAGTCCCGGCAACGGCGCCCCGAGACGATACGCGGTCTGCGCATTCTCGAGCGCGTTTGGATAGTCTTTGACATCGAGGTAGGCGAGCCCGAGGTTGTAATACACGTTGGCGTTGTTGGCTTCGTACTTCTTGGCATCCTCGAACACCTTGATCGCTTCACGATTGCGGTTGATGCGTGACAGATAGACACCGTAAATCAAGCGCACGAGCCCATCATCTGGGGCGAAGCGAAACGCTCGTTCGAAATAGCAATCGACCGTGTAGTGTGCACCGGGAGGCTTCGCCTTCTGCACTCGCACGCTCAGATTCACCATCGCATTCAACGCCCGATGGTGATTCGGTGACGCACGCAGGGTGTAATCGATGTCACCAGCGACGGAACTCGTTGCGCCCGCCCGCAGCGTCTCGACGTCCGAGGTGAAGTGCGCACCCTCGACGATTTCTAGCCTGTCCTTGCTCGTTCGATAGTCGAAAGGACCGTACGAATTGGCAAGCGAGCCGCAGCCTTGCGCGATGGCGACAGCGGGGAAGGCAAGAATGACGGTCAGGAGAAGTCTTTCGAACGGGCGCATGTCCGTCACCCGGTGGTATGCATTACGCAATCGGTTCGACCTGGCTGGATCGCGCCTTCGACCTGAAAGTTGTTGCGAATCCACGCGATCGTCAGCGATGCGACGCTATCCCGCCAAACCCGGGTCGAGAACGTATGATCCGCTTCCCGCACATCTACGCAACTGACGCACGACAACTGCAGCGCATCGTGGAGTGCCCCGGTTGCACGCGAGGCGAGCCTGAACTCTGCAGCCGTCTGATCGTTCTCACTTAGTGCAATCAGTGTGGGTCGCGGGCGCGTGGCAATGGCTTTTCCGACGCGTGTAGCAAGATCGGCGCCGTGGCTCGGCGGTGAGCGGCGCGCGAGCAGCCCGGCGGTCGCGCATACGAAGTTTCTCGCCGCCGAGGCGATGCCAACCCGCCCCGTTGCCAGGCTCATCCAGAAACGACGATCCATGAGCCTACGAGCGTAATAATGTCGAACCGTCGTTTCCAGCTGCAACTGTGCGCTGCGCACCCAGGGGTTGAAAAGAGCAAGCCCGTTCACCTGCAAGTCGTCAGCCGCAAAAGCGCTTGCCGACGCCCCGTCGCACAAACCCCACAGCACGATGGAGCGCAATCCGGGAATCTCTCTGCGGAGCGCCGCAACGGCAGCGCCAATATCGGGAATCGTCGCATCGAAGGGAAGCGCCTCACCCTCGCTGTCTCCCATGCCGCGATAGTCAAACCGGAGACACGCAACGCCTTCCGATGCAAGCGCTCTGGACAGCAGGACAAACTGCCGGTGGCTGCCGACGCGATATTGAGGTCCCCCAACGACTATGACGACGCCTACGGTCGCTCCGCGTTGCGGTCGCGCGAGGATGCCGATCAGGTCGCATCCTTCGCATTCAAAGTGTAAGGGGGTCTCGTCGTATCGCATTTGCCGATGGGCCGGTCAGCGCGAAAAGCGATGCATCGATGAGCGCATCGCACCTTTCAATCTCCACCGATTGCCAGAAAGCGGGGCCCTGCACGGCCGTCGCCTCGACGTCGACGCCATCCGCAAGCAACTGATCGACTGCCTTGCGGGCGAACGGCGATTGCATCGGAACGGCGGACGCGTCGACTTCGAGCCACGCAACCCGTCGATTGCCAATTGTCCGGGGGTCGAACTGAGCTTCCTCGAGCTCCGCCGCGAGGCGGGGGCCAATGTCATAGCCGCCGATCTCCAATACCTCTCCCGCGCGCAGTCGCTCGCGCAATGTTGCAAGCCCGCGATCCGGCCTTCCGCCGATCAGCGAGGTAGCGGCCTTTTGTCGTAGCCACTGGGTGAGCTGCATCTGCCCTTTCATGACCGGCTGCCAAAGCATCACAGATGCATCCGTCCATTGGGTGGCGCGAAGTATTGAGGGCACGAAGAGCGCGCCCCCGCGAACCGCCCAAATCCACGCCAAACGCGCCGAAGATTCGCTGTCGAGCCACTCCAGAGCCGTAGTCAGGTTGTCCGTCCACCGCGCCAAGCTGGCTTCCTCGTGACTCCCGGAGCTGTCACCGCATCCAAGCAAGTCGATCTGAAGAACGCCGAACCCGCTCGCGGCAAACACTCGCGACGCACGGGCGACCATCGGGCGGCACTTGTTCATCTCTTCGCCGAATGCCGGTGCATGCAGAATGGTACCCACCACCGGCGCGTTCGCGGGCCGGCGATAGATGCAAAAGCACCGCCCACCATCCACCGGCAAGAAGAAGGCATCCGTCCGGACTTTCAATCGCAGGTCCCAGCCTTGCCTCGCACGTAAGAAACGAGCGAACCGACGGTCTCAAACGTGGAGCCGTCAATTTCGTCATCGTGGATCGTGAACCCAAACCGTTCCTCGAGCGATGTCAGAACGCTTGCTACCGCCATTGAATCCAACTCCGGCAGATTGCCCAATAACCGGGTATCGTCGGACAGCTTCGTGCCCCGTCCTCTGAGGCTCAGCACTGAGTCAAGCACCGACAATACGTCATTTCGAACGTCCACGCAGTCTCCTCACAGCATTAGCGCCGATTATATTCGCTCAGTTCGATCGCATGGCGGCGCGCGCTCACGGCGAGAGTTCGCGCGCAACGATCTCAACCGCCAGCAGCCGCGAAAGCGCCGCCGGATCGTGCAGTCGTTGGAAATCGAGCGAGGCATCTAACCTCCATTCACCTGGGAGGAGCGAGCGATATCGCTTGAGGATCGGCGCGACAGTTTTGCGTCCGTCGTCCAATCGGCGACGCAGTGCATTTATGGTCGGACGTGTCCAAGTGGGCCTCATGCACGTCATGGTTTCGCGAATGCGCGCGATCGGCGTCGGCCCGTCGCACATTCCAAACCCGTACGCGGAACGGTGGGCGGCGACACCTCGGTGAAACTTGGCAATGAGCCGGCTTTCGAAAACGCCGGCGTTCTTCCACTCGAGTGGCAAACGCGCGGCTTCCGTAACCATCGGCAAATCTATCAATGGCGTACAAAAATAGCCATGGCGCACAAGCAAGGAATTGTTGAGACCCATCCAATGATGGCACCGGAACAGCGGATAAACGAGTTCGATTTCTTTGCGCGAAAGGACCGTGCGGTCATCGGACTGTGCTGAGACGGTCTCTCCAGTGGGTGAGGGCCGAACCGATCGGATGATCGATGCCGCGAGCTGGCCTTCGTACTCGGCGAGACCTGCGCGTTGCCGGAACACTGACGCGTCGAACCCTCGATAGAAAGCCTGCACGATATCGCGTGCTTGGTACGTGCGATTGCGGAGGTGAAAGAAATTCCGGAAGATTTCGCCGCCACCACCATTCAACGCGATACGACCATGGTCATTCTGCGCGAGACGTGTCTCGCGATCAGCACCCTTGTCGTCGATTCCGTCGTTGGGCAGCCCGTCGAAAAACAGCGCACTCTGAACGAGGCCCTCGAGATCCGGCCATTCCCGATCGCGATCGATTGCTTCCTTGTCGATCGCGTCCAGAACGAGCCCTTGGGCGCGCGCGATTTCTGTAGCGATGACGACATCCTCCGCACCATCTCCTCCATACACGAATAGTCGCGGGCGTTCGTCGAGAGAGAGAAGTACCGCCAGTATCAAACGAGAATCGAATCCGCCTGAGAGCGCCGCATTGATGCGACCGGGAAACGCATTGGTGATATCGGCAAAACGTGTCCGCAGATGCCCAGACACTTCGTCAACTGCATCGTCAATGGGGCACGCACGTGAGTGACGCTCTATCAGCGCAGCAATCGGCGAATGGGAAGGCATAGTGCCAACTTCGCCTGGTGGTCGCAGATGCACCTCGTGTCCAAGCGGCAGCTTGAGGACGCGGGGCGCAACCGTGCGATCGGAATGCGTGGCGCCCTGCAGCACGTACTCGATAGCGGAGCGTTGGTCGATCTCTTCATCTCCGGCGTACGCCCGTGCGGCCAACCAACTCGTACTGAAGTACCGGTTATCGCGCGTCAGGTAAAGCTGTTGTAAGCCGATGGGGTCGTTGAACAGGATCTGCCGGTTGCCTAAGCTAACGAATGCTGCAAAATTGCCGCTCAGGATTGAGCGATCGATGCGTGAGGAGATTGGAGGGCCTTGCCCGTCGAGATCCTCCAGCAACAGGCGCAGCGCTTCCCGTCCAAATCGGTTGCGATACCACATCGGCCCGACGCAGCAGGCAAAGCGGGGACCCATTCGCACGATTTCGTCCGCAGCTCGCGGCCCAACGCGCGCGCCATTCGAATGGACAAAACCCCAAACGACGCCGCGCTCAAACTTTTCGATCAGCGTCGCTACGAAACCCTGTCTCGACATTGATCGATTCGCCCGCGCGGCGGCCCTTTCATCGTCTCCCAGCGCGACTCCCAGCGCGTTTAGCATCCGGTCCGGTCCACGTTTGGGAAATGGCGGGCGCGTTGGCAGTTCGTTCGCGAAATCTTCTCAGTACGCACTGAGCGGAACGTTATCATTGTGTGCGAGGGATTCATTGCCGACACGACAATTTGATTTCGACCCGGTTTGCAAAAACATCATCCATGACGCAAATGCGGCGACAATTACAACGGGCCAGCCGACCGGCTCGAGTCCCACGAAGGCTTGTTTAATACAAAATAGCAACACGGAACGTACGCCACAACGCTCATCGGTGAGGCAAGCGGCCTTGCGACTACGAACCGTCGTCCGACATTTCTCCATCCGACAAGCGACCCGACGATTTTTCGTGGAGAGCCGATTGCAGTGAAGCACGTTGCAGGAATGCCTGTCTACAAGCCAGGTGTGTCGTGCGATACGCGTAACGCGACGAACGGCAACCTCCAGATGTCCTTCTTTGACCGCGCGTAAGTGCCTTCTTCCACAACAGTCCCCCGGGTGCTGATGGTCGCCTTCCACTTCCCGCCCCAGCAGGGCAGCAGTGGCATTCAGCGCACGCTTCGTTTCACACGTTACCTTCCCGAATTCGGCTGGGAGCCGCACATTCTCACGGTTCACGCGCACGCCCACGAGCAGACCGATGCATCGGCGCAAATGCCGGACGGTCTCGACGTGCATCGCGCCTTCGCATTCGATGCATCCCGCGACTTCTCGGTACGCGGCCGGTATCCATCGATGCTGGCGCGACCAGACCGATGGGTATCGTGGTGGCTCAGCGCCGTACCGCTGGGCCTTGCGCTGATCCGCCGCTTGCGGCCGGCCGCGCTCTGGTCGACGTACCCGATTGCAACAGCGCACATGATCGGCCATACCCTCGCTCGTTTGTCCGGCGTGCCGTGGGTGGCTGACTTCCGTGATCCTATGGCCCAGGTTGGTTATCCGGCCGATGCAGCGACGTGGCGCACATTCAAGCGAATCGAATCCCGCGCCGTGCAGCGGGCCGCGGCTTGCACATTCACGTCCCCCAGCGCTGCCCGGGAGTATCGGTCCCGCTATCCGCGATCCGCGGACCGCACGTGTGTGATCGAGAATGGTTACGATGAAGAGACATTCCAGCAACTACCGGCGCGCGTAGCCGCGCAACCGCGCCAGACTCCGCTCTTGCTGCACAGCGGCATCGTCTACCCGTCAGAGAGAAATCCGACGGCCCTGTTCCAGGCGTTACGTAAACTGCGCGATCGCGGCACGGTGCCCGCCGGAGCATTCGTCATCCGCTTCCGCGGTCCCGTACACGATGAGTTCATTCGTGAGCTGGCGAAACGCTTTGGCGTGAGCGACCTGATTGAGATTGGCGAATTGCGTCCCTACCGCGAAGCGCTAGGCGAAATGCTCGCGGCAGACGGGCTGGTCGTACTGCAGGCGGCTAACTGCAACCAGCAGATTCCGGCCAAACTCTACGAATACCTGCGCGCGGGGCGGCCCGTTCTTGGACTTGCGGACCCCGTTGGCGATACGGCGGCCGTCATGCGCGCAGCAGGCGTCACGCGGATTGCAGCGCTTGAGGATGCCGACGGCATCGCCGATGCGCTCGACCGATTCGTCGACGATTTGCGAGCCGGTACGGCTGCGGTCCCGGATCCCGGCTATGCCCTTAGATCGTCTCGCCGGGCGCGAACCTTCGAACTCGCCACAACGCTGGACCGTATCCGGCGCCGCTAGAAAAGTGCCCCCGTCTGTCTAAGCGCGCGGTGGTGGATCAGCGGAGCCTAGCCGGTGCGATGGCACCGCGACTGTATCGATAAGCCCATGTCCTGGCTTCCGGTGCGCTCAGGAATATGAAGCAACCGCTCGCCGCATCGAATTCCAGGCAATGGAAGACCTGACTCGGGGCGCTCACGGCGCCGGGTAGCGTTTGCATCATCGCCGCCGACCACGTCCGTGAAAACGGATCGAACGCGTGGAAGCGGCCGTTAACTACGTTGCCTCCGAGAATCCGATTCGTCGAGTCGAACGCGTATCCGCACGCTGCGCCTGCCGGAGGTGGGGAGCCACTAGTACTTACCGCGTTGATGGTCGTTGCGTTGAAGTTGCCGCGGTTGAAACCGATTTCCCACACTCGCCCGTCCGACTGCAGCGCGTAGAAGCGGTCGTTCAGCGGGAAATAGACGAGGTCGTGCGCGTAGCCCAGATCCGGAATCGGAGATCCCGCCACAATTGAATCGGCGCCAGGGTCGTATACCCAAACATTCCCCGATCCGCCTTGCTGGTTGGGCCCTACCACCACGATGTTGCCGGATAGGGGATCCAATGCCGCGGCGCTCGCGTAATACCAGGGCGTCTGCGCGCTGCTGTTCCTGCTGTAGTTCCAGGTCCGCGCATCGAAGTCGTACCAGCATATGCGGCCTCCCCAGGGGGGCGCCGGTCCGTCCAGATAGTCTGGAAGCCCGAGTTGCATCATCAAATAGAAGCGCCTGCCGACGACTAACGACATGTTGTAGGAATGACGTGCGTAGGGCTGGTTGGTCGACCGCCACCGACCGAAGTCGCTGTCCCCATTCGCAAGCGTCATCTCGCTGCGCGGCGTCGGTGGATACAGGCTGGACCACTGCAGCGCGGTCAGATCGTAGGCCCGGATGTCGGTCCATTGGTATGGACCGTGTCCACCGCCGAAGATGCAGACACGCCGGCCGACGGCGTCATAAGCCAAACCCGAGTAGTCGGTGATCGAAGGGTCAGTGGCATCGCGCCATGCAAAAGTGCCGAGGTCGCGCGCGACGTTGGGGGGCACGTCGAGCAACGACCCCCCCGCCGCAGGAGGCGGAATTCCCGCTCCTGGCGCACGCGTCAGCAATGGCTTGTGTGTCGGTTTTTTTTCGAGGACGGCTTCGGTCGGCGCCGGCTGCCCCATCACCGCGGTCGCCGCTACCCAGGCGCCCGTGCCCCATAGAAAGTCCCGTCGGCTTTTCCGGCTCGTCATGCACTCGTTTGACACGCAAGTCGATGTCGCAGTTCGTTGGCAGCATTTATTGCGGAGCGCCATCGACTCGCGCCATGAGATTGTGAAGCAGGCGCAGCGTGATGCGGCCGTTCGTCCGGTCCCAGGGAGTGAATCGCGGCAACTGGTAGCGGTCAGTCGCGTTGGTGGCCACGCCCCAGCTGGTCGTGACGGCCGCGTCGAAGCCAAGCGCCCGTGTCATCGTGACGTGCTCCGCGGTGTAATCGACGTTCGGCTTGCCATTCGGATACGCGAATAGCGAAACGGTGCTCCCCGTAAGCGCTTGCAGAGCCTCTCGCCCTTCGCTGATTTCCCGACGAGCGACATCCGTCGGCACCCGCGCCAAAATCGGGTGACTGACGGTATGAGCACCGATGTCCATTCCTGCGCTCCGGAGCTCCCGTACTTGCGGACTGCTCAGCATAAGATCATCGGGAGGAGTGGCTTTTGCGATCTCCTGTACCGCAGCGCAACGGTCGGAGCGGTCGTCCGGGTCGAGATACTTGAACTGGTCTAGGACAGCGCCGATCGTCTCGATTCGACTGGCGTCCGTCGCGATTGAAAAAGGCCGCAATCCAACCCGAGTCAGATCGAGCGTGTCGCCGGTCGACTGGCGGACGCTCTCGATCACCGTGTCGTTCCACATGCGTCCGCCGTCCAGATACCCGGTACTAATGAAAAACGTTGCGGTCATCCGATGGCGCTTCAGAATTGGCAGTGCGACCTCGACATTGTCCGCGTAACCGTCATCGAACGTGATGCAGGCCGGTCGCGCGGGGAGCGTGTCGTCCTCGAGGCGTCTGATCGCTTGCGGAAGCGGCAAGATGTTGAAGAGGCGCGACACCACGCGCAACTGCCGATCGAAGCCGGCCGCGTCGAGCTCGTCCGGGAACAGCGGGTCGGGTACTGCCCGGACGCGGTGGTAGATGAGTATCGAAAGACGCGCACGCGAGCCGGCGGGTGCGAGCGCGGCGGCGATGACCCGCGCGACCGAAAACGTCATCGAAGCGACCCTACAATGCTACTCAAATCATTCGACAAAGCGGCCATAGGATACGACTCATGTGACGGCGGGAAACAGCGGCGTTCGCCGACGGCATTCTTCTTAACGCTCGTCGGGACAACGGCCGAACAGCGAGTCCAATGAGGCGGATAGCGTTTAAAGTATGGCTTCCCCCTAATGTTGCCATGGCGGACGTCAGCCCAGGCTTAACCAGCTTCCGGAGTAGATCGCGCGTTCCGGAGACAGGCAGCTGAAGATTCCGTTCGATCGAGTGCACATAATGATGATGATCCGTGGTAGGCGAGATGTTCGTGGCTGGTTGCTGGCGGTGTTTTTGCTCGCGGACCTTCTGTCGGGTACTGCCTTCGCGACAACCTACACCGCCACGTTCACCCGCGTGTCGACATCTGCGGCGCCGGGCGCACCGGTGTGGCGTGGCTGGAGTGCCATGACCTGGGTGGGCTCGCTCCAATGGATCGTTCTCTGGGGCGGGTCTTCGGCGGACTTCGTGAACGACATCCAGGCGTTGGACGCGCCGACCGCCGAATGGACGACCCTTGCGCCAAACGCCTATTGCCCGGGGAATACGTCGTTTTCGCGACCGAACGGCTCCGACGAGAACGGTGTTGCCTGGGATTCGATTTCGAATCGCTTCTGGATCTACAACGGCGGCAGCGGGTATCGCTGCTTGCAGAGCGCGGGTCGAACAGCAGGCGCCGGCACCGCGTCGTCTGCGATCGTCGATCCGACGCTCTCGGCCACCACCAACGACTATTATAAAGACTGGAAGGTTCGGGTTAATGGCGTCGTGGCCTTCGTGAATGCATACGCGGCGTCCAGCAAGACGCTCTTCCTCAGTTCACCGCTTGCCGTCGCCTCCGGTTCCAGCTACGACCTGTTTGCCGATACCGGCGGCGGCACGTGGTGGTATGACTTCTCGACCGGCCAGTACGGCAAACTGGAGTCGCGACCGTGGGGGTACATGGGCTTGATTCCCACCGGCCGCCTAAGTCCCGGATTCGCCGGCGACGGGACGAAAGCGTTTCTGTTTGGTGGGCTCGAGTACGACAACGCAACGTACAAGCTCGACTTTGCCACCCGGGCGTATTCCATCGTAGTGCCTCAAGGCGCGTCGGCGCCCGCTGCGCGGGGACAAATCCAGGCGCAGTTCGTCTACGACAGCAGGCACAATGTTTACGTGCTCTTCGGGGGTCGCTGCTTCGACCCGGCACGCTGCTCGTATCAGGGCAGCATGAACGATACGTGGATCTACGATCCGGTCGCCAACACGTGGACTGACGTGACCACAAGCGTGCGGCCGCCTGCTCGCAACCAGGGCCAGATGTATTTCGACGAGGGCCTGGGCGTGATCGTCCTCTATGGTGGTGCGGGTGGGACCGTTTTGAATGATTTGTGGACGTTCGATGTCGGTTCTCGCGCATGGACGCAGCAGACAGTGCCTGCGACAAACCCCGGCGGCGTTTACCTCGGGCAGGTGGCTTATGCTCCGACGTCGGGTTGCGGCTATATCGTTTACGGCCTCACGACGGGTAGCACCGCAACGGGTGGCACGTGGCGGTTGTGCCTCGCGTCAAACGGCGGCAATGCGTCACCAACCGCCAGCTTCACGACGACGCCTTCGAGTGCGACGGTTGGAACGACGATCGCGCTATCGGCCGCCGGGAGCAGCGATCCCGACGGTTCGATCGTCAGCTACGCGTGGAACTTCGGCGATGGAACTACCGGCAGCGGCGTCAACGCGTCGAAGAGCTACGCGGTCGCCGGGACTTACACGATCGGCCTTACCGTCACCGATAACGGCGGTCTCACCGCATCGACGACGCGCAACGTCACGATCAGTAGCTCGGCGACGGGTACCAACGTCGCGGCGGCGAGCGCCGGCGCGGTGGCGACGGCGTCGAGCACCTACAACGCGGGCTACGCACCAATCTACGTAATCAACGCCGAGCGCGCC
>Ga0209974_10000610_pt1 | contig 12001 bp, 8 predicted proteins | sample InoplaM3SPM_FD_187592 | JGI IMG/M metagenome (GOLD analysis project Ga0209974, IMG submission 187592) | Arabidopsis thaliana rhizosphere microbial communities from the Joint Genome Institute, USA, that affect carbon cycling - Inoculated... | ecosystem: Host-associated > Plants > Roots >...
ACCTTCCGGCGCTCGCTTGGTCTTCAGCGCTCATGGGGTTGCTCCCGATATTTGGCAGCAGGCCAAGCAGAAGGGTCTGCAGATCATCATCGATGCCACTTGCCCCTTGGTCGAAAAAGTTCACCGGGAAGTGCGCAGGTTTGCAGCACAAGGTTACTGGATTATCCTCGTCGGCCACGACAAACATGATGAGATTGTCGGTACAAGCGGCGAAGCGCCCGAGCGTGTACGGATTGTCGCCAATATGGACGACGCTCAGAGAGTGGTTGTGCCCGATCCGGATAAAGTCGTTGCGCTTACCCAAACCACGCTGAGCGTCGACGATACCAGGGACGTTATTGCGGTTTTAAAGAAGCGCTTCCCGAAGCTCATCACCGCGGCTAAAGAGGATATTTGTTACGCCACGCAGAATCGTCAAGACGCCGTCAAGCAACTCAGCCGGGAAGTCGATTTGGTTCTGGTGATCGGCTCCCGCAACAGCGAAAATTCGAACCAGCTTTGCAGCGTTGCCAGGGCTCAAGGGAAAAAGGCTTATCTGATTGACGATCATCACGCGATCGATCCATCATGGCTGGAAGGCGTGAAACGCGTCGGCATTACTTCAGGGGCATCGGTGCCGGAACGATTGGTGGAGGCCACTGCAGAATATTTTGAACATATGGGCGCCGAGGTTAGCCATGTCGGTTTTGTCGAAGAAAACATTCATTTCGCCCTGCCGCCGGAAATAGCCAGTACCCCTTAGGCGCGTCCACGTGGTATGGGTCGACTCCCCTCGCCTTGCTAGTTTATTAGTACATCGCTCCTCCGGGGGTTCGTCCTTCCCACACGCGTTAAACTGTTAAATCCAGACGCTCCGGCGGGTGACGCTTCTCGAGAAAATCTCGACGCCCAACACGATACGCCGTAAGCTTGCTGCGCGTGGTTGCTCATCATAATCCGAGTTGCTGAAGATTTATGCAACTGCCTAAGTCCTAGGCATAAAATCATGATCATGCTAATTCAAGATTTCTCTAATAGCTTGATAAGACGATAGATTCGAAGCAATAAGACCGTGGCATAACCGTTGCTCCAAAAACGCCGTGGCTAGTCTTCATTCCAAATATTTGCTCATTACTTGCGCAGGGATCGTTGGAGGTCTGTCGTGATTCAACAAAAACGTTGGTCGCTGCTGGTTTGTTTGACTTTGTTCGTCGTCTGTTTAACCGTTCCGAACTTGACTATTGCGCAGGAGCCGCCGCCGGCGCCTGGTGTCTCAGCGCCGGCGTCGGCGCCAAGCGCCGCAGCTGCGCCCACTCCGCCGCCGAAAATTGATAAGGGCGACACCGGATGGTTACTGACCTCCTCTGCATTAGTTTTGATGATGACTATTCCGGGTCTGTTCTTATTTTACGGCGGCTTAGTCCGACGGAAGAATGTGCTCGGCACCATCATGCACAGCTTTATCATCGTTGCCGTCATCAGTATTCAATGGGCGCTCTGGGGGTACACGCTGGCATTCGGCGTCGATATCAATGGCATTATTGGTGATTTGAGCTGGCTCGGACTAAAAGGCGTCGGCGCCGAACCCAACGCCGATTATGCGGCGACCATTCCGCACGCGGCGTTCATGGTCTTTCAGATGATGTTCGCGGTGATCACGCCGGCATTGATCACGGGCGCGTTCGCCGAACGTATCAAGTTCGGCTCCTTTCTGGTTTTCATTTTGTTGTGGGCTACGTTCATTTACGATCCTCTGGCTCACTGGGTCTGGGGTGTTAAGGGCTGGATGCGTGAAATGGGCGCTTTGGATTTCGCCGGAGGGACCGTTGTGCACATCAGTTCCGGCGCATCCGCGCTCATAGCGGCCATTATGTGCGGCAAACGCATTGGCTACCTCCAAGAAGCGATGCCTCCGCACAACCTTCCCTTCAGTGTCATCGGCGCAGGACTGCTGTGGGTGGGCTGGTTCGGTTTCAATGCCGGCAGCGCGCTTGCTGCAGATGGGCTGGCGACGTCGGCATTCGTCGCGACCCATCTCGCGGCAGCGGCTGCAGCGCTCGCCTGGCTTGCCATGGATTGGATTGTTCGCGATAAGCCGACCGTACTGGGAGCGGCCAGCGGTGCTGTCGCTGGGCTTGTGGCGATCACTCCCGGATCAGGCTTCGTCGGACCCGGTTCTGCGATCATCATCGGCATCATCGGTGGAATTCTGTGCTCGATGGCTTGTAGCTTGAAACCGAAACTCGGCTATGACGATTCTCTCGATGTGGTCGGCGTTCATGGCGTGGGAGGAACGTGGGGAGCCCTCGCGACCGGACTGTTTGCTTCGAAGGCGATTAACCCCGCCGGCAATGATGGTCTTTTTTTCGGCAATCCGGCCCAGCTATGGGTGCAGATTGTTTCGGTCGTCGCCACGTGGGTTCTCGCGGTGATCGGTACCTACATTCTGCTTGCCGTCGTGAAAGCGATCATGGGCTTGCGCGTGGAGGTCGATGAGGAGCGAATGGGCCTCGATTTGAGCCAGCACAACGAGCGAGCTTATGAGTAAGTATGGCCCCGCGAGTTTTAATGTGATAACAAATCTGCGACTTACAAACTTATAACCAGCAAGGAGAGGAGCAAAGTAAATGGCAGCTAAAGACGCCTTGGAGATGGCGAAGAAAAACAAAGCAGAGATAGTGGATTTGAAATTTATCGACGTGCCCGGCCTGTGGCAGCATTTTTCAATACCGGCAACCGAGTTGTCAGCCGACGTATTTGAACAGGGACTCGGCTTTGACGGATCGAGCATCCGTGGATTTCAGAGCATTAACGAGTCCGACATGATTTTGCTTCCCGATCCAGACACAGCCATGATGGACCCATTCACCGAACATCCAACTATTAGTTTTATCTGTAACGTCTTAGACGCCATTACCCGCGAGCCGTACAGCCGCGATCCCAGATACGTCACCCAGAAAGCCGAAAAGTATTTAAAATCGAGCGGGCTCGCCGACATCAGTTACTGGGGTCCCGAAATCGAGTTTTTCATCTTCGACAGCATTCGTTTCGACCAGAACCACCACGAAGGCTACTACCATATCGACTCCGAAGAAGGATTTTGGAACGCCGGCAAAGAAGGGCCGAATCTAGGCAACAAGATCCGCTACAAAGAAGGCTATTTTCCTGTCCCACCTTCCGATCAGTATCAGGATCTGAGATCCGAGATGGTGCTCAATTTACAGAAATGCGGCATCACCGTCGAAGTGCACCATCATGAAGTCGCCACCGCGGGACAAACTGAAATCGACATGCGCTTTGATACTATGACTAAAATGGCCGACAAGGTGCTGCTCTATAAATACGTGGTCAAAAACACCGCCAAAAAAAGAGGCAAAGTCGTTACGGTCATGCCCAAGCCCCTGTTTCAAGACAACGGCTCCGGCATGCACTGCCACCAGAGCTTGTGGAAAGGTGGCAAGAATCTCTTCTATGACAAGAAGGGCTACGGGCTCATCAGCGACACGGCGAGATACTACATCGGCGGCTTGATTAGACACGCCCATGCCCTCTGTGCGTTTATCGCACCCACGACAAATTCATACAGAAGGCTTGTCCCCGGCTACGAGGCGCCGATCAATTTGGTCTACTCAGCCAGAAATCGAAGCGCTTGTGTGCGTATACCGATGTACTCGACCAGCGAAAAAGCCAAACGGTTGGAATTTAGAACCCCGGATCCGAGCTGCAATCCGTACTTTGCCTTTCCGGCGATGCTGATGGCGGGGATCGATGGAATCCGGAACAAAATCGAGCCACCCAAGCCCATAGATAAGAACCTCTATGAGCTCGAGCCTGAAGAGGCGGCCAAGGTGAAATCGATGCCGGGGTCTTTGGATCAGGCGCTCGACGCTCTAGAGAAAGACCACGACTTCCTGCTCAAGGGAGATGTGTTCACCAAAGACGTGATCGAGACGTGGCTTGAGTATAAGAGAAAACACGAGGTAGATGCGATCAGGCTGCGGCCCCACCCGTGGGAGTTCGCTCTGTATTTCGATATTTAAACGCTATTAATCCGTGGCCGCTCTAATAAAGCGGCGCAGCCCCACTCTTATCTGAAAGGGGAATGCCATGAAGAAGATCGAAGCGATCATTAAGCCGTTCAAGCTCGATGAGGTTAAGCAGAGGCTCACCTCGGCGGGGATCACAGGCATGACGATTACGGAAGTCAAAGGGTTCGGCCGACAAAAAGGTCATACGGAGCTTTATCGTGGCGCTGAGTACACGGTGGACTTTCTGCCAAAAGTGAAAATAGAAATCCTTGCGCCGGACGATATGGCGCCAAAGATTGTCGAGGCTATCTTGGAATCGGCCCAGACCGGAAAGATCGGCGACGGAAAAATCTTTGTGTCATCCGTCGAAGATGTGATTCGTATTCGCACCAACGAACGGGGCGAAGAAGCGATCAGCTGAACACTTTTCAATAAGATTGCCAACGCAAGGCCTCAGTGAGATTCGAAGACAATTCTCACTGAGGCCTTTTTTGATTGTCGGACGAATGGCGTGCAGCGGACGGTTCCCAAGGTTATCTCACGCCAGATGAAGACTAGTCTAGCTTATCTGAAAGAACTTATTGAATCCTGCACGACGACTGGCAGCTCTTGACCGATCGCCGCGCGGCGATCGCCCCTATTTTTTGTTTTCTTCACCCGGTTGTTTGCCAGGCTCAAAGCCGCCGACCTCATGGTAGACGACTTTTTTTTCTTCTTCGAAAGCACGGACCGAAGGCACCTGGCCGGGCAGTCCGAGCTTTTTCCACTCAGCCGAAACCTTATCGTACATCTCCCGGCGCAGCGCCGTCCGTTTTGAGAAGACCGGCAGGTAGCGGTGCTCTTTGCAGGCGTTGATTAGCGCCTTGGATCCGTACGGGCGTTTCTCAGGCGGATTCTGCGTTGGGTCGAGCCATGTGCTCCATGTGTTTCGCAAGACATCGATATCGTCAATTGGATTGCAGCGGCTGCTCATGGCCCAAATCACCTGGTCCGTGTCGGTGGGATCGACGTCTTCGTCCACAGCGATAATCCACTTAGTGTAATAAGCTCCGCCTGGCACTTGAGCGGCCAAAGCGAGGGACTGGGCTGCATGGCCGGCATAGCGCTGCTCGAGTGAAATCACGGTCATGCCGAAACCGCCGGCGCCGGCCGGATGAGCATAGACGCCTTGGATGCCAGGAATGCCGAGCTTTTCGAGGTCGTCCCAGATGCGCGCCGACCGGATGATCGAGAAAAAGCCGCTCTGCTCATTGGATGGATAATCCGCCATCAGTGCATTAGTCAAAATCGGATTAGTGCGATAGTGCACCGCCGTAATTTCCACAAGCGGGCATCCTGCCTCGGGCCGGCCATAGTAGCCGGGGAATTCACCAAATGGTCCTTCGCTCTTGACCGAATTGGGCTTGATGATGCCTTCGACCATGAATTCGGCATTGGCGGGCAACAACAAGCTTGTCGTTTTGCCCTTGACCACAGGAATAGGCTCGCCTTTAATTCCTCCGAGAAACTCATATTCCGAAACATTCTTCGGAAAGGTCTGGGAGCCGACCACCATAAATAATGGATCGATGCCCCAGGCAGCGGCAACCTCCACCGCTTTACCTTGCTGCCACGAGCGGGTGATGTGCAGACGCGCATCTTTTCCCGGCGAAAGGTACAGACCGGTTTCCCGTTTGCCTTGGAGCATCATGCGGTAAGTGCCAACGTTCAGATATCCGGAGTCCGGATCCCGCGTAATGACACAGTCCGCGGTGCCGGCGTACTTGCCGCCGTCCAGCGGCCAGTGCCGCGGGATTGGCAGCTGGGTCAGGTCGATCTGATCACCGGTAAGGGTATTTTCATAAAATCCCGCCTGCGACTGCGGCACCTCGCGCGGCGCCATGCGGTTTTTGAGCTTGTCCTTTACCCGGCGAATCAACTCCACGGTCGGCGTTTCCGGAGATTCTTCCATAGTCAACGCAATACGCGGAATGCTCGGTCCGAGGATGTTCCAAAGTGAGCGAGCTTTGTACGGGCTTTTTTCGAAGCCTTTGATGTTGTCAAAGAGTATCGCCGGCGACGGCTTCTGCTTGGCCACGAGGTAACCGATCGCGCTCATTTCTTCTTCGCAGCTGACCGCTTCTTTGACACGCACCAGATCGCCCAGTTGTTCGACGCGGTCCAGCCACTCACGCAAATCCTGAATGGGTCGCTTGGATTCGGTCACCTTCTCTTCTCGTTTAGCCATCGGGTCATCCTCCAATTGAAAATCCATGATTGATTTTATAAGCGCGCGTTCTTGGGCAACAGCGATTTGAAATAAGCAAAAGCGTCGTAAGACCGGTACATCATGTTTTCTTTCATATAATCGATTTCAGCTTGTGGCATGATCGCCGGTTTGCCGACGCAGCTCGCGATAAACTGCATATAGGCGGTTCGCTCCAGGTAGATCGCGTGAACGGTAGCATATTCCAAGCTATCACCGCATACAATGATGCCATGGCCTTTGAGCAACATTGCGTTACGATCGGCCAATGTTTGACAAATCTCTTTACCATCTTGGATGGTATAGATCAGCCGCGCGCTGGGAAAAATCGGCGTCTCCGGAGCGAATACGGCAGCCTGATTGTAGATCGGCAGTATCGGCGTCCCTGCAACGGAGAACGCAGTCGCAATGGTCTGGTGCGTGTGCACCACTGAATTCACATCGGGCCTGGCGTTATAGATCGCAGCGTGGATCATAGTTTCACGCGGCGGGTTGGCGATTTTCGTTACTGCGCGCTTGTTGGCGGCTTTGGCGTAATTCTGCTCGCACACCTCCATGTAATCGTCGATGTCGACAAGTATAATCTGTTTGGGCGCGATTTCACCGAGCGGGGCCAACACAGGTTTAATGAAAAACTTTCTAGTACCGGGGATGCGCGCGCTGACGTGACCGTGATAGTCGGCCAGACCCTGGTAAAACATGATCCGGTTGCCTAGCGCAACCTTCTTTTTAAGTTCATCGAGATCTTTCTTGTTGCTTTTCACCTCAACCCCCTTTTCAATTTTTTACATTGCTTCCCGGAGCGGGTCATGCACCACTGCTGGACTCACATCGTGCGTTGCCCAGGAACGAATATTCATCCAATTCCACTGGTCAGGATATGCCCGCACGATCTTTTCAACCCATCGGGTCATCCGAATCACATTCTCTCGAATCTGCGCCGAGCCCTTTCCGGATCGATCAAGCTCCAGTTCTGGCTCAATGACCAGCTTGAGCGAACCGTCTCTCTGGCGAACAATGTAAGCGGGCACGATTGCGGCTCCGGTTCGTAAAGCGACGGTTGCCGGTCCGCGCCGTGCAATCACGGTTCTGCCGAAAAAAGCCGCTTCGACACCCCGGCCGCGGCGAAACTCATCGGAGATGATCACGGTAATGTTATTTCGGCGCAAGGAATTCTGCAGCGCTCTTAAAGCCTCGCGCCGCGGCCTCGCTTGAATCTCTTTAAGTCGGATTTGCGAGCGATATTTTTCCATCAGTTTCGCCAATCGACTGTCGCGCGGCGGATTCACCAAAACCGAAACCGAGTAGCCTTCAATGACTAACCGGGAGCCGATGAGAAAAAAATTTCCTAAATGAGCGCTGAGTATCAGGACCCCGAAGCCTTTTGCTAATGCGGCATCGAGATGCTCGGTCCCGAAAAGTGGAACCAATGCACGCAGTTCGCTATCGGACGCTTCCAAGGCGATGGCAACTTCGGCGCAACTACGCATTATATTTTTGAGTGACTGATGTGCCATTTCACCGATCGCTTCGGCGCTCATTGTTTTCCCGAATACCGTGGCGATATTTATTTTGGACCGGTTACGAAAGCCGCTAAAACAGCGGTAGCCGATGGTTGCTAGAGCGTCAGAAACTCGAAACAACCAACGGCGAGGCAGAAATCTGGCCGCCAGCCGACCAAGTGTCATTGCCGCCCAGGTTGCAAAATAAAAAAATCTGCCGGCCAACCAAGCAGTCATCCATTCTTTGACTTAAAGCGAGACAAAGCGCCGGTCGAGCGCTCGAAGTACGCCAATCTACGATAGTTTTTTTACCCCCGCAAGAGCACCATCCATAGTTGCCTGCGACTGGCGCGCGAAACCGCGAGCGTTAAAATATACTTTATAATCAGCTGGTTAAAGCAACTTCATAGTTCCAAATATGAGCCGAGGCGTTTCTATTAGGGTCGTTGTATGATATCTACATTCAATTGCTGTGGTCTTGGATCAAAAAAATGAGAATGATTTTGCCGCCGATAAGAGAACGCCGTGTCGTGGATCGTCTGTTATCGGCATTTTTTGAAGAATACAAAGCGACAGATTTTAGGAAAGCTATCGCGACGCTCTGCCGGTTCTATCACCTCAAAAACCCCAAAGTTGAATGGTTCGAATACATTGATTGGGGCAAAACAGCGGGAAAGACTTACGAGAACGGCCAGATTTATCTAGTTCATCCCGAGAATTGGAAGAAAGGCCGGAAGTATAACTCGGAACGGCGTTGGATCAGCACCGTCTATCACGAAATGGGGCATTATGTTTTTTGGGCTGATGCGGAAAACAAGGCTGACATGTTCGCATCGAGAATGGTGCGCGGGCTGAACCACCACAGATAGTCTCCACCGAGCGGGCGGCTCTCTTCCTTCCGAGTTCGATGCCATGGATTATAAGGACACGTTGAATCTGCCCAAGACCGCGTTTCCCATGCGGGCAAACCTGCCGCAGAATGAACCCAAGCAGGTCGAAAAATGGGATCGCGAGCGCACGTACTTTCAAATCCTTGAGACCAATGCACAGGCGCCTAAGTTTATTCTTCACGATGGTCCGCCGTACGCCAACGGTAACATCCACATCGGTCACGCGCTAAACAAGATTCTCAAAGACATAATCGTTAAATACCACTCGATGAGCGGCCAGGCCGCACCTTTTGTGCCGGGTTGGGACTGCCATGGGCTGCCGATCGAGCTACAGGTCGAGAAAAATCTCGGGCGCGCGAAAAAGCTCGCGATGAGCAAGGTCGAGATCCGCCGGATGTGCAGGGAGTATGCCGAGAAATACATCTCGATCCAGCGCCAAGAGTTTAAGCGCTTGGGTGTGTTCGCCGACTGGGAACATCCCTACCTTACACTGAACCCGGTCTATGAAGCACATGAAATCCGCGAGCTCGGTAAGATCGTTGGGTCCGACGCGCTTTATCGACGAAAGAAGCCGGTTTACTGGTGCGCCTCATGCGTGACCGCCCTGGCCGAGGCCGAGGTCGAGTACGAAGACCACACATCAGCGTCGATTTACGTCAAGTTCCTTGTAAAAGATTCGAAAGGTTTGTTTTCTAACGATCAAGCAACGGGAACATTCTTCGTGATCTGGACCACCACCCCGTGGACTTTGCCTGCGAACCAGGCGATCGCAGTTCATCCGAAGTTCATCTACCGGCGCGTTAAGACTCCGAAAGGCGAATTGATCTTAAACCAAGAGCTGATCCCCAGTGTGATGAAAGCTTTAGGGTTCGAATCTGCGGACTATCAGGTGACCGAAGGCGCCTGGTCCGGGGTTGACCTGGAAGGCGTAGTCTGTCGCCATCCGTGGCTCGATCGCGATGTCAAAATCATCCTCGGTGAATTTGTCACCCAGGATCAAGGCACGGGCGCGGTTCATATCGCTCCCGGTCATGGTCAGGAAGACTACGAAATCGGCATGCGCTACGGTTTGCCGGTGATGGCTCCGGTGGATCCTGAAGGCAGGTTCACGGCTGAAGCCGACGATTTGCAGGGCGAGTCGGTTTTTCGAGTGGACGCGCGGATCATGCAGAAATTGATGGACGCAGGCGCATTGCTCAAAGAAGACAAGCTCGCGCACAGCTACCCACATTGCTGGCGCTGCAAGAAGCCGGTGATTTTCCGCGCCACCGAACAGTGGTTCATTTCGATGGAAAAAAATGGCCTTCGGCGCAAGGCGCTCGACGCCATCGAGCAGGTGCGCTGGATTCCGCCTTGGGGCAAAGATCGTATTCGCGGCATGCTCGAAAGCCGGCCGGATTGGTGTATCTCTCGGCAGCGCTCATGGGGTGTGCCGATTCCGGCCGTGTACTGCAAAGGCTGCAACGAAGCGGTTTTGACTCAAGCGGTGTGCGAGCACATTGCCACGATCTTTGAAAAAGAAGGTTCCGATGCGTGGTATCTGCGGCCGCTGGAGGAATTGCTGCCAAAAGACTTCAAGTGCCCGCGGTGCGGAGGTAATGAATTCACCCGCGAAGAAGATATTCTCGATGTTTGGTTCGATTCGGGAATGAGCTGGGCAACGGTCGTCGAGCGTGATCCGCGCTTGGGCGGCCGAGCCGATCTTTATCTTGAAGGCAGCGACCAGCACAGGGGCTGGTTTCACACAGCCTTGCTCACGTCTTTGGCAACACGCGGGCGCGCTCCGTACCAAAGCGTCTTAACGCACGGCTTTACTCTCGATGGCAAGGGCCGCAAGATGTCCAAGTCATTGGGCAACGTCATCGCGCCGCAGGAGATCATAAAAAAATCGGGTGCGGAAATTCTGCGCTTGTGGGTGGCGGCCGAGGATTTTCGCGAGGACGTGCGCATCTCGGATGAGATTCTCAATCGCTTGGTCGAGGCCTATCGAAGACTGAGAAACACGGCGCGGTTCTTAATCAGCAATCTATATGATTTCGATCCGGAGGGCGATTCGGTTCCTCCGTCAGGTCTCGATGAAATGGATCGCTGGATCTTGGAGCGGACCCAAGGCGTGCTCGCCCGCTGCCGCCAGGCTTACGATAATTACGAGTTTCACGTGGTCTATCACACCCTCAACAATTTCTGCAGCGTCGAATTGAGCGCTCAATATCTTGATATCGTCAAAGACCGCCTTTACTGCGAAGGGACAAAATCGCCAACGCGGCGTGCTGCCCAGACGACGCTGTATCGAATTCTCGATACTCTGGTGCATCTGATGGCGCCGCTCGTGTCTTTTAGCGCGGAAGAGATCTGGGGCTATATGCCCGATAAGGATCGTCGGCCGGCAAGCGTTTTTGTATCGCGTATACCCGAGCCGGATGCGAGTTTGGTGGATCCCCAATTGGCGGACAAATGGGAGCGCATTTTCCGCGAGCGGAGCGAAGTTCTCAAAGCTCTGGAATTAGCCAGAACCGGTGGTGTTATTGGTCACTCACTAGATGCCGAAGTTCTCGTTTTCTCGGAAAAGTTTTATGTCGAGTCGCTGCTTCGTAGGCTTGCTAGCAATCACGCTAATCAGGTCGACGATATCTTGATCGTGTCTCAATTCAGCTATCACGCGGAGACTCCGAAATGGGGCTGGGAGTTAGAGGATCGGCGTAAAGAAGGGCATGAAGGGATGGCAGCCCCTATCCATCACGAGGATGGTCGAGACGGCTGGGGTTATTACAGCAAGACACTCGACGGCATAATTGCTGTATTCAGCGCTCGCGGTGCCAAGTGCGAGCGCTGCTGGAAATACGACACGCGAGTCGGCGAGGACGCGAAGCATCCGACGGTGTGCGCCCGGTGCGCGATGGTGTTGAACGCCGGAGCGGGGGCGTGAGCCGCAAATGGAAGATCGTCGGCGTATGGGTCGCGGCGATTGTTATTTGTGATCAGATAACGAAAGCCATCGTCGACCGCACGATGTCGCTGCATGACTCGATTCCCATTATCGACGGGTTTTTCAATCTCACCTATGTGCGCAACACCGGCGCCGCTTTCGGCATCTTCTCCGGCAGTCATGAAGCGTTTCGCTTGCCGTTTCTGATCCTAGTTTCCATTATCGCCATCGGTTTTGTTCTGGTGATGCTCAAACGGCTGCGGTACGACGCCACCGGGATCGCGGCCGCGCTGGCGTTCATTCTCGGCGGCGCCATCGGCAATCTTATCGACCGAGCGCTGTACGGAGAGGTGATCGATTTTCTCGACGTCTACTGGTCCAACTACCATTGGCCGGCATTCAACGTCGCGGATAGCTTCATCACCATCGGC
>Ga0209974_10000611_pt1 | contig 11996 bp, 9 predicted proteins | sample InoplaM3SPM_FD_187592 | JGI IMG/M metagenome (GOLD analysis project Ga0209974, IMG submission 187592) | Arabidopsis thaliana rhizosphere microbial communities from the Joint Genome Institute, USA, that affect carbon cycling - Inoculated... | ecosystem: Host-associated > Plants > Roots >...
GTGCCGCCCGACCGCGTCGTGAAGAACGGTTCGAAGATCTGCGCGCGAAATTCGGTCGGCACGCCGCTGCCGTCGTCCGCGAGTTCGCAGATCACGGCATCGCCCATGTAGCCTGCCCGCGCAGCGATGCCGATGCTCCCCTCCTGCTTCTGGCAGTGCTGCCACGCGTTGCGGACCAGGTTCCACGCGATCTGATTCAGGTGGCCGCGATCGAATACGACGAGCAGGTCGTCGCTGATGTCAATGACAATGCCACCCGCCGGCATGCCTTCGGCCTGCATGATCTCCTCGGTGATCGAGCGCATGAAATCACCAAGGCGGATGACTTCCGGTTGCTGGCGATCGCGGCGATTGAGCTGCAGAACCTCACCGACGATGCGGTCGATGCGTTTCGCGTTGCTGCGGATCATGCTGAGAAGCCGCGCGCCCTCCGGGGCGACGCTGCCGTCCTCCTCGAGGAGCTGGGCCGCCTGATTGATCGCGGACAGCGGATTGCGCACTTCATGGGCAATCGACGCCGTCAGCCGGCCCATCGCAGCGAGCTTCATCTGCTGCGCCTCGTTCTGGGCGCGGCCGAGATCTTCGAGGTAGATCAGCGTCCCGCCGTTCAGTCCCGAGCCGATTCGCACGAGCCGCACGCGCAGCAGGCGCTGCGTCGTATCGACCTTGAACGGCGGCAGCGGCTCGGACAGGTCTTCGTTCCAGCGTCGCCAATAATCGTGGAGTGTCGTCGAGAATTCGGCCAGGCGCATTCCGCCGCGCATGCGCCCGAAACCGCCGAGCAGGCGCGTCACCTGCGCGTTGTGTCCGCGCACGACGCCGGTCAGGTCGACGACGAGCACCCCGTCCTGCATGTCCTGGATGATGAGCCGGTTGACCTGCTCGAGGTTTGCGACGTCGATTCCGCGTTGCGCGGCGAGGTCCTCGGAAGCCTTCGTATAGCGGCCGATGACGACGGCAATCCCGACCATCGCGAAATAGCCTAGGCAGATGAGCGCCGTCTGGAAGAGCTGCGGACCGCGTATGTCGCCGCCGAGCGCGCGATACGCCTCGAGGCCGAGCAGCACGATGGCTGCGAGCGCTGCATGAAAGAACGCCGTCTGGGTCCGGAGCAGCCAGCCGCTCGCCGCAAGTTGTGGGAACAGCAGGATCGGCAGCGGCGCACCCGTCGAGCCGCCCGCCACCATCATCAACGCAAGGAAGAAAATGTCACCGGAGAGAAGTGCGAGCAGCGTCTGCGCGAGCGGCAGCGGCATCCGTTCCTGCTGGATCCAGCCGAACGCAGCCAATCCGAAGATGAAATACAGCGACGCAGCGGTCAGAAATGAATTGGGTGCCGCGACGTTGAGCGCGCGAAGATCAAGCAGCAGCGCGAGTCCGAGCAGCAGCGCCCCGGAGACCGCGCGAAACAGCCCGACGATCCACAGGATGCGTCGCGTCGATCCGGTGATGGACACCGGCAAGGTGGGTGGGGCTGCCGGCGGCATGGCAGGCAGCGGGTCAGCAGTCATTCAAGCCATGCGGCAATCCGCGCGATGGGGCGCCAATCGGGTCCCGACGGCGGGGTCGACGCTCGCCATGGCGCGGCTGCGCGCATTTTGCCAGTAACGCGGGGTCCCCGGAGCGGCGAGGGCTCGAATCGCCGCGCACGCGGCGCGGCGACGTGCGCGGAAACGACAGGTTTGAGCGTTTACGGCGCGTTACGCCGAGCAACGCATTGCGGGTCGCCGCACAGGGGTCCGCGCGGACTGGTCGTGGCCTCCGCACTTGGCAGGTAAACGCCGCAGTCGACGCAGCGGATCATCGCAGCTTCGCGAGGGTTGCGTTTGCTGGCCGCCGGGCCCTTGCGCGACCGGCTCCCAGCGACGTTGATGAGGCGCAGCACGAGCAACACGACGAAGAAAACGACCAGCCAGAAAACGATCTTGCCCATGCGTGCGCTCGCGCGTCAGAGGACCTTGCCGGGATTGAGCAGGCCCAGGGGATCGAGCGCCGATTTGAGGCGACGCATGAGCTCGAGCTCGACGTCTGACTTGTAGCGTGTGAGTTCCTGGCGCTTCAACTGCCCGATGCCGTGCTCCGCGCTAATGCTGCCGCCCGCCGCGGCAACGCGATCATGCACGATACGGTTCGCGAGCGGCGTATTTTCGATGAAAGCCTGCCCTGGCGTGCCGACGGGCGCGGCGACGTTGTAATGCAGGTTGCCGTCGCCCAGATGGCCGAAGATCACCAGGCGCGCGCCGGGCAGGGTGCGGGCGAGCTCCGCTTCACAGTCGACCAGGAACGCGGGAATGCTCGAGATCGGCAGCGAGATGTCGTGCTTGATGTTCGGTCCCTCGCGACGCTGCGCTTCGCTGATGTTTTCGCGCAGCGCCCACAGCCGGTCGGCCTGCTCGTCCGACTGTGCGATCGTGGCATCGGCCAGCGTTCCGTCATCGAGCGCCGCGGCGAACGCCTCCTCGACATGCGTCGCAAGTGGCGCACGAAGCGCACTGTCGCTCGCCTGGACCAGCACGTACCACGCATGCTTTGGCAGCGGGTCGGGCAGGTCGGGATGGTGCTTCCTGGATAGCGCAAGCGCGTCGCCGCTCATCAATTCGAATCCGACGAGCCGATCGCCGAGGGCCTGTTTCATCGTCTGCAGCAACGAAACGGCGCGCGCGACGTCGGCAACGGCCGCCAGCGCGGTCAACCGCGTGTGACCGGCGGCGAACAGCTTCAAGACGGCTGCGGTGACGATGCCGAGCGTGCCTTCGCTGCCAATGAACAGTTGCTTGAGATCGTAGCCGGTGTTGTCCTTGCGCAACCCTCGCAGGCCGTCCCAGATGCGACCGTCGGCGAGCACGACCTCCACGCCAAGCACGAGGTCCCGCGCGTTGCCGTAGCGAAGCACGGCGGTGCCACCGGCGTTGGTCGACAGGTTGCCGCCAATGGTGCAGCTGCCTTCGGACGCGAGCGACAACGGAAAGAGCAGACCCGCTTCCGCGGCGGCTTCCTGAACGGCCGCGAGCGTTGCTCCGGCTTCGACGGTGATCGTCGCATTCTGCCGATCCACGGCACGTATCGTCCGCAAGCGCGCGAGCGAAACAACGATTTCACGACCGGATGCATCCGGCGTCGCGCCCCCGCACATGCCCGTGTTGCCGCCTTGGGGAACGATCGGTATACGGGCCTCATGGCAGTGGGCGACGATCGCGGCGACTTGCCCGCTCGTAGCCGGCCGCACGATCGCGCGTGCGGCGCCCTGGTAGCGCCCGCGCCAATCGATGACGTAGGGAGCCACCTCGACATCGCGCGTGAGCACATGGTCGCGTCCGACGATGCGAGCGAGGGCATCGATCAAGGTTGCGTCGTCAACTGCCATGGCGCACGATATTAGCGTACCGTGTGACTGCCGGAATGCGCGCACCGCGCGCGTGGAGGATGCATGACGAACGAGTCGACCAAGGCAGACGCGAGCGCGACACCACCGTTCTCCGCACAGGACGCGATGGCGTTCATGCAGCGCATCTGGAACCCCTTTGCGATGCCGATGCCGGGTTCCACGGCGGGCGCAGTGACCCCGACCGATCCGCCGGCGGCCGGGACGCAGGCTCCAGCGACGGAGGCCACGCCTTCGCCATCGCCGCAGGCGGCGGCCTTCAACGCAATGATGGGCAGCATGATGCCGGGAATGCTTCCGTTTCCGAATCCGGCGGCAATGTTCGCGGCGCTCGATCCGATTGAAGTCGAGCGCAAGATCGGCGAATTGCGCATCATCGAAGGTTGGCTCGCGATGAGTCTCAACCTGATGCAGATGAGCATCAAGACGCTGGAGCTGCAGCACGCATCGCTGGAGGCGCTGCATGCTGCGCACGCGCCGACAAATCCCAAGGGCGAGAGCAAGCCGAAAAAGCGATAGCGAGCGACCCAGAGATCAGGCCGCGGGCTCGTCCTTCGGATCGCGCACATTCGGCCGCTTGGTCTCGGTCCCCTCGCGCGCCGGTGCGCGCGCAGCGTCGGTAGGCGCGGTCGCTCGGCTTTTCGCGTCGGCGCCGCGTTCGGTTGCCGTCGCGTCTGCTTTTTCGGTGGGCTTGCGCGGCTGTGACGCATCGTTCCCCGGCCGCGCGAGTCGCGCGTTCGTGCCGGTTTGCACCCGCGCGTCCTGATAGAGGGCCCGGCAATCGGCGTCCGGCGCGTCACCGAGATCGATCAACGGCAACAGCGCGAGCGGCGGAGCAACCGCGCCAAGCCCGATCGCTGCGCCTACGCGCGCCACGACGGGCGCAACTTCAGGATGGATCGCCGGTGTCTTGAACGTTCCCCCGATGACGATGGGACCCTTCAGCGCCAGTAGGCTGGGCTTCTTGGAATCCGCCTTCAGGTGCAGATCGTATTTCTCGTTCGCGAAGTCGATGCTGCCCACTCCGGTGATCAGTTCCGCGGACGTATCGATGACCAGGAGGTCCGGCGTCATCACGCCGTTCTTTGCGTGCCATGCGCTCACCACACAATGAATGGCGGCCGTTTTGTCGCCGCCGATCAGCAGCTGAGCGGCCCCCGCGAGATCGAGGTTGGTAAGGACGAGCTGGAGCGTGCTCGCCTCGCCGCCGCGCATGGCGATCGCAGCCTCTCCGTCAGCTGCGGCGAAGAGATCCGCCACGCTGTTTCCCCGGGTTTGAAAGCGCGCGCGTCCGCCGAAACGTCCGGCTGATCCATTCGGCGAGGCGAGCTGGGGAAAAATGCGCTTGAGCTCGAGATTCCGCACCTCGATCGCAGCCTCGGCGCTCGGCAGTTCGCGCGTCGCGTCGAGTACCACGTTGCTGATCACGTGCCCGCCTGCGAGCCCGAAATCCAGCGGCTTGAAGCGCATGACTCCCTGCTTCAGCGTCAGGTGCGTGTCGAGGTTGTCGATCGGAAAGCTGCCCCACTTGACGCTTTGCCCCTTGAATTTCACGTCGACGTCGTGATCGCGAAGCTTCGCGAGTTCGAAGGGCTTGTCCGGCAACACGCGCTGAGTCGCCGCGCGCTTGCTGGCTTCCTTCCGCTGGTCGGCGGTCTTGACGGCATCCGCCGAATTGGCCGGTGGTAGACCGATGAAGCCCCCCAGGTCCTTGTAATCGAACTTGCGCGATGCGAGCTCGGCGACGGTCAACGGACGCTGGGTCGAAACATCGACGGTGAAATCGCCGGCCAGGTCACTGTTGCCGACGATGCCTTTGATGCCGCGGAATATCCAACGGCCGCTGGCATGTGTCAGGTCTCCCGCCAGGTCGTACGGCGGTGTCCACGGCAACGGCGTCGGGACGATCGGGTAGAGCTGCGACAGGTCGGCGCCTTTGAGATGCAGCGCGCCTTTCACGTCCTGTAGATCCGAAGGGACGACGGTGCCGTCGAACGCGACCGTCGTGCGCCCAGCGCGCGCATTCAATGTCAGGCGATAGGGATCGTCGATCTTGCGGAGCTCACTCAAGCCTGCGCTAGTGCCGTCGATTGCAAACGATTCGCCGCGCAGCGTTCCGCCGCCCTTGAATTGCAGCAGATGGGCGACTTGACCCGAATTGGCACCGGTGATGGAGAGATTGATATCCGCGCGGAGGGTAGGATCGACATAACGCACGCGGCCGTCCTCGAAATCGATTGCACCGACGAAAGCGCCGCTCTTTCCGTCGTCGCCGAATTTCCAGTTGGCTTCACCGGATCCGCTTTTCTCGAGAAGAACCTGCGGTTTCACGGCATGCACCGCATCGGGCGACAGTCGAAAGAGGGACGGGATGCTGAAGGTCAGCAGGGTGGTCGGCAATGTCGCCATCGGCTGAGTCTGCGACCACTCGGCATTGGCAATAGTGACGCCGTCGATGCGGACCCGCGTAGTCCAGCCGAGGTCTACGGCGAGATGTTCGATGGTGACAGTCCGATGCAGGCGGGCGCTGACCGTCGAAGCGACCACGCCGCGCAGGGCGTTCCACGGAAAGAAAGCCACCACCGCCACCAGAACCGCGAGCACGGCCACCGTGATGACCGCCGCACGGCGTGCACGTGTTCCTGCGAATTTCATGACTATTCCGCGGGCGGTCGTGGACACCAAGGCGTCGACCGACGTCACCGCGCTTCGGGTGGCGACAGCCCGACCCTAAACGCTTGCCAGGCTCACAACAATCGTCGCCGACGCCGCGTTCAAGTAAGAAATCTCTTACGCACGTCCTCGTCAGGGGCCGAGCCAGGCACGGCGCAACGCATTGGCCTCATCGGTGGCGTTGGCGCGAGGCGTCAGATAGCAAACGTCGAGCGGTGCCGACTGCAGCTCGACGTCAAGCCGGGTCAGGTCATCACGCCGGAACGCATGCACCGATACGCGCTCGCCGGGTGCCCGATCGGCAAGCAGCGCATTTACCGACGACGTCGAGGCGCGTATGCCATCGATCGCAACAAGCACGTCGCCGGGGGCGAGGCCCGCCCGTTCGGCGGGTCCGCCGGCAAAAACGTTCTGCAGCCGCAGGTCGCTCGAGATCCGGGCACCGAGCCAGCATTGCGGCGGAGGCATCGAGGCGGCTTTGCCGCCGGAGTCGTCGACACCGCTCGTTGCGCGGAGATGCCAGTCAATACCGAAAGCGCCGAGCAGTGCGTCGAGGGGCGGATCATCGGTGCCGTATACGTAGCGCTCGAAGAAACAATGCATATCGCGACCGGCGAGTTCGGTGACCAGCCCCGCGATGTCATGTTCGCCGACGCCGACGCCTGTCTGTCCATGGCGCGTCCAAAGTTCACGCATGACCGCATCGAGCGAAGTCGCACGGGTGCTTCGCAGCGTGAGGTCGAGCGCAAGCGCCACCAGCGCTCCTTTCGCGTAATAGCTGATAACGGCATTCGGCGAATTTTCGTCGGGGCGGTAGAACTTGATCCACGCATCGAAGCTCGACTCCGCGACGCTCTGACGGTGCCGGCCGGGCGTGCGGAGCACGCTGGTGATCGTGCGTCCCAGCAATTCGAGATAGCGCGCCTCGCCGATGAGACCGCAACGGACGAGCGCGAGGTCGTCGTAGTACGACGTGATGCCTTCGAAAGCCCATAGCTGGCGCGTGTAATTCTCACGGGCGAGGTCGTAGGGCGTGAATGCTTCGGGCTTGATCCGTTTGATGTTCCAGCCATGAAAGTACTCGTGACTCGCAAGGCCAAGCAGATTCAGATAGCGATCGTTGATCCCTTCATGTCCGCGCATGGGCAGTTCGTCGCGCCTGCACAGGAGGCTCGTGCTCGACCGATGCTCGAGGCCTCCATGAGCCTCACCCGCCGCGGTTATCTGGAACAGGTAGCGGTCGAAGGGGGCCCGGCTCTGCGGCGTGCCGCCGAAGAGGTCAATGTGCCACTGGCACAATCGGGTGAAATCGCGCGCCAGCCGCTCGAGATCGGCATGCGGATGTCCCGACACGGCGATTTCATGACGCACGCCGCCGGCGCCGAACGCCGCCAGCGCGAAATCACCGATCTCGACGGGATGATCGATGAGGTCGTCGTAATCCGCGGCGCGGTAACGTCCGAATCCATGTGCCGGGGCGCCATCCGATGGCAGCGTCGTTGCGACGCGCCAGTTCACGAATTCGGCGCCCGCCGGCGGCGCAATCTCGACGCTGCACGCAACCTGCTCGTATCCGTCGGGACGCAGGAATACGCAGGCGCCGTTGAAATACGCTCGTGACGCATCGAGATAGGCGGTCCGTACCGAAACGTCGTAGGCATACACTTCCGCGATGACGGTAACCGGCGCCGTCGCGGGTGCCGCGCGCCACGTGTCCTTGGCTTCTTTGACGATCGGTAGCGGCTGGCCGGCGGACTCGGCGCGCACGTGGACGAAGTGCCGCGCGAATTCGCGGATCAAATAACTTCCGGGGATCCAGGCGGGCAGTCGAAACCGCTGACCCTCAGCCGCGGGAACGCCGACCATACAACGCACCTCGAACAGATGCGCGTGCGGGTTGAGTGGTGAAATCCGATAGTCGATGCTGTTCATGGAACGGTCGCTTCTGCGGCTGAATTTCGCGCTCGACGCCGCGCTTTAGCGTGCGGGTACTTCAGATACTCAAGTCGACGAGGAGGCCCATGCAGTTAAGTGATTCTTTCATTGCGACGTGGCAACCCCGGGTGCTTGCGTTGTTGCGCATCGCGGCGGCGTTCCTTTTCATGGCGCACGGCCTGCAAAAAATCCTGGGTTTCCCCGTACCGCGTGCATCCGAAACGGTTCTCCTTTCGTTATCGGGCATTGCGGGACTGATGGAACTCGTGGGTGGCGCACTCCTGCTCGTCGGCTTGTTTACGCGTTCGGTCGCGTTTCTGCTTTCAGGACTGATGGCCGTTGCGTACTTCTATGCCCATGCACCGCAAGGTTTCTGGCCGCTGCTCAACCGGGGGGAGCTGGCGGCGTTATACAGCTTCGTGTTTCTGTATTTTGTCTTCGCAGGGCCGGGGGCATGGAGCGTGGACGGAATGTTTCGGAAGCAATGGGTCGCAGCGCATGAACCGTTTGGCGGCAACCACACCGGCGAAGCGAGTGGGGGGCACGCACGCAAAACGATGCCATAGATACTTAAACGGGTCGTGGAGCGCGACTGCGTGGCTCGCGGTGCAGCGAGGCGGCGCGAAGAGGAACTCGTCCCGATGGATACAAGCGACCCGTCACTGGATCACTTCATCCGCACGCACTAGCAGCGACTGCGGCATTGTGACGCCGAGTGCCTCGGCCGCTTTCGTGTTGATGATGAGTTCGAACTTCGTAGGCTGCTCGACGGGGAGGTCGTTGGGCCTGGCGCCTCTCAGGATGCTGTCGACGTGTTTCGCCGCTCGGCGGGTCATGTCGATCAGGCTCGGACCATAGGAAATCAATCCGCCGGCGACGACGAATTCCCGTTGACTGTACATCGCCGGCAATCCACCGCGCCTAGCAAAGTCAGCGATCCTTTGTCGCTGGCCGAGGAACATCGCGTCAGTCAACACGAGGAGCGCGGCGGCGCGCTCCTTCGCCATTGCGGCGAATACATCCTCTAGCTGATGGGGCGATTCTGCGCGCACGGGTTGCAGTTGGGCACCCAGTTTCCGCGCCGCGGTTTTCAATTCCGCAGCAAATGCCGCGTGGGAGCCATTGCGCGGATTCATCAGGACAGCGACCCGCAAGGCAGTGGGAGCGATCTCCCGCAGCAACTCAAGCTGTTTGCTGGCTATCTCGGGTCCGGCGAGGAAGGTCATGCCGGTGATATTCCCGCCCGGACGCGCTAGGCTGGCAACGAGTCCCTCGCCGACGGCGTCCGCACTTGCCAGCATGACGATCGGTACTGTCGTGGTCGCAAACTTGCTCGCACGGGTCGCTGCAGAGGACCCGGCCACGATCAGATCGACTTTGAGCAACAGAAGCTCTTTGGCAAGCCCGGGGAGTCGATCGACTTCGCCTTCGGCAAATCGCGGCTCGATGATGAGGTTCTGACCGTCAATCCAGCCGAGTTCGCGCATCGCTTGGCGAAAGGCAATGAACACGTCGCGGCCGGTGGCCGCGCTGTTGAACCCCAGATACCCGATCCGAGGCAATTTCGGCCCCTGCGGGGTCTCGGCGGCTACGGTTGCAGCGAGGAGCGCCGCAGCGGCGATCAGGAAGTCCCTGCGCTGGACGCGGCCCATGCGTTTCCTTCCTGAAGTGATCGCAGGAAAGTCAACATTCGATCCCGATAGTGGGTTCGGTGGCACCCCCGGCAGGAATCGAACCTGCGACCCCGCCCTTAGGAGGGGCGTGCTCTATCCACTGAGCTACGGGGGCTATACGATGCGAAGTATGCCGCGAAGCGCAAGCGCGCGCTGTTATAGCACCCGTCTTGCGCCGCTCGCTGCCCTGCAAATTACACCAAGCGATCAGCGCCCGTGATGCCCGCAGCCTGGGAAGGGGCTGCTGCCCCTGAGCTCCGGGGCGTATCGAGGATGTTACCGGAGCGGCATCCTATCGTTACACTCGTCGCGGCAAACGACGCTCTGGTTCGTGATTCCTTGGCTGCAGGACGATTCGTCCTTCCCTCCGATTGAAAATGCGCTCACGCACCCGAACGGGTTGCTTGCCGCCGGAGGCGATCTTTCGCCGCAGCGACTGATCACTGCGTATCGACACGGCATTTACCCGTGGTACAGCAACGACCAGCCGGTGCTCTGGTGGAGTCCCGACCCCCGCATGGTTCTTTACACCGAAGAATTTCGCACGTCGCGCTCACTCGCGAAACGCATCAGACGTGGAGACTACGAAGTTCGTATCGACACTGCATTTGATGAGGTCATCGCTGCGTGCGCGCAGACACCGCGCAGCGAGCAGAACGGCACGTGGATCACACGCAGCATCGTGGATGCGTATCGGCGCATGCACGAGCTTGGCTACGCGCATTCACTCGAGGCATGGCGTGATGACGAACTCGTCGGCGGTCTCTATGGCATTGCCCTCGGCCGGGTCTTCTTTGGTGAATCGATGTTCGCCCGAGAGTCGGACGCATCGAAGGTGTGCCTGGCCACGCTCGTAAGCGCGCTGCAGCAGCGCGGCGTGCCTCTCATCGACTGCCAGCAGGAAACGCAACACCTCGCATCCATGGGCGCCCGGCCCATCCGCCGCCGGGAATTCGCCAGTCACCTGATCGAGTTGATACACTCGAACGCGGCGCCCAAGGGTTGGATCGCCGGGCCCGTTCGGAGACTGAGTGAGTAACCTCCACGACCTGCCGCTCGCAACGTTACAGTTTTACGCGACCGCCCCCTATCCCTGCAGTTACTTGCCGGATCGAGCCGCGCGGTCGCAGGTGGCGACGCCAAGTCACCTCATCGACGCGCGGGTCTACAGCGAATTGGTCCGGTTGGGCTTCCGTCGTAGCGGTGCATTCACATATCGGCCGTACTGCGACCATTGTCGAGCATGCGTGCCGGTCCGTGTGCCGGTGCGGCAATTCGTCCCTAGCAGAAGTCAGCGGCGCGCGATGAAAGATCGCGACAAGATGACCGTAGTTCGCCGCGACTTGACGTACGATCCCGCCCATTACGCGCTTTACCTGAAGTATCAGCGCCTACGGCATCCCGGCGGGGGAATGGATCAGGATAGCCGGGAGCAGTACCAACACTTTCTCCTTCACAGCAATGTCTGCACGGACCTTTTCGAGTTCAGGGAGGCGGGCGAACTCCGAATTGTCAGCCTCGTGGATCGGCTGCTGGACGGACTTTCATCGGTCTACACGTTCTTTGATCCCGAACCCGTCGGGGCAAGCTACGGTACCTACAGCATCCTGTGGCAGATCCAGCGGTGTCTGGATGCGGGGTTGCCCTATCTTTATCTCGGTTACTGGATCAACGAGAGCGCGAAGATGGCGTACAAGGCAACCTTCCGCCCAATCGAAGGGCTGGTCGGGGGGCGATGGAAGAGATTATAGAGTTGTCGCCTACAACTGACCCGACCCCTCAGCGATGGGTCCTGTCGCTTTTGGGTAAGATTTAACCGGTTGCGCAGCCTTTCTCAGAAACTACTCTCTAGCATTAAGACCTTTTGTTTGCCACAATGTCGCGACTTAGACATACAACAGCGAGCGGAGCGGAGATGAGCGTGCGGGCAGAAGCAAAACTATCTCACACGAAACAGCCTACCCAGGTCGATACTACGTTTGACAGCGACCGTGGCATTTATTGGGCGTTCATGCGACCGTCACCGCGTCCTTGTTTCAACCCGCAGTTGCTTGCGGAACTCAACGACTTTATACGCACCATCAAAGACGGGCTGCAATCTGGCACGCAACAAACTCCAATTCATTATGGTGTGCTCGCATCAAAGACGTCCGGGATCTTTAATCTGGGTGGTGACCTATCGTTGTTTCGAGGATTTATCCACTCGCAGGATCGGGACGCGCTGCTTGCCTACGGGAGGAGCTGCGTTGATAACTTGTTCGCATGGCATCGGAACTGCGACGGGCCGATGACATCGATCGCATTGGTTCAAGGTGAAGCGCTCGGTGGTGGAT
>Ga0209974_10000613_pt1 | contig 11980 bp, 12 predicted proteins | sample InoplaM3SPM_FD_187592 | JGI IMG/M metagenome (GOLD analysis project Ga0209974, IMG submission 187592) | Arabidopsis thaliana rhizosphere microbial communities from the Joint Genome Institute, USA, that affect carbon cycling - Inoculated... | ecosystem: Host-associated > Plants > Roots >...
CGAAAACCTTCATCTCGAACGGCTATCACGCCGGGCTCGTCGCCGTCGTGGCCAAGACCGATCCCGGACAGCGCGCCAAGGGCATCTCGATCATCATGGTCGAGACGCGCGATCAGCCGGGTTATCGTGTCGGGCGCGTGCTCGACAAGATCGGTCAGAACGGCTGGGACACGGCCGAGCTTTTCTTCGACGACGTGCGCGTCCCCGCCGATTGCCTGCTGGGCGGAGTCGAGGGCCAGGGATTCGCGCAGCTGATGGACGATCTGCCCTACGAGCGCACGCTGCTCGCGATCGGCGGCGTGGCGGCGATGGAGTACGCGCTCGAGCTCACCGTCGACTATGCGCGGCACCGCAAGGCCTTCGGCAAGGCGTTGCTCGAGATGCAGAACACACGCTTCAAGCTCGCCGAGGTTCGGACGTGGGTGCACGTCGCCCGGGTTTTCATCGACGACTGCATCCTGAAGCTCAAGGACGGACAGCTCGACACCGTCGACGCCTCGATGGCGAAATGGTGGCTCACGGACCTGCAGAGCAAGGTCGCCGACGAATGTCTGCAGCTCTTCGGCGGCTACGGGTACATGAAGGAGTACCCGATCTCGCAACTCTACGTGGATGCGCGCGTGCAGCGCATCTATGGCGGCGCAAACGAAGTGCTCAAGGAAATCATCGCGCGCTCACTTTGATCGCGCGAGTAGATCCTACCCGCGACACGTAAATGCTACATCCTGGATCGCGGCGACATTCGCGATCCCGGAGGGATATCGCCGACGAGTCCGGCTGGCATGGTGCTTGCACCTATCTCCCCAGGACCGGCATGCCGGTGATTCATAGGTATGAGGAGATTTCACATGAATTGGGAACAGGTCAAAGGAAACTGGAATCAGGTCAAGGGCGGGGTGAAGAAGCAGTGGGGCAAGCTCACTGACGATCAGCTCGACGTCATCAAGGGCAATCGCGACATCCTCGTTGGCCGGATCCAGGAAGCGTACGGCATCACGCGCGAGGAAGCCGAGCGCCAGGTGAAGGGTTGGGAAGGCCAGTACGAAGGCAAGTACGGTGGCTACACCGACGACGACACCACGCGGGAGCCCGTCAAGCGCAAGGCCTGATTTCGGGCCAACACAACGGGACCCCGATCCCGCAACGAACGCCGGAGAGCGATGCTCTCCGGCGTTCTCATTTGGTGAGCAGCAGTCGCATGCAGACGCTCGTCAGCGCGGAATGTCGGGGCAGGCGTAGGGGCCGTAGCGGCGGTGAATCGCTGTTCCTCCTCGCCACCACGCAGCATGACACCCAGCACCAGCGCGTTTGGATTCGACGCACGTCAGGCGCGCCCGAATGTCTTACCCTTAAAACAATTGGCTATAACAACTGACTAAGGTTGCTCATTACTTTGCACACCGTCGCCCCGGTCCGTCGCAGGCGGACTTTCGGAATCTTTGGCGAGCCAGCTGCGGATATGTAAATCTGCGCTTATTTGCCAGCCCGGTCTTGATGTGGCAGCCAGTGTGGGATCCTAATTGGCCTTGCCAGTCTCAGTTGGGCCAGTAGCGGTCAGTCCACCCCGCAGGATGAGTTTTCAAGAACGGACGCTCCTGACGCTCAGCACTCGCGGTTAGCGCAACTCGTCGCTCAGGATATTCGAAGCTCTTGCATCGGAGTCGGCGCGCGGGTTCGCGCCCACGCCCAGCGTCGTTCCCAATCCGGCATAGAGATACCTGTCACCGAACAGCTTTCGCATTGCGGCGAAAGCTGGTTCGCCGGTGCAGTGACCCGGAGCGATGTAATCGACGTTGTAGGTATCATGCAGGGCGGTGGCTACTCTCTCGATAGCGGCGTCTTGGGCCACGACCAGGTGAAGTCCTCCAGCGATGAAGTGGATGTGCGGATTGGTCCTGGCTGCTTCGCCAACGATGGCCTCAATTCCGGGATGTGCACAGCCAACTACCAGCACGAGGCCGTCCGGGGTGTTGATCGCCAACGACAACTCCTTTAATTCCTTGGTTCCGGGCGCATCGGATACCAAGGCAATCAGGGTAATGCCCGGTGCCACTTCGGTGGTCTTGTCGATCAACTGAATGTTGGCGCCAGGAAAGGCTGTGCCGAATTTCATCGTCTCGGGTGGCATGCCGCTGTAGTAACGCATCTCGGCCGGGAGCGAATCGTCCTTGCGATAAAAAGTGCTGGGCAAGTCGGACCCAAAGACACCAAAGGTCTCCTTGGGTGCATAAATCTTGACCTTCGGATTTACACTTCGCAGAAACGAAAATCCGCCCACGTGGTCGCTGTGGCGGTGTGACAAGACGATGAAGTCAAGCCTCGTGAGGTCGACACCTTTGGCCTTGGCGTTCTTTGCAAGAATCTGGGGGTCGTCGCCCGTATCAAACAGAATGCGCTTGCCGCTGATCTCGACCAAGGCGGCGTAACCCCAGCCCTTGGTCATCGTCGCATCTTTACCGAAGGCATCGTAGAGTACGATGATGCGCGCTGGTGCCGGGGCAGCCACAGGTGCCGATTCCATCGCAGCGCAGCCCGCAAGAATCCAGGCCGACCCGAATGCGGCCAACACAGATAAGTGAGTCGCTCGCATGACCCTCTCCCGCTGATTTTTGCGGCTGAAGCGTACGCCGCGCTCCGTCGTGCCGCTATGCTGACCAGTTCCGGTCATTCGAGGGCCTGCTTGGCTACCAGAGAGCTGCCTTTCGCGAAGGGCTGGTCAGGGTCTATTCTGTTGAAAACCGCGAGCCGTTTCTCGTGCACGATCGGACTTCCCGAGCCAGTGACTCATCACAGGAGGCACCCCGATGATCAAGGTAAGCGTGATGTACGCGAACAAGCCGAACGCTCGGTTCGACCATGCGTACTACCGAGACAGACACATGCCGCTCGTGCAGGCTCGGATGGGAGAAAGCTGCAAGTTCTACACGGTGGACAGAGGGTTGGCTGGTGGCGGGCCAGGCCAGCCTGCCACCTATATAGCCATGTGCCACATCTTCTGTGACTCGGTAGAGGCCTTTCAGACCGGCTTTGGTCCTCACGCGCAGGAAATCATGGCCGACATTCCCAACTACACGGATCAAACGCCGATCATTCAGATCAGCGAAGTCGTTGTCGGCCAATCCTGAGCTACCGTGAGATCTCCAGCATCGTCTTCCGCTACCAGCAAGGACTGAAACCATGGGCAGCGGTTTCCAACCCCCCGCGCCACGCGCAGGGTTCTTTGTTTCTGCCCGTCGTCGTGGACTTGCGCGGAGATGGCCGTCAGCGCGTCCGCCAATCGCGGTGGTCTAGAACCGACCGATGAATTGAACTCGCGATGTCGGCTCTCGAGCAGCTAGGCGCATTTCACTCTCTGGGCCTCTACACCACAAATTCGTGGCGACGAGCGCGGCCGGTTCCCGCACCCCCGTCGGCCGTGTCAGTGCGGCCCGTGACGAGGATCGAAGGCGACTACCGCACAAACAAAAAAGCCCGGCGCGCGGCCGGGCTCTCTGCTGAATTGACCACGAGGCCGTCGCTGGTATGGAAGAACGGCGCGCATCTGGCCGACAACCCAGGCGCAATGGACAAATATCGCGCGAAGAATGCGACCAGCCTGCGCTGAAGCGTGTCCTTCTCCGGGCTCGGAAATAGGGCGGACGCCATAGCGTCCGCCCCAGGTTCAGCTACTGAACTGCGGGAAGATCAGACTTGTCGGTGTTGAGGCACTCCGGGTGACCGAAGCCGCCTGCGCTGATGCCCGTGCCGCCGGCTGGATTCGGCGTGATGTCGAAGATCATGTCGTCCGGACGCAGGGGATCTCCGGAAACGCCCCCTACTCCGGCAAGATTGTCGAGGTTGAGGTTGTCCCGCACGCGCCAGCCAATGCGGTGGTCGGCGCAAGACGTGTCTCCGCTGACGCCCACCGCACCGATGACCCTGCCGTTGGCGTTGTAAAGCGCGAGACCCCCGCCAAACACGTTCACTCCGCCGATCTTCTCGCCTCTCATCGGATCGTTCGGTGTGCCGTACTGGTGCGACGGTCCCTTATACGCGACGCTGGTATCGACCGGATTGCTTTCCTGCAAGCCGAACAGGCTTCCACCGGGTTGCACAGCCGAGAACAGATTGGCGGTGGACAGCGCAAGGCCGTTCAGACTGAACGCGTTGGCGGCGTTGGCCTTTTGAGCTGAGATCACGCGGCTTCCGGGCCACTGCGATCCGCGGTTTGCGCCAGAAAACGCCACTTCGCACACGACACCGTCGCGATCCACAAGCGTAGCCCACATCTCGAAGTTCAGGCCGCTGGCCTCAACGGCCACTGCTGCCTCCAGCGCCTGCTTAAGAGCAGCGTGGCCGGGGAGGTTCCCGCAGCGATTCGGACCCTGGCCGTCGGCCAGCAAGCTGCCGGGCGCGGCGAGACACAACAACACGAGAATGAATTTGGCGATTCTTGACATGGCAAGTTCCCCCACTGAGTTGTTTGGATTCTTTGCCAAAAGGAAACGGGACGCTGGCGATTTTAGGCGCAGTAGTCGCCTTCCGCACCTCCTAAGCGGTGCACAGCAGGAATAAGTTAAATGCAGGAACTTGCACCAGAGCGCGAACGTGTAAGAGTCCGGCAGCGCCCCGGACTCTCTGCTCGTCGAGTGTGACGCTTAGTTCGCTCGGCGCCTGGTCAGGCCGAGACCGAGGAGGCCGCGCGACGACTGTTCTGTTTAAATGAAGGCATTGATCGCGCAGGGCGCATGCCACCAAGACTGAAAGAGCGTGTCACCCTGCTGCGCGTCCTCGGTACGGGGTTTGGCATCGCAGCAGTAATCGGCAGTGTTATCGGGGTCGGCATTTTAAGAGTGCCGTCGGAGCTGGCGGCGGACCTCAACAATCCCATCCTGTTCATCAGCATCTGGCTCGTGGGCGCGGCGATTGCGGCATTGGGCGCAAACAGCGTCGCTGAGTTGGCCGTAATGCTTCCGAAGGCCGGTGGCCAATATGTCTACGTCCACCGCGCCTATGGAGAGTATCCTGGTTTCTTATGGGCTGGGTGGATTGATTCCTGCAGGTCGGCTCGGCGGCGTTCATTCTCGTTGCCATAGGCGAATACGGAATACGGCTTGCGCCAGCTTTTCCAGGTGGCGCCCAACTCATCACAATGGTTCTTCAGTCGCTGGGCATTCCTCAAGATGAACTCGGGCTTCGGCCTCTCGCAGAAGGTCCCCGACATTGCTCCTGAAGTCGGGATCATGATGTCGTTTCGACCGTAGGCAGCGGCTGTGGCCAGCCTACACGGCGAACGCCCGGGCTAGCACGTTTTCAATCGCATGCGCCCAGCGGCTTGCCAGTGATGCGCTGATAGAAAGTCAGGTTCTTGCCGCCCAACCTGACGCTGAGTAGACCGCTGATCTGGTGCTCACCGATCCGCCATGTCGCATGCCCTGTGGTCCCGTGACCGCCTTCGCAAGCAAGCGCATAGGAAACCGTGTCGTCCTGCCGAGTCTCCTCGCCCAGCGTGCAACCCTTGAGGGCGGCGTGGCTCAGGACCGGGAAGGCAGACGCGAGGTCCGCCTGGGAGAGACAGCGCTGCTCGCGCGTAATGGTGTAGCGGAGATTTTCTTCGAGATGAGGCATGCCGGTCTCGGTAACGACGTCATACAGGCGTGGTGCCAGCACGTCTGACGCCCGCGCAAGCGAATGCATGTGCGCGGCTGACAGCAGAAGCGCGCCACCCCACAACACTGGCGCGCCCAGTGTCACCAGCGTCGCCGTCAGCTCCGTCCACGCGATCAACAGTGGCGCTCCGACCGACGAGGCGGCATTGTCAGCGACACGCGTCTGTGTGACGCGGTCAAATGCGTGGTTCGACATCGCCATCTCCGCAGATCGTTCAAGCGACTCCGAAGCTACGCTTCAGTGGCACTCCAGGGCACTCCGATTCTTGCGCACGTATCCACATGCCTCTGTACTGTGCCAGCTCACCGGAGTTGACAGACGAGGAGTGCGGCGCCATTCAAAGGGAGCGCTCGATGGCACCAATACTGTGCGGCACGGCGCACCGGAGCGCAATCTACGGTTCCTGTGGCGCCGGTGTGTTGGCAATCCAACCTCCGAAAGCGGCCGTTGGCGGTCTGCGGAACGTTATCGCCCCGAAGACGTTTCGGCGGGCGCAGGTCCTTTGTCCGAGATCTGATCCTGCTGATTCGACTGCGCAAGAGACTCATCGGAGGCGCCAGTCGGGACGGGAGCGCGCGCGGATAGCGACAGCGTCGAAAACGTCAAGAGCGTTTCCGGCACGTTCCTGCGCCGAAGTACTCTGCTGGTCGCTGCGCAAGCTGAGGCGATCAAGGCGCGCTACGCCAATGGCGTCCTGGAGATCGATATTCCGAAGCAGGCGCGAGTCAAAACTAAACGTGTTGCCGTCACGGTCAACTGAAGGGCTTCGCCGCGGCATCGCGCGGTGCCGCGGATTCTCTGATCTCGGTAGGATGGTTCCCACAGTTCAACACTGCATACATCCAATTGCTTTTGACCAGTAAATCCGTGCACCATGATGGCCATATAATGGTGGTGGAAAGTCACGGGTTACTCAATGTGGTATCCCAAGACATCGAACGGCAGGGCCGTGCAAAACGGCCCTTTTTAGGCCGCGTCCACGCGCCGCGCTGCACGGCGTTGTTGACTGGCGACACAGTTTCGAGGCCGCTTAGTACAGCAACTGCTACGCTTATTGCGCTCGCGGAGTTCGACCAAGGACCGAATGGCAAATCTGAAGGAGCTAGATATGAACGGAATTATCAAGGTTGCGGCGCTCGCCGCGCTCGCGGTTTCGGCGCCCGCGTTCGCCGAAGATCCCAAGAGCGACACCGCCTTGCCGGACTTTGCCACTCTCGACAAGAACGGCGACGGAGCCATCAGCAAAGACGAGGCTCGCGAGCAATCGTTGGTGGCCTCCCGATTCGGCGAGCTGGATGGCGACAAGAACGGCAAGTTGAGCAGCGACGAGTACGAGAAGGCGGTCGATAGGTCGAAGGCCCCGAATCCGTAATTCCAACGGCGTTACTTGCGAGGCAATCGTGCGGAGGCAGTTGGACTGCACCGCCGATTTACCGGCAGTAAGCTTTCAGGTCGCGTCCAACTATTTGTTGCGGCGAAAACAAACGCGTGACGGTCGCGGACGTGCTTAATCCGGGCCGCGCGCGGGACCGCGGCGCCCTGTTAAAAGCCGCGGTCGACCCCTGATTCTTGTTTCTTCTCCACCATGTCGCGGACCATGAAGTCGATGCCGCGTTGCCAGGACTCGTCGGTATTACCGCGCAGATCCACCGATTTCGCCAGCACCACCTTGCCCGTTTCCGCGTCACGAACTTCGATGTTGATGTTGAGAATGAGGTTGCTGACCTTCTGTACCCACGCCAACAAAATGCGGTCGGCGCCGGCTTTGCGTGCGATATCCACTTCGCAGCCGTTGCATGCGAGCAGGCTCTGGCGCGCCGCTTCGGCGCGGATCAACGGCGCAACCGGTGCGCTGTCGATCACGTTGTAGAGCTCTTCCTTGATCAGCGCCTCGCGCAGCCGCTGCGACACCATTGCCAGGCGCGCCTCTTTTTCCGGAAACGGCACGACGTCCTTTTGTTCGTCGATCAATTCAAATTCCAGCATCAGCAGTTTCTTCAGCGGTTGCTGTGCGGCTGTGTGGGACCCGCCGACCGCGAGGAGTCCCGCGGCGCACAGAATACGCACGATTCGTGCCGCACGATGGCAATTGGGCCTCACAGGTTCATAGCTCGCGTGTCTGGATTCGAGCGCTCATTGTCTCTCGCAATTCGCGGCCACATGCGCCAGAACACCGCATCGCGATTGATCAACAAATGTTTCAGGGCCGCGCCCGTATGCAGCGCGATCAATGTCATGAAGACCCACGCAAAAGCCAGATGGACCGCGCTGAAGAAATCCTTCAACGGATCGGACTTGTATCCCCACGGGGGCAACGTGATGCCGAAATATTTGATCGGATAGCCGGAGAACGTCGACCCGAGAAACCCGACCATCGGCATGCCAAGCAGGCACGCATAGAGCAACGCGTGACTGGCCGCGGCGAACCGCCGTTGCCAGGCGGGAACACTCGCGGGCAGCGGCGGTGCCGGATGCCGGAAGCGCCACGCGATGCGCAGCAGAACGAGCAACGCGATCGTCATGCCGATCGACTTGTGCAGGTTGAACCAGAAGGCACGCGCACCGACCGGCTGCTTCGGAATATCGATCATCCACCAGCCGAGAATCAACTGCGCGACGACAAGCGCCGCGATCAGCCAGTGGAGCGTCACGGCCACTTTCGTGTAGCGCGCACTGGCGTCGGGGAAATTACGCACTGTTGGGGCGGTGACCTGAGAGCGCTTCTTGCCGGGGTTACTTGCGCGTAGTGTCGCCCGTGCCTGGTGTTGCCTTGAATCGCGCAGCCTCCTCAGAACCCCGGGTCGCATCGCCAGCGCTGTAGGAGTGTGCACCCACTCCAGCGAGCTTCCCGGCGTCCACGATGAGGTATTCATTGCGGATCGGCCGACCCGCAAACCAGCATTCGAGGATCTCGCGCACGCCGGCCGCATAGCGTGCCTGCGCGGAGAGCGAGGAACCGGAGGTGTGCGGGGTCATCGCTTCGAACGGCATGGTCCGCCACGGATGATCTCGCGGCGCGGGCTGCGGAAACCAGACGTCACCGGCGTAGCCGGCGAGCTGTCCAATCTTGAGCGCACGAACGACTGCATCGCGATCACAGATCTTGCCGCGAGCCGTGTTCACGAGGTAGGCCCCTCGCTTCATCTTCGCAATCAGCGCGTCGTTGAATAGACCCTCCGTCTCCGGATGCAGTGGCGCATTGATCGTGACCACGTCGCACACCTTGACCAGCGACTCTGCGTTCGGGTGAAACGTCAGCGCAAGCTCCTTCTCCACCGCGTCCGGTAGCCGGTGCCGATCGGTGTAGTGGAGCTTGACGTCGAATGGCTTGAGCCGCCGAAGCACAGCCGTGCCGATACGACCCGCTGCGACGGTGCCGACGTTCATGCCCTCCAGGTCATAAGAGCGTGCGACGCTGTCGGCAATATTCCAGCCACCCTCGACGACCCACTGATGCGAGGGCAGGTAGTTACGGACCAGCGCCAGGATCATCATCACGACGTGTTCGGACACGCTGATGCTGTTGCAATAGGTCACCTCGGCCACAGTGATGCCGCGGTCCATGGCCGCCTGCAGGTCGACGTGATCCGACCCGATACCGGCCGTGATCGCGAGCTTCAGTTTGGGCGCCTTGCCGATCCGCTCGGCCGTCAGGTAGGCGGGCCAGAACGGTTGCGAGATGACGATGTCGGCGTCTGCCAGTTCCTTCTCGAACACACTCTTCGGGCCGTCCTTGTCGGACGTCACGACATACGTGTGACCCTGCGACTCGAGAAACTTGCGCAGCCCGAGCTCGCCAGAAACGCTCCCCAGCAGTTCACCTGGCCTGAAATCGATCGACTTGGGTGTCGGTGTGGTCTGCCCGCCCGGATATCGCTCGATCCTTGGAATGTCATCACGCGCATAGGTCTTAGGGTACCCCGTCACGGGATCTTCATAGAGCACACAGACGATCTTGGCCATCGGAATTCCCCACTGGTAAGCGTCAATGACAGTCTATTTCGACTCCTCATAACTGCCGGGCTGAATCGCACCATTGGAACGTATCGGAACGTCCCTTCAGATACGCGCAGAGCGCGGCGATTGTTGTTGGCCATCTTACTCGCATCGAAGTTGGGCATGCCCTTCTCGCCGCGGACCTTGAGCACTGTCCGCGTGAACTCCGCTCTTGAGAGACAACTCGGTAGGGCAATTGGTCGTCCCATCCTGAGAAGGATGTCCGTATCGATATTGACTTGCGGACGCGCGGGATTGCGCCGGCTATCCTTTCGACGGTGGCCTCAGCCAGAATAGCCGCTCAGCCGCAACTGTTGGCCCCATATAACACTACCGCCGGACAAGGGGAACGCTCGATGACGGATGCGAGTGCGACGGTTCAGGACGGGTCGATCAAAAGCCCGCGGCTTCTCGACCGGGAGCGCATCGTCGCGAAGCCCGGGTTCAACCGCTGGCTGGTCCCGCCCGCCGCGCTGTGCATACACCTCTGCATCGGCATGGCCTATGGATTCTCCGTATTCTGGAAGCCGCTCGAGGGGGCATTGACGAGCGAGGATGGATCGCAGGTCCTGGCGAGCTGCTCGGCTGGCGCGACGACGTTTGCCGAGAAGGGAGCGGGAACTCTGCGCGCGCTCTTTGCGACGGATTGCAACTGGAGCCAGTTCGGTCTCGGCTGGATGTACACGTTCTTCTTCGTGATGCTCGGCCTTTCGGCTGCGACGTGGGGTGGCTGGCTCGAGCGCGCGGGTCCGCGCAAGGCGGGCGTCGTTTCCACGATATGCTGGTGCGGCGGCCTCTTGATCTCGGCCCTCGGCGCACATGCCCACCAGCTATGGCTGATGTGGCTCGGCTCGGGGATCATCGGTGGCATCGGGCTCGGACTGGGCTACATCTCGCCCGTCTCGACGCTCATCAAGTGGTTCCCGGACCGGCGCGGCATGGCGACTGGCATGGCCATCATGGGCTTCGGCGGCGGCGCCATGATCGGCTCGCCGCTTGCGACCCTGCTCATGAATTTTTTCAAGTCGCCGACAGATCCGGGCGTCTGGCAGACGTTCATCGCGATGGCCGCGATCTACTTCGTGTTCATGCTGATCGGCGCCTTCGGCTACCGCCTGCCGCCGCCGGGTTGGCGTCCGGAGGGCTGGACTCCTCCGTCCAACGACAATGCCATGATCACGGCCAGGAATGTGCACTTGAGAAATGCGCACAAGACGCCGCAGTTCTGGTGCTTGTGGCTCGTGCTTTGCCTCAACGTGTCGGCCGGGATCGGCATCATTGGCGCGGCCTCGCCCATGCTGCAGGAGACATTCGGCGGCGCGCTCTTCGGTGAGCCGCAGATCGGATTCGATCAGTTCAGCGGTGAGCAGAAGAAGTTGGCCGCGGCGATGGGAGCGGGCTTCGTGGGTCTGATCTCGCTCTTCAACATCTTCGGCCGCATCGTCTGGGCCTCGTCCTCGGACAAGCTCGGGCGCAAGCTCACGTATTTCATCTTCTTCACTCTTGGCGCGGCCCTGTATGCAGCGGCGTCGTTCGCCGCCGCCTGGCAGGCGCTGGCGCTTTTCGTCATCGCTTTCTGCATCATCGCGTCCATGTACGGCGGCGGGTTCGCCACCATTCCCGCCTATCTCGCCGATATGTTCGGGACGCAATTCGTCGCCGCCATCCATGGACGGCTCTTAACCGCGTGGTCGACCGCCGGCATCCTTGGCCCCTTTGTCGTCAACTACCTTCACGACAAGCGGCTCGCCGAGCAGGTCCCTGCCGACCAGATCTATGGTCCGATCTTCTACATCCTGGCCGGAATGCTGGTTCTGGGCTGGATCGCCAATCTTCTGGTCCGGCCCGTCAATCCAAAGTGGCACATGAGCGATGCCGAAGTGACGGCAGGGCAGGCACAGCTCGGGGCAAGGGGGGCGACGGCACAGACCGGTTCTTTCGGCATCGGGAAGGGCGGGCTCCTGCGCGGAGCGATTGGTCTCGCAGCACTCCTCCTGCTGGCGCTTCCGCTTGTCCTAGCGGACGCCCCGGCGGCGACGGCGCGGGGCACCCATCCGGCGTTCATGACCAAGACGTTGGCGGACGCGATCAGCGCGGAGCCCTCGGCGCAGTACAGGGTCATCGTCACCGGCAAGCAGGGACAGACGCCGAATTCGGTCGCGGAGGTCGTCACCGCCGCCGTTCACGAGAACGGCACCGGGCGGGTCGGCGCGCAGTACAGCGTGATCAACGGCGTTGCAGCGACGATGAGCGGCGTCGCGATCCATGCACTAGCGAAGAATCCTGCGATCACGGCGATCACGTCAGATGCGCCGGTGCGGTCGACGGGGCCATC
>Ga0209974_10000614_pt1 | contig 11975 bp, 8 predicted proteins | sample InoplaM3SPM_FD_187592 | JGI IMG/M metagenome (GOLD analysis project Ga0209974, IMG submission 187592) | Arabidopsis thaliana rhizosphere microbial communities from the Joint Genome Institute, USA, that affect carbon cycling - Inoculated... | ecosystem: Host-associated > Plants > Roots >...
CACCGGATCGGCGAGCCCGGTGGTCTCGACGATGACCCGGTCGAAAGCAGGGATCACGCTTTCATGCCGCTTGCGATACAGATCGGCGAGCGTTTCGACGAGATCGCCGCGCACCGTGCAGCACAGGCAACCGCTCGAAAGCAGGACGGTGTTCTCGCTCGGCGTGGCGATCAGCAGATGGTCGAGGCCGATCTCGCCGAATTCGTTGATGATGACCGCCGCGCCCGCCATTTCCGAACGCTGGAGCAGCCGGTTGAGCAGCGTGGTCTTCCCGCTGCCCAAGAACCCGGTGATGATCGCGACCGGCGTGCGCAACGGGCTATGCCGCGAGCGCTTGCTTCTCTTCGTCGGCGCTATATCGCCCGAGGCACGCCAGGCTGTTCATGCGCGAGCGGTGCAGCAGCGCGGCTTGTGCGGCGCCGACGTTCGCCGGAGAGCCTTTCCACGCCTTGAGCGAAGGCTGCTGCAGCGCGCGTCCATAGGAGAATGAAAGCGGCCACGGCAGCTTGCCCGCGTGCATGCGGTTCATGGCGTTGAGATGTTGCGTGGCGACTTCATCGCTCTGGCCGCCGGAGAGGAACACGATGCCCGCCACCGCCGACGGGACGGTGCGCTTCAGGATCCGGACCGTGCGCTGTGCGACTTCATCGACGCCCGCCTGGCTGCCGCAGCTCTTGCCCGAAATAACCATGCTCGGCTTCAACACCGAATGTTCGAGCGTCACGCGGTTCGCATACAGCTCGTCGTATACGGCGTTCAGCGTCCACTCGGTGACTTCTTCGCAGCGATCGATGGTATGGTCGCCGTCCATCAGCACTTCCGGCTCGACGATAGGGGCCAGTCCCGCCGCCTGGCAGATCGCGGCATAGCGCCCGAGGGCGTGAGCATTGGCGCGGATGCACGTGGCTGTCGGAATGCCGCTGCCGATGGTGATGACGGCGCGCCACTTCGCGAACTTCGCGCCCATTTTTACGTACTCGGCGCAGCGCTTGGCCAGATTGTCGAGGCCTTCGGTGACAGTCTCGCCGGGACAGAGCGCAAGCGGCTTCGCACCGGTGTCGACCTTGATGCCGGGGAGGATGCCGTTGCGCGAAAGCAGTTCGACGAACGGCGTGCCGTCGGACGACTTCTGCCGCATGGTCTCGTCGTAAAGAATCACGCCACTGATGTACTGCCCGAGGCCGCGCGCGCTGAACAGCATGTCACGGTAGGCGCGGCGGTTCTCCTCGGTACTCTCCACCTTGATGCTCGTGAAGCGCTTTTCGATGGTGCCGGTGCTTTCGTCGGCGGCCAGTATGCCTTTGCCCGGGGCGACCATCGCCTGGGCCACGCTGGCGAGATCATGTGCTGACATAGAGCCTCCTGCTTGCTGAGAGTAGAACGTAGACACTGAGCGGTGACCTGTGATTTTACTACGACCCCATCGTGCGCCGCCCGCCCGTTCGGCTCATGCGTGGCGGTGTTCGCCGACCTTCACGATCTTAAGGGTGTTGGTGCCCCCCGCCTTGCCGTACGGCTCGCCGATGGTGAGCACGATGTAGTCTCCGTTGTGGACCGCCCCGCGGGCGAGGAGTTCGTCCTCCGCCATGTGGAGCGACCGCTCCGCATCGCGCACTCCCCTGAATTTGATGGGATGCACGCCGCGAAACAGCGTGACGCGGCGCCGCGTTTCCGGCACCGCGCTCATCGCATAAATGGGAACCATGGCGTGCATGCGCGACATGAGGAGCACGGTCTTCCCGCTTTGAGTCATGGCCGCGACCGCCTTGATGTCGAGATTGCTGGCGGTGAAGACCGTCGCGCGCGCAATCGCCTCCTCGACCGCGGCCGGACCGCTCGCGCTGCGCCGCTCGGAGCCGAAGGTGTCCTCTTTTTCAGCCTCGATGCACACCCTCGCCATCGCGGCAACCGTCTCGGCAGGATACTGACCGGCTGCGGTTTCGGCTGACAGCATGACGGCATCGGTGCCATCGAGCACGGCATTCGCGACGTCGGATACCTCGGCGCGGGTGGGGATCGGGTTGCTGATCATCGACTCCATCATCTGCGTGGCGGTGATGGTGACCCTGTTCTTTTCGCGCGCCATGCGGATCATGCGCTTCTGCAGCGCCGGCACCGCGGCATCGCCGACTTCGACGGCGAGATCCCCGCGCGCCACCATGATCGCATCCGAAGCATCGAGAATTTCTTCCAGGGCCGGCACGGCTTCGGCACGCTCTATCTTCGCCACCATCAGGGCCCGCCCCCCGGCCTTCTCCATGAGATCGCGCGCCCACTGGATGTCCGCACCGGAACGTGGAAATGACACGCCGAGGAAATCCGCTTTGAGCTCCGCGGCGGTCCGGATGTCCTGCATGTCCTTTTCGGTCAGCGCCGGAGCGGTAAGCCCCCCGCCCTTGCGGTTGATGCCCTTGTTGTTGGACAACACCCCGCCCTGCTCGACGACGGAGGTAATCCGCGGGCCGCGCACCGATGACACGCCGAGCACGATACGCCCATCATCCAGCAGCAGCGTATCGCCCGGGCGCACATCGTTCGGGAGGTTGCGGTAGTCGAGGCCGACCTGCTGCCGATCGCCCATTTCGCACTCTGCGTCGAGCACGAATTTGTCGCCTACCGCCAGGCTGATCTTGCCTTCCCGGAAACGGCCGATGCGAATCTTCGGGCCTTGCAGATCAACGAGCACCCCGACGGCGCGGCCGACCTTGCGCGCGAGCGAGCGCACCAGCTCAACCTGGCGCTTGTGCTCGGCGGCGGTGCCGTGCGAGAAATTGACGCGGACGACATCCAGTCCGGCCTCGATCATGCGCGTCAGGACTTTGGCGTCGCTCGACGCAGGGCCCAGTGTGGCGACGATCTTGGTGCGGCGAAGCACGGTGGCGCGGGACTTTGTGTCCGGTTGGACGGGAAAGGGGCACAGTCTAGCGGCTGTGCTCCGCAAACTCAATTAGCCGCCGCGCTCAGCGGCCGCGCTGCTCGAGTATTTCGATCGCGGGCAGTTTCTTGCCTTCGAGGAACTCCAGGAACGCACCGCCGCCGGTGGAGATGTACGACAGCTTGTCCCCGATCCCGTACTTCGCGATCGCGGCGAGCGTGTCGCCGCCGCCCGCAAGCGAAAATGCTCTGGATTCGGCGATCGCGCGCGCCAACACTTTGGTGCCTTCGCCGAACTGGTCGTGCTCGAACACGCCGACCGGGCCGTTCCACACGATGGTTCCCGCCCGGGACAGCAGGCTGGCGATGGCGCGTGCGGTGTCGGGGCCGATGTCCAGAATGAGATCGTCGTCGGCCACCGCGCCGGCGGGCTTGATCTCGGCCTTCGCCGTCGGCGACAGTTCTTTGGCACAGACCACGTCGGTCGGTATGGGCACCGTTCCGCCCCTCGTCTTGATGCTCTCGATGATCCGGCGCGCTTCATCGACCAGATCGGGCTCCGCGAGCGATTTGCCGATTTTTGCGCCGGCGGCCAGCAGAAAGGTGTTGGCGATCCCGCCGCCCACGACGAGCTGATCGACTTTTTCGGCCAGCGCGGCGAGTATCGTGAGCTTTGTCGACACTTTCGCGCCGCCCACGATCGCCACCATCGGTCGCGCCGGCTTTTCGAGCGCGCGTGACAGCGCCTCGATTTCCGCAGCCATCAGCGGGCCGGCACACGCAACGGGCGCATACCGGGCCATGCCGTGCGTGGTCGCCTCGGCGCGATGCGCGGTGCCGAACGCATCGTTCACGTAAACATCGCAGAGCGCCGCCATTTTTTTTGCCAGACCGTCGTCGTTCTTTTTCTCGCCCTTGTTGAAGCGGCAGTTTTCGAGCAGCACGACCGTCCCCGGCTCTACGCTGACCCCAGCGAGCCAGTTTTTTTGGAGCGGGACGTCCTGCTTGAGCAGCGCCGACAGATGGCGCGCAACCGGGGCAAGTGAATCAGCTTCGGTGGGCTCGCCCTCCTTGGGCCGGCCGAGATGCGATGTCAGCATGACCCGCGCGCGCTGGGAAAGAGCGTGGCGGATTCCCGGAAGTGCGGCGCGGATACGGGTGTCGTCGCTGATCTTGCCGTCTTTGAGCGGCACGTTGAAATCGACGCGGATGAACACGCGCTTGTCGCGCAGGTCCACGTCGGTCATTTTGAGGATGGGCATGCTCTACACCAAGAAATAATGACGCCCGGAGGTGACGCCCCATTCATTGCCGGCTGACGAAGCCCCACTCATTGTGGCTCCGGCCGGCCGCTCTCGCGGCCTTAACTTGCGCGGGCGCGCAAGTTAGCCTGCGCCGCAACGAATGGGGATGACATCGAAAGCACCGGCTATTTCGCGCTCATCAATGCCACGGTAGCGTCGAGCATCCTGTTGCTAAATCCCCATTCGTTGTCATACCAGGCGAGCGCTTTGACGAGCGTGCCGCCGGTCACCTTGGTCAGCGTGGCATCGAAGATGCTTGAGGCCGGATTGTGGTTGAAATCGACGGACACCAACGGCCCGGTGCTGTACTCCAGCACGCCTTTCAATTCACCTTGCGCAGCGGCCCTCATCGCAGCGTTTACCTCTTCGACGCTGGTGGCGCGCGCCGCCGTGAACGTAAGGTCCACGATGGAAACGTTGATCGTCGGCACGCGGATGGCGAAGCCGTCCAGCTTGCCGTTCAATTCCGGCAGCACGAGGCCCACCGCTGCCGCGGCACCGGTCTTGGTGGGAATCATGGACATCGTCGCGGCGCGCGCCCGGCGCAGGTCCTCATGGTAGACGTCGGTCAGCACCTGGTCGTTGGTGTAGGCGTGCACCGTCGTCATCAAACCCTGCACGATGCCGATCTTTTCGTGCAGCACCTTCGCCATCGGCGCGAGGCAGTTCGTGGTGCAGGAGGCATTCGAAATCACGGTATGGCCCGCCTTCAGCATCTTGTGGTTGACGCCGTAGACGATGGTGGCGTCCACGTCCTTCCCGCCGGGCGCTGAGATGATCACTTTCTTCGCGCCGCCTTTCAGATGCGCCCCGGCTTTCTCCTTGCTGGTGAATAGCCCGGTGCATTCGAGAACCACGTCGACGCCCAGGCCACCCCACGGCAACTCCGCGGGATTGCGCATCGCGAGCACCTTGATGCGGTCGCCGTTCACGACCATCGCGTCGCCGTCCACTTCCACCTTCCCGGGAAATTTGCCATGGGCGGTGTCGTAGCGCGTGAGGTGGGCATTCGTCTCCGCGTTGCCGAGGTCGTTCAGCGCGACGATCTGGATGTCGTGCTTCTTTCCGCCCTCGTAGTGGGCCCGCAGAATATTGCGGCCGATGCGGCCATAGCCATTGATGGCGACCTTGATGCTCATCGATGTCCTCCGGTTGTTAGTGACTGTACTGCGCCAGGGTTCGACTTTCCTTGACCTATGACAAACCCGGGTGGACGGCGTTCTCGTGGACGCCGCCGCCGCTCAGGTCAGCTCTCTTATCGCCGTGACGACGTGCTCGACCGTGAAACCGAAAAACTTGAACAGCTGCCCGGCAGGGGCAGACTCGCCGAACCGGTCGATACCTATAACGCGGCCCTCGAGCCCCGCATACTTGCGCCAGTAATCGCTTACCCCGGCCTCAACGGCAACCCTCGGCACGCCGCGCGGCAGTACCCGCTCGCGGTACGCCGCCTCCTGACGGTCGAACACGCTGGTGCACGGCATGGAAACCACTTGTACCGGCACGCCTTCCGCAGCAAGCGCCCGTTGCGCGTCCATGGCCAGTTGCACCTCGGAACCGGTCGCGATCACAACGCAGCGCGGCGCGCCACCGGTCGCCTCGGAAAGGATGTAGCCACCGCGTGCGATTGCGGCCAGCGCTTCAGCGGACCGTTTCTGGAACGGCACGTTCTGGCGCGTGAAAAGCAGGCTCGTCGGTCCGTCACGGCGCTCGATTGCAGCTGCCCATGCGCCTGCGCTTTCCACCGGGTCGCAGGGGCGCCAGACGTCCATGTTCGGGATCAGCCGCAGGCTCGCTGCATGCTCGATCGCCTGGTGGGTCGGCCCGTCCTCGCCCAAGCCGATCGAGTCATGCGTGAAGACGAATATCGACCGCGCTTTCATCAGCGCCGCCATCCGCAACGCATTGCGCGCGTAATCGGAAAAAGTAAGAAACGTGGCGCAGTAGGGGATGAACCCGCCGTGAAGCGCGATACCGTTCGTCATTGCCGCCATCGCGAATTCGCGCACGCCGAAGTAGATGTAGTTGCCGCCGCCCTCGCGCCCTATCGGCTTTGATCCCGACCACAGGGTGAGGTTGGAGCCGGCGAGATCGGCGGAACCTCCCACGAGCTCCGGCAAGACCGGTCCAAAATTCTCCAGCGCATTCTGCGATGCCTTGCGCGTCGCGATGGTTTCCGCTTTCTCGTTTGTCTTGGCGATGACAGCGTGGCGCGACGCGGCCCAGCGCGCCGGCAACTCGCCCGCCATGCGCCGGCGAAATTCCGCCGCGAGCTCCGGATAGGCCTTCGCGTACGCAGCGAATTTTTCGTTCCATTGGGCCTGCACGCGCGCGCCCCGCTCGCGCGCATCCCAGCCGGCATAGACGTGATCCGGCACCTCGAAGGCGGCGTGGTTCCACCCTATGTTGGCGCGTGTCGCCGCCACTTCTTCCGCACCGAGCGGCGCACCGTGGGCCGCGCCGGTGTTGGCTTTTTTCGGCGCGCCTTTCGCGATAACGGTCTTGCAGCAGACCAGCGTCGGGCGACGGGTCTCCTCCTTCGCGCGTTGCACCGCGGCCTCGACGGCAGCGAAATCGTGCCCGTCGACGTCCGGAATCACGTGCCAGCCGTAGGCCTCGAACCGCCGTGGCGTGTCGTCGCTGAACCAGCTGCGAATTTGGGCCTTTTCCGAATCGATCGAGATGCCGTTGTCGTCGTAGAAAGCGATGAGCTTGCCGAGCCCAAGCGTGCCGGCGAGTGAGCAGGCTTCGTGCGAGATACCTTCCATGAGGCAGCCGTCGCCGCAGAACACATAGGTGTGGTGATTGACGACCTCGTAACCGTCGCGGTTGAACTCCGTCGCGAGCAGCCGTTCGGCGAGCGCCATGCCGACTGCATTGGCGAGCCCTTGCCCGAGCGGGCCGGTGGTGGTTTCCACACCGGGCGCCACGCCATACTCGGGATGCCCGGGCGTTTTGGAATGCAGCTGGCGGAAGCGCTTCAGTTCATCGAGCGGCAGCTCGTAGCCCGTGAGATGCAGCAGCGCATAGAGCAGCATCGACCCGTGCCCGTTGGAAAGCACGAACCGATCGCGATCGGGCCACAGCGGGTCGCGGGGATTGTGCCGCAGGTGATGGTTCCACAGCACTTCGGCAATTTCCGCCATGCCCATCGGCATGCCGGGGTGGCCGGAATTGGCTTGTTGGACGGCATCCATCGCAAGCGCACGGATGGCGTTGGCCAGATCGACACGGGAATTCATGGGTGATTGCCGCGAGATGCCGCGAAAAGCCCGAATTATAACGCCGCGACGCGCCCGCCTTCAGTCGTCGGTCTTGCGGTTGAGGCGGATCCCGAGCTGCTTCAGCTTGCGATAGAGATGCGTGCGCTCGAGTCCCACCGCGTCGGCCACGCGGCTGATGTTGCCTCCCTCGCGGGCGATATGATGCTCGAAATAGACGCGCTCGAAGGCGTCCCGGGCATCGCGCAACGGCAGATCGAACGGCAGGCCATGCGCCACCACCGGCGCGATCTGAGCGGGCGCCGGCTGCGGCAGCACGCGATTAACGTCATCGAGCGTGATCTGGTCGGTAAGCGCGGTCAGCGCGAGCGTCTGCACTACGCTCTGCAACTGCGCGAGATTGCCCGGCCAGTCGTAGTTGCGCAGCGCATTGAGCCCCGCGGTGCTGATCTGCCGGGGCGGCGTCTCCTTCGCCTCGATCATCCGCGAGAGCACGAGGTTGGCGAGATCCGGCACGTCTTCGCGATGCTCGCGCAGGCTCGGCACGCGTATGGTGGTCGCCGCGAGCGCGGCATACAGTCTGGCATCGAAAGCGCCCTGCGCAACCAGGTCGGGCAGCGCGCGCGTCGCGCCGCAGATGAGGCGCGCGTTGTAGCGGTCCAGCTTGGCGAGCAGCAATTGCAGCCCCTTCTGTTCGGCGCGGTTGAGTTCCGCCACGTCGTGAAAGAAGAGGGTGCCTTCGCGCGCCTGACCGAGCAGATCGAGCGGCGCCTGGGCCAGTACCGCCGCGCTTTCCGGTGCAACCCACGGTGCGTTGCGCGAGTGCAGGAAGCGCGCAGCCAGTTCGATGCCGCAGCCGGGCTCCGAGACCAGCAGTACCGGCGTGCGCAGACTGGCGATCCGTTCCAGGCGCTGCTTCAGGTCCATGACGAGCGGTCCGCGGCCCAGGCTCGCCAGCGAAAGCCCGGGCTGGGGCTGCTCGCCGCCGTGGCGCAGCGCCCGGCCCACTGTCGCCAGGAGCTTCTGCAGCGCGATCGGCTTTTCCAGGAAATCGTAGGCACCGATGCGCGTCGCCTCCACCGCGGTGTCGATGGTGCCGTGGCCGGACATCATGACGACCGGCATGGTGAGTAGCCCCGCGCTTGCCCACTCCTTGAGTAGCGTGATGCCATCGGTATCGGGCATCCAGATATCCAGGAGCACGAGGTCGGGTCTGGCGCGGCCACGAAAGGTGCGCGCCTCGCCGGCGTTTTCCGCGAGGAGGACCTGGTAACCCTCGTCGGAAAGGATTTCCGACAATAGCTCGCGGATGCCGATTTCGTCGTCGACTACGAGGATTTGTTGCATAAGTACGACACTAGTTTACACCCTGACATGCACGCCGGATGCGGGCGTCGCGGCACCGGTTGCGCCGGTGACGGGCAAATAGGCCGTTACGCGGGCACCGCCCCCGGGAAGGTTGGCGATGGACACTTTCCCGCCATGTTCCTCGATGATTTTCTTCACGATCACCAGGCCCAACCCCGTGCCGCCCGGCTTGGTCGTGACGTACGGCTCGAAGATGCGCGCCATGAGCTGCTCTGGAAAGCCGGCGCCGTTATCCGTCACCGAGAGCCGAACGCCGGCGTCCGCAGCCTGCGTGGTCACCACTATGCTGGGCTCGGCCACGCCCGAGAGGGCGTCCTGGGCATTCTGCAGCAGGTTGTGTATGACCTGGCGCAATTGCGCCGCATCGCCAACCACGGACGGCAAGTCCTGGCCCAGTTCGAGCCGGATCCGCGAGCCCATCGACTCATACAACGTCAGCACTTCGCGCACCACCGTGTTGAGGTCCAGCTGCCTCATGGAGGGCTCCGGCGTGCGCGCATACTGGCTGAATGCGTCCACCATGCGCTTCAGCGCCGCCACTTGGGTCACGATGGTTTGCGTCGAGCGATTCAGCATATCGGCTTCCGACGCGGCCAGTTTCCCGGAGAGCTTGGACTGCAGCCGCTCGGCCGAGAGTTGAATCGGCGTAAGGGGATTTTTGATCTCGTGCGCGAGACGGCGCGCGACCTCCGCCCAGGCTGCCGCGCGCTGCGCCTGCAGGAGGTGCGTCACGTCGTCGAACACCACCACGTACCCCGTATCCGCGCCTTGCGGCAGGCGCGTTCCGCGCAGGAGCAGGATCTGCGGTTCTCCTTTTCCCTTGCGCTCGATCTGCTGCTCCCACTCTTTTGCGTCCTCCTTCGCGAACGCTTGTGCAATACCGTCCGCGAGCGGCGCCAGTGTCGCGTCGCGTTCGCTCCACTGCTGCACTCTGACACCGTGCAGCGGTCCGCAGTCGATGCCCAGGATATGCGCGGCGCTGGGATTGGCCGAGCGCAAACGCAGACGGTCGTCGAAAGCCAGCACCCCCGCCGACAGGTTGGACAAGATGCTTTCCAGATGGGCCTTGGCGTAAGACAGCTGCGCCTGATTGCGCTCCGCCATCGCCCGCGCTTCCGCAAGCTGCCCCGTCATGCTGTTGAACGATTGGGTGAGCATTCCCAACTCGTCGCGGCTGGCTACGGCGGCGCGCGGGCTGAAATCGCCCTGGGCGACTGCGCGGGTGCCTTCCGCCAACACGTTGAGCGGCGCGGACAGCCGGTCGGACAGCAGGAAAGCCAGCGCGAGCGCGGACAGCAGCGCGAGCAGCAGCGTAAGCGTGAGCGTGATGCCGTACAACCGCTTCAACCCGCGGCGCACCAGCGTCTGCTCCTGGTATTCGCGATAACCCGACTGCACCGTTTCAGCGTCCTGCGCGAGCTGCTTCGGCACCTGCTGGATGAGCTGCAGCACGCGCGTCTCGTCCTGCAGAGAGACGACATTGACCGGTGCCAGCACCCGTAGGTACAGGCCGCGCTCGGGAATCGCCTCGATGCCGCTGTAGCTGCGCTGCATTCTGATCTGGCGCAGCGCTTCGGCGCTCGGCGGCTCGGGCATCAGCCCGGCCCGTTCGCTCGCCGAGTAGGCGATGACCTTGCCGCGCTGGGTATAGAGCGTCGCTTCGGGCACGCCGGTCTGCTCGCGCAGTGCGTTGAGCGCGCCCACGTGCTCGGACGCCGGGCGCACCGAAAGCGCAAGCGCCATGCTGTCCGCTTTCACGGTCAGCTCCCGCAGCATGTTGTCCAACGCGCTGCGGCCGAGATTGAGGCCGCCCTCCAGCGCGCGGTCGAGATTTACCTCGAACCAGGACTCGATGCCCTTGGCGAGGAACTGCACCGAGACGGTGTAAATCAACGCGCCGGGCAACAGCGCCATCAGCGCAAACAGCAATACGAGCCGCAGCGTGAGCTTTGCACCGAACACGCCCGCCCGCAGCTTGCGGCGCAGCGTGATCAACTGATACGCCACCAGCGCGGCGAGCGTGAATGCAACGCCGCCGTTGAGAAACAGCAGCAGTGTGTAATGCTCCGCGAAAACCGTAGTGCTGGCGCTCGCCGTGGCGAGCAGGAACACCGCCACGCAGCCGAGGCTTACGCAAAGCACCAGCAGATACTTGGTACGGCTGCTGGCGCGGCCGGCGATCGCGGATCCGAGGCTCATGGCACGACCGTCCAGCGATACCAGTCCGATGCGATGTTCCAGTCGCGCGAACCGAGCGCCGTAAGATGAAACGGCTTCGGAAGCTGTGACGTGTCGAGGCGCATGCGCACGGCTGCGGTGTAATTCGTGTCTTTCTTCAGGAGGCCCGGCTCGACCTCATGGCGCCGCCGCACGCGACTCATGACCGCAAGCGCATCGTCGAGGGTCGCGAAATTCTGGTAGAGCGTCCCGCTGCCCACGCGGTATTGCCGCGTGAGCGCGTTGTAGGAAAGGCGATACTGGTACTGCGTCTCGGCGATGCGCTCGTTGAACCAGTACCAGCGCGGGCGGATCAGCTCGAAATCGACGAGAAAGTAGAGCGAAACGCCCTTGTTGAGCACATCTTCGAGCGGCGGCGTGAGCGCGATCGCGAAGTCGGCTTCCAGCACGTAGGCGTCTTCGGCGACGGCGAGGCTCGCTTTCTTCACCTCGATGTCGGCGCGCGCGCTCAGCGCGACGCCCAGCGCAAGCCACAAGGCCGCGAGCGCCTTGATCCAGTCAGTTCTTCTGTAGGAGCGCGTAGAAGAACCCGTCATGCCGATCGTCCGGAAGAATCTGGCCCGCGTGTTCTTGTATAGGGGTGTCGTCCCCGGGGAGGGGCAGGCGCCGCGCGTCGCGGTGACGGTCCAGAAAGCGCTCAACCTGTATATGGTTTTCCTCGTGGAACACCGAGCACGTCGCGTACAGCAATTTACCACCACTCACCAGCAACCGCCACAATGCTGCCAGCATCCGCGCCTGCGTCTCCGCAAAGCGCCCGATATCGCCGGGGCGCCGCAGCCATTTGATATCGGGATGGCGGCGCACCACGCCCGATGCCGAACAGGGCACATCGGCCAGTATGCGCTCGAACGGGCGGCCATCCCACCACGCGTGAGGCTCGAGCGCATCGCCATACACCACGTTGGCATTCAGTCCCAGGCGCTCGAGATTGGCGCGCACGCGGTCGAGTCGGACCGCGTCGCGGTCC
>Ga0209974_10000616_pt1 | contig 11965 bp, 4 predicted proteins | sample InoplaM3SPM_FD_187592 | JGI IMG/M metagenome (GOLD analysis project Ga0209974, IMG submission 187592) | Arabidopsis thaliana rhizosphere microbial communities from the Joint Genome Institute, USA, that affect carbon cycling - Inoculated... | ecosystem: Host-associated > Plants > Roots >...
GCGGCGGCCGATCAGCATAGTGTGGTGTTTTCTCTCGCATCCCGAGGCGCTTGGCCCATTCGCGGTCAGAGTTCGCCTCGAGCCGTTTGTAGAGCCGAAGCGCGTACATCACACCAGATACAAACCCGATCACAAACGCGACCAGGACGGACACAACTTCCCATTCGCTCATCTAAGCTTCTCCTTGAGCATCGCCGAGGAACCCACACGATACGCCGATAACGAGAAGATGACAATGCCTTATGTCTTTTGCGAAATAGGGGCGGAATCAACGGTTGGACGATCCATTCGACAAGAGATATGAACCGACAAAATAAAGCGGAATATGTGGACGAATCAAACAGGGACATTCTCTTTTTTATCGCCGAAAATAGTTGGCCGCGGTGATGACAGAATAGCGTTCACGAGCCAGTTCACGTTCTTCAATGAACATGTGCAGCAAAGCGTGGGCGTTGACGACTTGGCCTCCACCATTCTGGAGACGCATCTCAATACTCTCGGTCTCGAGAACTGCTAGCGTTCCCGCAGGCTTTCTTTAACGGATTTAAGAAGAGGACTCAGCAGGTATTCGATCAGCCGCCGCTTCCCCGTTTTGATTTCAACTGTCACGGCCATGCCGGGCGAAAGATTTACTTGCTTGCCCTCGACTTGGATTGTCGAGCGGTCCATGCTGATTCTCGTGGGATAGACCAAGCCAACTTTTTCGATGGATGCGGCATCGTCGGACACCGACAGCACTCTGCCTGGAATCGTACCGTAGAGCGTGAATAAAAACGTTTCCACTTTGATCTCAACCGGTTGACCTTCTCTGACGAACCCGACATCTTTATTCTCTATTTGGGCTTCGATCTCGGCTGGATGGTCTTGAGGCACCACGACCAGGAGCTGCTGAGCCGGTGTGACCACTCCACCGACCGTATGCACTGCAAGCTGCTGTACGACTCCGTCAATTGGACTGATTATCCGCTGCAAGTCCGCTTTCTGTCCCGCCTTGGTCACCTCCTGGACCAGTGAAGCGGCTTTCGTCTCGATGGTGGAAAGCTCTGCCTGCTTCGTTTGCTGATACTCGGTCACTGTGATTCTATAATTGTTCTCCGCTTCCGATAGAGCGGCCGCATCCTGAACCAACTTCTTGCGCTGGCCGGCCAATTCCTGCGTCTTATCGATTCGCTGCTGTTCCGCTTGAAGATAATCCAACTTGCTGGCAGCATCCTGCTCGAACAACCTCCTAAAGGTATTGGCTCGCTCTGTCTCCATTGGCACGGTGGATTCAAGCCGTCGAACGTTCTCTTTCGTTTCTTCCAGTGCGGCTTGGCGTTGGTCGATCAGGTCTCTTGCGGCCCCGACACGAGCCTGGTATTCAGTCAATTGGTCTCGTAAGAGTTGCTGTTGCAGAAGGATGTATTGCAGATCGCCATCGGACGGTTCATCGAAGGCATTATTGCCTGCAATTAAGGCTCGCAATCGCGCAGCATCGACTTTCGCGGCGCGATATTCATTCGACGCTCGGTCGCGGTCCGCTCGATTTTGCGTCGGATCCAATTCGATTAGAACTTCGCCACGCGTGACGACCTGCCCGTCTATCACATGGATCGATGTAATGACACCGGTTTCGTAAGGTTGAATGACCTTGGAATAACCGCTGGCGATAATCTTCCCCTGGGCCGTCGCCACAATATCGATCCAGCCGATGGTCGCCCATAGCGTCCCAGTTGTAAAGACGGCGATGATAGTCCACGTGATTCCACGACCGATGGGAGACGGAGGTGCATGCTCAATTTCGAGCACGGCCGGCAGAAATTCGGTGGCCCGTCCGGCGGAAACCGTTCCGAGCTCACTCGATTCCACGCGCCAGGCAGCCTTCCAGATGGTCCAATGTCTCGAGACTGTCCCGAATGCCATGTTCTTCTCTATTTAGGCTTAGGACCTGCCGATTCCGCTGTCCTGCAACTGGCACAACCGTGAGTAAAAGGCTTTCGCACGCAAGAGTTCTTCGTGAGACCCTTCCTCGACGATCTCGCCCTTTTCGACCACATAAATCCGATGGGAGGGCCGCACCGTACTGAGTCGATGCGCGATAATAAAGACCGTACGCCCTTGGCAAATTTGTGCCATATTCCGTTGGATGACGGCTTCGGATTCGTAATCCAAGGCGCTGGTCGCCTCATCAAAAATGAGAATGCGGGGATTGGCGACCAAGGCTCTGGCAATCGCAATCCGTTGCCGCTGTCCGCCAGAAAGCGAACAACCGTGCTCCCCGACGATGGTGTCATACCCATCGGGCAATTCGAGAATGAACTCGTGCGCACCAGCGAGCTTTGCCGCTCCAATCACCTGCTCCATGGCCAATCCGGGATCTGTCAACGCAATGTTGTCGCGCACAGAAGAGTTGAATAGAAAATTCTCCTGAAGCACCACGCCAACCTGCCGCCGCAGCCATGCCGGATCGACCTGCGCAAGATCGACACGGTCGACGAGAATGCGGCCACGCTCCGGCACATATAGTCGTTGGATCAGCTTGGCGATAGTGCTTTTGCCGGATCCTGAACGCCCGACGATGCCGATGACCTTGCCCGGATCGACGGAGAACGACACTTTCTTGAGGACCTCTGTACTCTCGGGGCGATAGCGAAACGTCACGTCTTCGAACACCACCTGGCCTCGTACGTGGGGCAACGTGGTTCGATTCGGCTTGTAGGACGGCTCCATCTGCGTGTTGAGCACGTCCCCTAATCGCTGTACCGAAATGCCAACCTGCTGGAACTCCTGCCAGAGATTCACTAGCCGCAGCAGCGGTCCGGTCACTTGCGCCGACAGCATGTTAAAGGCGATCAATTGCCCGATACTGAGATCCCCTTCTATCACCCTATATGCGCCTACCCACAGCACCGCTACCGTCGTGATTTTTTGAATGCAGCCGGCAACCTGCCCGGCTATGGTGATGAGATTCGTCGCGCGGAAGCTTGCCCGCACATACCCTGCCAGCTGTTCCTCCCATTTGCGAAAAAGCGGCGGCTCGACCGCCAAGGCCTTGACAGTCTGAATCCCGCTGATGACTTCGACCAAGAAGGATTGATTCTCGGCTCCACGATTAAATTTTTCGTGCAGTCGAGCACGGATCGTCGGGGTGATCGAGATGGACAGCACGGCATATAAAGGCAATGATGCCATCACGACCATCGTCAGGGCGGGGCTGTAGAACCACATGACCCCTAGGAACACCCCGGTGAACAGGAGATCCAGGACAACCGTTACGGAGTTGCTAGTCAGGAATTGGCGGATGTGCTCCAACTCACGAACGCGCGCGACGGTATCCCCCACACGTCTTGCTTCGAAGTACGCAAGTGGAAGGGCGAGGATGTGACGGAACAGCTGGGCACCCAATCCCACATCCATCCGATTGGTCGTATGCGAAAACAAATAGGTGCGAAGTCCGCCCAACGTGGCATCGAAGATGGCGAGCGTCACCATGCCGACCGCCAGCACGTGCAGGGTCGTGAATCCCTTGTGGACGAGCACTTTGTCGATCACCACTTGGGTGAAGAGCGGGGTCAACAAGGCAAATAGTTGCAAAAAGAACGATGCTAGAAACACCTCGCCAAGAAATCTTCTATATTTGACGATGGCAGGGATGAACCAGGTGAAGTCGAACTTAAGGTCCTGGGTTCGAAGATTCGCACGTTTGGCGAAGAGCAGGAGTTGGCCCGTCCACTTCGACTCAAACTGTTCCCGGGAGAGCACGAGCGGACGCCCTTCGACCGGGTCCTGGATCAGGGCATTTCCGCCGTGAATCTTGGCAAGCACAACATACCGGCCATCTTGTAGCTTCGCGATCGCAGGAAACGGTGTCCCTGCAAGACTGTCCCACTGACTTTTCAGGACTCCCGCCTTGAGCCCCAGATGCTTGGCCGCGCGGAGCAACTCGATGTCGGAGAAGAGAGTGCCTGACGACACGAACAAATGGCGCAGCTGTGATCCATCTGCGGGCACATCATAGAATCGCGCCAGTATGAGGAGACAGATCAGTCCCGTGTCCGCTGGTATTCTGGCAGCCGACGGGGCTGATGGTTGAGCAGAATTTTTTGGGGGCGAGTTCGTAGGCATTCTGGCGCGACTAGCCTAGTGCCAGCTGGCCGCCAGTATGGTCTGCACCTGCTGAGGCTGTTGATTGATGCCCTGGTCCCACGTAAGTCCAGTCTGTTGGCTGAAGGAGGCCATGGCTTGGATCAGCTGATCGACCTGCGTATTGAGCAGATGCTGCCCATTGCCGGCTTGCAGATCTTCAATCTGATTCGTCGTCGGACTCGTGTACCAATTCTGAATTGCGATGACATCGGTCGTTCCGTGAATCGCCAGGCGCAAGTCATTGGCTTGGCGCGACAGCACGAGGTCGAGCGGATTGATGGTCGTCCCAAAGAGCAGCCGGTCCTGATTGCCTGATGCGGCATCGGCATCGCTGATGGTGTCTTGGCCATCGCCGCGGAGGAAATTGTAGAGATCGTTGCCCGAGCCGCCGGACAGCGTATCGGTGCCCAGACCGCCGGTCAGTTGATCCGCCCCGCTGCCGCCCGTCATCGTGTCATTACTGGCGCCCCCCAGCAATTGATCGTCGCCGGAGCCGCCGTCGAGACTATCGATGCCATTGCCGCCGCGCAGCACATCGTTCCCGCTCCCACCGGTCAAGGTATCGTTGCCGTCTCCGCCGTCGGCCGTATCATCGCCCGAGCCGGCATCCAAGGTATTGTTGCCGCTGTTACCGAGGAGCACGTTGTTGGCGGAACTGCCCGTGCCGTTGATGTTGGCCGTGCCCCTCAACGTGAGATTTTCGACGTTCGACCCGAGCGTGAAGGTGATGCTGCTTTCCACCGTATCGGTGCCTTGATTGGCCGTTTCCGTGACCACATCGCCGATTTGGTTCACCACATAGGTATCGTCGCCGGTGCCGCCCACCATCGTATCGTTCCCTGCCCCGCCATCGAGCCGGTCGTTGCCTGACCCGCCATTCAAGGTATTGTTGCCACTGTTGCCGACCAAGATATTATTGAGCGCATTGCCGGTCCCGTTAATGGCGGGCGTCCCGGTCAAGGTCAGGTTTTCGACATTGGCCCCCAGCGTGTAGGTGATCATGCTTTGCACCGTGTCGTTGCCTTCGTTGGCATTCTCGGTCACTACATCGCCAATGTTGTCGACCAGATAGGTGTCGTTGCCTAGCCCGCCCCGCAGCGTGTCGGCGCCCGTCCCGCCGTCCAGTAAATCGTTGCCGGCCCCACCCGTCAGCAGATCGATGCCGGCTAATCCAAACAGCTGATCGTTGCCGACCCCGCCCGTGAGCACATCGTTGCCGGCCGTGCCCGTCAATAGCAGGTCCTGACTGCTAACGGTGAGGTCGAAGACATCGGCCACGCTCAGGCTTTCGGTGTCCATAACCGTCACCTTCACATTCAGCAGTCCGGCATCGCTGCTACCCGGCGTGCCGCTGAAGAGGCGAGTGGCCGCGTTGAAGCTGAGCCACGTCGGCAGCGCGCTGCCATTCGACAGGGACGCACTATAGGTGAGCGTATCGCCCAAGATCGCATCCTGATCCACAAAGGTGGTCGTCGGCACGCTGAAGCTATAGCTCTGGCCGGTCGGAGTAGATTGATCCGGGAGAGGATTCGCCACGATCGGCGCTTCATTCACATTCTGCACCCTGAGCGTAAACACATCGGAGGCCGTAAGGTTACCCGTATCTGTCGCCGTCACGCGCAGATCGAGGCTGCCCACCTGCGCGTCATTCGGCGTACCGGTAAATGTCCTGGTCCAGGCGTCGAAGCTCAGCCAGCTCGGCAGGGCGGAACCGGTGGCGAGAGTCGCACTATAAGTCAGCACGTCACCAGCGTCTGCATCAGTAAATGTGTTGGCTGGGACTTGGATGCTGAATGTTGCATCTTCTGGCACCGTCTGATCCGCGAGCGCATGGACCACCGTCGGGGCATGGTTCAACGAAGACGTCGCAAGCAACTCCTGATACGTCAGGGAGGTCCCGTCCGCGAACCGGAAGTATTCCACATCATGAGTGCCGGTCGGATCGTTCAAGTGGGAATTTACGAGGTGCACGGCATCGCCATCCATCCCAACTTGAATCATGACGGAGCCCGGCGTCAGGGACAGCGAGGCCCGCGTGATGCCCGGGCCGAAGACCAAGGCATTACCTTCGCCCGACAGCGCAAAATCATCGATCGCGTCCACCCCATCGCCGAGGTTGAAGACATACGTGTCGCTCCCCGTACCACCGTTGAGGGAGTCATTGCCGATTCCACCTGTGAGCACGTCCTCGCCGGCCCCGGAGTCAAGGACGTCTTGGCCCGCAAATCCGTTGATCCGATCCACGACATTCGTCCCACTTAGGATGTCATTCTCGTCAGTCCCAGTAATATCAAATCCCCGATCGATCAATTGGGAGTATGTCCGCACGGTACTATCTACAAACTCAATCGTGTCAATCCCGAGCGGAGTAGCAGCGTTGGCAGGATCGAAACCAGGAATCCGAATGGTATCACCGTAGGGACCGTACTCAATAATCATGGCACTCTCATCATGGGACAGCTTGAGATCCGCCAGCGCAATGCCATCGCCGAACAGAATCCGATTTCCTTCCCCGACGGCGTCCTGAATAGTGTCCTGTTCATCACCGAGTTCAAAGATATAGGTGTCTTGTCCTGCGCCACCAAGGAGATAGTCCACGCCGCTACCGCCCTCAAGCGTGTCATTGCCTCCCTTTCCATCCAACACTTCATCAACATAGAATAAGCCATAGCCTGCTAAGGAGTCCCCTCCTTCTGTGCCGGAAATCGTCCGGGTCATATTTCGCAGCGCGACCGAATCCCAGACCGTTCCATCACTGAACCTCACACGAATGCCGTTGTTGTCAAAAAATTGAGAAGTGATATAGAAGGCGTTCAACCAAATTTGATCCGATCCATTGAGGCTGAGATAAAGATTTCCCCCATCCCGCGTCACCGTCACGTCGGTCGGAGCAATGCCGGAATCCATCTGAATCGTGTCCACTTCCCCCTTCCGATATCCGAAATCCATCACCTGGTCGATCATATCGCCATAGCCGAACCGTAATGTATCGTCTCCTCCTGGGTCCGACAGTCCTCCGTAGATCAAGTCCCGCCCTGGTCCACCCTCCAACACATCATTCCCTGCCTCTCCATCGACATAATCCTCACCCATCCCGCCCCGCAGCACATCGTTGCCCGCGCCTCCTCGAACATCATCGGCTCCCCCGAATCCTTCCAGTGTTTCATCAAGAGCCTTTCCCTGCAGATTATTGACTTGATCATTGCCTGTAATGAGGCGGACGTTATTCAGCAAGGTGGATGAATTCCACATGGTGCCATCAGCGAAGACCAGCTGGTCTATGCGATTGGAGGGACTCGTAAAGAATGACGGGAAGGTTACTCGATCGCTCGTTCCGTTCACATTCAACACGAGATTATTCAGATTCTTCTCCAAAATCACGCCTCCGGGAAGCACTCCAGCTCCAAGCTGGACCACATCCCCTGTATCGGCGTCTTCCATAGTGTCCTGTCCGGCGCCTATGCCAAACAGAAAGGTGTCGCTCCCAGCCCCTCCCTTGAGTTGATCATTGCCCGTACCGCCATCCAGAACATCATTCCCTGCATCACCGTTCAGCGTGTCATTGCCAGACCCACCAACTAACAAATCGTTGCCATCTCCGGCGTTCAGCGTATCGTCCCCACCGCCGCCGAAAAGTCGATCGTTCCCGCCATTGCTGGTCACAGAATCGTTGCCGCCACCCGCTTGAATCGTATCGTCGCCGTCCCCCGTTCGAATGATATCGTTGCTACCCGTTCCGGCGATCTGACCACTCGGGAATCCCAGTAGGTCAGCTATGGAATAACTGATTCCGCCGGCCACAATATTCTGAATTCCACCTGTTTCATTCACACCGGTATTCGTAAATCCTTTCACGAGAATTGAATCCCCACCTGTGCCGACCTGAATCAGGAGCGTGCGTTGTGCCTCATCAGGGCTGAAGGTCAGCATGCTTAGCGATATCCCATCAGGAGGCTCTTCCGAACCGGGCGGGGGGAGAACCGACACAAACTGAATCGTGTTCAAATCGCCAAGACTGTCCGCTTCGAAGATGACGTCTTGTCCATCGCCGAGATCGAATACATAGGTGTCGCTGCCAGTTCCGCCATTGAGCACATCATTGCCAGTCCCACCGGTCAGCTGATCGGAGCCCTCGTCTCCCCACAGCGTATCGGAGCCAGCATCACTGAATAGCTTGTCGTTGCCGCTATCGCCGACAATTTCGTCATTGCCAGCCCCGCCTTGAAGTTCATCGTCGTTCTCTTCTCCGTCGAGGTAGTCGTCGCCTGCCTGCCCAAAGAGCACGTCATTGCCAGCCCCACCAAAGAGCTGATCGTTGTTATTGCCGCCGTCGAGTTGATCTGCGCCCACTTCACCGAAGAGGGTGTCGGCGCCATCATGTCCTGCGAGAATGTCATCGCCAGCCCCGCCACGCAGATCGTCGTTTCCCGCGCCACCAGACAATTGATCGATGCCATCACCCCCGTCTAAAACATCGTCTCCGTCTTCTCCATACAGTTGATCGTTGTCGATGCCTCCATCTAAGTAGTCGTTTCCCGCGCCACCGGCGAGGAGATCGACGCCGGCTCCGCCTTCGATCCAATCATTACCTGCGGTAACCGTAGCAGCGACTCGGTCATCACCGAAGAGTTGGTCATTGCCGGCTCCACCCAACAACACATCGTCGCCGCCATCTCCCTGGAGCAGATCGTTCCCGTCACCGCCATCGAGGAAATCCTCTCCCCCGTTGAATTCCGTAAACGAGACAGGAGCGCCGGAATCTCCCGGCACTTGGTCACCAAAAAGTTTGTCTGCGCCGGCACCACCCAGCAGGACGTCATTGCCGAGGTTTCCCAGTAACAGATCGTCGCCATCGCCCCCATCCAGATAGTCATTCCCCGGCGCGTTGGCCTCTCGAAAGACGTAGGTCCCAAGTAGCCCGCTCCCCGGATCACCGGGCACCGCCTGATCGCCCTCGACGAGATTGTCACCCCAGATATGATCGTTCCCGGCGCCTCCATAGAGCTGATCGTCGCCTCCGCCGCCAGCAACGACGTCATTATCTGCACCGCCATCGGCAATGTCCTGACCCGCCACCGTTCCGCTTGGCGGAACATAATCGTCTCGAAAATCAGCAACCAACGCATCTCGCCCAACTCCACCATAGAGTTGATCATGTCCTAAAGACCCATAGAGGCTGTCATTGCCCGCATCTCCGTACAGTTGATCGTTGCCTGCTCGACTAAGGATTAGATCATTGCCTCCGTTGCCATGCGCCGCATAGTTAAATGAGCCGAGCAGGCTTTGAACGTCGTCTAATTCCGTGCCGGAAACGACTTGGCTGCTCAACCCATTGGCATAATTGATGGCCGGCGTGTTGATCGCGGTTATCGTGGCTTCTTGATGGCCTTGATGAGTGGCGACCGTCGTTCCATTCACCAGATCTACTAACTGAACATCGAGGGCGACTGTCACGTTTGATGAGAGATCCTGGGCTCGCAAGGCAAATTGCGCTTGTTTTTCTCCTTCTGGAATCACCAGCGTCACGACGCCATTGACCGGTGTGAGCTCTTGCCCGCCAGTCAGGACGGTAACGGCATTGGCGCCGATGCCATTTAACGTGAGCTGCATGGCTTGGCCGCCAGTGCCTGTCGCATAAGACACATAGGCCGTGAACGTGTTCACCCCTTCTTCCTTCAAAGTGCTTGTGGCCAGCTGTGCGCTGTCTGGATTAAATCCTATCGTGTCAAACGGATTTGGCCCAATCCCTTGCTGAACAACAACGGTCTGCGCTGCACTTTCAAATGTCTCGCGTGCGCTTTCAATTGCGTTCTTACCTGAGGAGGACAAGTTAGGATTGGTCAACTCAGCTGCGTACGCTTGATCGATCAACTGGATGTCAGAAAAACTACCGATGGTTTGGCCAAGACTAAAGGCCACGTTACTAAACTTCTGGGTAAAGTCGGCCACTGCATTTGCAAAACCTTTCCCCAGATCCGAAATGAAGGCATCTCGTTCTTGAGCGAACAAGATCTGATCAGATGGATCAATATTGGGCGTGGAACTCAGCGTGTCATAGAATGCCACTGCCAACCCATTGGCTTGGACCTTATCGGCAGGATTCTGCAATTGATCGCGCAGATAGGCCAGCGTGTCGGTCCGCCAAGCGTCGCCGCTAACGTTCAGAAGCTGCTGTGCGAAATTATCGAGGGTTAGATCGTTGGCAAGGAATTCCTGTCTCAGCGAATTTAAGCCTGAAAGGGCACCAGATGCGGCAAGGACAAGAGCTGCTTTCTCAGAGAATTCACCTTCTGATATCCTCACAGGCGCAGGTGGACCATTGGATACTTGAAGGAAATCTTTTAGAAAACTGAACCCTTTGACAATTCCATCCAATCCAAGCCCCAGCGCATCCGCGAGTCCAGCAAGGATCACTGATGCAGCATATATTGCTGCCGTAGCAGGTTTCCCTGCCACAGTCACTGGCAATATAGCGGCGCTATAAGATTTGTATTTCTCATAGGACAGCTTGCCCGCTTCGTACTGGTTGGTCAGATATGCTTTGGCAAGACTGTCCCACTCCTGCGTATCTCCAAACGTCATTCCTGCCAAGAGACCTGCTAAGAGACGGGGGTATGATTCCGTCCTTCCAACGTCCCGACCATTGAGAATGCCCCCCAGTAAACCAGCAGTGTTTTGGAGAGACGACATTTGGAAGTACCAGTCCCTTGGGCTCGTGGTCGAAAACAAATCTTGAGCCACGGTGAACCCTAGACTGGCGTTGAGACCGGCATAAAATCCGGTTTCAATCCGGTGAGCCTCAACCAGGTCCATTTTGACGGTCTCAAACGTAGTTGGATTCACTGTTTGATAATCCAACAGATACACTTGCCCGCCCACCTGCCCGATGCCGACCGTCGGATCGCCACCTAACCGACTAGCCATGTCACCAGTGATCACGAAATGCGCGGCTTGGCCAAGACCATCAAGGACGGACGCCTGGTAAGAGCCTAAGTTGCTTACCAATCCCGAGTAGCCACCCAGCGCGTTGAATGTAATTAAACTCATTCGGCTTTTATCATAAGTGGGATCTACCTCTGTCTTGCTCTTGATCCATTCATACGCCGCATATTGCGCTAGCGCCCCACCTAAGCTTTGCCCTGTGAAGATGATCTTGGTATCCGCTGCTAGATCATTTAGATAACGGAAAATTTGTTCTTTGCTCTGAATCCATTGGTTCCATCCAAGATGCTGCGTACTGGATATCCAGTCAGTTGGACTGGACAATAGGCCACCATCGCAGCCACCAAAAGCTATGATTACTTCCTTTGGATTCCCCACGGAAGTTTTTTCATAAGCAATGGCTTTAAATCCAGTTGACACATCGGGAGGGTCTATGAACTCACTTGTCTCGGAATAGCCTGGCGGAATGTCAAATCTGGGGAAAATAGTTGGATCGCCTTCATCAAGTGGCCCGAGTGGGCTGCCCGGAGCAACAGGGGTCGTGTTTGTAAAATAGGATGTGTCGCATGCAACAAGCGCAAGCTCGCTTAGGTCGCTGAGAGTCGTACTAACGGGCATGGCGATTCTCCTGGCAGATATTGATAACCTTGACAGTGATTCTATTAAGTCGATCTTTCCCGTACATCGTGTCGTACGGGTCATGGACAAATGCGACCCGGCACCCATCCGAAGAGATAGAGACACGGTCTACCAAGCCCGTAATGAGCTTCGTCACTCGGTCATTTCTGGCTAAATATCCACCAGCATCACCAGGTTTCCCAAGGTCGTCTGTTTTGTGAGAAGTAACAAAGATCCCCTCCCTGGTAGGAAAGAATGCTCGCGATCCACCACGCATAAA
>Ga0209974_10000618_pt1 | contig 11940 bp, 3 predicted proteins | sample InoplaM3SPM_FD_187592 | JGI IMG/M metagenome (GOLD analysis project Ga0209974, IMG submission 187592) | Arabidopsis thaliana rhizosphere microbial communities from the Joint Genome Institute, USA, that affect carbon cycling - Inoculated... | ecosystem: Host-associated > Plants > Roots >...
CCCGCCGCGTCTTCTTCAACAGCCATCGCCCGCTGATCCTGAACGGTCCCGCCGACGTCGACGCGACCTTGACCGCCGACCTCGTGCGTCAGGAGCGCATCCAGATCACGAGCGGCCACCCCATGGGCGGTTGCGCGCTCGGGGGCAGTCCGAAGCGCGACGTGGTGGACTCTCGCGGCCGCTCCTGGGACGTGGACGGATTGTACGTGGCCGACTCCTCCATCCTCCCGACGTCACTGGGCGTCAATCCGTGCTACACCGTGTATGCGCTCGGCCGCTACATCGCGCAAGGCATCGTCGAGGACATGAAGCCATAGACCGAAGGAGACCTTCGCCATGACGCGCGTGACCCGAACCATCGTCGGCGCCGCGCGGTCGCTCGTCCTGCGATCGGCAGCGCCTGGGCCACCGGGCAGATGCTGACGGACGCCAAGGCCGCGGGGATGCCGGCGAAGAGCTGTCACCGCGAGGCGATGCCCAAGAACGCGAAGGCGCTGAACGACCGCGGCAAGTGCCTCAGACCGACATGCAGGCGCGCGGGCTGACGGCCCCCGACATGAAGAAACTCGGTGACTTCCCCGGAGGCAAGGAGCAGAAGTGACCGGGGCGACGGCTGCCGATCCTCACCCGAGGACGACCCGCACGCGGTGCGTGGCGCCGTCGCTGGTGAGCGGGACGCGGCCGTCCGCGACATCGCGGGAGATGCCGTCGAACTCGATGGACGCGATGCCGCGGGTCACCCCGCTCGGGTTCTCGACCGCGATCTCGTAGCGCGACGCGTGGTACCGGAACGTGATGTCGAAGCGGCGCCACCCGCGCGGGATGCAGGGATCGAGATACAGCACCGCGCCGCGTAGCCGGAAGCCGAGCAGCCACTCGAGCCCGGCCCGGTACATCCAGCCCGCCGAGCCGGTGTACCAGGTCCACCCCCCGCGGCCGACGTGCGGGTACTCGGCGTAGACGTCGGCGGCCGCGACGTACGGCTCGACCTTGTAGCGATGGACGCCGGCGCGGGTGCTCGCGCGGTTGATCGGGTTCAGGATCGAGAAGAGCTCGTTCGCCTTGTCGCCGTTTCCGAGCGCGGCGAAGGCCATGACCGTCCAGATGGCCGCGTGCGTGTACTGGCCGCCGTTCTCGCGAATCCCGGGCGGATACCCCTTGATGTACCCCGGGTCGAGCTGCGCGTGGTCGAACGGCGGGGTGAACAGCAGGACGAGCTCCTGATCCCGCCGGACCAGATACTCCTCCACCGCGGCCATGGCCCGCGCGGCCCGCCCGGGCTCCGCGGCACCGGAGATCACCCCCCACGACTGCGCGATGGAGTCGATGCGGCACTCCGGGTTCACGACCGATCCCAGCGGGGAGCCATCGTCGAAATAGGCGCGCCGGTACCAGTCGCCGTCCCAGGCGTGCGCCTCGAGCGAAGCCTTCAGCGCGTGGACGTGCTGACGCCACGTGTCGGCCCGCGTGACCTCGCCTCGCGCCTCGGCCAGCCGGGCGAACTCCCAGAGGGTGGTGTGCAGGAACCACCCGAGCCAGACGCTCTCCCCCCGGCCTTCGTGGCCCACCCGGTTCATGCCGTCGTTCCAGTCTCCGGTGCCCATCAGCGGGAGGCCGTGCGATCCGACGGAGAGGCTCCGGTCGAGCCCGCGCGCGCAGTGCTCGAAGAGCGTGCCGGTCTGGGCCGAGAGCGTGGGCTCGAAGTAGGCATCGTCCTGTCCGTCCGGGATCGCGGGGCCCTCGAGAAAGGGGACGATCTCGTCGAGGAGCGTGGAGTCCCCGGTGACCTCGAGGTAGTGGGTGACCGCGTAGGGGAGCCAGACCGGGTCGTCCGAGATCCGGGTCCGCACGCCTCGCCCGGATGGCGGATGCCACCAGTGCTGGACGTCGCCCTCGACGAACTGGCGGCCGGCGGCCCGGAGGAGATGCTCGCGTGCGACCTCTCGCTTCGCCACCACGAGCGCCATCACGTCCTGGACCTGGTCGCGAAAGCCGTAGGCGCCTCCGGCCTGGTAGAAGGCCGAGCGGGCCCACAGCCGGCAGCCCAGCGTCTGATACAGGAGCCAGCGGTTGAGCATGAGATCCATCGAGCGGTCCGGCGTCTTGACCTGGATGGCTCCGAGGATGTCGTCCCAGTGGGTCCGCACCGTCTCCAGCGCGAGGTCGAGGTCCTCGGCGCGATATCGCACCAGGAGGGCACGGGCCTCGTCCGCCGAGGCCGCTTGACCGAGAAAGAACACGAGGTCCTCCCGGCCCCCCGCGGGCACGTCGACCACGGTTTGCAGCGCCGCGCACGGGTCGAGGCCCACGCCGACCCGTCCGGATAGCCGGCCTCCCCCTTCCAGCAGGGCGGGATGGTCCAGGGTCCCGTGGCGACCGAGGACCTCGGCTCGATCCCCGGTCCATCCGGTCTGGCGACCTCCGAGATCGGCGAACGCGACGCGATCCGCGAACTCCTGGCTCCACGGATTGCGGGCGAAGATCGCGCCGGTCTCGGAGTCCACTTCGGTGACGATGAACGGCGCGGTGGCGGCGCGGGACGCCCCGAGGACCCACTCCACGTACGCGGTCACCGATAGGCGGCGCGGCCGGGTGGAGCGATTCTCGAGCGTCAGCCGGGAGATCTTGATCGGGCCGTCCCGCGGCACGAACTGCACGAGGCGCGTCGCGACCTCGTGGGACGTGTGCTCGAAGCACGTGTAGCCCTGACCGTGCCGCGCGACGTAGGTCGAGGCCTCTTCGCGGATGGGGAGCAGCGTCGGGCCCCAGAGCTCTCCGGTCTCCTCGTCCCGGATGTAGATCGCTTCACCCGGCTGGTCGCCGACTGGATCGTTGGACCACGGGGTCAGCTGGTTCTCCCGGCTGTTGACCGACCAGGTGTATCCGGCGCCCGACTCGGAGACCTGAAATCCGAACGCGGGGTTGGCCATGACGTTGATCCATGGGGCGGGGGTCCATTGCCCCTCCCCGAGGACGGTCGCGTACTCGCGCCCGTCCTCGACGAAGGCTCCCAGGCCGTTGAAGAACTCGGAGGCCCCGCGCGAGGACCGGGCGTCCAGCGGCGCGGCCGGCCGGACCGGACGCCGCCGGGGCGCGGCGGGGACCGGAGGTGGCTCAGCGCGCGCGATCTGCTCCGCGAGCGTGCCGTGCCGGCTCAAGAGGATCACCCGGGCCGCCACCTGCAGCGCGGCGTGATCCGACGGCGAGAGCAGATCCTTCCGGAGGATGAAGACGTTGCCGTGGGGGCCGTCCTCCCGCGCGTCTCGTCGCGCCGACTGGCTCGTTCGCAGCAGGGCCTCGAGCGAGGACTGGAGCTCCTGGGTATAGGAGTGCGCCCTCTCGTTCACGATGACGAGGTCGACGGCCAGCCCCTTCACGCGCCAGTACTCGTGCGCGCGGAGCAGCTGCCGGACGATCCCGCGGTCCTCGGGCTCGTCGATCCGGACCAGGACGATCGGAATCTCGCCGGAGATCTGCTGGGCCCACAGGGCCGATGGCCCGGAGGTCGGCCGGCCGAGCGCGTCCGGCGCGGGCCGCAGGGCGGGGTCGGAGTAGATGACTCGGCTGGCCAGGTTCTGGAAGAGATGCGCCTCCTCCGGCTCGATCCCGAGGTGGTGGCACTGGACCTGCGCCTGCGTCCAGGCCAGCGTGACGGTGCGGTCGAAGGTTGCCGGGTCGCGATACTTGTCGGCGAGGGCGACGGCAGCCTCGCGTGACCGGGCGACCAGCGTGGAGAAGATCAGCCGGGCGGCCTTGCCAGGGTCGAGCTGGATGCGGCGCCTCAGGCTGAAGATCGGATCGAGGACCGAGCCCGCGGTGTTCGACAGGGGCCGCCCGTCGATCACCGACATCGGCGTGCGGATGGTCCGCCCCCGGCCCAGGAAGCGCCCCCGGTCGGTCTCGTACTGCGGGCCGCCGCCGGTCTGGCCCTCGACGACGACCGTGTGGGCGGCCCAGATGGACGGCTCCCCGGCCGAGCGGACCCGGCGGGTGGCCAGCAGGCCTCCGAGGTCGGGGAGCGCTTCGGTTTGTACGAAGAGGTTGGAGAATGCCGGGTGCGCGGTGTCAGCGGCCGGGGAGGCCAGCACCAGCTCGGCGTAGGAGGTCAGCTCGAGCTCGCGCACGTGCGGCCCGAGGTTCGTGATCGATACGCGGCGGATCTCGGCGTCATCCTCGGGAGACACCAGCACCTCGAGCGCGGTGGTGATCGCGCCGTCGCGGCGATGGAACTCCGCCCGGTCTTCGGAGAAGGTGACCCGGTACGCATCGGGCTCGACGCCGGTGGGCTGATATCCGGCCGACCAGACCGCGCCGCTCTGCACGTCCCGCACGAAGATGTAGGCCCCCCAGTGATCGCGGGTGGCGTCTTCCCGCCAGCGCGTGATGCCGAGGCCGGCGCATCGGCTGTAACCGGAGCCCGCGGCCGTGAGCATCACCGCGTAGCGCCCGTTCGAGAGCAGGTGCGTTCGAGGCGTGGGGCCATGAGGGGTCGTGAACTGCCGGAAGGCGGGCTCGACGAAGTCGCGGAGGTGGGCCGGCGCGTGGACCTCCTCGACCCGGGGACGCGCGACCGCGACGTCCCGAGGCGCCCGCTCCTGGAGGAGCAGATCGGTGGCCTGCACGATCGGCTCGGCGTGGAACCGCGCGCGCATCGCGCCGTCGTGGAGCGCGTTCGCGAGGGCCACGAGAGTCATGCCCTGGTGGTGCGCCATGTACGCCCGGACGATGGCCACTCGGCTCCCCTCGGGGACGCGCGATCGCGTGTAGTCGAGAGCCTCGTAGAAACCGTACGGCCCGCGGGCGCCCACCGCCACGAGCGCCGAGAGGTTCCGGGTGACGGCGACCGGATCGACCATCGCGGCGAGGGCGGTCGCGTAGGGCGCGACGACCAGATCTTCCCCGAGCCCCCGCTCCAGGCCCAGGCCCGGGACCCCGAAGTTCGAGTACTGGTAGGTGAGATCCAGATCGCGCACGTTGTACGCCGACTCGGAGATGCCCCACGGGACGCCGTGCTCCGCGCCGTAGCTCATCTGACGGCGGACCACGAGGTGATAGGTCTCGTCGAGCAGGCTGCCCGCGGGAGAGTCCATCACGAGCGCGGGCATCAGGTACTCGAACATCGAGCCGGACCAGGACAGCAGCGCCGACCCGATACCCACCGGAGTCATCGGGCGGCTCAGGTGAAACCAGTGCGAGACCGGGACGTCGCCCTTGGCGATGGCCACGAAGCTGGCGAGGCGCGCCTCGGAGGCGAGCAGGTCGTACGCGCCCGAGTCGAGGCTGCCGTCGGTGACTCGGTACCCGATGGAGAAGATCTTGCGGCTGGGGTCGAAGAGGAAGCCGAACTGCATGTCGTCGGCGAGCTGTCGCGTGGCTTCACCGACAGCCAGGAGGCGACGGACGAGCGCGGCGGCGGACGCCGAGGAGCGCTCGAGGCTGTCGATGGCCTGGTCGAGGTGACGGATGGTCTCCTCGACCACGGGGCCCTCCCCGAGAAAGGTCTCGCGGAGGACCGTGAGCTTGGCGATCACGGCCTGGCAGCGGTCGGGCAGATCGGCGGGGGCGGGCGACGAAGCGCGGAGGGACTGGAGTGCGGCCAGCAGATCGGCCAGCAGATCGCGATGACCGCTCGCCAGGTGCGTCTCGAGGAGCGGTGTCCAGGGCAGGATGGTCTGGAGATCGCGCTCGTGGCCGGCGATGGTCGCGCGCGCGGCCTGGGCCCAGACCAGGACGTCGGAGCTGTCTGGCTCGCCGCGCTCGGCAGTCAGCGCGCGCGACATGTCGACGAGGGTGTCGGCGTGCCGGGCCAGGTCGGCGAGACGAGCGGCCCAGTCTGCCGCGGTCGTCGGCGGCTCCTGGAGCGCGGCGGTGAGGACCGCGCAGGTCTCGGTGAGCTGACGGGGCGTGACGGTCTGCGTGCGCCGGTCGGCGGGGAGCCCGCTCGCGGCGTCCGCGGCGAGGAGCACCGTGTCCCGCAGTCCGTCGAGCCGGCCGCGATCCAGCAGGGGCGCGTGGATGGCGTCGCGACAGGCGTTGGCGATGGCGAGCAGGTGAGCCGCGAGGTTACCGCTATCGACGGTGGACACGTACCGGGGCTCCAGCGGACGAAGCCCGCCGGTATCGTACCAGTTGTAGAAGTGGCCGCGGAACCGCTCGAGGCGGCGCATGGTGGCGAGCGTCGCTTCGAGGCGATCGAGGGTGTCGAGGATGCCGAGCCAGCCGAAATCGTGCGCGGCGACGACCGAGAGCAGGTACAGCCCGATGTTCGTGGGCGAGGTGCGATGGGCAACGGTCGGTCTCGGATCCTCCTGGAAGTTGTCGGGCGGAAGGAAGGCGTCGTCCGGCCCGACGAACGTCTCGAAGAAGCGCCAGGTGCGGCGTGCCGTCGAGCGGAGGATCTGGCGGTCCGAGGCCGTGAGGGTCTGCGCCGGCGACGGGCGCGGGGGGCGACTCACCCACCGGGCGGCCAGCGGGGAGAGCGCCCACGCGATGGCGAACGGGGCGGCGAGCGGGGCGCTCTCCGGGCGCAGGACCACGACGAGAGCCCCGGTCGCCGCCGCGAGGATCAGCGCGCCGCGCATGCGCCGGTAGACGGAGGTGACGGCACGGGACATGTCCGCCTTGGCCTGGGCCGCGGTCGTCCACTCGAGGAGCCGCCGGTGGGTCAGGTATAGCCGCACGAGCGTGCGCGCGATCGCGTCGCTCATCAGCCACGCCTGGTGGGCGAGGAAGGCGATGGCGAGGACAATCTGGGATCCGGACAGGGCGAAGCTCTGTCCCGCGCTGCGGATGTAGGTTCGCTTCGAGATGCCGCGCCGCCGGGGCACGATGTCGGCCAGGGCGGGAAGCAGAGCGGGGAGCGCGAGCGTGGCCAAGATGAAGGTCGTCCACACGAGGGCGGGACTGCCGGGAAGCGTCCAGGCGGAGACGAGGGTGAGCCACGCCGTCGGGGCCGACAGGGTCCGGCGGAGGTTGTCGATGATCTTCCACGCGCCGATGAGGGGGAGCCACCTGCCGCGCCGGCCGCCGATCACGTCGCCCTTGAAGATCCACGGGAGGAGCTGCCAGTCGCCACGCGCCCAGCGATACTGGCGCCTCGCGGCGACCTCGTAGTCGCTGGGGAATTCCTCGAAGAGCTCGATATCGGTCACGAGGCCGGCCCTGGCGAAGATCCCTTCGAACAGATCGTGGCTCAGGAGGGCGTTCTCGGGCACGCGACCCTCGAGCGCGGTGGCGAAGGCCGCGACGTCGTAGATACCCTTGCCGGTGTACGAGCCCTCGCCGAGGAGATCCTGGTAGACGTCGGAGGTCGCGGACGCGTACGGGTCGATCCCGGCCGGCCCGGCGAAGATCCGGTGGAAGAGAGACCGGCCGCCCTCGGTGGGTATCGTGGGCGTGACCCGGGGCTGGAGGATGGCGTAGCCATCGACGACGCGCCCCGACTGGACATCGAGGACGGGCCGGTTCAGTGGATGGGCCATGGTGCCGACGAGGCGGGTCGCGGCGCCACGCGGCAGCCGGGTGTCGGCGTCGAGGGTGATCACGTAGCGGATGCCCGAGGGGACCTGAGGCGGGCGTCCCCGAGTCCCGATGAAGGTCGTGTCGGTCGCGCCCGCGAGCAGATGGTTGAGCTCGTCGAGCTTCCCGCGCTTGCGCTCCCACCCCATCCACTTGCCCTCGCCGGGGTTCCAGAGCCGCCGGCGATGCAGCAGGAGGAAGCGGGCTCCCGCGGCCGGTGCGGGACCGTTGCGGGCGTTGAGACGCGCGATCCCGTCGGCCGCCGCCGCGAGGAGCCGATCGTCTCCCGGCATCGTCTCGGCGGGGCCGTCGATCCAGTCCGACAGGAGGGCGAAGTGGAGGTTTCCGTCCGGGTTGGCGAGGAAGTGGATCTCGAGACGATTGACGTGCTCGGCGATCTCGTCCTCGCTCGTGAGCAGCGTCGGCACGACGACGAGGGTGCGCAGGCCCGGAGGCACGCCCCCGTGGAGCTCGAGGCGTGACAGCGCCTGCGGCCCGATCAGGGCCATCACCGCACGGTTGACCAAGGCGATCGCCAGGTCGGAGGCCGGGATCACCGCGAGGAGGGTCAGGAGCGCCACTGCCCCCCAGCTCATGCCGGAGGCGTGTGCGGCGAGAACCGGCAGCGCGAGGAGCGCGCCGGTCACGACCGCGAGGGTCGCGAGGTAGCGCGGCGTCGCGCTCGTCAGGAAGGCCCGCACGAGCCATCGTCTCGTCGGGATGTGGTAGCCGATCTCCTTTTCGAACAGGGGCCGGCCCTCCGCGAGGAGGTGGTAGCCCGGATCCTGCGCGCGCGCTCCGGGGGCGGCCCGCCGGGCCACGGCCATCGCCAGCCGGGTGACCTCCAGCTCGGAGCGGCGGGAGCCGCGGGCCAGATCCTCGATCGCGTGCCGGTACTGATCGCGGGTCGCGAAGTCCATGTCGCCGAAGCGGGTGGCGGCTCGCAGCGTGTCGTCGACGAGGCTGACGCTCTCGAAGAAGTCCGCCCAGTCGAGGGTCGACATCATGCGCAGGCTGGTGATCACGTTGCGGACCGTCACGTTCATGCCGGCCTGGCTCTGATGCTCGGCCTGCACGAGCTCGTCCGGCGAACCGCCCCGCTTGGCGATTTGCTCGTCGAGCCATCGCAGGGCGGGCGTCGATTGCGGATCCTGCTCCCGCAGGCGCTGGACGAGCTCGACCGTGAAGGCGGTCGACAGGTCCGCGGCGGGAAGCCCCTGAAACGCGAGGGGCTGCGCGGGTCGGCCGGCCAGGCCGAGCAGATCGTTGGCCAGGGCGTCGGCGGCCTGGCGGGCGGCACGGCCGGTCACGATACGCTCGGCGAGGCGGCGGAGGTTCTCGAGGAGCACGATCCGGAGGGCGATCGGAACGGCCCAGAGCTCGCCGATGGTCAGCGGCTGCACCCGCTGGAACGCGCGGACGAAGCGCTGGAGGGTGTCGGGCTCGACGCGACTGTCCGTGTGCGCGACGAAGGCCCACGCGAGGCCGAGCACCCGGGGGTAGCCCTCGAGGGGCTCGTCCGCGAGCTTGGGCAGCTGCCGGTAGAACCCGAGCGGGAGATCCTCGCGGACCTGCCGTGCCACCGCCTCCACGATGTGGAAGTTGTCCACGAACCACTCCGCGGCGGGGGTCGTGGCGCCCTCGTCTCGGATGACCGCCGCGATGTCTCGATAGCACTGGAGCAGGACGCGCCCGCTGTCCTGCACGCGAGGGGACCGGCGGCCGTTCTTACCCCGGGCGAGGACGGGTCGGCGGGCGATGCGCTCCGCGTGCTCCTCGAGCCGCTCCGGGCTCCACAGGTCGGCCCGGATGGGGTCCTGGGCTCCCGGCGCGAATGGAGACGAAGACGCGTGGATGTCGCGTAGTAGCAAGGGGCCATCACTCCGTGAGGTTCCGGCCGAACTCGACCGACCGAGTATTCCGCGCAGCCTCGAGAGTATCATGATATAAGTTAAATAAGAAGCATAAGTGCTTGGCCGACGCAATGCGGAGGTGATGATGTTCGAGGACAAGACCAGGGTCCTGCTCATTCTCTCCCAGGACGTCGTGGACCGGGCTCGCGTGTTCGCGGGGCGGGCGACGACCAAGCTCAAGGGTCCGGTGAGCCTGCAGATGGTTCTTCGCGCGCTCATCGACGAAGGTCTCAAGGGGGACAGCGAGGAGGTCCTTCTCGCCCACGTCGAGCGGCAGGTGCAGGCGGTGCGGACGATTCGGAAACGAGCGGTGCGGGCCATCGGCCGTCGGCGGAAGCGTGCGTGATCGGACAACCGCTGCACGACGCGGGGAGATCGGCCAGTGACCGGCGGGGCGGGCCAAGAAGCTCGGAGAGCTCACGGCCATTGCCGAGTCGTACGAGCGGACGGAATTCGTGATGAAGACCGGGTGGGCAACCTTCCCCGGGCAACCGGACCCCAATCGAGATGTCGCAGAAGCCTGCGCGTCCGCGCTCCTGAAGACCACCGCCGCCAAGTAGGGTCCCCAAGCCTGCGCTCGTCCGCGATGGCACAGCATCGCGAGAAGAGGTTCGACGGCCAGGCTCGCAGCCGCGGCACACTTTCGCGTCCCGCCTCGGCATGGCTGGGGTAGACTTGCGCACGGTCCAGCGGCCGGGCGGGTGGCCGACTTGGCGATAGCTCAGCTCGATGTCCGCCTGGCTCCTGATCACCTACGCGCCGCGGCCGACTGGCCGCGGCCAATGGCGAGGTTGCTCGCAGGGCCGTCGTGCAAGATACTGGGAACGTTACGCGGAGGGGTGGCCGAGCCCGGTTGAAGGCGTCCGACTCGAAATCGGATAGGGGCGCAAGTCCCTCGGGGGTTCAAATCCTCTCCCCTCCGCCAAATTGATCGCACCTTCACGAGCGTGCTGAAAACGCGGAGGGGTGGCCGAGTGGCCGAAGGTGCGGCACTGGAAATGCCGTGTACGGGCAACCGTACCGTGGGTTCGAATCCCACCCCCTCCGCCAAATTGGTGACGCTGGGCCGATCGTCGCGCTTGCCGGTTGGCGAGAAGGGTCCAGTGGCGAGGCGGCGCCCGAAGTCGGCCCGCGAGGCGTACTTCCTGTACGTTGAGCGGATCGACGAGGGCGCCAACGAAGCCAATGGGCCCTTATCGGCAACCGGCGCAGGTGGGCCGTGCTAGACGGGGAGGTAGCGGTGCCCTGTAACCCGCAATCCGCTACAGCGGGGTTGAATTCCCTCTCGAGGGCCGGTCGTGTCGAATGAGCCGTACGGGACGGCGTTGAGGGTTGGGCCCCACGCAACGGGATGCGTCGAACCCCGCCAGGCCCGGAAGGGAGCAACGGTAAGGCGCTCCTCCCGTGTGCCGTGGGAGTACCTGACCGGAGCAGGTTTCGTGCGGCGATCGCGGTATGGTCGGTTCGATTGAGGGTGCACGGTCTTTGACCTATCAGGTTCTCGCGAGGAAGTGGCGGCCGCAGGTCTTCGACGCGGTCGTCGGGCAAGACCCGGTCACGCGCACGCTGCGCAACGCGCTGGCCTCCGGTCGGGTCGCGCACGCCTATCTCTTCACCGGCCCGCGCGGGGTGGGCAAGACCACCACCGCGCGCCTCCTGGCCAAGGCACTCGCCTGTACCGCGCGCACCGGCACCGAGGCGTGCGGCGCGTGCCCCTCGTGCCGGGACTTCACCTCGGGCGCGCCGGTGGACGTGATGGAGATCGACGCGGCGTCCAACACGAGCGTCGACGACATCCGGACGCTACGCGAGAACGTCAAGTACGCGCCGGCGCGCGGCCGCTTCAAGGTCTACATCGTGGACGAGGTCCACATGCTCTCGGGCGCGGCGTTCAACGCCTTCCTCAAGACGCTGGAAGAGCCGCCCGCGCACGTGGTGTTCATCCTCGCCACCACCGATCCCAAGAAGATCCCGGCCACCGTGCTGTCGCGCTGCCAGCGCTTCGACTTCCGCCCGATCCCGCCCGAGCTGCTCACCGCGAGCCTCACGCAGATCCTCGAGCAGGAGCGGGTGCCCTTCGAGCCCGGCGCGCTGCCGGTCCTGATCCGCGCGGCGGAAGGAAGCCTGCGCGACGCGCTCTCGCTGCTGGACACCGCGATCGCTTATGGCGAGGGCAAGCTCGACGAGGCCAGTGTGGCGCGGCTGCTCGGCTCGTCCTCGCCGGTGCACGTGCGCGGCTTCGTGAGCGCGCTGCTGGCCGGAGACGGCGCCGCCGCGCTCGAGGCGGTCGATCGCGCCGCGAGCGCCGGTGAGGACCTGGGCACGCTCTGCCGCGAGGCGATCGAGATGACGCGGCGCCTGCTGGTGCTGAAGGTGGCCGCGGGCGCGCCCTTCGCCGATCTCACCCCGGCCGAGGCCGCCGAGCTGCGCGCCGCCGCGGAGCCGGTGAGCGCCGACGAGCTGATCTACGTGCTGCGCGCGTTCCTCGACGCCGACGTCGAGATGCGGC
>Ga0209974_10000620_pt1 | contig 11929 bp, 11 predicted proteins | sample InoplaM3SPM_FD_187592 | JGI IMG/M metagenome (GOLD analysis project Ga0209974, IMG submission 187592) | Arabidopsis thaliana rhizosphere microbial communities from the Joint Genome Institute, USA, that affect carbon cycling - Inoculated... | ecosystem: Host-associated > Plants > Roots >...
GCGCTTCATTGCCGCCAAGGTTCTCGAGATCAGCAGCGAGCACTGGCTTGGCGACCAGAATGCGCTCGAGGCGCTCGTGCGTTTCGGCGACGAGGAAATCAAGCACCAGGAATTGTTTCGCCGCATCGAGCGCCTGTGCGCCGAAGGCATGCCGCCCGGCTACACGTTCCTGCTCGAGCCCAACGCGGTCGCCTCCGCCGTTCTCTCCAAGTCGACCTGGGGCGTCCTGGCGCTGACCTGCCATATCGAGATCTTCGTGCTCGCGCATTATCGTGAAAGCATCGGACCCGACGCCCGGGTTTCGGAATTGTGGAAGGACGTCTTTCTTCATCACTGGCGCGAAGAATCGCAGCACGCGATCGTCGACGAGATGGAATGGCGGCGCGAGGATGCGAAGCTTTCCGCGGATGAGCGCGACCAGGGCGTGACCGACCTGATCGACCTCGTGGGCGCCGTCGACGGACTGCTGCAGACGCAGGCGGGCGCGGACGCCGACTATTTCCTGAAGGTATGCGGCCGCGCGCTGACCGAGGCCGATAGCGCACGGGTGCGCGCGGGCGTGCTCGCCGCGTATCGCTGGCAGTACATCGTTTCCGGCGTGCGCGAACCGCGCTTCAGTCAGATCCTGTCCAGCATGATCACCGGTGATCAGATGAACCGGATCGGCAACGCGCTCGCGCCGATCATGAACTGAGTGGATGGCGGCGGGGCACCGGATGCGTCCTCACAACGGCTCGGCGCTCTCGAGCGCGCCCGAACATGTGTCGACCGGCAGGTGCCCCGCCTTGCGCGCGAAGGACGAAAAGTCGCTCGCGCGCGATCCGCGCCTTACTTCGACTTCGTGCCGTTGAAAGCCGCTTGCAGCGCGGCGATGTCGATCTTGACCATCTTCAACATGGCATCCGTGGCGCGCTTGGCCTTCGCCCGGTCCGGGTCGTTCATCATTTCGGAGAGGACGGTGGGAACGATTTGCCACGACAGCCCGAAGCGGTCCTTCAGCCACCCGCATTGCTCGGCCTTGCCGCCCTTCAGCAGCGCGTTCCAGTAGCGGTCGAGTTCGGCCTGGTTGTCGCAGTTGACGACAAACGACACCGCATGATTGAACGGGTCGAGCTTTCCCGCGGTCATCGCGACGAAGGGTTGGCCGAAGAGCTCGAAATCGACGACTTTTACCGATCCGGGCGGCCCGCTCGGGGATTCGCTCGGCATCGACACCACGCGCTTGACGCGTGAGTCGGGAAAGATCGACGCGTAGAAGGACGCAGCCTCTTCGGCTTCCGTGGCATACCAGAGAAAGGGCGTTATCTTCTGCATGGATATTCTCCTGTCATCGTTGGGAACGACCGCCGGCCGACGAGATCGTACGATTCCAAGGCGGTGGCCGTGGTTCACCGCTGTAGTCGATCGGCGACGCAGCCAATCGACATCGGTTACGACCTGTCGTCGAATTTTTCCGTGAACGAGGAGCCCGCGATGAATGAAAAGACCGCAACCGTCGTATGGGAGGGTCCCGGCAAGAAGGGACAGGGAAGGATCAGCACCGAGACCGGTGCGCTGAAGGACTATCCGTACGGCTTCGCCAGCCGGTTCGAAGACGACCGGCGCGGCACCAACCCCGAAGAAATCCTCGGCGCAGCGCATGCCGCCTGTTTCACGATGGCGTTTTCATTCGCGTGCGAGAAGGCCGGATTCGCGACCCGCCACGTCGATACCCGCGCCGCCGTCCGACTGACCAAGCAAGGCGAAGGCTTCGCGATCGACCGGATCGCGCTCACGATGGAGGCGACCGTTCCCGAAATCGACGACGCGAAGTTTCAGGAGATCGCCAACGGCGCCAAGCAGAACTGCCCGCTGTCGAAGGCGTTGGCGAGCGTGCCGGAGATCACGCTGAAAGCCGTGCTCAAGCGTTAACGCGCCTGCTCAGTGGGACTCGACTTCGAGTCGGGTCCCGCCGCATCCAACCGAGGAGATCAACGATGCCGTATCGAAGCGTTGCAGACCTGCCGGAGGCGCAAACGGATCAATACAATGCGCATCAGAAGGAAGCGTTCCTGAAGGCGTTCAACAACGCTTACAAGGACCACGCCGGGGATGAAGGCCGTGCCTTCGCGATCGCGCATGCGGCGGCCAAGCGCGCGGGCGAAAAGCCGGGGCCTGGCTGATTCCTTCTACAGCCCCAGCCAGCTGATCGTCGTCGCCTCGACCGCAGCATCCGGGGCGACGAATCCTTTGTAGCCGCTGGCCGCGAGCGCGCGCCGGCCTGGTTCGGTCTGCGCGAGGGTGACTAGCGCCTCGCGAATCTTGTCCCGCTCTTCTGCGGAAAGCCGGCTCGACGCGATGAATTGCTTGATGGGCACCCCGCGGGAACTCAGCACCACCTTCCCGCCCTTGTCGGTCCAATCCTTCACCACCGCGTTCGCCGCCGTCGCGCCCACGTTGGCGAAGCCGTGCTGCAGGTAGAACGGCACGGCGTCCTGATAGCGCGTCGTGAGCACATTCAGGTCCGCGTTGCCCACGCGTTCGGACCGCAACATCGCCCTTACCATGTGCGCGGTGATCGAATCGGGGTCCGGCGTGACCAGCTTGCGCCCCTTGAGATCGTTCAGGCTCTGGATCGCCTCCTCCTTGTTGGCGAGAAGCGAAACGGTGTAATTGGTGTAGCCGCTCGTCCATGCGACCGATCGATAGCGCCCCGCTTTGGTTTCCGCCATCGCGACGTGCGCCGGATGGATGAAGGCCAGGTCGTATTCCTGCCGGGCGAGTCCGGCGCGCACGTCGTTATAGGACGGCACCAGGACGACGTTGACCCGGCGGTGAAGCGCCTTTCCAATCACCTCGGCCAGAGGCTCGAACTTGTCGCGGATTTCCTTCGGCGTCGCTTGATAAGTGACGCCCTCCGTCACCGAAAAGACCAAATCGTTCGCCGTTCCGACCGGCTCCGCCGAAACGAGCAGCGCAACACAGGCGGTCAGTGACGCAATTGCGCCCTTCAACACTGTCCTAAACCCATGCGCCGACGTCATATGCCGATATCCCGCTCGCCGAGCGGCGAGTTTTGGGGGAAGAGATTGCCGTCATGGAGCACGCCGCGTGCCACCCCGGAGGGCAGTCGGCGCTCGGGAGAAAGCTCGGCTATTGCGTTTGACCGGAAGCGCCGGAAAGGTCGACTACTTCGTCTGCCCGGACTTCCATCGCCGGCTGCCGATTTCGGTCACCGTCTTGATTTCGTCGGACAGCGGCGGTTGCTTCGACGCAGTCTTCTGCAACGGCGGCCGTTTCCGGGCGTCGATCCGCGCCTTGATTTCGTTGCGCGCCGTCTGTTCCATCATCGCAGGGACGACGTCGGCCGGAACCGGTTTGCGCACGGCGAGCTGCGCCGTTTTGGGCGCATGTGACTTCGGCGTTCCGCCGGATTTCCGCCGCTTCATCGAATTGCTCCATGTCGAGGATTGCGTTCCCACGGAAGTGCGAGAACCATTCCAAACCACGCAGCGAGCGGATCACCGGTCGCGCTCGGCGACTCAACGGATGCGTCACGAAGTAGCGCACAACGGCACGGGAACAACACGCAACCAATAAAAAGGCCCGCGCCAGGCGGGCCTCGGTTCGCGTGTTCGAGAATCTAATTCGTTCTTGCGACCACCGTCGTCATTTCCTGATTGGACATCGATGCCGTCGTCTTCTTCGCAGCCGAAGACTTGGCTTGCTTCGTCGTCACCTTGGTCGTAGCAGCCGCCGGCGTCTTGCCGGCTTGCGCCAGCGCGGGTTTCTTGTCGGCGGACGACGACGCCATCGTCGCGTGATCCGGCCCGCAATCCGCGGAAGCCAGCACCGGCGCGATGGCAATCAGCGCGGCCGCTGTTCCGAGTACGATTCTTTTCATCATCGCTCCTTGTCCGATTGACCAGCGGCCAATGTGCGCCCCTCGGGTGCGGTTGTCAACCACGAAACGCCCGTCTCGTCGCACGCATTCATCTTCGCCGCCTCGACGTGCGCGTCGTGGATCTTCCGCCGCAATTCGGCTGGGGCAAGCACCTCGACGCCGCCGCCGTGCTTCATGATTTCGAGCAACAGCTCGCGGTCGTCGCGATACGGCAATTCGAGCGTGAATCGACCCGACGGATCGAAGACGCCGCGCTGATCGGGATGCCACACCTCGGAGCCTACCCAGCGTGCGCGCTCGGCGGAGAAGCGCAGCTTCGCCCACGTCACGGCTGAACCGGCGCGCATGATTCCGTAGCCGGTCGCCAAGTAGTCTTCGAGCGTCTTCACCGGGACCTCGCGCGCGGTCACGTCGAGCAGGACCAGATTCCGGATGCCGTCGATCGCGAACGTCCGCAGGTCCCTCCGCAAATGGCACCAGCCGTCGACGTACCAGTTGCCGCGGTAGTGGACGAGTCGCTGCGGTGACACGTCGCGCTCGGACGTCACGTCGGTGCTGCGCGCGTAGTACACGACGTGGACGCGCTGTCGTTTGAGCGTCGCGCGGCCCAACTCCTCGAAATGCTTGAGCGGCAGTTTGCGTGGCGCGAACGCCAGCAACCGGATGCGTTTGCGGACCTCCTGCGCCGACGCTTCGCCGGTGCCGAGAATCGCCGTCAGCCGCGCGCGCAGAGGGGCGATGTGCGGGCCGATCACGCCAGCCTCGTCGAGCGACGACAGCAGATGTTCCATCGTCAGGAGCGCGAGCACCTCGCTCTCGTTGAACCACAAGCCCGGCAGCTCGTAACGCGGGCCGACGCCCGGCTGCTTGTCGAAACGATAGCCGCCGGCGTCGGGATCCCACACGACGGGCGCGTTGTAGCGATCGCGCATGTATTCGAGATCGCGCTTGAAGGTCGCGAGTGAAACCTCGAGCTCGTCGAGGAACACGTCGCGCGGCACGACACCTCGCTCGTGCAGCAGCTGGTCGATGCGATAGAAGCGTTCGGAGCGATCCATTTCAGTCCTGCGGGAGACCGTCGGCGTATTCGCGCAGCCAGCACAACGTGTTGACGAGCTCCATTTGCTCCGGCCGGTCGCAGCGGATGTTCAACAGCTCGGGACTCGCGACAACGACCGCCAGGCACTTCGCGCGCGATACCGCGACGTTGAGCCGGTTCTTGTCGTAGAGGAATTCCATGTTTCTCGGCAGGTATTCGCCGCTCGACGTCGTCATCGACACGATCACCACCTCCGCTTGCTGTCCCTGGAACTTGTCGATCGTTCCGACCTTCGCGCCCTGCGGCAGCCTGGACTTCAGCAGGTTCACCTGAGCGTTGTAAGGCGCGACCACCAGGATGTTCTCGAGCGTCATTTGACACGTCCTGCCGCGGTCGTCGACGTGGTGCTGGGTCAGCAGGTTGTCGAACAGCTCGCGCACGACCTCAGCTTCCTCGTCGCTTCGCTGCTTGCAGCCGTCGTGCGCGACCGGCACGAAACGGATGCCCGAGCCCCGGAGTCCAGTACTCGCCTGTGCGTCAAGTATCAGGCGCCGCGCCTGGTTCAGCGGCGCGGACGTCAGGCGGCCATCGTAGACGGCTTCGGAGATGAAGCGGCATACGTCGTCGTGCATCCGGAACGACGTCGCGAGAAAGACGCCGCGATCGTCGCGGACGGTCGCCTCTCCGTCGAGCAGGTATTCGAGCGTCGACTCGCCCGATCGCCCGGGATGCACGCCTTGAATGGGTTGTCCGAGCTGCATCTGGTCGCCGAGCAGCACGACGTTGCGCGCCGCCGTGCCCATCGCCACGAGGTTTGCGAGCGAGACTTGCCCCGCCTCGTCGACGAACAGATAGTCGATGCCGGCCTCCAGCTGCGGATCGGCGAAGAGCCACGCTGTCCCCGCGACCAGTTGCGCGTTGGCGGCAAGCACGTCGTCGTTCGAAAACACGTCGCGAACGAAGCCGCAATTTGCAAGGCTGTCCGGATCCTCCTTGCGGGATCTCTTGATGCCGTTAAAGACGATACCTCGCTGCGCCGCGCATTTCGCCATCGCTTCGAGCAGGTTGTTGATGACCTTGTGACTGTTGGACGTGACGCCGACGCGCCGTCCCTCTGCCAGCAGACCGACGATCAACTTGGCGCCTGCGGTCGTCTTCCCCGTTCCCGGCGGACCTTGCACGAACAGATAGCTGTCGTCGAGCGCGAGCGCTGCGTCCAGCACCTGCGCATCGAAATCCTTTCCTGCAGCCAGTACGCAGGCCCCCGGTTCCCGGCCACGAAGCCTTGGGGCGTCCCTGCGCAGCAGGGCATGCAACGCCTTGAATCGTTCATCGCCGCTGACAAGCGAATCGGCAAAGCGCCACACGGCCTCGCGCAGCGTGCGCGTGTCGATCGGCTTTCCCGGCCCGATCGACAGCGTCTGCGGGACATCACGGTCGCGTCCGATCTTGAGCTCGATCGTGCGCGATGCCTCGTCGAGCGCGACGATCGACCCGAATGAGGTCATCGTATCCGTCCGGTAACAATCGCTCCCGACCCGCAGCTTGGTTTCCTGCTCGGGAAACGTGAACGCGTAAACGAGCGACTTCTTGATGGCGACGGGCCGTTTGTCCTGCATCAACTCGAGACCGCCCAGGCATTCGATGTCCTCGATCGTCTCCTCCTGCGTCATGTCCCGCCGGGCGTAGAGCGCCCACCACGCGGGCTTGTCGGCGCGCCGGTGAAAGTCGAGCAGATCGAACACCAGCTCGCGCACGTGCTCATCGGCCCGCCATGTCGCGCGGTCCTGCGGCAATCCGCCCAGCAGGGTTTCGCGATACCGGTCGAGACCTGCTTCGATGTCCGCGATCCGCTGCGATGCGGCCCTGGCCTTCTCGCTCGGCGCGGCCGTTTCCTTGTCGGCGGTGAACCACGGCAGGTCCTTCGGACGGTGGCCGAGCAGCCAATCACGGAGCAAATGCGTCGATCGGCAGTCGTCTTCGTTGTAAGCGCCGATCTTCTCGAGCTCCGTCGCGTCCTGCGACGTGCGCCAGCGCTCGTAATGCACGATGCTCGCGCCGGCGGTTTTCACCTCGCCTTCACGGGGCGGCATGTAGAAGATCTCGATGTCCTTGATCGACAGACCGGGCTCCGACGTGCGAATCGCCTCGCGCACGACGCGGTACAGATCGACGAACCGTTCGCGCCGCAGCAGGTCGTCCATCTGCGCCTCGCGCGTGCCATGCAACGCCATCAACCGCTTGAGTGCGTTCGGTTCGTATGGCGCATAGTGGTAGACGTGCATGCCGGGATAACGCTGCAGCCGTTCGGTCAGGAAGTCCATCAGTCGTTCGAACGCAATGCGCTCGGCGGCGCGATCGTGCGCCCACAGCGGCATGAAAAGCGTTTCGCCCGCGTCGACGAACCGGACCCCGAACAGGTATTCCAGCCCGTCTTCCGCGAACGGATCCCCTTCCATGTCGAAAAACACGTCGCCCGCGTCCGGCCGCGGCAGACGGTGGAAGCCGCGCCGCCGCTCGGGATCGAGTGGAAGAAGTTCCATCACCGGGTTGCCGGTTCGCCGCCGCGCGAGCTGCAGAACCGCCTGCGCGCGCAACTTCGCGAGTGTCGCCGGCTGCATCTTCGTAACGTCGACGTCGGGCGCAAGACCTCCGAGCGCCGCCACCGTTGTCGTGCCGGCATCGATCAATCGAGTGATCTGTCCGCGGGTGATTCCGGCAACCTGGTTCAGGTGATCGTCCGCCTTCCAGCGCGCAGCGCAGATGTCCCGCCAGTTGCAGAAGTCGCAGTGCGAACATGCCACCGGATAGGTATCGCCGCCGGGATGCCCGACGAATTCCAGGAACCGGTCGCGTACTTGATGAAAATAGCGCGAGTAGTTGGCAACGCGGAAACTCCGACGAGTCCCGTCGCCAAGCGCCAAGTGCATCGCATGGGGCTCGACGCCTTGCGCGCTCGCGAGCAGATCCGAATAGAAAGCAAGCTGCACGGCGAACTTCGACTTCGCACTGCGTGAAAGTTTCGTGTCCAGGACCTCATAGCTGAAGTCGCCGAGCTCGGACGGCCGTTCGACACGGAGCAAAAAATCCGCAAGGCCGAAGAGCGGGGGCGCGAGCAACGCCGCCTGGAACACGACGTCGGGCCCCTCGCGCAGCACGCGATCGGTCTCTCGTGCACGTTGCTCGGGTTCGCCGGCGCTCCCGATTTCCGCGACGCGCAAACCTTGCGCTTTCAGCGAAGCCAGGAAATCAGCCTCGTGCTCGAGGCCCTTCGCCTGGATCAGCCGCGCGGAATCGTCGTCCTTTGCTCTTTCGAGCGGCGTGATCAGGTCCTGTAGTTGCAGCGTCGTCAGATGCTCGCATTCCAGGAACCCGACGAGATCGCTCGCGGAGAACAGCGTCGGCCCGGCGTGTCTTTGCATGACGGGGTTATACCCGCTCGAATCGACGCCGTTAAACCGCGCGCAATTCCAGTTCGGGAACGTCCACCGTTCGCGCAATCATCTCGACCGGTTCCAGCACGGCGATCTCACGGCCGTCCGGCACGGCCTGGAGATCCCGGAAGCGCCGTGCCGACACGAGCACGCGCGTTTCCATCGAAGCCACTGCGCCGTTGTACGCGCTGACCGCCTCGCCCAGATTCTTGCCGACACGCGCCCAATGCGCCGCCATTACCGAGATGCGGTCGTGCAGTTGCCGGCCCAGCTCGCTGATTTCCTGCGCATTGCGCGCGAGCGCCTCCTGTTTCCAGCCGTATGCGACCGTCCGCAGCAGCGTGATCAACGTCGTCGGCGTGGCGGGGACCACCTTTTCGCGCACGCCGAATTCGATAAGGCTCGGATCCTGCTGAAGTGCCGCGGAGAACAGCATCTCACCGGGAAGAAACAGCACGACGAAGTCCGGCGTCGGGTCGAACTGTTCCTGATAGGACTTGCGGGCGAGCTGCGTCATGTGCTCCCTGACCTGCTTCGCATGCTCGACGAGGAGCTTCCGGCGCAATTCGTCATCGTCGGTTTCCGCGGCTTCCAGGTAGGCCGACAGCGGCGTCTTCGCGTCGATGACGATGTTCAGCCCGCCCGGCAGACGGACGACGAGATCGGGCCGCAACCGGCCGTCGTCGGCATTCACGCTGGCCTGCTCGATGAAATCGCAGTACTCGACCATGCCCGCCATTTCGACGACGTTGCGCAGTTGCACCTCGCCCCAGCGCCCGCGCGCGACGGGTTGGCGCAGCGCCTTGACCAGGTTGAGCGTTTCGCGACGCAGGTCGCCCTGCCCGTCGGATAGCGATCGCACCTGCGTCGTGAGCGCCTGGTACGCGCCTTCGCGGAGCTTCTCGATGTCCTGGATGCGGCCGTCCAGGCGCTCGAGTGACGCCTTGACCGGCTGCACGAGCTCGTGGATCGCCTGCTGGCGCCGCTCGAGGTCGCCCTGCGCACGCTGCTGGACCGTGCCGAGCGTTTGTGTGGCCAGGTCGATGAAGGCACGGTTGTTCGCAGCCAGCGCGTCACCGGACAGCGCACGGAACGCATGGGTCATTTCCTCCTGCGCCTTATCCAGAATGCCGAGTTTTTCGCGCGCTGACGCGCGCTCGGCGTCGAGTTCGGCTGCCAGGCGCGCGTTGGCTGCCTGCAGCTCGGCACGCGTGCGATCGATCGACTCACGATCCGCGTGCGCGCCCACGATTTCGCTGCGCAACCGTTCGATGTCGACGTCGCGCGCGACCACGCGCTCGACGAGCGCCGCGCGCTCCGGTTCGAGCGCCGCGCGCCCACGTTCGAACGCAGCTTCGACCTTCGAACGCTGAACGAGCCACGCAGCGATTGCACCCACGACGAAGGCGACGACAATTCCGAGCATCGATTCCACGGTATTCCTTTCGAGCGATGACGACGTGATCAAGTCCGATGCAGGCGACGCGTGCGGTGCCCGACCGTGCACACGCAGCCATCGGTCGAAACCACGGCGTACAACGAGCGCAGCGCGTCCAGTTCGCGACCGGTTGCGAGACCGCTTCGCGCCAGGCGACGCGTCGCCGCACGGTCCAGCACGATCACGACCGCACCGCGATGGTCGTGATGCTCGCGGCCGAAATCGAGCAGACGATCCACGGCGGAGCGGCCGATGCCGCGCTGCTGCATCCGCGCTTTCGCATGGCGTGAAACGCGCTCCGGCGCCCGCAGGAAGCTGGAGAGGTCTTGCTTGTCGGTCGACTGCAGCATGATGGTCCCCGAAATGCGACGCACGATTGCGCGTCATGGGAGCCATCATGCGGGATGGCTAGCTCACGGCATGAGCCTGGCTCGGCGAACGAATGTTCGCCTTAGGACGGACCTTACTCGTTCGTGTAGAAAAAGTAATTTGCCGTGTACTCGATGAAGGCCTGGTTACCGACGTTCGCAAGCGAACTGCAGCCCGTCGAGGGTGCGACGCCTCCCGACGTGTTTACCCGCTGGATGAAGGTCGTCTTCGCCAACGTGTCCCCGCCATCAGGTCCGGTTTCAGTACCGGTGACCGTGAGCTTGAGCCAGGCGATCGCACCGTCCTCGACGAACTCCCGGTCGGTCGAGGAATCGCCACGATCATCCGGGATATTCGGATCGGCAGGGCGCACTTTGGCCCACACCGTGCTCGAATCGCGCGAATGGTGCCATGTCGCTCGAATCCGGCCATCGGCGACGAGTGCGGGACTCGTATTGCTCTCGAACGGATTCGGGCTGAAGAAGTGTGTCGTGAGCTCCTTGGCATCGTCTTCGTCGAACAGGATGGCCTGCGGCGTGAAGAGAACATAAGCGACGCCGGAAGCGGCCGACGCCGACGGTAGACATACATAGTTTTGCGTACCGATCGCGTGACCCTTCAAAAACGCATGGTGCCCCGCAGGCACCCGAATGTTGGCCGGCATCTCCGGCGGCGTGACCTTGCCCGCGAAAGCCGCTTGCGGCAACGCCGCCATGAACGCAACAGCAGCCGCCCCTGCGACCGGCAGGATGCGACGCTGCATCTTCCCTACTCGTGCATTGCACTTTTTCATAGCCGATATCCTCTCTCGCGCTTTAACGAAGGTGGCTGGCATTCGAATTTCGCGAAGCCAGGAGGAGTCGATGCTATTGACGAACTGTCACGCGAAAACTTCAGCCGCGCGCCCGATTTGTTTCGCTTGTTTCACGCTTGCCCCATGCATGGCTACGCTGACGGCGACGCACCGTCCCGCGGCGCGGCGAGCGACCGGCGCGGCTGCGCGGCTGCGATGGTTTGATGCCGTCATGCCCTTCTTGATACCCTCGCGCCGTGGCACGCGACCGTTGGCCGTGCCGGTTTTGCGAGGAAGGCGTTTGGCCACCGTCAGTCTGCGAAACGTCCGCAAGGCGTTCGACGCGCAGGAAGTCATCCACGGCATCGATCTCGAGGTCGCGGACCAGGAGTTCGTGGTCCTGGTCGGCCCTTCGGGTTGCGGCAAGAGCACGCTGCTTCGGATGATCGCGGGCCTCGAGGGCGTGTCGAGCGGACAGATCGCCATCGACGAGCGCGTCGTCAACGAGGTCGATCCCAAGGACCGCGACGTCGCGATGGTGTTCCAGGACTACGCGCTGTATCCGCACCTGACCGTCCGCCAGAACATCGCGTTTTCATTGCAGTACCGCGGCGTTTCCAAGACGGAGATTGCACGCCGCGTCGCGCACGCCGCGACGATTCTCGACATCGAGCCGCTGCTCGAACGCAAACCACGGCAGCTCTCGGGCGGCCAGCGCCAACGCGTCGCGATGGGCCGCGCAATGGTCCGCGAACCCAAGGTCTTTCTGTTCGACGAGCCGCTCTCGAATCTGGACGCGAAGCTGCGCGTGCAGATGCGCACCGAGATCAAAAAGCTGCGCGAGCGCGTGCGCACGACCGCCATCTACGTGACGCACGATCAGATCGAGGCGATGACGCTCGCGGACCGCATCGTGCTCCTGAACAACGGACGCGTCGAGCAGATCGGCACGCCCGAAGACGTCTACGACATG
>Ga0209974_10000622_pt1 | contig 11897 bp, 13 predicted proteins | sample InoplaM3SPM_FD_187592 | JGI IMG/M metagenome (GOLD analysis project Ga0209974, IMG submission 187592) | Arabidopsis thaliana rhizosphere microbial communities from the Joint Genome Institute, USA, that affect carbon cycling - Inoculated... | ecosystem: Host-associated > Plants > Roots >...
TCAGCGATTCGGCTGCGGCGTCATCCGCAGATACGGCCGCAGCGCGGTATACCCCTTCGGAAACTTCTGTTTCAGCACTTCGGGATCCTGCAGCGACGGCACGATGACGACGTCGTCGCCCTGCTTCCAGTTGCCGGGGGTCGCGACGCTGTGATATTCGGTGAGCTGCAGCGAATCGATGACGCGCAGGATCTCGTCGAAGTTGCGGCCCGTCGAAGCCGGGTACGTGATCATCAGCCGGATCTTCTTCGCCGGATCGATGACGAACAGCGAACGGACGGTCTGCGTCGCGTTCGCGTTCGGATGGATCATGTCGTAGAGCATCGACACCTTGCGATCGGGATCGGCGATGATCGGGAAATTCACGCGCGTCTTCTGCGTGTCGTTGATGTCCTCGATCCACCGCTTGTGCGAATCCACCGGATCGACCGATAGCGCGATCACCTTGACGTTGCGCTTCGCGAAGTCCTCCTTGAGCTTTGCCGTGAGGCCGAGCTCCGTCGTGCACACCGGCGTGAAGTCGGCCGGGTGCGAGAACAGCACGCCCCACTTGTCACCGAGCCATTCGTGAAAGTCGATCGTTCCTTCGCTGGATTCCGCGGTGAAATCGGGCGCCGTATCGCCGAGCCGTAGTGCCATGGTGTCCTCCTCCGGGGCCTCGCCAATCGAGGAACCATCGATGTTAGCCGAACTCGCCCGCACGCAGAAATGAACGTCAGCGATATCGATAGCTCGAATGCGCCCATCGCGAGCGATCTCGTCGTCCAGGGTCCGCACGTGCTCCGCGAGGACATCGAGGTGCTGCAGCTGATGACGAATGCGGCAGGCGTCGAGCCGCTGTCACGCGCGCAATGCGATGCGTACCGCCTCCATGCGCCGCTCGGCGTCGACGGCGTCCGCGAAGCGTGCGAGGCCGCGGGCTACGACTGGGCGGTCGTTCCGCATTCGCGGCTTCTGGCGCGGATGCGGCTCCTTGCATTCGACATGGATTCGACGCTGATCACGATCGAATGCGTCGACGAGCTCGCGAAATTGCGCGGCGTCGGCGACCAGGTCGCCGCGATCACGGCGTCCGCGATGCGCGGCGAGATCGACTTCCGTGCGAGTCTCGAGCAGCGCGTTGCCCTCCTCGCGGGACTGCCGGAGTCCCAGCTGCTGCACGTCTACGACGAGCGCCTGCGGTTGTCGCCGGGGGCCGGGCGGCTGCTCGAAACGTGTCGTCGCAACGACGTGAAGACGCTGCTCGTCTCGGGCGGCTTCTCGTTCTTCACTGAACGGCTGCGGGCGCTTCTCGGTCTCGATCACACGCTTTCGAATACGCTCGAAATGGCCGGGGGGCAGCTCACGGGCCGGCTCATCGGCGACATCGTCGACGCCGACGCGAAGGCATCATGCTTCGCGGAACTCGCTGCACGTTATCGCGGCGCCGATGGCATCGCCGTTGCGATCGGTGACGGCGCGAACGACCTGCCGATGCTGGCTGCGGCCGACGTTTCGATCGCGTACCGGGCGAAGCCGCGTGTGCGTGCGCAAGCGATGCATGCGATCGATCATTGCGGTCTCGACGCCGTGCTGAATCTTTTCGCTTAAGAACGATGGCTTGGTGAACGCCGCACGCCTTTGTCGGGCGCACGTTGTACATCACGCTCGCACGTTGTAGTTCACGCTTTCCGCGGCGTCGTTACGAATTTACAAGCGCTCGGATGACCGGGTTGAGGAGTACATAATTATCTTTAATGTTCAATGACTTGCGTGGCTGGCAGCCGTCTTGCTTTAAGCCTTGCATTCCGCACTGCACGCGGTCATTCAAGAGGGAAGCATGAATCGAATCGAACGCTACTCGCTGTTGGCAGCAAGCACAGCGATCTCCTTTCTCGCGATCGCATCGCCTGTTTCGGCGACGATCATCGAGTACGAATCGCAAGCGGGCGCGACGGCCCCAGACGACCGGCCCCTCGGTGCGACGGCGACATTTACCTACGATGCGACGTGCCTGACAAACTGCGCGTTGACAATAGAGCTCGCGAACACCGAGCCAATGACGGGCATCAGCCAGGCGTTGACGGACTTCCATTTCACGTCCACGTCGATAACCGGTCTAACGTTGACGGGCGCGGACGGCGAGCAGTTCGTCAACTGCTACCACCCGGGCGTGAACAAGCCCGACCAATACTGCGACGCACCGACGAGTGCGGACTTCGATGCGAACAGCTACGGATGGACGCTGACTGGCAGCTACGTGCTCGCGGCGACGCCGCTGACCCTCGCCGGCATCGTCTCGACCCCGATCGATCCGAACAGCGACGGCGTGTCCAACTCCCAACACAGTCCTTGGCTCATCGGTCCCGTCGATTTCTTCTTCACATACAACGGCGCCTTCAGCGTGAGCAACGTCGCATTTTCGTTCGGAACCGATGCCAATACACCGACCGTTCCGGGCGATGAATGCCGGGTCGACTGCAGCCCGCCCGACCAGAACGTCCCTGAACCCGCGTCCGTTCTGTTGCTCGCGAGCGCGGCGATCGCAGCCGGGCTGACGCGCCGCCGCCGGCGACACTGAACGACTTTCTCCGTTGGTGCTGTAATGGGGGGCGAGGAGTCGCCCCCCTTTTTTTGCCTATTTGCGGCCGGATTTCCTGCCCGTTCCGGATAGCATCAGCGTCGTCGCGTTCGACGACGTGTTGATCGCGACCGAGGCGAGGCGCGTACCGATCGCCGCCGGCCGGAACGTGATGCTGATCGTGCACGATTGTCCCGCGGCAAGCGCGGTATTCGCAGCGCAGGTTCCGCCGACCGAGAACTCCGACGCGTTCATGCCCGCGGGGGACAGAGATGAAATCGTGAGCGTGCCGCCGCCCGCGTTGGTCAGCGTCGCCGTCTTCGCGAGGCTCTTTCCAACCATCACGCTGCCGAAATCGAGCGCCGCGGGACTGAGTGCCGCCGTCGCTGGCGCTTGCGTGATCGTCACCGCGGCCTGCGAGACCAGGAACGTAAGCCCGCCGATCGTCAGGTTCGCCGACCTCGCGGCGCCCGTGTTCGCTGCGACCATATAGCTCACCGTCGCGCTGCCCGTTCCGCTCGTTACCGAGGTCACCGTCAGCCATGACGCGCTGCTGCCCGCCGTCCACGGACACGCCGACGACGTCGTCAGCGCAACGCTGCCGCTTCCGCCTGCCGACGCAACCGACGTCGAGCTCGCGCCGAGCGCGTACGTGCATCCGGACGCCTGCGAAACCGTGAACGCGACGCCCGCCACGGTCAGCGTTCCGATGCGCGCAGGTCCGCTGTTGGCCGTATACGAATAGGCGAGGGTTCCGGGTCCCGAACCACCCGCACCTGCGGTCAGCCATGACGCGTTGCTCGCGGCGTTCCACGTGCACCCGGTTTGCGTGGTGACGCCGACGGAAGCCGACCCCGCCGGCGCCGCGACAGTTGCCCCCGACGCGGCCAGCGACCATGAGCAGCTCGTCGACCCGCCCTGCGTCGACGCGCGGAAGTTCGCGACCGCCTGCGCGTTCTGATTGTGCACGCGCGCGACGTCGGCGGTTGCCGTGGATCCGAGCGGATCGGCCGGATTGCCGTACGTCAGATTCGGGTTCGAGAAATACGCAATGCGCGTGCAGTTGACGCCGTATGCCGCACAGGCGGTGTTGTAAGCCATCACGTCGCGCCAACCCTGACCGACGTCGACCCAGCCGTGACCGTACGCATACGGTGTCGTCGCCGCATCCACGTACGTGTCGTGCCGCGCGCCGAAGTTGTGGCCGAGTTCATGCGGATAGCTGAGGTTGCCCGACGCGCAGCCGCGATTGATCACGCTGAAGCCGTAGTTCGCGCTCGGCCCGATCCAGCCCATGCCGCAGTATTGGCCGTTTTCGACGAACAGGCTGACGAGATCGGCGCCGTACGTGTTGCGCAAGCCCGCGACGGCATCCATGTACCCGTCGGTGCCGGTCGTCAGGCGGTTGAGATCGGTGTTGAAATCGCCGCTCTCGTCGTAATTCGCAGGGCCCGCATACACGAGGCGCAAACGTGTCGTGATGCCGCTGTTCGCATAGACGAGGTTCGCCGTGTCGACTGCCTGCTGCGCCTGCGCGGCGATCGCGCTGCCGGCAACTGCCGCCGTCTGGTTGCTGTAGACGATCATCACATCGATCGTCGCAGCCGTATCGGCCTTCGTCACGAGCGTTTCCATCGTGCCCGACAGTGCATCCGCGCCAACGCGAAGCTTGGATTTCAAGGCTGCAGGCGCGAGCGGCTCCACGCCGGCAGGGTGATCGTCGGGAAACGACGCTGCGTCGATCTGCTGCAACAGCGGCACGCCGTCGGCGGTGGTTTCGATCCGATAGCGCGTGCGCGCGGCCGGCCCCGCGTCGCCGAGTTCGATCGTTCCGCTGACCTGGCCGTTGACGACGGTGATCAGTGCGTAGCCCCGCAGGTTGCCCAGCAGGCGGCCGTGCCACGTGAAATTGGCGTCGGCGCGACGTTCGAAACGGTCCCTGGCGATCAGGACCGCCTGGCCGTCGAAAAGATCGACGCGCAATGCAGCCGCCGCCTTCTGGCGGTCGTCGAGCGCGGCCACGTCGACGCCGATCGGCCGTTGACGAACGACGCCCGGATCGGGACGTCGAATCGTCGTTGCGTAGCGCGCGTTGTCGCTGGCGGTGGCGGGCAGCACGAGGGACGGGACGGGGTCCTGTGCCCGCGCGTGCCCAGCCGAGGCGAGCAGCATCGCCGCGATCAGCAGCCACGCCATGAACTCGATTGCGCGCGGCATTCTTGCCGCGGTCCGGACTGCCGCTGACTTCACGCGCGAAGGCGCGCGATGTTCGATCTGCACCATGGGCACCTCCGTGGTCCGGCCACGGGCAGGCGCACGACGGTGGAGATCGGGGGCTCGACTGCGCCCGCTGGCACGGAGGCCGCTCCGCGCAGGCGCGCGTCGCGCGAGTCCGGCAATCCCGCTGTCGTAGGACCGAAGTCCCCGTAGACCGGTAACTTTGCGTCCCCGGCTTTCGCTCGGGTTTGCCTTTTTCAGACTGGAACAGCTATGACGATGTCATTATAGCCGCGGCGGCGGACAAGGCAAGGCGCAACGTTGCGTCGGGCGTTCGCCGGGCCGGATGTTGCAATCGCACCACAGCGGCGAGGGTCGGGCTACTCCGCCTCGTCGATCCACGCCGCCTGGATGGCTTCGAGGATCTTTTCGCCGCTGTGCTTCGGATCGTCATCGAAGCCCGGCAAGGCGCACACCCACGCGTACAGATCGGTGAACCGGACCGTTGCCGGATCGACACCTGGATGCGTGTCGACGAGTGCAATCGCGATGTCGCGAGAGTCGGTCCATTTCATGCGGGTTCCCTTTAGCGGCCTTCCTTCGCGTAGTTGATCGTGTAGCGCGGTATCTCGATGACGAGCTTGTCGTCGGCGACGATCGCCTGGCAGGAGAGCCGCGAAACCGGCGTAAGTCCCCACGCGCGGTCGAGCAGATCTTCTTCATCCTCCGACGCGTCCGCGAGGGAATCGTAACCCTCGCGCACGATCACGTGACACGTCGTGCACGCGCAGGACTTCTCGCATGCATGCTCGACCTCGATGCCCTGTTCGAGCAGGCTGTCGAGCACCGACACCCCCGGCTTCGCCTCGAACGTCGTCCCTTCGGGGCAGATCTCGGCATGCGGCAGCACGACGACCTCGGTCATGGCGCGCTCATCCCAGCGCGTCGACGCGCCGGCCGGCCAGCGCCCGGGCGACGCCACGATCCATTCGTCGCGCTGCGAACTCGGCCGTCACGTCGTTCAACGCCGCCACGGCCTTGGCTAGCGCGGCGCGATCGTCACCGTCACGCAAGCGACGAACCTCGGCGAGCGCGCGTTCGATCCGCGCGCGGTCCGCAGCATCGAGCAGATCCGCGTCCGCGGCGAGCGCCGCGTCGGTCGCGGCCACGATGCGATCGGCATCGACGCGCGCTTCGGCGAGCGCACGCGCCTGCGCGTCATCGGCTGCATGCGCGAACGAATCCTGCAGCATGCGCGCGATCTCGCCATCGGTGAGTCCGTACGACGGCTTGACGACGATCGACGCCTCGACGCCGGTCGTCTGCTCGCGCGCGGACACCGACAGGAGACCATCGGCGTCAACGTCAAAGGCGACGCGGATCCGCGCGGCGCCGGCCGTCATCGGCGGAATGCCCCGCAATTCGAAGCGCGCGAGCGAACGGCAATCGGCGACCTTCTCGCGCTCGCCCTGCACGACGTGCAGCGAAATGGCAGTCTGTCCATCCTTGAACGTCGTGAATTCCTGCGCGCGCGCGATCGGGATCGTCGAATTGCGCGGGACGATCTTCTCGGCGAGGCCACCCATCGTTTCGATACCGAGCGACAACGGGATCACGTCGAGCAACAGCCAGTCGTCGCCTTCGCGGTTGCCGACGAGCTTGTTCGCCTGGATCGCGGCACCGAGTGCGACGACCTCATCCGGGTTGAGGTTCGTGAGCGGCGGCTGTCCGAAGAACTCCGCGACGGCGCGGCGGATCTGCGGCATCCGCGTCGCGCCGCCGACCAGGACGACACCGGTGATGTCCGCCGGCGTCAGCCGCGCGTCGCGGAGCGCCCGCTTGACCGGCGCGAGCGTCTTGCCGACGAGCGTGCGCGAGATTTCGGTGAATGTCGCGGCGCTCAGCGTTGCGTCGATGACGCCGACCGAAAGCTCGGCATCGATCGGGGCGGCGTCGTGACCGGTCAGCATTTCCTTCGCATCGCGCGCACGCGTCATCAACTCGCGCGCGTCGGCGGCCGACAGCGGTGGCAGTTTCGCCTGCTCGAGCGCCCAGCAGAACACGCGATGATCGAAATCGTCGCCGCCGAGCGCCGAGTCACCGTTGGTCGCGAGCACTTCGAATACGCCGCGCGAAAGCCGCAGGATCGAGATATCGAACGTTCCGCCGCCCAGATCGAACACCGCATACGTGCCCTCGCTGGCGTTGTCGAGCCCGTAGGCGATCGCGGCAGCCGTAGGTTCGTTCAGCAGGCGCAGCACCGGCAGGCCCGCAAGCGTCGCGGCGTCCTTCGTTGCCTGGCGCTGCGCGTCGTCGAAGTACGCGGGAACCGTCACCACCGCACCGTCGACGGGGCCGCCGAGCGAAGCTTCCGCACGTTGCCGAAGGGCCTTCAGGATCTCGGCGGAGATCTCGACCGGCGTACGGATTCCCGCCCGCGTGGCGATGCGGATGATGCCTTCGCCCTCGACGAAGCGATACGGATAACGCCGATCGTCGCCGAGGTCGGCAAGGCCCCGTCCCATCAGCCGCTTCACGGAAACGATCGTGTTTGCGGGATCGCGCGTCGCGCGTGCAAGCGCCTCGTATCCGACGTCCACGCCGTGATCGGCGTAGCGGACGACCGACGGGACGAGCGGACGGCCCTCGGTGTCGGGCAGGACCACGGCGAACCCATGGCGCACGGCCGCCACGAGCGAGTTCGTCGTCCCGAGGTCGATGCCGATCGCGCGCTTCGCCTCGTGCGGCAGCGGCGATGCCTCGGGCTCGGAGATCTGGAACAGCGTCACGTATCGACCTTGTCGGCGTGGAGGGTCTCGAGATCCTCGGCCAGCCGCGTCAGGAAGCGCAACTCGCGCACGCGCGCGGCGGCAACGGCGAGGTTGGGCGCGGCCAGGGCAGATTCGACGTCGTCCTGCAGCGCCGCGGCGTCGGCGCGTACGTCGCGCAGCAGCCGTGCGAGCGTCGCGTCGTCATGCGCAGCAGTCGCATCCTCCGCCGCTTCGCGGCGCTCGAGTTGCTGGGTGAGAAAAGCAACCGGCAGGCGCGCACTCGCACCCGTGTCGACGCCCTGCAATTGCAACAGGTATTCGGCGCGCTCCACCGGATCGCGCAGCGTACGGTACGCTTCGTTGACCCGGGCCGACGCCTGTGACGCAGCGCGTTTTTGCGCATCGCTGCCGGCGGCGTGCCGATCGGGGTGCACGTCCGTTTGCAGCGCACGGTAGGCGCGTTCGAGCGCGGCAGCGTCGACGCTGTAGCGCGCAGGCAGGCCGAACAGCTCGAAGTGGTTGCGCGAGAAATCGATCATCGGGACAACGCGTCCGCGTCGCGACGGCCGCGCCTCAATCGATCAGTCGAATGCGCGCGATGCGCGCGCGACACGAACTCAGACGTTGAACGACTCACCGCATCCGCACGCGTCCTGCACGTTCGGATTGTTGAACTTGAAACCCTCGTTCAAGCCTTCTCGCGCGAAATCGAGCTGGGTGCCGTCGAGATACGGAAGGCTCTTCGGGTCCACGATGACGCGGACGCCGTGGCTTTCGAATTGCGAATCCTCCGGCCGCACCTCGTCCGCGTATTCGAGCTTGTAGGCGAGGCCCGAACAGCCGGACGTGCGGACGCCGAGCCGAAGGCCGACGCCCTTCCCGCGCCGCGCGAGGTGCGCTGCAACGTGTTTCGCAGCGTTTTCGGTCAGTGTGATGGCCACGATGGGTCGCTTCGTCCGTCGCCGCGGTCAGTCTGCCGCGGCGAGCGTCATTGCAGCCGTGGATCCCGCGTCGTGCTTCGACTTGTAGTCGGCGACGGCGGCCTTGATCGCGTCTTCCGCCAGGATCGAGCAGTGAATCTTGACCGGGGGCAGCGCGAGTTCCTCGGCGATCTGCGTGTTGCGAATCGTCATCGCCTGGTCGAGCGTCTTGCCCTTCACCCATTCGGTGACGAGCGACGACGATGCAATCGCCGAACCGCAGCCGTACGTCTTGAACTTGGCATCCTCGATGACGCCGTCCTCACCGACCTTGATCTGCAGCTTCATCACGTCGCCGCAGGCCGGCGCACCCACCATCCCCGTGCCAACGCCTTCCTCGCTCTTGGCGAACGAGCCGACGTTGCGCGGGTTTTCGTAGTGATCCAGTACCTTGTCGCTGTATGCCATGTCGAATCTCCTTACTGAAGCGTTGCGTAGTACGCCATCAATGAGCTGCCCACTGTACCGTGTCGAGATCGATGCCTTCCTGATGCATCTCCCATAACGGCGACAACTCGCGCAGCTTTGCGATCTTCCGCTGCACGAGTTCGATCGTGTAATCGATCTCCTCCGCCGTCGTGAACCGCCCGACGGTGAAGCGGATCGAGCTGTGCGCGAGCTCGTCGCTGCGCCCGAGCGCGCGCAAGACGTAAGACGGCTCGAGCGACGCCGACGTGCACGCCGATCCCGACGAGACGGCAACGTCCTTGATCGCCATGATGAGACTCTCGCCCTCGACGAAATTGAAGCTGACGTTGAGGTTGTGCGGCACACGCTGCTCGAAGTCGCCATTCAGATAGACCTCGTCGATCGTCGAGAGCCCTGCCCACAGGCGGTCGCGCAGGCCGCGAATGCGCGCGTTGTCGCGTTCCATCTCGAGACGGGCGAGCCGGAACGCTTCGCCCATGCCGACGATCTGGTGCGTCGGCAGCGTTCCGGAGCGCATGCCGCGCTCGTGGCCGCCGCCGTGCATCTGCGCCTCGATGCGCACGCGCGGCTTGCGGCGGACGAACAATGCGCCGACACCCTTCGGACCGTACGTCTTATGCGCCGAGAATGACATCAAGTCCACCTTGAGCGTGCCGAGGTCGACCGGCAGCTTGCCCGTCGCCTGCGCGCTGTCGACGTGGAACACGATCTTCCGCGCGCGGCACATCTCGCCGATCGCGGCAATATCCTGGATGACGCCGATCTCGTTGTTGACGTACATCACGGATACGACGGTCGTGTCCGGACGCAGCGCAGCCTCGAGGCGGCCGAGATCGAGCAGGCCGTCGGGCGCGACGTCGAGGTAGGTGACCTCGAAGCCCTCGCGCTCGAGCTCGCGCATCGTGTCGAGCGTCGCCTTGTGCTCGGTCTTGACCGTCACCAGGTGGCGGCCCTTGTCCTTGTAGAAATGCGCGGCGCCTTTCAGCGCCAGGTTGATCGATTCGGTGGCGCCCGACGTCCAGACCAGTTCCTTGGCGTCGCAATTGACAAGCGCCGCAACCTCGTTGCGTGCGTCCTCCACCGCCGCCTCGGTCTGCCAGCCGAACGCGTGGGAACGCGACGCCGGGTTGCCGAAGTGTTGCGTCAGGAACGGAATCATCTTTTCCGCGACGCGCGGGTCGACCGGCGTCGTGGCGGAATAGTCGAGGTAGATCGGGAGGTCCATGCGATTCCTTGCGGTCACGCGTTCGGCGCGGGTTCGGGCAAACGATCGGCGTCCGCGCGGGAACGCTGATCGCGCAGCACGGCGACGCCGGTAGGACGCGGCCCCTGTTGGCGAACGAGCTCGGCGAGCGTGACCGAGCGCAGATAGCCGAAGATGTGCGAATTGAGTCCCGCCCACAACTCGTGCGTCATGCAGCGGCGGTCGTCGTGGCAATTCTCGCGGCCGCCGCACTGCGTCGCGTCGATCGGTTCGTCGACGGCCATGATGATGTCAGCGACGGCGACGAGCTCGGGCGCCCGGCCGAGCGTGTAGCCACCGCCCGGCCCGCGCACGCTGTCGACGAGACCGTGCCGGCGCAGCTTGCCGAAGAGTTGCTCGAGATAGGAGAGTGAAATCTTCTGGCGCTCGGCGATCGCCGCGAGGGTGACCGGGCCCCGCACGCCATGCATGGCGACGTCGATCATCGCGGTGACGGCAAAACGTCCTTTGGTCGTGAGGCGCATCGTTGGGGACCGTCCGGTCCGCAAGTGTCGGGCCGGAAGTCCATGGCACCGATAGTATAATACCCGAACGATTTAGTCAACTAAACGGGGTGCGAGTTCACGCGGGACTGCCGCCGACGGCTCATTCGAGCATCTTGTTGATCTGGCGCGGATCGAAGGCGTCCGCGACGGCCTTGGCCTCGCCGCAGTCCATGCCCTCGTGCTGCAGCAGCGTGACGAGGCGGTTGAACCGTTCCTCGGTGGCTGCCGCATGGTCCAGCAGCTTGTGGATCGCCTGCACCACGGGGTCGTCCATGTCCGACGAGATCGCGTACGCGGAGAACCCGATCCGCGCTGCCTGCGCTTCGCGCCGATCCTGGTCGTCCGTGGTGACCACGCGCGCGGGGATGCCCACGGCCGTCGCACCGGCCGGAACGTTGCGAACGACGACGGCGTTGGAACCGACCTTCGCGCTGTCGCCGACCTCGATCGGACCGAGGATCTTCGCACCGGCGCCGACGACGACGCCGCGGCCGAGCGTCGGGTGACGCTTGCCCTTGTTCCACGACGTTCCGCCGAGCGTGACGCCATGGTAAAGCGTTGAATCGTCACCGATTTCAGCGGTCTCCCCGATGACGACCCCCATGCCGTGATCAATGAACACGCGGCGCCCGATCGTCGCGCCGGGATGGATTTCGATGCCGGTCAGCCACCGCCCCCAGTGCGCGAGCCACCGCGAAAGCCAGCGGAAATTCGCGCGCCACAACGGGTGCACGACGCTCCGATGCCACACGAGCGCATGAAGCCCGGGGTAGCACGTCAGGACCTCCCAGGCGGTTCGCGCGGCCGGGTCCCGGTCGAACACGACTGCAACGTCCTCGCGAAGGCGGGCGAACATGCGTCGATTATGCCACCGGTTCCCGACTGAATCGGTCAACTATTCCCCTTTTGTCGTCCGAACGCGGTGCGACGGTCCCCGTTCAGAGCGTGACGGCAGCGAGGAGCAACGCCGCGATCGCGAGCCCGAAGAACACCGCGTATGCGGCTAACACGAAGACACCTCGCAGCAGCGCACCGCCCCAACTGCCGCCGTAGACCGCGCGCATCGACGCGAACGCGTAGATGACCATCCACAGGGACAGCACCGCGCGCAGCGGCCCGAATGGGATCAATACCACCAGGATCGCTGCCAGGAACACGAAAGCATGATTGTGCGCGCCGAAGACGAGATGG
>Ga0209974_10000623_pt1 | contig 11896 bp, 9 predicted proteins | sample InoplaM3SPM_FD_187592 | JGI IMG/M metagenome (GOLD analysis project Ga0209974, IMG submission 187592) | Arabidopsis thaliana rhizosphere microbial communities from the Joint Genome Institute, USA, that affect carbon cycling - Inoculated... | ecosystem: Host-associated > Plants > Roots >...
GCGCTGATCATCAAGGACGAGCAGCAAGTCGAGCTTCGATCAAGGAACAACAAGGACCTCGCCGGGATGTATCCGAAACAGGGTAAACGAGTCCTCACGATCGGCCGGCGCGCTCGAGGCAGGCGCGGAATGCGCAAAGAACGACTTGGCCGCCGTGACAAAAGGCTGAGGACGTGTCGCGAATTCTTCGCTATCCGTCTCGATGGCCATCACACCTGACCAAGCGGACCTCTGGATCTCCCCAAACAGTCCGGGATAGTTCGCGCTTCCATGGCCGATCAAGGTGTCCACCGCGGAGGGATCACCGGGCACGCTCACCTTCTTATCCTTGAAATGGATGTCATAGACACGATCTTGATACTCGCGAAACACCCTGGCCACATCGAATCCCGCCTGCGTGATCCAGCCTACATCGAGGCAGACGCCAATACGCGGATCTCGGTTGGCGAGAATCTGTTTGACGACTTGCGGATCGCCATAGGTCGTGCCGACGCCATGATTATGGATTGCAAGCCGGATGTCGTATTCCTTGACCAGCGATTCAAGGCTATCCCAGTCCGCCGGTGCCGGCTCGACGACGATGAGCTTCGCGCCGATGAAACGAGCGAACTCGAACAGCTTGCGATTCGTTGCCGGGTCAGAGCTCGTTCGCGCAACGCCGAAAGCGTAAGGCACGATCCCGTATTGATCGAGCAGCGCCTTCTTGCGCCGGGTTTCCTCGAGCTGAGCCTCCGGGTTCAGATGCTGGCTGGTGAATTGCACAGAGCGGATCTTATTTGCGACTGCAAAATTGACCACCTGCTCAAAGGTCTGGTGACGCAGAGTCCAGGTTTGCAAGCCGAGCTTGGGGCCAGGCACATCGGAAGCTGCCCGAGAGGGCGCCCCAAGGATGGCGCCTGCGCACAGCAATGCAAGAACGAGCACTTTAAATAGCAAGCGCATTGGATTCATCTCGGAAGTGCAAAGCTTGAACGGTCTCATTGAATACTCCGAGCAAGTACCCCTGCTAGCGCTTTGTGCTTAGCCATCGATCCGCGCATCGGGCGCTTCTGCGCGGAGGTAAGGCCTATTGGCATTGACAATGCCCTTCCAGGCATAGGGATCGGTCCCTGCCACCATCACGATGTCTCGCAGATCGTGCGTCGGCGGCAGCTTTCCATCCTGGTCCCACGGCAGCAGGGACTCTGCGCTCATGTAATGGTTGACCAGCGCCATGCGGAAACAATCCGCCGTCTTGTTGCGCCGCGAACTGTGTAGGACGTACCCGTGGAAGAACACCACAGAGCCGGCCTTCACATCCACCGGAACGCAGCGATCCTCGCCATAACCCGAAATATTGAGCGTATCGGCCTCCGCGAATTCCGGATTGCGCCCGGGTATGCGCCTCATAATGATGCCGCTTTGGTGCGATCCCGGGATGATCCATAGACAGCCGTTCTCGATTGTGGCGTCATCAATTGCGATCCACGCCGCCCCCAACGAGCGATCGCGGGTCGGAATGTAGTATTCGTCCTGATGCCAGGACTGCCCCGGCTTTCCGGGACCCTTGACGAACAGCATGGACTGCATGCATTTCACATTTGGCCCGATGATGTGCGTCAGGACCTCGACGATGCCCGGATGCGACAGGCTGCGTTCGATCATTGGCGAGAGCTTGTGTGGGAAATGTATGGCCAGGTACTTGCGCAACACTTCGGCGTCGGTCATTTGCGGGGCGACCTCCAGCAAACCTTCGACAGGCCCGCGCATCCCCCGAAAGATGCGGGTGGTCTCCACCTTAAGTTCCTGCATTTCCGCAGCGGTGAACAGATCCGGCACGACCAGATAGCCATTCTGGCGATAGAAATCCGCTTGCGGTGTTGTCATGCCGATCCTCCTTTGACGAATTGCGCCTCGAGCTCCTCCAGCCGCCGCCCCTTGGTTTCAGGCACCCTCGCGCGGACGTAGACAAAAGCGAGGGCGCAAAAGACCGCATAGCAGGCCAGAGTGGCCGCAGTGCTCAGGTGCTCATTCATCATGGGGAAGGTATAGGCGACCACAAAATCGGCTAGCCACAAAGCCAGGGTCGCGACCGACATGGCCGTTGCGCGAATGCGGTTCGGAAACACTTCCGCCAGGTACACCCATGTCACAGCGCCCATCGTGCACGCGAACGCCGCCACGTACAGCAGCATCAGCGCCAGCACGATGTAGCCTTCGAAGTAGCCATAGTGAAAACACAGTGCGACGGCGGCGAGCGCAACTCCCATGACGGCGCTGCCCGAAAGCAAGAGACTCCTGCGACCGAGCTTGTCCACCAGTGCTATTGCACCGAGAGTTGCCACTAAATTCACGCCGCCGAGCGCAATTGTCTGCAGCAGGGATGACGACGTATCGAGACCGGTCTTCGCGAAGATGGTCGGCGCGTAATACAGGATCGCGTTGATTCCGGTGACTTGCTGGAAGATGGCGATGAGGATTCCCATCATAAGCACCGGACGATGATCGCGGTCGAAGAGTTCGCGGAGGGACGCTCCCGTGGAAGCATCAAAGCTTCTTTCGATCAGCGCCAGCTCCGTTCGCGCGGCGTCGGAGCCCAGGGTCTTCTCGAGAATCGTCAGCGCCGAGGACATTCGCTTACGGCCAACTAGCCACCGTGGAGTCTCCGGCACCGCAAGCAAGCACAAGCCGAAGATCAGAGCCGGGAACGTCTGCGCTGCAAACATCCAGCGCCAACCGCCAGCAATGTTCGCGAAAGCGTAGTTGCAGAAATAGGCCAGCAGAATGCCAAAGACGATGGCGAGCTGATAGAGCGACACCAGTCTACCGCGCCATGCGGCCGGCGCGGTCTCGGAGATGTAGAGCGGCGATACAATCGCCGCCGCGCCTACACCGATCCCCCCGACAAGGCGAAAGAAGACGAATGTATCCAATGTGTCGGCCAGGCCTGCACCCACGCCGGAGATGCCGAAAAGCATGGCACACGCCATTAACGTCAAGCGCCGACCAAACCGGTCGGCCAGCTTGCCCGCCACGAGCGCCCCCAGTGCGCAGCCGATTAGAATTGAGCTTACCGCCCACCCCAGTGCGTATTCGTCCAGGCTGAAGAGTGCTTGTAGCGAAGGTATCGCCCCCGAGATAACGGCGGTATCGAATCCAAAAAGCAGTCCACCCAGTGCGGCGACGCTGCTGATGGCGAGGATGAACGAAGAATTCTGCGCGAGCTTGGTCATAACTGAGGTGACCAGGGTTTTGTAGACACCTGCGTACCGTGAAATTAGGACGGAACGGAGGTTGCGATGAACGGTGTGAAATCCCAACAGAAGGGTGACACATTCAGCTCTTTTCTCAAGGCTAGTTCACCTGGAGTGGAGAGCAATGACGAAGGCAGAGCAAGCTCGGAACGACAGATCCGCAAGCCCCGCCGGTGCGCCGATCGGCGAAAGAGCGCGCACCCGCGAGTCTGGCGCCGGATCGCTACGACGAAGACACCGGTTCGGCGACACCAGGCCGACGATCGGGAAGCGGCAATTGCAGCGATCACCGGGTGAGCGTAGCTTCGACCGGAGTCGCTTCTGACTGCAGCACTGCGGTTCCCGATACCGGCCAGGCAGCGTAACTGAATCATTCGCCCGAATCGGAGGGCTGCTGAGCACAAGGTGGACCGCCGGCTCGAAGCACCTATGGCGCCGGATTCGAGACCAAGGTTTGCGCTTTGATATACGAGTTCGACGAGTTCCAGTTTGAGCCTAGAAATGCACGCCTCACCCGCCGTGGCGTCTTGCTGCACGCGGAGCCGAAGGCGATGCAGGTGCTCGAGGTACTCCTGGACGGCCACGGCTCGCTGATAGACAGGGATACGCTGCTCAACCTTGTCTGGGGGCGAGTCGTCGTCACGCCCGGAACCCTGACGCGGCTCATTGCAGAACTGCGACGGGTGCTCGGCGACGACCCCCTGAAACCGCGGTTCATCGAGACGATCCACACGAAGGGCTACCGCTGGATCGCCGCCGTCGCGTCTGCCAAACGCGCGAGCCATTCCGGGCCACCCGAACGAAGCATCGAGCTCATAGGTCGCGACGAGGATCTGACGCAGCTGCAAGTCATCGCCGCCACCTCACGCCTGCTTACGCTCGCTGGGCCCGGCGGAACCGGCAAGACTCAGCTGGCGCTGGAACTGGCCCGTCGTCGCGAAAGCCAGCAGCCGAACTCGGTGGTGTGGATCGACCTTACCGCGGCGAGCGATGAGCGCGCTTTGCCCGGTCTGATCACCACCACGCTGGATGTACAGCTGCCGGACGGTGCCGACTTTGCCTCAGGTGTCGCGCGAGCGGTCGGCGATCGCGAGTTGCTACTGCTGTTCGACAATTGCGAGCACCTGGCTGGCACCCTGTCCGCCGGCGTGCGGACGATACTGGCACGGTGTGCAGGGGTCTCCATCGTCTGCACGAGCCAGGCGACCCTCGACCTTCCAGAAGAAACTGTGTTCTGGGTCTCGCCGTTGAAGCTGCCGAGCTCGACCTGGGAAACTTCCGAGAACCCGCTCGCCAGCCTGCTCGAATCAAGTGCGGTGCGTCTGTTGCGAGATCGTGCGCATGCTGTAACGCCACATTTCGAGCTGACGCGTGCCAACGCGTCGTTCGTCATCGATATCTGTCGGCGGCTCGACGGATTACCGCTCTCACTCGAGCTTGCCGCCGCACGCTTGGCTACACTCACTCCGCGGCAATTGGTAACCGCACTCGAAGACCGCTTCACGCTTCTGTCGCGCCAGACGGCCGGTGCTAACCCGCGTCATGGTTCGCTGCGTCACGCCATCGAGTGGAGTTATGAGTTGCTCGAAGAGCCCGAGCGCGACCTGCTCGATCGCTTTGGTGTTTTCGTCGGCACGTGGTCGTTGGACGCCGCGCTTGCCGTTGGAGGTGGTCAATCGAAGGCCGGGTCGACGTTGAATGGACTGCAGAGCCTAATACAGAAGTCTCTGGTCATCGTCGAGCGCGCGCCCGGCAGGTTGCGCTATCGATTGCTGGACAGCGTGCGCGCGTTCGCTTGCTCGCGTCTGGATGCGATCGGTCGTGCCGATCAGGTGCGTCTGCTGCACGCACGATACTTTGCCCGGCTCGCGGGTACTGCGGGGGAGCAGCTCCTGGAAGACGACCAGGTCATCTGGATGGATCATCTGGACAGCGAGTGGTCGAATCTACGGGCCGCCTGGGAATGGCTGCAGGACAAGCCCGCGCATCTCGCCCAGGCGGTTGAACTGCTGGCTGGGTTGCGCTGGCACTTCTGGATACGCGGTCGGTATGCCGAAGCGGTGCAGTGGTTTCGTGAAGCCGAAGCCCTGATTGAGGCATGCTCACCGGCGGATCAGACGCGCCTGCTCAACGGCTATGCGATTACCCTGCTCCATGCGGCGCGGCTGGAAGACGCCATGCATTTTGCACGCCGCGCGGCCGCCTGTGCAGAAGTATCCGGGCTCGCGTGGGAACACGCCTATGCGTTGGCTGTGCAAACGTGGCTCGCAGTGATGGATGGCCGCGAGGCCGAGGCTGAAACCACTGCCGCGCACGCCGTGCGTGTCTCCAAGCACTTGAATCAGCCATGGATGGAAGGCTTCTGCCGCCTCTGCATCGCCTACAGTCATGTATACGCACTGCGTCATGAGCAGGCAATGCTGGCCATGGGCGAGCTAATGGAGACGTTCGAACGCGCCAACGATCGCCACATGCGCATTTTCGCCACCATGGGCCTTGGAGTAGAGCAATTCCTGACCGGTGACCTGATTGGAGCGCGGCGCAATGTTCTGAGAGGGCTGAATTTCGGGCGGCAGATTGCCAACTTCAGGGTCGTCACAGGTGTGTGCGAATTCACTGCTTTTTTCGCTGCTCGTGAGGGCAACGCGAAATTGGCCGCACGCTTGCTGGGGGCCGCAGAAGCGGGCCGAATCATGAGCGGCGCACCGCTGATGCCAAGCCTAGTGAAGCCGCACGACGTGGCCTGGGGTGAGGTTTGTGCGCGGCTCGGCGCGACGGCAGCCCAAAAGCTGTTTGCCGGGGGCAAGCTTGCCGGTCCGCGCGAATGCGTGTCGCTGGCGGCAATCTATCTCCAGTCCGAGGCGCCCGGCCGCTGAGCGAATCAGCACTGTGCCAGTGCGCATCACGCAAACATCGCCTCAGGATCGTATCGGCGCTTCGTTTCTCGCAACCGCACGAGAACGTCGGGATCAAACGTAACTTCGGCATGATCGGGGTCGGCACCGGAAAAATTGACGTATGCACGGTGCGGATGTCCCAGGGCGATTCCTTCGCTGCATTGGCGCGCCCACTCTATAGATGCGGCGTCTTGTTGCGGTGACGTCCATGTCGCAAGGACGTTGACGACAAACGCATGGCGACGCAGGTCGTCAGCTGCGTCGGCAGCAGGTTCGCGCTTCACTGCGCCTTCCAGATGGTGCACGTGAATCATCGACATCGGCGTCGGCAATTCCAGACAGTGCGCCGCGATCCAGTCGATCGCCGCATCGTCGAGGACCGGCAGACAGGTGCTGCGCCAATAGTTGCGCAGTCCGTGCGGTGCCGTCATGTCAGCGCTCGCCTGCCATACGGGATACGGCAGCATTGCAATCAGATCCACTTCGGCGCGCAGTCGCGCACGCAACGGCGCCAGCACGCGCTCGCCGGCCTGCTGCTCCCCGCACCAGCAACACGCGATGACGACGATTGGTCTTCCATGCAGCGCTGGCGGAACGAATGGAGCGGGCGGCGCCACGGTTGCCGCAGCAACCATGGTCAGCTCGTTGGGTATTTGCGCCGAGAAGTCGCGAAAGATGCGCAACACCTCGGCTGCACGCTCCGCTTTGCACCACAGCGCGCCGGCGAGAACCGTCGACACGGGATGGAGCTTGAAATCGAACTGCGTCACCACGCCGAGCCCGGCGCCGCCCCCACGCAGAGCACGAAAGAGATCCGCGTGCCGCTCTTCGTCGACGCGCACTAACTCGCCATTCGCCAATACGACTTCTGCCCCGATCAGGTTGTCACTGGCCAGTCCGTATTTGCGTACCAGCCAACCGATCCCGCCACCCAGCGTCAATCCGCCCACACCCGTTGTAGACATCATGCCGCCCGTCGTGGCCAGGCCGAAGGCGCCCGCGACCGCATCGAAGTCGCGCCACAAGGCGCCGCCAGCCACGGTCGCCCGGCGATGGCGTGCATCCACATCGACCGTGCGCATTCCGCCGAGGTCGATCAGGAGCGTGTCGTCCTGAATCGCGAGGCCACCTACGTTGTGTCCGCCACCGCGAACCGTCACCTTCAACCCGGTTTCGGCCGCGAAACGTATGACCGCAGCTACGTCCGTGCGATTTGCACACGCAGCGATTGCGGCGGGACGCCGATCGATCATTCCATTCCAGACGCGACGCGCGATCTCGAAATGGGGCGCGCCCGGCAACATCAGCGCGCCTTGCAGATTCATCGCAAGGGAATCCCAGCCAATCGCGAATCGTGGCATTGAGGTGTCCGCCCATGGTCGTAGTGGCCGCGCTTGACGAGGCATAGGGTGCAGGATCGCGTAGTTCCTGGCCAGCCGCTGGCCCGCGAAATCACATTTTCCTCATGAATCGCTGCGGACACTCAGAGCCGGTGATCGTAGTGTGTTACCCACGCAATCCGGGCGGCTTCGGTTACGGGGAGAAACGAACATGCTGCAGTCATCGAAACCCATTTGTCGCCGCATGCGCAGCGATTCTGGCGACGTCCGTGGCCGCGTCCACGCACGGCGCAACGTACAAGGCTCTTTTTCCTATACGCTAGTTGGTTTGATGCTGATAGCGCTCGCTGCGTGTGGTGGTGGTAGTGGTGGTGGCGGTGGCTCGTCCGCGCCAATGACGACTTACACAGTCGGCGGTACGGTCACCGGGCTGACTGGCACGGGCCTCGTATTGCAAGACAACGCTAGTGGCGATCTCGCGGTGTCCGCGGCGGGAGCGTTCACCTTCGCCACCCGGCTGGCCACTGGCGCCGCTTACGCGGTGACGGTGAAGACCCAGCCATCCTCGCCAACGCAAAATTGTGTGGTCACCACGGGATCCGGCACGGTGGCGACATCCAATGTTACTAACGTAGCGGTCGTCTGCACGACCGCCAGCTCTACGATCGGCGGTGTCGTGTCCGAGCTCACCGGGTCGGGCCTCGTTCTGCAGAATAACGGGGGTGACGATCTCTCTATCAGTACCGCGGGTGCCTTCACCTTTAGCACCGCAGTTGCCAACGGCGCCGCTTATGACGTCACGGTCAAAACCCAGCCCAGCGCCCCGGAGCAGACCTGCTTGGTCGCCAACGGGACGGGCACGATCGGCACTGAAGGTGTCGCCAACATTCGGATTGAATGCGGTTTGCACTTCGCCTATGCCGCAAACGCAGGAGACAACACGCTCTCCGAATACTCCATAGACTCGTTGACGGGCACGCTTACTGCCGTCGGCACGCCCGTTGCCACCGGTACGTCGCCGTACGCGATAACGGGTAGCCCTGACAGGCAGCACGTCTATGTTGTCAACCAGGTCACTAACGACATATCCGCGTATGCGGTGAATGCTGCGAGCGGCGCCTTGACCCCGATTGCGGGTTCGCCATTTCCCGCGGGCACAGATCCGCAGGCTTTGGCGTTCGATCCATCCGGTGCCTATCTATACGTCGCAAACAATGGCTCGAACAACATATCGGCATACGCCGTCAATTCCAGCACTGGAGCGTTGACGCCGCTGTCAACCGCAATGTATGCCACCGGTACTGGCCCATCGGCCGTTTCAATTGACCACTCGGGGAAGTTTGTCTTTGTCACGAATAACGGCGGTTCGAACAACATCTCGGTGTTTGCAATAACGGCTGAGACAGGCGCGTTGACGCCGGTGGCCGGATCGCCGTTTGACGCAGGCGACAACCCTCATAGTCTGGTGCTCACATCTAGTGGAGGGTTTCTCTACACGGCCAACTTCAATGGCACCAACTCGACGATCTCCGGATTCCACGTTAACTCGTCAACGGGTGAGTTGACCGCGCTGACCGGCTCCCCGTTTGCCCTGGCCGTCAGTAACTACATCGGCATCTACAGCGGATATGGTGTCTCTTTGTTCGTAACGACGGGCGACAGCATTGTCGGGTACTTCATCGATCAGACTGGATTGCTCGTGGCGAGTCCCCATTACTCAGCCGTCACCGGTATCAATGCCTACTCACTGACGGTCGACCAATCGCATTCGCGCCTTTACGTGACCAATTTCGGTGCCGCAAGTGTTTCCGGGTACCAGATTGATGATGTTGGCGGCACGCTGACAGCGGTACCCGGCTCGCCATTCCCGGCCGGAAACAATCCGGCCTTCATTACGATCCTGTGAGACGACCGCGCGCTACCGCCGGGGGAACGCAAGTCGCGGGCCTTTCCAGATTGTGGAGGACAACCTATGAAGCGGAGTCGGGTGTTGCAGATGATCGGCTGTATGTCCTGTTTGGGTTTGCTTGGAACAACCAGGCGTCCGGAGGTGGTTTCGGCAATGGCTGGACGGTCGCGCGATTTGCCAAGGAATGGGCATTTCGTGCCGAGCGGCGCATCCTAGGCCCAGATTGAATTGGGGGGGCTATCCATGCACGGACCGTGTCGGGAACCGCGGCGGTACTGCGCGTGCACAGCACTGTCACTGCTCATGCTGTCGTGGGCGGCCATGACACCCAGTCAAGCAGCGTCGGCCGAGGCCGGAACTGCTGACGTTGTCGAGCCGCCCCTTTTCGAGCTCGTCGTTACGGCTCGCAAACGACCACAAGTGCTCGAAGACGTTCCAGCGTCGATATACGCCGTGACGGCGCCGATGATCGCCGCGACTGCGACGCGCGACCTGGTCGACCTCGCGGGCCAGGTTTCGGGGATGGTGTTCTTGCTCGCGGCCGATGACGGGCTTGCGCTTACCGTGCGAGGCGTAGGCACGCCGGCGCGTCCCCAGGCGCTCGATCAATCGATCGCGCTGTTCCTCGACGGGACCTACCTCGCAAAAGCGGCTCTGTATCCGCTCGCGCTGTTCGATGTCGAGCGCGTCGAGGTGGTGCGCGGGCCGCACAGCACTGAGGTCGGCAAGAACGCGAGTGTCGGAGCCCTGAGCGTCGTCTCGCGCGAGCCGGGTGCAACCAATGCGCTGGACGGCGCCGGTTCCTGGGATGCCGAGCGAGGCGGCTACGCGCTCGAGGCAGGGGCCGATCTGCAGCTCGGCGCGGATAGCGCGTTACGGCTGGCCGGCGCACATTTTGACCGGCACGGCTATGTTCGCAACGACGCCACTGGCAACGACGTGCCCGAGGACCAGGACACCGGCGTGCGCCTCACGCTGCGTACGCAGCCCACGGAACGGCTATCCGGTGTTCTGCGCTTTCAAGTCGACGATCGTGAGCGACTCGGCAACGCTGGGCAGCTCGTCGGCCCACCCGGATCCGTGCCGGCCGGGGCCGGCGATTCCACGCTCGATGATCACTCGTTCGCGTTCACGCCGCGCGGCGACGGGGGCGACTCACACCACGAAACGCGCGCCCACATCGCCAGCGCACACTTCGACTTCAACACGGGCGATCACAGCTGGGTATCGGAAACCGCATGGGTCGACTTCGATGGCTCGACGCTCGACGATGTCGACTTCAACGCGAGCGCGAACGTTGACTTCCTGCGTGACCAGAAATTCCACCAGATCTCTCAGGAACTGCGGGTTGCGTCGCCCGCGGGCGGGACCCTCGAGTACCTGGCGGGGGTGTTCTATCTGAGCAGCAGCTGGCACTCGGTCGAGACCGAGTATTGGAACACACCCGGCTTTCCGCCCGACATGCCGATTGCCGGTCAGCTCTTCAATGGCCCGTTCACTAACGACTTCAGCCAGGACACGCGCTCGATCGCAGTGTTTGCCAATGGCACCTGGCGCGCGACCGATCGAATCCGAGTGTTTGCGGGTTTGCGCCTGACGGACGAGCGCAAGGACGTGGTCTATGGCCGTTCCAACAGCGCGCCGCTCACACTCTGGAACACTGCGTTCAATCCGCCGTTCGCACCGACGCCGCTCGAGTTCGATGGCCACTTTCTCGATGGCAATCTTGCTGTTCAGTTCGACTTGAGCGACCAGGCCACCGTGTACGCGAGCTATGGTCGCGGCAACAAACTCGGGGGTTTCGTCGAGACAACGAGCGTGCCCAATGCTGATCCGGCGCACGATGCGCGGATCGAGACAGAGACCGCAGCCTCGTGGGAGCTGGGAACGCGATTTCGCGCGCTTGCAGACCGGTTTCTTGCCGGCGCCACGTTGTTCTACATGGACGTCGCGGATTTCCAGGATACAACCTTCGCCGAAGGCGCGTTCGTAACCACGAATTTGCCGGTGCACTCCGAAGGCATCGAACTCGAAGCGAGTTGGGTTTCTCCCCAGGGCATTGACGCACGGCTCGCGATCACGTGGGCGGATGCCACGGAAGAGATTGGCGGTCGGGACCTGCAACTCACCCAGGCTCCGCGCTGGAGCGGCTTTGCATCGCTCGGGTATTCACGCGATCTCGCTCCGGCGGTGCGCGCCAGCTTCGGAATCGACCTGCGCTATCGCAGCACGATGTTCAGCCAGCGCGGCGAGCTCTTTCCAGGTAGCTCATTCGCGCCTCTGGGCTTGAGATTCGGACTCGAGGACACATCCGGTCACTGGGGCGTGGCGGTCATCGGCCGCAACGTGACGAACCGCGTGTCAGCCAGTTTGGCCGGGCCGGATCCCGATCCGTACGTCGTACCGGCATTTGTCGCGGGCCCGGAGGCGCTGCGCAGCGTGCTCCTGTCCGGCTGGTTCCGTCGCTGAGAGGTGCGACCGCAGCGCCCGAGCGGATTGGTCGTCGCGCTCGGTCAG
>Ga0209974_10000626_pt1 | contig 11888 bp, 12 predicted proteins | sample InoplaM3SPM_FD_187592 | JGI IMG/M metagenome (GOLD analysis project Ga0209974, IMG submission 187592) | Arabidopsis thaliana rhizosphere microbial communities from the Joint Genome Institute, USA, that affect carbon cycling - Inoculated... | ecosystem: Host-associated > Plants > Roots >...
GTTCCAGCCGCTCCGCCTTTCCAGCGCTCCACCGTTCCCGCGCCTCCTTCGGCTGCCGTACCTGCTGCACTGCCGTCCGCAGACCGAGCGTTGCGACAAACTGGCGTAGCTGTTAAATTGAAGTGACGATGTCGTTAATTTCTGGCGGGAAACCGCGTCCTGACGCCGGCCGCGCGCGCGGTGCGCCCAACGCGGCGATGCGCAAGCGCAAGAACCCCGCCGAGAACCGCGCGAGCATCGTCGCGGCCGCGATCGAGGAATTCGCCGCGCGCGGCTTCAAGGGGGCGAGCATGGACGCGATCGCGGCGCGCACGCGCACCACGCGCGCGATGATCAACTACTACTTCGGCAGTAAGGAGAAGCTCTACATCTCCGTGCTCGAGCGCGTCTATGCCGATATCCGCGAGGCCGAAACCAAGCTGGCGCTCGACCATCTTTCGCCGGTCGATGCGCTGCGGCGCATCGTGGGATTCACATTCAACTACTACGTCCACAACGACGGCTTCGTGCGCCTCGTCATCGCCGAGAATCAGGCGAGAGGCCGGCATCTCCGCAAATCCGCTGTCATGCGCACGCTCAATCGACCGATCATCGAATTGCTTTCACGCGTGATCGCGCGGGGACAGCGCGAAGGCGTGTTTCGCGACGACGTCGACGCCGTGGAGATCCACAAGGCCATTGCCGCACTCGGAATGTTCAACGTCACCAATCAATACACGTTCGGCGCGATCTTCCGGCGCGACATGGGCGCCCAGGGGGACGTCGATGGTCGCCGGCGCATCGTCGCCGACGTCATATTGAGTTACCTGACCAACTTTTCACGTCACGCCTTGATCGAGGAGGAAGAAGCATGTTCGTCAACATGAACCGCCGCACGTTGCTGAAGGCCGGTGTCGCGCTGGCCGCCGCGGGCTCGCTGCCGCTCCACGCGCAGACCAAGCCCACACTGCGGTTTGCCGCGGTGTTTTCCGACAAGGACATCCGAGCGGACATGATCAAGATGTTCGCGAAGGACATCGAGGGCGACTTCACGCTGGAGCCGTATTACAACGGTTCGCTCTACAAGCAGGGCACCGAACTCGTGGCGCTGCAGCGTGACAACCTCGAGATGGGCAACATCGCGCCGCAGGACATCTCGAAGCAGATTCCTGCGTGGTCCATCGTGACCTCGGCGTATCTCTTTCGCGACGCGAACCACCTGAACGCGTTCTTCGCGAGCGACCTCGGCACGCAAATGAAAAAACAGGTGGAGGATCAGCTCAAGGTCAGGATCCTCGGGCCGACGTTCTTCGGTACGCGGCAGGTAGGATTGAAGCCGAAAAAGAAGATCAACACGCCGGCCGACATGGCGGGCATCAAGCTCAGGATGCCCCCGGGCGACGCCTGGCAGCTGCTCGGCCGTTCGATCGGCGCGAATCCGACGCCGATGGCTTACGCCGAGGTTTACACGGGTTTGCAGACGGGAGCGATCGACGGCCAGGACAATCCGCTGCCGAACGTGCAGAACATGAAGTTCTACGAAGTGATGTCGCAGATCGTGCTGACGTCGCATCTCGTCGGATTCGACCTGCTGACGGTCAATCTCAAGACGTGGAACGGCATGAGTCCCGAGAAGCAGAAAGCGTTTCAGGCGGCCGCCGACAAGGCGATCGCGTGGAGCGCATCCGAGCACCTGAAGCGCGAAGCCGAGCTTGCCGACGGCTTCAAGAAACAGGGGCTCGATGTCTACACGCCGGACATCGGTGCGTTCCGCACCTATGCGCAGAAGGTCTACATGGCTTCCGACGAAGCGAAGCAATGGCCGGCGGGCATGCTCGAGAAGATCAACGCGCTCAAGTAATGCGCGCGATCGGCAGCTGGCTGCGGCGACGCGCTGAAAACGTCGCCGCAGCGATGATCGCGGTGATGTTCGGCGCGTTCATCCTGCAGATCGCGTTTCGCTACCTGCTCAACTTTCCGATCGGCTGGACGTCGGAGCTCACCGTCATCATGTGGCTCTGGCTGGTGCTGTGGGGGGCCGCGTTCGTCGTCAAGGAAAACGAGGAGATACGCTTCGACCTGATTTCGGGTGCGGTCGGAAAGCGCGGTCGGATCGCAATGGCCGTCGTCACCGCCATCGCACTCGTCGTGCTGTACGCCGCGTCGTTCCCCGCCGCGTACAAGTACGTGACGTTCATGAAGGTCGAGAAAACGTCGTATCTCAAGATTCCGTTTGACTGGCTGTTCTCGATCTACCTGGTCTTCTCGATGGCCGTCGTCATTCGCTACCTGTGGCTGCTGTCGCACCTGCTGCGCGGCGAGGAGCCGGAAGCCGCTGACCCCACGAAGGCGAGTTCGGGCCTGTGAATCCGACGAGCCCGTTCTCGCTCGCCGTCATGGCGATCGTCGCCTTGAGCCTGCTCGGGTTGCCGATCGGGCACGCGATGATCGGGGGCTCGGTGCTCTACCTGTGGCTGGCCGGGCTCGACATGGGAACGGCCGCGGAGCAGTTGCTGAACGGCATGTACACGAGCTACCTGCTGCTCGCCATCCCGTTGTTCATCCTCGCCGCGGAATTCATGAACACCGGAAGCATCATGGATCGGCTGCTGCGATTCTGCAACGCGCTGGTGGGTCGCTACCGAGGCGGCCTCGCGCACGTCAACGTCGTGCAGAGCATCATCTTCGCCGGAATGTCGGGGTCGGCGCTTGCCGACGCTGCAGGCAGCGGCAAGCTGATGCAGGTGCTGATGACCAAGGACGGCCGGTACACGCCGAGCTTCGCTGCGGCACTGACCGCGGCGTCATCGGTCATCGGGCCCATCATCCCGCCGTCGATCCCGCTCGTCATCTATGCGCTCGTTTCGGACACGTCGATCGGTTTCCTGTTTCTCGCCGGCGTCATTCCGGGAATCCTGATCGGGGTCGTGCAGATGGCACTGATCGCTTATACCGCAAGGCGACGCAACTTCCCGGTCGAAAAGAGCGTGCCATTGCGCGACCTGCCACGCGTGACCTGGGAAGCATTCCCCGCGCTGATGCTGCCGGTCATCCTGCTCGGCTTGATGTACAGCGGCGTGACGACGCCGACGGAAGCTGCGGCGGCGGCGGCGGCGTACGCATTGCTCGTCTCGGCTGTGCTCTATCGAAGCATCGGCTGGCACGACCTGTACAACTCGCTGCTGACGAGCGCGCGCATGACGATCTCGATCGGCATGCTGATCGCCGGCGCGATCGTCTTCAACTATGTCGTCACGGCGGAGAACATTCCGAAGACGATCAGCGTCCTGCTGAAGGCGTACGAGCTCTCGCCGCTCGGTTTCCTGCTGTGGACGAACGTGCTGCTGTTGATCCTCGGCTGCTTCCTGGAAGGCACGACGATCCTGCTGATCATCGTCCCCGTGTTGCTTCCGACGGCGCAGGCGCTGGGGATCGACCCGGTTCACTTCGGCGTGGTCGCCGTCGTCAACATCATGATCGGGCTGATTACGCCGCCCTACGGCCTTCTGCTGTTCATGATGGTCAAGATCGCCGACGTGCCGCTGAAGGACATTGTTCGCGATATCGTTCCCTTTCTGGCGGTCATGATCGGTGCGCTCGCGATGATCACGCTGATTCCCGACCTCGTGCTGTTCCTGCCACGGCTGCTCGGCTACAAGGGGTGAGCTCACCGATGGAATCGCGCATGCATAAACCGATCTACGTGCTGAACGGGCCGAATCTGAACCGGCTCGGCACGCGCGAGCCGCAGATCTACGGAACGACGACGCTCGCCGAGATCGAAACGATCTGCCGCGACGCGGCGCGCGGATGGCCGGTGGAATTCAGGCAATCGAACGCGGAATCGGAGATCGTCGACGCGATTCACGACGCGATCGACCACGGCGGCGGCATCGTCGTCAACGCTGCGGGATTGACGTTCAGTTCGATCCCGATCGTCGATGCGTTGAAAATGTTCGCGGGACCCGTATTCGAACTGCACATCTCCAACATTCACCGGCGCGAGCCGATCTACCACCACTCGCTGATCTCGGGGGTGGCGACGGCGGTCATCATGGGGCTCGGCGCCGACGGCTACCGGACGGCCATCGAAGCGATGGTGCGACGCCTGGGGGGCGCGCCCGGCTGATCCTAGAGCCGCGATGCGGAGGTATCGCCGCTCCACGGGAACACTGGCTCACTCGACGACGAGATCGGAGTGACGCTTGTCGCAGCGCTGACCTCGGTGCCCGACTTTCAGGCCAATTGACATCGAGCGTATTTCGATTATTATAGAAATATGAAAACAGCAGCGAGGCGTCCTATGAGCAACAACGTCACCGACTCCGTGCCCCGGTATGCCGACATGTTTTCCGCGATGGGCACGGAGCCGAGGCTGCGGATCATGCGCCTGCTCCTGTCGGCTCATCCGGAAGGGCTGGTGGTGGGCGACATCGCGATGGAGCTCGATGTTCCGAACTCGACACTCTCGCACCATCTCGAGAAGCTCAAGAACGAGGATCTGGTGAATGTACGCAGGGAGGGGACGTACTTGCGTTACTCCGCCAACACCACGGCGCTGCAGGAGTTGCTGGGTTTCCTCTACGAGGAATGCTGTACGCGAAACCGGGCGATCGAACCGCGCCGGATCGTGGCCTTCTCCAGTGAAAGGAGCTGTCATGGCTGCAACGACTGAGGTCAAGGATGTCATACGCGAAAAATACGGACAGGCGGCGCAGCGCGTGCGTGCCGGCAAGGGCAATGGCTGTTGCGGCAGCCGCAGCGCAATCGAATGTTGCGACCCCATCACGTCGAATCTATACAACGCGGCCGAAGCGGGCGACGTTCCCGAAGCAGCGTTGCAGGCGTCGTTGGGTTGCGGAAACCCTACGGCGCTCGCCGAGCTCAAGCCGGGTGAGACGGTGCTGGATCTCGGATCCGGTGGCGGAATCGACGTGCTGCTCTCCGCGCAGCGCGTCGGCCCGACCGGCAAGGCCTATGGTCTCGACATGACGGACGAGATGGTCACGCTCGCCGAAGAGAACCGCGCCAAGAGCGGTCTTACGAACGTCGAGTTTCTGCGAGGGGAGATCGAGCACATTCCGCTGCCCGACAATTCGGTCGACGTCATCATCTCGAATTGCGTGATCAACCTGTCGGGTGACAAGGATCAGGTGCTCAAGGAAGCGTTTCGCGTGCTGCGTCCCGGCGGTCGCTTCGCCGTGTCCGACGTGGTGGTACGAGGCAACGTGCCTGCCGCCATCCGCAGGAGCATGGAGCTGTGGGTCGGCTGCGTTGCCGGCGCACTCTCCGAACGCGAATACACCGACAAGCTCGCGCACGCCGGATTTCAAGACATCGGTGTCGAAATCACCCGCGTGTACGACGCCGACGACGCACGCGCGTTCCTCGCGTCAGAAGACTTCGGCGACGATTCGCTGGCGCGTGACGTCGACGGCAAGTTCGTGAGCGCGTTCGTGCGGGCGAGCAAGCCCAGGAGCTGCTGCGCGCCGAGCTGTTGTGCGAGCTAGCGTCAAGCGAGCCAGCGTCTCTTCTTCGCTTGGATTTCGATCGTCTCGGATCGGTTCGTGGCGACGGCTGCGTTGTCATGCCAGATCTGACGCTCAACTCGATGTGGCGAGCCACTGCTTGATCCGCGCGTAGACCTCGGGTTGGCTGAGCAGGTCGAGGTGGTTGATGCCATACGCCACCCACTGTCGGGATTCGTCGAGCGTCAAGGCGAGCTTCGAGTTCGCGTGACGGCCGAGCGCGCTCGCCAGAGGCACGATGCCGTCGCCGATCAATCGGTCGGTGAGATCGCCGGCGGTCTTACCCGTTGTCGCCGCGACTGCGTAGCAAGCGACGCCTTCCGGCAGCTGCACGACAACACGGGGATCGCTCCCAGCCTTGAAGCGATCGCGCGTGTTCCAATCTTCGTCTACGAGGTTGCCGAAGCGCAGATCGGTAATGCCGGCGCTGCGGATCCTGCCCAGGCGAGCCAATGGAGCCGAGTACGCGCTCGAGCTCAGCAGTACGTCTACCCAGTTGCCGCCCCGCTCGAGCGGAGCTCCGTGATGCGGCGTACCGAGGAAAACGATCTTGTCGACGCCCCGACGCCAATCGTGGCGCGCCAACTCGCCGTAATGGCAGGCACTGCGGACGACAAGTCCACCCATGCTGTGACCGATCAGCACGAGTTCGGTCATCGGCACCGGCCAGCATTGCACCAGCGTTTCGAGCAGGTCGGCGAACGCACGCCCGTTCACTGAGATATGGAGGCCGCTGTTGTAGTGAAGATAAACCGGCGTGTACGCGAGGTCGCGCGCGAGCGCGGCACCATGATCGTGTCGCTTGCGGCTCCATTGCAGATCGTTCATGCACAAGCCGTGAAGCAGCACGACGACCTTACCGCTCGCTTGAGGAACCGCCGCCGCCAGCGCGTTGCGCTCGACGGGCAACGGAATCCCGCCACGACGCAGACGCATCGTGATCGCCAACGGGTTGCGGGACGAAGCGAGATAGTCGCCAAGGACGCCATTGAGCGCGGCGAGCAGCGCCTCGCGTCCGGGCCAGGTGCTGCGCTCGCCAAGCAACGGATCGAGTCGCGCCAGCAGCTTGTCGAGTCCGTACTCGACGATGCCGACCACGCCGCGGATGCTTTGATAAACCAGCCGCGTAATGCCGGTCGTTCGCTCCCGTCTCGGCTTCGCGAGTCTTCCGGGAACACTGGCGATGTTGTAATGCATCGCCTCGACAAGGTCGACGACCCCGGCGATTCCGGCGAGGGTGAGGCGGTTTATTCCACGAAGGTCGGCACCGTGTACGCGAAGGTCATCGGCCATGGCGCGCCATTGTAGTGGAGGCGTCTGCTCCCGCCTTGGCGTGCTGCAGAAGGATCACGAACAAGGTGCGGAGGCGTAGCATGCGCCGTTTGGCGCGAAATCCGAATGTCGAGAATCCACCGCGAATTCCACCGTACCGATCGGATCGGCTGGCTACGCGCCGCAGTGCTCGGCGCCAACGATGGCATCGTTTCGACAGCGAGCCTCGTGCTCGGTGTTGCAGCGGCGGGGGCGACGCACAGCAGCGTGATGGTCGCAGGCATCGCCGGACTGGTCGCGGGAGCCATGTCGATGGCTGCCGGGGAGTACGTATCGGTGCGCTCTCAGGCCGATTCGGAAACGGCCGCGCTCGACGTCGAACGAGCGGAACTTGAAGCAGATAACCAAAGCGAGCGCCGGGAGTTGACAGCGATCTATGTCGGCCGCGGCGTCGATCCGATACTGGCAGACAAGGTCGCCGAGCAGCTGATGGCCCATGACGCGTTGGGCGCACACGCTCGCGACGAACTCGGCATCTCCGAGACGCTCAGCGCGCGGCCGATTCAAGCCGCGTTTACATCAGCGGCGAGCTTCGCGGTAGGCGCAGCGATGCCGTTGTTGCCCGTCGCCCTCGTCTCCGAGTCGAGCCTGATCCCCGTGGTATCCGGGACTTCGCTCGCGTTCCTAGCGATCCTCGGGGGATTGGCTGCCCGCGTGGGCGGTGCAAGCGTGACGATCGGGGCCGTGCGCGTCACGTTCTGGGGCGCACTCGCGATGGCACTGACGGCAGGCGTCGGAAAACTGTTCGGAACCGTGGCCTGATAGACCTCAGAAGTTCGGCGTCGATCCCGAGCAGCTGTGCATCTCGTCATCGAAGTAGCAGCCGAGTGCTACCCGCTCTGCGGTTAGACGGAAGCTAGGCGCAGCAGCTCCAAAATCGGGGTGGCCAAGGGCGGAATTGAACCACCGACACAAGGATTTTCAGTCCTCTGCTCTACCAACTGAGCTACTTGGCCATTTGAATTGCAGCGGCCGGAGCTCTGTATGCTGCACGCTCCGGCCGCGGGCGCAATTATATCAGCCGGCCCCATCGTAAAGGTCTATGCTGTCCGGTTCGGTGCGCTCGCTCGCGCCAGCTGTTACGCCGCGACGCTCCGAACGAAGCCATCAGCATCATTCGTTTGTCATCACGGCTAACGGCCACAGGAGGATCAGCATGGCGACCTACATTGTCCTATCGAGCTTTACCGACCAGGGGATTCGCAGCGTCAAGGACACCACGAAGCGTGCGGACGCCGTCAAGGAAACCGCGCGCAAGATGGGTATCGAAACGAAGTCGATTTACTGGACGATCGGTAAGTACGACGTCGTCGCGACGTTCGAAGCGCCCGACGACGCGTCGATCACCGCGTTAAGCCTCGCACTCGCTTCCGCCGGCAACATTCGCACGCAGACGATGCGCGCGTTCACGCGGGACGAAGTGACCGGCATCCTCGCCAAGTTCTGATCGCGTTCGCACGCGAGTCGGTGGCGCGCGCGCCGTCGCTGCGCCGCCGGCTCTTTTTGTTCCTCGCCCGCATTTACACGTCGAAAAAAGCCCGCAGTTCCTGCAGCGTTTCCTCCGGCTTTTCTTCCGCGAGATAGTGACCGCACGGGAGCGCACGGCCTCGCACATCGCGCGCGGCCGCGCGCCAATCGGCGAGCGGCTCGAAAAACCGATCCACGACGCCGCGCTCACCCCACAGCACGAGCAGCGGGCATTCGATGCGCTGTGACTCGCTCTCCGTATCGTGGACGAGATCGATCGACGCGGCGGCGCGATAGTCCTCGCACGACGCGTGGATGGTCGCGGGATCGCTGAAACACCGCTCGTATTCCGCGAGCGCGCGCGCATCGAAGTGCTCGAGTCCCGTACCCCAGCCGCCAAGTTTTCGATGCAGGTAGTACACCGGATCGGCGCCGATCAGCCGTTCGGGAAGATCGAACGGCTGGATCAGGAAGAACCAGTGGTAATACGCCGTGGCGAAAGCCTGATTCGTGCGCGCGAACATCGTCCGCGTCGGCGAGATATCCAGCATCGCCACTTGCGACACCATTCCAGGGTGATCGAGGCACAACCGGTGCGCAACGCGAGCCCCGCGATCATGACCGACGAGCCGGAACGGCACGTGGCCGAGTTCGCGCATCAGTTCGACCATGTCGCGCGCCATCGCCCGCTTCGAATACGCGGCATGCATGGCGTCGGACGCGGGCTTCGACGAATTGCCGTAACCCCGCAGGTCGGCGCAGACGACCGTGTACGCCTGCGCGAGCGAGGGCGCGACGCGATGCCACATGACGTGCGTCTGCGGATAGCCGTGCAGCAGCAGAACCGGCGGACCGTTGCCGCCGACGACGCAGCGAATTTCCGCCTCGCGCGTCCGGATGCGATGCGACGCGAAACCGGGAAAAAAAGACGTATCGTTCACGGTCGGCCGACGACCTCGCGTTGCCCGCCGATCAGCCGAGCACCGCCGCGATACGCGCGTCGTCGATTCCCACCGAGCGCGCCGCTGCGGCGAGGTCGGCGACTGTCTTGGCGTCGAGCGGCAGGCCGTCGCGAAGCCGCTCCGCACGCGTGCGTCGCTCGATGTCGCCCGGCGCCAGCACCGGCTGGCCGCGGCTGCTCGGCGGCGATGCCTTGACCCAGTCCACGAAGCGACGCGCTTCTGCGGTCACCGCGCCATCGGGCGCGTAAACGCGCGGCGCGATATAGATGGAGAGCATGTTGTTACGCAGGACCGGGTCGTCCGGATCGGAGCTGCGGCCGGTCGACACGGCGCCAGCGAGGAGATCGGTGACGATCGACAGGCCCGAGCCTTTGTGTCCGCCGACGGTCAATAGCGCGCCGCCGTCGTAGAACGCCGCGGGATCGGTCGACGGCGCACCTTCGCGGTCGATGATCCATCCTTCGGGCACGCGCTCGCCCTTGTTCATCGCTACCATCAGCTTGCCTTCAGCGACCATCGACGTCGTGACGTCGAGAATCACCGGATCGCCGTCGTCGATCGGCACGCCGATGCAGATCGGGTTCGTCGACAGCCTGCGATCGCTGCCACCGAATGGCGCAACACGTTGCGCGCCCGACGTGTTCAGGAAATGCAGCGACACCTGGCCTTCCTGCGCCGCCATCTCGGCCCAGTCACCGACGCGGCCGAGATGACCACAGTTGCGCAGACCGATCATCGCGATGCCCCGCTTCGCAGCCTTGGCGATGCCGAGTCGCGCCGCGAATTCGCCGATGACCTGGCCAAAGCCGCGATTGCCGTCGACGATGGCGAGCGTGTCGGTATCGACGGCGACGGTCGGCGGCTGATTCGGCCGCAGCCAGCCTGCTCGCACCCATTCGAGATATTTTCCGACGCGAATGACGCCGTGCGAATCGTGGCCGACGAGGTTCGCATCCACGAGTCGCCGCGCGATCGTCGCCGCCTCGTCGGGCGCGGAGCCGCCTTCGCGCATGACGGCTGTCACGAACGCAACGAGTGACGAGGCGGGCAGCGTACGCACTCAGTGAATTTCCGGATCGGGGATCGGCGCGGTGCCTTCGAGGAAGTCGAAATCGCAACCGTCGTTCGCCTGCCGGATGTGTTGCTGGTACAGCGCGCCGAAGCCGCGCGCGTAATGCGGCGCCGGTCGTTGCCAGCGTTCGCGGCGCCGGGCGAGTTCGGCATCGTCGACGTCGAGTTGCAGGCGGCGCTCGGAAACGTCGAGCGTGATCATGTCGCCGTCGCGAACGAACGCGAGCGGGCCGCCCACGTACGACTCGGGGGCGACGTGCAGCACGCACGCGCCATAGCTCGTGCCGCTCATGCGCGCGTCCGAGATCCGCAGCATGTCGCGCACGCCCTGTTCGAGCAGTTTTTTCGGTATCGGCAGTTGCCCCCACTCGGGCATGCCGGGCGCGCCGAGCGGTCCTGCGTTCTTCAGCACGATCACGGAGTCGGCCGTGACCGGCAACGCGGGATCGTCGATGCGCTGCGCCATGTCGTTGTAGTCGGCGAACACGATCGCGGGTCCACGATGCGCGAGCAGGCGCGCTTCCGCCGCAGCAGGCTTGATCACAGCGCCGTCGGGTGCGAGATTGCCGTGCAGCACCGCGAGACTGCCCGACTGCACGAGCGCTCGCTCGCGCGGCAGGATGACTTCGGCGTTGAAGATCTCGGCGTCGCCAATCGCATCGCCGAGGGATGTTGCGCCTACCGTGCGCGCATCGACGTGCAACAGGTCCCGCACGCTCGCCATCAGCGCGCGCAGGCCGCCCGCGTAATAGAAATCCTCCATGAGGAACTTGCCTGCCGGACGGACGTTGGCGAGGAGCGGCGTTCGGCGCGACAGTGCATCGAAACGCTCGAGCGAAAGCGCAATGCCGCAGCGGCGCGCCATCGCGATCAGGTGCACGATCGCGTTGGTCGACCCCCCGAGCGCGAGCACCGTCGTGATGGCGTTGTCGAAACTGTCGGTGGTCAGGATGTCGCGCGGCTTCAGGTCTTCCCACGCCATCGCCACGGCGCGCCGCCCGGTCTCGACGGCCATCCGTGCGTGCCGTGAATCCGCAGCGGGGATCGACGCGGCACCCGGGAGCGTCATGCCGAGCGCCTCGGCGGCCGAAGTCATCGTCGACGCGGTGCCCATCGTCATGCAGTGTCCGTGCGAGCGCGCGATGCCGTTCTCGATTTCTTCCCACGCCCCTTCGGACAGATTGCCGGCGCGCTTTTCCGCCCAGAACTTCCACACGTCCGAACCCGATCCAAGATGCTGTCCGCGCCAGTCACCACGCAGCATCGGACCCGCGGGGAGAAAGATTGCGGGCAGGTTCATGCTGATGGCGCCCATCAGCAACGCGGGGGTCGTCTTGTCGCAGCCGCCCATCAGCACCGCTGCATCGGCCGGATACGAGCGCAGCAGTTCTTCGGTCTCCATCGCGAGCAGGTTGCGATAGAGCATCGTCGTGGGCTTCTGGAATGGCTCCGACAACGTCAGCGCCGGCATTTCCACGGGAAAGCCGCCGGCCTGCCACACGCCGCGCTTCACCTCCTCGGCACGCTGCCGGAAATGAGCGTGGCAGGG
>Ga0209974_10000627_pt1 | contig 11887 bp, 12 predicted proteins | sample InoplaM3SPM_FD_187592 | JGI IMG/M metagenome (GOLD analysis project Ga0209974, IMG submission 187592) | Arabidopsis thaliana rhizosphere microbial communities from the Joint Genome Institute, USA, that affect carbon cycling - Inoculated... | ecosystem: Host-associated > Plants > Roots >...
GACATTGCTCGCGAGCTGGGCATTCATCGTAACCAGATCTATAAGTGGAAGGAGCAATTAGGCGTCAGCGGATCAAAAGCGGCTTCCGGCGCTGGGGACCGTGACAATGGCGCCGATGAGCTGACGCGGCTCCGGCGCGAGCTCGAGAAAGTCAAGGAAGAGCGCGATATTTTCAAAAAGGCTGCCGCCTTCTTTGCCAAAGAAGTCGCTTGAACAAAAGGAAGTTTGCACGAGAGGGGGAGCGTATGATTCGCGGGGGTATAATTCTATTTGCCACCTTCATTTTCCTATCTGTCCATGGCAATGCTGGCGCACAAACTGTGTTGACACAGGAGGAAGCGGGTAAAGCCGTGACCATAAGAGATTTGAACGCGACGACGTCTTCAATCACGGGCGTGGTCGTCAATAATACGCCCCATCTCATTCGTGACGTCGAGGTGCTGGTCGAATATCACTGGTTATGGACGAACGAGTTCAAACCCGGGCCGGTATCGCCAGGGCACTCTGCCGTGGTCAAGCTGGACAAGGACATTCCGGCAGGTCAAACAAGTGCATTCCGCTATACTCCGGATCCGCCGCTACCAACGCGGAAAGACGGCCAGTATGACCCCGAAGTCAGGATCACAGGCTTTACCAGCGTTATTCCAGGCACCGCGTCGCGCTGACCATCCTATATCCAAGCATCTGCAACCGGCAGCGAATGCTGCCGAGTTGCGAAGAGGCTGCCCATAGCACCTAAACGCCAAATCCGCGACTGGCTTTCGTTAGGATTCAGCCTTATCGAAGACATTATATATGTCGGTCTCGGATTGCTGCTGGCGAGCGTGGCAGCCGCTCTATTGTTGATGGAGATCATCTACTTTGGCCAGTACATCTTTGCCGGAGCTCTGTCGGACAATATCGTGATGCTGCTCGATCGCATCTTGCTGATTATCATTTTTGTCGAAGTTCTCTACACCGTTCAGGTTTCTTTTCGCCAGCACATTTTGCAGCCGGGCCCGTTTCTGGTGGTCGGCCTGATCGCTGTGACCCGGCGCATTCTCGTTTTGACCGCGGAACTACCCAAGATGGTCAAAGAGGCCGGCCCGGTCTTCTACAATGCAATGCTCGAGCTTGGCCTGCTCACCCTTCTAATTGTCGCCTTGGTCGTCTCGCTTTATATTCTCAAGCCCAGCGATCCTAATGCGGCCGCGGAAGAAACTAGCAAGAAAAAATAACTGACTGACTCTGTTATTTCAGCACCGACGATTTACGGGAATGCCGCCTGTGTCGTGATTGAAAGGCAAATCGCAAGGGCGCTGGATTATTTGCTGCATTGCCAGTAACAGCCCTGCGGCAAGTGAGCCAGTCACTTTTTCCGGCGCAATGCATCGATAAGCGCGCTGATTTCGCGCAGCCGGTTATCCAGCTCCGCTTCCGCCGCTGTGATTTCTTCCGCCGGTGCCCGGCGCTCGAGACGGTCTTCGAATGTGGTTACGGCAACCCCAAACAGTTTGAGTAGACGGCGTGTTTCATCGCTCGGCATGTTCGCCTCCATCTGAATCCTTTTTTGCCGGCGCGATGATATTCAACTCCTGCAGCTTCTGCCGCGGCACAAAGCCATTCTCGTCCCAGCCGCGGGCCTGATAATAGCTGTCAATCATCACGCGCAATTCATCGCTGGTTAGACGCGTTCCCTCGGCAGCGCCGTCCGGCAACGCTTCGCTCAAGAGCCGCGGCGGCAACCAATCGTCGCCGGGCTGCCATCCCTGGGCAACGTTGAATAGTTTTTTAAGAGTAATGATGCGCTCGCCGGCGCGGCGGACATCCGCCGCGGAGTATTGCCAGCCAGTGACCTGTTGCAGTAGCTCGGCAGAGTCGCGATAAAAATCATTGAAACACTTGCGCAGGAATTTGCACACGATCAACGAATCGAGGACGGCATTAAAGTCTTCCCCGTCTCTGACCAAAGCGCCGCGGCCGGCGTCACCGCTCAAGCGGTTTACCTCGCCGGAAAAATCGGCCTCATAGGCTCCGGATCGGTTGTGGCAGGCGCCGCGCGGGCTGACGGCCAGACCGAGCGCCATAGTTTTTAAACTGCGCGGCTCGTATCCAGGCATCTCGAGTCCCTTCACGTGCATCGCATAATGCTGAGCTTCACCGCCGGTCTGCGCCGCCGCGCGGCGTGAGCCTTCGGCCAGGAGCGCACCGAGGTCGATTCGCCGAGCAATCATGGAGAGCATCCGGAGCAGCGCATCGCCCTCGCCGAAGCGCAAACCGAGGGCGGACGCTCGGGGAAGCAGTCCTTTGTCGGCACACTCCATCGCCCACGCCAGTGTGCCGCCGGCGCTGATCGTGTCCATGCCGTAGTGATCGCAAAGACCGGCTGCCCGGAGAACCCATTCCCCTTCCTGAATGCCGCACATGGGTCCCAGAGCGAACAGCGTCTCGTACTCGAGCCGTTGTTCCGAACCGGAGAGGGACTTAAAAAGACGCTCGCAACGAATCGTACAGCACGCGCAACCATGCCTTCGGCTGAAGCTGTTCTCAGTCAAGTTTTCACCGCTTACGGCCTCGGCGTTGTCAAACGTCGCGCGTTGAAAATTGCGCGTCGGAAGTGTGCCGAGGGCATTGAAAACCGCGAGATTCGCCACCGTTCCGATTTCCCGGTACTTGGCCGTGAGACTGCCCAAGCTACGCTCGCTCAGTGCCGCCGCTATTGCCGCGACACCCCGCGGATCAGCAACCGCAATCGGCGAGTTACCGTGTAGAGCAACTGCCTTCAAATTCTTCGATCCCATTACGGCGCCGACGCCGCCCCGTCCTGCCTGACGTCCTTCGTTGGCGATCGTAGCGAAGCGCACCAGGTTCTCACCGGCTACTCCAATGGCAGCAACTCGCGTTGCGCTGTCACGTAGTTCATCGCGAATACCCGACTCGGTCTCACTGGCGCTCTTACCCCAAAACTGCCGCGCGCTGCGCAGCTCGGCTTTTTCATCATGAACGAAAAGGTAAACCGGCGCCGCAGCTCGTCCGGTAAACACCAGGGCATCGATGCCGACTCGCTTGAGCTCCAGAGCGAAAAAACTCGACGATAGTGAATCGGCAATAAAGCCGGTGAGCGGCGACTTGGTCACCACGGCGTACTTGGCCGTGGTCGTCAAACCCGTGCCGACAAGCGGCGCGCTGGTAAAGATCAGCGGGTTAAGCGGTGACAAGGGCTCTACGAAATCGGCGGCAAATTCACCGAGAAGACTTGCGCCAAGACCGATGCCGCCGAGGCATGATCGCAAGCGCGCCTCGTCGAGATCGCGCCACGAACATTTCGCGGTATCGAGGTCGACATGCAGAAGACGACCATGAAAACCGTACATGATTAACCCCCCGCATCCGCCGAAACGATGAAGACACGATCCCCGGAGTACACCCTGCACGCCATGTCGCGCACGAAATTCTGACCATTGATATTGCATGCCTGGCCATCAACCAGGCGATCTCCTGGCGGCGCCAGAACGGATCCGACGAGGTCTGGGATTTTTTCGGACAGAGCTCGGAAGACATCGCGGAGAGAGGCATGCGACGGCAGCTCGAGCGCAACTGTTTTGGTCCTCGCCCGCAGACGGGCGACGCCGAGAAGCTCTACGGTGCAAGAAATCGACACGCTTTCCGCAGCCGCGGGTAGATGACGCCAGCGTTGCAGAGCGGCTTCATAATCTGCCGGCGTGTTCATATTGAGAAAACTCAAACCTTCGGGATCGAAGCGGCGAACCTCGCCTTCGTCGACTACGCACGTGCGGACTCGATTGAGTAAAGTGATCGGGCGCAGCTCGCCGCGCTCGAGTTGACCTTTGAGAAGCGGTGCCACGTGATTTCTGTACACCGCAAATAACGGTTGATATCGTCCACTCCAATGCGGTACGACCACGTCATGCTCGGCAATCCGCGCCAAGAGATGAGAGATCAAGGATAGATTTAAGAACGGCATATCGCAGGAACCGACAAAACTCACGCTGCCTTCTGCCGCGCCAAGGCCATAGTAGATTCCGCTCACCGGACCTCGGTAGGCGATCTCGTCGCGCACCAAAGTGACCGGTAGCGCCGGCAAAGTCTGATCCGGCGAGGCCACAATCACGATATCCCTGAAGAGTTGCTTCAGCGAACGAACGATATGCGCGATCAAAGGTTCGCCGCCAAACGGCAGCAGCGCCTTGGGACGGCCCATTCGCGAGCTTTTGCCGCCGGCAAGAATGATGGCGGAACTGCTGTTCATCGGTTCCTGGCTATTCAGCAGTCGCCTCCACGGAGCTTTCGTTCAGACCCAATGAATCAAAGAAGGCGTACGGCGGCCGAAAGGTACCCACAAAAACATCTGAACCCTTTTCGTACGCTCTTGCAACCCTGTCATGGGCGGAAGTTCTGATCGAGGCGATGGCTAGGAGAGCGTCTTCCGGAGGACGGCCGAGACATGACATCACGGTCTCGGCGGCGTCTGAATGATTTTACGGATACGGATATCCGCAATCAGCCGCTCGAAAGAAACGGCCACTTCTGTGGCGGAAGTTTGTTCGGTGCATCGGTCGATCATGAACTATTTCGTGACACGACCGCGCGCTTCACAGACCAAAGCTTCCGGTAGGCACTGGAGCCGGGCGTGGCTGGCGGCGACGCCCGAAGTGTCACCGCTAGCCAGTTGGTCCCAACGCAAGGAGCTAAAGCACTAGGTTCCAGGCTAACAGGCTCAGCCCGGCGAGTTCCAAGAGGACACCCAGAGGGCTGGTCGCATATTTCCATGCCAGGACGAGCGGCAAAGACTTTTTGATAGCCTCGAACGGAATGAGCTTTTCCATTCCCCATCGAGCGATCAGAAAGCGTTCCGGGCCGAGCACACCGACCGCAATCGGATCCTTCTCGATCTGATTCTTGCGCCACACCTCCACCCGGTCGAAGTGTTGACTCGCCTTCTGAACTTCGACAGCAACTTGCAGTGGGATGCCCTCATCGAGCGAAGTGGTGCTCAGCTTGGCGGCGGCCTGCCTATCCAAGTTATGCGAGCGAATCGGGAGAAATGTAGCCCAGACGCGCCAGTCTTCGTCCGAGATTCTCGGGTATGGGATTGGTCTCGCCTGGCCACCTGCCATCATCGTTTCGGCGTTGTCGCGGCGATAATTCTCGACGAACATATTTCACCCTCCTTTTGTTGTTCCGCCTACAAATTAAAAACTGATTGGCTCCTCATGATTGAACCAGCCTAAACCTTGTTCTCCCTAGGTTTTGAAGCTAATTTTTCGTGGACAAACAAAACGGGTTTTGAAAAATGAGAGAGAAGATTTCACACCGAAATTTTCTCTACGACTCGGAACGAACGCAACATACATGCCCGCTTCGCATGATGCATATCTGGGGCTAGTGCCAAGCTCGCTGCGGTTTCTGTGCCGGGCGCGAAACAGCCGCGGCAAAAACCATCTCAATTGTGGGATGTCGGCTAGGAATTACTTCTCCTTTCGACGGCAGATGCTGATTTGCTATCGCGTGTCAAATTGAACATTGGTGGGGTTTCCTTTGCGGCGTCCTTCTTTTCACTGGCCGTGCGCTGCCAGCCTATGTCCTGGCGTACGTGTTGCTCGAATCTCCCAGAGCGATGAGCGGAATCTGAAGCATTCCGATTTGCAAAGTTTTGAATTTTCCTTGACAACCTCGAGTTCCGTTCCTAACTTTCTAAATTCATAGCTTTGGGTCTTATACAAGGAGCAACATGTCGTCCCAAGATTGGGAATTATTGATCTGGCAACGCGCTAACGCTGTCTTGAGACAGGCCGAGCGCATACAACGAAACTTCGTGCAGGTCGCGGTGAGTTCGCAATATCGTCTATCGCACGGCAGGAGTACATCATGGGAGCCTCCTATCAATGTGATCGAAACCGACGAAATTGTTTGGGTAATTGCCGCAATCCCAGGCGTAAGGCGTGATAGTATAGAAGTACGGCTCGCCGAGAATTACCTGACGATTTTGGGTGAGCGGCCATTGCCGGCCTGCTGCACAGAAGGCCAGCTCAAGGTATGGGAAATACCGCTCGGGCGATTCGAGCGCCGTTTTGGACCGCTCGGCTCTGAATATTCACTCGGGGTCGAGAAAACCTCGCTCGAGGACGGCCTCCTGGTCATCGAACTAAGAAAGAATCTATGACAGCTAAAGAACAAGAAGAGAAAAAACCGAACCGCCGAATAACCGTTCCGGCGGGGGCGATGCTCATACTGCCGCTGCGGCAGACGGTGCTATTTCCTTCGACCGTGATGCCGCTTGTGGTCGGCCGCCCGGCCAGCTTGCAGAGCGTAGAGGAGGCGGTGCGCCAGCAAATCCAGGTCGGCTTTGTGGCGCAACGAGATCCGAGTGTCGAGCTCCCGACTCCCGCCAATTTATTCTCGGTGGGGACCAGCGCCGAAATTGTGCGCATGTACAACCTTCCCGACGGGCAGCGCCAGATTATCGTGCAGGGACGGCAACGTTTTGAGATAGCCGAATTCATCGAAACCGAACCATTCCTCATCGCGCGCGTCACTATGATCGAGGAGCAAACTCCACGCTCGGAAGAATTCAAAGCGCGCATCATCAACCTGCGTCAGGAAGCGGGTAAAGCGTTAGCCCTCCTGCCTGAGCCCATGATGGAGCTGAAAGTCGCGATCGAGCGGATCGATAACCCATTGGCGTTGATCGATATTATCGCCAGCACGATGGACCTGCCGCTTGAAGAGAAACAAGAGCTCCTCGCAACTTTTGATCCCGAGCAGCGCTCGCAAAAGGTTTCTGAAAAGCTGGCCCGGCAGATCTCCTTGCTCGAGCTGAGCAAGAAGATCGGCGATGAGACCAAGGGTTCGCTCGACAAGGCTCAACGCCAATATTTTTTGCGCGAGCAGTTGAAAGCCATTCAGAAAGAGCTGGGCGAGGACAGCGGCGAAAACGTCGAAGTCGAGGAGCTCCGAAAGAAAGTCACTGACGCCAAAATGCCGCCGCAGGTCGAAACTGAAGTCTTGCGCGAGCTCAGCCGCTTTGAACGCATGCCGGAGATGGCCGCCGAAAGGTCGATGATCCGGACGTATCTTGAATGGATGGTGGAGCTGCCATGGAGCGTCCGCAGTGACGAACAGATCGATCTGCCGCGGGCCCGTCAGATCCTGGACGAAGATCATTATGATCTCGAGAAAATCAAAAAGCGTATTGTTGAGTTTCTCGCGGTTCGCAAGCTCAACCCTGAGGGCAAGAGCCCGATCTTGTGTTTCGTCGGCCCTCCCGGCGTGGGCAAGACATCGCTCGGCCAAAGCATCGCCCGCGCGATGAACCGGAAGTTCATCCGACAAAGCCTCGGCGGAGTGCATGACGAGGCGGACATCCGCGGCCACCGGCGCACGTATATCGGTTCCCTGCCGGGGAACATTATTCATGGGATCCGCAAGGCCGGTACTAATAATCCCGTATTCATGCTGGACGAAATCGACAAGCTCGGCGCAAGCTTTCACGGCGACCCGTCGGCCGCTTTGCTGGAGGTTTTAGACCCCGCGCAAAACAGCTCGTTTCAGGATCACTATCTCGGCGTCGATTTCGATCTCAGCCGGGTCATGTTTATCGCAACCGCCAACGTGCTCGATACGATCCCGGGCCCTCTGCGCGATCGCATGGAGATAATCCAGCTGGCCGGTTACATCGAGGAAGAGAAACTGGCGATCGCGATGAACTACCTGGTGCCGCGACAGATTGTCGAGAACGGTCTGAAACAAGAGCAAATCTCATTTGAGCCGGACGCGATTCGGGAAATCATTCAAGGTTACACACGCGAAGCCGGAGTACGCCAGCTCGAGCGCGAGATCGGCTCGATATGTCGGGGCGTTGCCACACGGGTGGCGGATGGATCGCTGGACAAAATTATCGTGACTAGGCCCGCTGTTCGTGAGTATCTCGGCCAGCCCAAGTTCCTCAACGAGATCGCGTTGCGGACGAGTTTACCTGGCGTTGCCACTGGCTTGGCATGGACGCCGGTCGGTGGCGATATTCTATTTATCGAAGCAACCAAGATGGTGGGCTCCGGAAAACTTCAGCTGACGGGTCAGCTTGGCGATGTGATGAAGGAAAGCGCGCAGGCTGCGATGAGCCTGGTCAAATCACGGGCCGATTCGCTCGGCATCGACGCGGAACTGTTTCGAACCCAGGATATTCACGTGCATATTCCCGCGGGCGCGATCCCCAAAGACGGTCCGAGCGCGGGAGTCACGATGTTCGTCGCCTTGGTTTCTCTGCTTCTGGGACAGCGAGTCAACAAAGACGTTGCCATGACCGGTGAAATCAGTTTACGAGGTCTAGTGTTACCGGTCGGCGGCATCAAGGAAAAGGTGCTCGCCGCCAAGCGAGCCGGCATCACGACCGTGCTGTTGCCCGAGATGAATCGCCGCGACTTGGAAGATATTCCCCCCGCCGCATCCGCCGGGATTCACTTCGAATTTCTCACAACGGTGGATCAAGCGCTCGAGCATGCGCTCGAACCTGAGCTGGGCGCTCGTCCATCATCCGATCGCCCGGAGATCCAGCCGAGTGCCTAAACCGACCCCCGAAGTCGACCGCTGAGCGCGCTGCCGACTTGGATATTGTGTTTGGGCGGTGGCGCCGCTTCGGCTTTGGCGCGGAAATAGTCGCGCCAATTAATAGCGGCTCTGTTTTCTAGATTACCAGCGTTTGCGCTCGCCGCGCCAGCCGCTGTCGCGCCGATCACCGCCACGACGTTCATTCTCAAACACCGGCGGACGGCGTTCCTGCGGACGAGCTTCATTCACGGTAAGGCTTCGACCGTCCAATTCGCTGCCATTCAATGCCTGGATTGCGCTTTGCGCCTCCGAACCGGAGCCCATCTCGACAAAACCAAAACCCTTCGACCGGCCGGTGACCCTGTCGATAATGATTTTGGCCGAGTGCACGGTGCCATATTTTGAAAAAATCTCTTCCAATTTGGCGTCGGTGGTTGCGTAGGGCAAGCTCCCGACATAAACCCGATTCGTCATAGTTCCTCCTTTGCTAACAAACAACAAAATTGTTCTTCGGTTATTTTTTATAACTGATGCGATAGATTCTCCCGCCTAGGTCATCTGAGACCAGCAGAGCGCCGTCGGGCATCCCCAGCACGTCGACGGGCCGGCCCCATGGCTGGCCTCCCTGCAACCAGCCTTCGGCAAACGTTTCGTAGGAGGTCGGCCGATTGTCTTTCAGCTCCACGAGAGTAATGCGATAGCCGATCGGAGTGCTGCGGTTCCACGAGCCGTGCTCGGCAATGAAAATTTGATTGCGGTAACGCGGCGGAAACATGGAGCCCGTATAAAAGCGCATGCCGAGCGCGGCAACGTGCGGTTCGAGCTTTTGAGCCGGCGGCACGAACTCGCTGCAGGCACGCTTGCTGCCGAATTGATCGTCGGCTATATCGCCGCCATGGCAATATGGAAAACCGAAATGCATTCCGGCCTTGGGCGCATGGTTGAGCTCGTCGGGCGGGACGTCATCGCCCATGCGATCACGCCCGTTATCCGTAAACCAGAGATCCTTCGCTGTGGGATGCCAATCGAATCCGACAGTATTTCGCACACCGCGGGCAAACGTCTCCAGTCCGGCGCCGTCGGGCTTCATGCGCGTGATTACGCCATAACGATTCGGATCGGCTTCGCAGATGTTGCACGGTGCTCCAACTGGAACATAGAGTAAGTCATCCGGTCCGAACGCGATAAATTTCCAACCGTGACTGCGATCGGTGGGAAAACTGCTGTTTACAACCACGGGGCTTGGGGGACCGCCGAGTTGCGCCTCGATGTTATCGTAGCGCAACACCCTGCCAACCTCGGCGACGTAAAGCGCACCATCGCGAAACGCCACCCCGTTGGGAGAGTTCAGGCCCTGTGCAACTGTAAACAGCCGGCGCGAGCTCCCGCCTTGGATAGCAAGCGCGTAAACTTTTCCCGCTTGGCGAGTGCCGACGAACAATGTGCCGTTGGGAGTTAACGTCATTGACCGTGCGCCGGGCACATTATCGGCAAACACAGTGATTTCGAATCCCGGAGGCAGCTTGATATTTTTCAGGGGTGCTTCTGCGGCAAATGCAGCGGATAAAAGGAACGGGCAAAATACGAGTAACAGCTGGCACAAAGCAAACGGCAGGTTCATCGATCCGCAACCATGGGGGCTGAGTGCCGTCGCCCTAAGTGGCTGTGGCTGCTGGTTTGTGTTGTGGGACAGTTGAAAACCTTGGCGGGAGTCATCAGATCGCGGCTATTTTTTATGCCTGGAAGCGGCCGACTGCGCCATCCTGGCCGATCGGCCGCTTCGACGACTGCTCATACGGCTCGTTTGGTTTGCGAGATCGCATATTATTCTTGCTGCGCTGTCGCACGGGCGTTTTCGTCGTGCCGTTATGTTAGTCTTGGGCATTGCTCACTCAAGTTTAAAGAAAAGCGTTGGCCCCCATTATGAGCATGTCAGTGCAGAACAATTTGCGAGAGACGTGAGCAAAGAATAGGCCACCATTTGACTGACCGGCGCTGCCACATTGTGGATCGGCAGTCGCAGGCTATGATGGCGCCAGGTTCGTGGCTTTACAGGACAGGCAGGGTCTAGCCGCGGGATTTCTTCGTACCGTTTCTGAAACAACAGGGCTTCCAGTTGTATCGGACGTGAGACAATTTATAAAAGCAAAACATCGAACGGCTCCGGCGGAAACCGCTATTTTAGTGCGGGTAATGATTTCAGTGGCGCTCGCTTATTTCGTCCGACCAACATTGCGCCAATGAGCCGCAAACAAGAGACAAATTAATACCGATTCAAGTTGTGCTTATGGCCGAAATTTTCGCGCCGAGTGGCAGGACAATTCTTCGGTTGAAACGACACTGAACGAGCCGTCCGGCTCCAGGATTACCGAGTCCACCATATCGACTGACGTTAAGCCTTGGTTGATATTGCAGCGCGAATCTCTTTTTCGATCGCCCGCTCACGACGTATCGTTGCGTGCGGGAACTTACCATCATGTAAGAGCAGTGACGCGCTCTAACCGATGACGGAACCGGTGATAGAACAATTAATTTCTTGGAACATTGATTGGGGGATTTGTTTTCCAAACGAGCCGAAAAAATCGCCCCTACCCCTCTTCTCAAAGGGGGGAACTACTTCAAGCGTCGGCATCTCAGAAACTGTGGAAAAAACGGTCACGAAATCAATACTGGCATTACTACCGAATTTATTTTGGAGAGCTTGCGATACGCGCCGCGCCTATGACGCTGTCCCAAAAACAGAAATCCGGAGGTGGGCTGTCTCAGGGCTGATACAGGGGCTTGCCGCCACAGGATTCCAACGACATAAAATGGCTTGCTTTGTCCGGAGGCACCTGAGGCACGCCTTTCGCTTTGCGGGAGCAATGCAGGAGCAAATTTGGCATTCTCACAGTTGGCTTAACTAGAATGCTGGATTTCAAACATACGCAGAAAGGAGTAACCAAAAATGAAAACGGCAGAGTCTCCGATCCGAAAACCGAGCTATTGGCAATTCATTTTTTTGCAGAGCAAAGTCAATGGCGCGTCGTATAATGGGGAAGGTCTTCCAAGACAGAATTGGGAGTGGCCAAAGAACACGTACTTCCAGCGTCGCTTGAGCCGAACAAAGTTAGGTCCGTTGAACGCGTACCGGTAAACTGAGTCGTGTTATTCCGTCCATCTTTAACTCACTCCGGACCGAGGGCACTTTGCAAATAACACAGGAGGACTAACGTGACGAAAGTGACTGATACTGTCAAATAATTTGGACAACGTCCTTTATCAAATCTGCAATGAATGTCCGTCGAATTCAGTCTCGTGACACAGGTCTTCGATTGACAGAGCAGGAACGATTTGAATT
>Ga0209974_10000628_pt1 | contig 11887 bp, 10 predicted proteins | sample InoplaM3SPM_FD_187592 | JGI IMG/M metagenome (GOLD analysis project Ga0209974, IMG submission 187592) | Arabidopsis thaliana rhizosphere microbial communities from the Joint Genome Institute, USA, that affect carbon cycling - Inoculated... | ecosystem: Host-associated > Plants > Roots >...
CATCCAGTAACGGCCCCAAAAATGATCTGCGTCCGTGCACTAACTCCCGGGTGCGTACGCGAACTCGTTTTCCCGTATAACGCCTATAATGCTCGGGCAGCTTGAGCGGACGATTGATACCGGGCGAGGAAACTTCGAGTGTATAGGCTCCTTGCACAACATCGTGAACATCGAGAAGCGCGCTCAGATCCCGGCTCACCCGGCTCAAGTCATCCATATTCGGCCCGCCGGTTTTGTCGAGGTACAATCTCAGCACCCGGCCGCCGCGGCTGCCCTCCCGTCTAAGCTCGATATCGACTAACTCCATCCCCTGTACTTCCGCCAAAGGCGCAGCGAGCTCCCAAATGCGGGCGACGGTCGCATCCATAACTTGCGGCCTAGAAACAAAAAAAGCGGGCATAGCCCACTTTGAGTACTAACTCCTAAAGTGTAAGAAAATTGATACCATACGGAACCTTGCCATTGCAAGGCCCGGGGCTTCCGCCGCTGTTGTACACCGACGCGTATTTGCTATCATTCGGTTTCAATTTTACCTAAAGACCATGAAGTCTCCAACCGCTTCAAAGCGCAGATCACCGCCGCAAATTTCCTGGGAGCAAATCCTCGCCAATCTGGACGACGGCGTCATCGCGCTCGATGCCAGCGGCAATGTCATTTTCTTCAATGACGCGTCGGAAATTCTGACCGAGATCTCATCGCCGGCAGCGGTCGGACAACCGTTGCAACAAATTTTTAAGCGCGAGCCCTGGCTGGTGGACCTCGTCAATAAAACTCAGCTGCCTCGACGAACGCGCGCCCGGGCCGAAGGCGATCTTATCAGCCGCTGGGGCAGAAAAATTCCGGTAAGCGTCACCGTATCGCCGTTGCAAGACCGCTACGGTCATTTTGTCGGTACGATATTGTTGTTGCGCGACATCAAACGGCGCAAGGAGCTTGAGGAAGACTTAAATCGCGGCGACCGTTTGGTGCTCATGGGCACCCTTGGCGCGGGGCTGGCGCATGAGATCCGCAATCCGCTTGGCGGCATCAAAGGGGCGGCGCAGTTGCTGCGCCGCTCGGCCGACGGCAACCCAACCGTTCGCGAGTATACGGATATTATGATTCGTGAAGTCGAGCGGGTGAATCAGTTGATCGAACAACTACTCGATCTCTCGCGCCCGGCGCAGCTTGAACTCGCCCCGCTCAATATTCACGAGGTACTGGAAGACGTATTGCTGCTGGAATCTCAAACGCTCGGCGACAAACAGTTACAGGTGAAAAAGTGGTTCGACCCTAGTCTACCGCCGATCCGCGGCGACCGCGCTCGGCTTACACAGGTTTTTTTAAATCTCGTGAAGAACGCATTCCAGGCCATGGAGAGCGGCACGTTCGCCGTTACCACTCGTCTTGAAACCGACTATCACGTCCGGGAACATGGCACGGCACCCAACCGTTTGATTTGGGTCGATCTCGCCGACCAAGGCACGGGCATCCGCGAACAGGATCTGCCGCATATTTTTTCACCGTTCTTCACGACCAAGAATAATGGTACCGGCCTGGGCTTGGCGACCTGCTATCGCATCATTAAAGAGCATGGCGGTACGATTCGAGTCGAAAGCACAGAAGGACAGGGCAGCATTTTTAGAGTGTCACTGGTGGTGGCCGATTAACATGGACCAGGGAAAAATTCTCGTGACCGAAGACGAAGAGTCGCTGAGATTCGTCTTGCAGAAAGCACTGGAGAGCGAAGGTTACTGGGTACAGACCGCGGCCAACGGCGCGAGCGCGCGCCGGCTGATCCATGAAAGCCATTTCGATGTATCGCTGATGGATATCAAGCTCCCCGACGTCGATGGTTTGGAACTGCTCAAAGAGTTCAAGGGAAACGGCGTCGACACGGCCATGATCCTTATGACGGCGCAAAACACCATGCGCAACGCCATTGGCGCCATGAAAAACGGCGCTTTTGACTACATCACCAAGCCGTTCGACCTCGATGAAGTTTTGGTGCTGGTCCAACGCGCAATGGATAGTCGCAAGCTCAGTCGCGACTTTCGCGAGCTCAAGGAAGAAGTCAAGAAACGGTTTGAGCCGGGCGTCAACATCATCGGCACCAGCGCGAGCATGCAAGCCGTTTACAAGACCATCGGTCAGGTAGTCGACACATTGGCGACCATCTTGATTTTGGGCGAGAGCGGCACAGGCAAGGAGTTGGTCGCCAAAACGATTCACTACAACTCGCCGCGCTGGAATCAACCGTTTGTCGCGATCAATTGCGCCGCGATCCCGCGCGATTTATTGGAAAGCGAGCTCTTCGGCCATGAAAAAGGCGCCTTTACCGGCGCCCTCGACCGTCGTCTCGGTAAGTTCGAGCTCGCTGAAGGCGGCACCCTCTTTTTGGATGAGGTCGGCGATATTCCGCTCGATCTCCAGACCAAACTCCTGAGGGTATTGCAAGATCATGAATACAGCCGGGTCGGCGGTCGCGAGATACTGAAAGCCGACGTGCGCATCCTCGCTGCGACCAATCAGGATCTGGAGAAAGCGGTCAAAGAAAGACGTTTTCGCGAAGATCTGTATTTTCGGCTTAAAGTGATTCCGATTTATTTGCCAACGCTGCGCGAGAGGCGGGGTGATATTCCGCTGCTGATCGGCTATTTCATAGACAAGATCAACCGCGAGATGGGACTGCAGATCTCCGGCGTCTCGCCCGAGGCGCAAAAAATCCTCGAGGAACATTCTTGGCCCGGCAATGTGCGCGAACTCGAGAACTCGTTGATCCGCGCCGCCGTGCTGTCCTCGGGGCCGATCTTGTTTCCCAAGGATTTCACGTTGCAGAGCAGGCCGGCGGCGATGACCTTGGAGGTGGATCAGCTCTCGCTCGAAGAAATTATCCGGCATAAGCTCGAAGACTATTTTCGGCGGACCGAAGGCGTCGATGTCGATAATCTTTATACGCTGGTTATCGAGAGGGTGGAACGCCCGCTCATCGAGCTCACACTCAAGAAAACCCACGGCAATCAGATCCGCGCCGCGCAGATCCTCGGCATCAATCGGAACACGTTGCGAAAAAAAATCACCGACCTACGCATCGAGCTTAAAAAAGAACCGACTTGATCATGCGGCCGCTCGATATTCCACCGCTCTACGCCATCCTCGACCCTGAACAAATCTCCACTCGCGAGCCAGAAGGAGTTCTCCACGACCTTCTTGAAGCAGGAGCGAAATGGTTGCAACTGCGTGTCAAAGCACTGACGCCAAGCCATTTTTTCGCGCTAGCGCGCCATGCCCGAACAGAAACCCGTAAATATGGCTGCAAGCTCATCGTCAACGATCGTGTCGATATTGCTTTAGGTTGTGATGCGGACGGCGTGCATCTCGGCCAGGAGGATTTGCCGCTTACCGTCGGCCGGAAACTCATGAGTGGAAAAGTGATCGGCATCTCGACCCATGACCTTGAACAAGCCCAAGAGGCGGAAAGAAACGGCGCCGACTACATTGGTTTCGGCCCGATGTTCGGCACGTCGACCAAAGATACGGGGTATGCCGAGCGCGGCGTGCAAATGCTCGCGCAAGTTCGCGCCAAAGTCCAGCTCCCGATCGTCGCCATCGGCGGCATCAATGAACAAAACGTGAAGCAAGTATGGCAGGCCGGAGCGACGTCGGCCGCAATCATCAGCGACATCCTGCACGCCGACGACATTCCTGCCAAAATCGCACGCATCTTGCGTCAATATTCAAATCTACAGAACGACAATCATCAGTGAAATAGATTATGAACAGTTCCCTTTTTGCCCATCCTGCCGAGGATCGCTACTTTGAAGACTATCTCCCGGGCGACGTACATGAATTCGGCTCGGTAGCTGTCGACGAAGCCGAAGTCCTGGAATTCGGCCGGCGCTATGTGCCGCTGTCGTACCACGTGGATAAAGAAGCCGCGAAAACCAGCATTTATGGCGGTGTGATTGCCAGCGGCTGGCACACCGCCGCTCTCATGATGCGCATTTACACTGAAAACTATCTATCCCGGGTAGCCAATCTTGGATCGCCCGGCGGGGACGAGCTGCGTTGGGACAAGCCGGTGTTCCCCGGCGATGAACTGTGCGTGCGCGCCACCGTGTTGGAGGCGCGCCGCTCCGAATCCCGCCCAGACCGCGGCATCGTCCGCACATTCATCCAGGTCCTGAACCAGAAAAATGAAGTCGTGATGAGCATGAAGATGGTGAACTTTGTGCGTTGTCGCGACAGTTCTCAGTGAGGTCGTGCAGCCAACTGATGCTGCGTAAAATGCGCGCCCTATTGAAGAACCTGAAATCGCAGCGTCGTAAGCGTCTATCGTATCGCTAAATTTAGCAGATCCTCATTTCGTTCGACGGGAGAAAGCTTTCGGCGATCCGTCGGTGGAACGGGCTGGCTCGTAACTTTCTTCGGGAGTCAGTGACTGGTTTTTGCCGGCACCATCGGCTCGCACAATAGTAGTCAAAAATCCTCGCGCACACGTAGATAACTGGCAAACCGCGGCAATCCCGTTGGTGTCAGGCCACGATAGGTATAGGTGATGGTTGTACCCACGGGAGGCGGATTCTTGCGCACTTGGTCGGTGAAGCCCGTGCCGATCAGAAATGATTTGCCATCATGAGAGCGGACGCGCAGCGCGCCTATTACGTCTCGGTACTTACCTTTACCGGGGACATGCTCCAGGATCACTGCTTCGGTATCTTGCAACGGCTTGAGCTTGATCAGCACATCGCTGCGACCCGTCACATAGGGAGCATCAGCTAAATGCAGCATGAGCCCTTCGCCACCGCCGCGCACCACCTCATCTAACTTGCGTGTAAGCCCCACCCGGTCAGCCACACGAAATTGCTCCACTGCAACTAACTGCGGCCAATTTGTTTTGGCAGCGATTTCCCGAATACGCTGCGCGCGCTCAGAGAAAGTCCCCGCCGCCTTCGGCAACTCGAAGATCATATATTTAAGTTGCCGCCATTCGTCGTCAAGGGGTTCGGTCTTGCGGACAATACCCGACAGCAGGTCAAATCTTCCGCGCCCCAACCACAGCTCGCCATCGAGTGCGTGCGCGGGCAACTTGCCAATAAACCATGCGGGTGCATGGACCAAGCGGCCGCTGCGGAAACGCAAAACTTTGCCGTCCCAGATTGCCCGCGCCATCGTATTTCTCACTCACCAGGTATTTGGCGACGTTAATCCGCGGACCAAGTTCATTGGCCAACAGCAGAGAGGGCGGGATGTTCGCCCCTGCTCCCAGCGCAACACCATGCAGGCAAGAGATCAGGACCCATGCCGAGAATAAAATCCACAGCTGTTTTGAAGTCTGCCGGGACATCGATCCTACCGGCGATGCGGTTGGTGAACCCGGAGTTTTAATACGTGGACGCAATCAGGCTTCGTCCGCGTCGTCGAAGCTATAATCATCGCGCTCGGCGTAGTTTTCGAAACGCGTGTACTCTCCTAGGAACGTGAGCGTGACCGTTCCGGTCGGGCCGTTGCGCTGTTTCTCGACTATGACTTCAGCTTTGCCCTTCACATCCTCGTTGTTCCGGTCATACAGCTCTTCTCTATAAATAAACATGATCACATCAGCATCTTGTTCTATGGCGCCGGATTCACGAAGATCAGACATCTGCGGCTTTCTCCCCGTCCGGTCTTCAACTTTGCGATTGAGTTGCGACAACGCGATCACGGGAACGTTGAGTTCCTTCGCGAGCGCCTTAAGGGACCGTGAAATTTCCGAAATTTCTTGTTCGCGGTTGTTCGCGTTACCCATGCCGCGCATAAGCTGAAGATAGTCGACCACGATGAGACCGACTTTCTTTGTCCGATCCCGCAGTAAGCGGCGCGCTTTGGCGCGCAGCTCAAGGACGGAAATAGCCGGCGTATCGTCGATAAAAATAGGCGCTTCGTGCAGCCGTCCCGCTGCCTTGGCCAGCTGAGGAAAGTCGCGCTCACCGAGATACCCGGAGCGCACTTTGGAGCTGTTCACCCGAGCTTCGGAACAGAGCATTCGCAAAACGAGTTGTTCCTTCGCCATTTCCAGCGAGAAAACCGCCGCGCCGATGCCGGCGTAAGCGGCGTTGGTGGCGATATTGAGCGCGAACGCAGTTTTTCCCATGCCCGGTCGTCCAGCGACAATGATGAGATCGGCTGGCTGAAGCCCGGCGGTAAGCTTGTCCAAATCCTCATAGCCCGTCGGTACGCCCGTGACCATCTCCTTACGTTGATAAAGCTTGTCGATGGTTTTAAGCGTGTCGGTGATCATGTCGCCGACTGAAACAAAGGACGCTTTAATTTTTTTCTCGGAGATGTCGAAGATGACTTTTTCCGCGGTGTCGAGAAACTCTTCGACGTTGCCCTGTTCTTCGTAACCCCGTGTGGCGATCTCGGTGGCGGTGCTGATTAGGCTACGAAGTATCGCCTTCTCGCGCACGATCCGGGCATAGTAAGCAATATTCGCCGCCGTCGGTACAAAATCCGCCAGTGACGCCAAATAGGCCGTTCCGCCTGCGGCTTCCAGCTCGTTTCTGCTCTTTAGAAATTCGCTTAGCGTGATCAGATCCACCGGCTCGCCGCGATCGGTGATCTCGATCATTGCACGAAGAATTTTTCGGTGCGATTCGCGATAAAAATCTTCGGGCCGCAAGATCTCCAGGACCTGATTGATGGCCTCGTTTTCAAGCAATATTCCGCCTAACACGGAAGATTCTGCTTCCAAGTTCTGTGGTGGAACCTTGCGCAGGTTGTCGTCTAGTGCCGCCATCGCTACGTCGAAGTTTTACTGAATAATTGACAGTCGAAATTTTTCATGACCACTCTTCCGAGGGTGGGAAGGAATATGTAGCCGACGGATTCAAAATGCAAGATTTTTTTCGGTTCAGCGAAAAAATATTTTCACGCGCGATCACGGTATTATTCAATCTAAACCGACCGCTGTGCATATTTCTGTGCACAACCTGTGTGCAGGTGCCGTAATTCGCGGCGTTGTGTTCGCGAGCTGTGCGAGCGTCCACGTTCTTTTGAGCAGCGACAGTCGTGATCACTTCAATCGTTCTGAAACAGTATCCGGACTGATCCTTCGCGCCGCGTCATCGAGCGCCTTGTGATCGCCCAATAGCACGAGCCGATCGCTCGCTTTCAGAACGAACTCCGGCCCCACGTTATGAAAAGGTTTGCCATCACGCACCGCGGCAATCACCGTCACACGGCTGCGTTCGCGGAAATCTATTTCTCTTAGGGTTTTCCCAACGAGCGGCGAGTCGGGGGGCACGGAAAAAATATCCGTGGTGGCGCCGACGAGGTATTGACTCAACTCATCGAGCGGCCTTCCTTGCAAGCGGAGCCCGCGCAGCGTGCCGTAATGTTCCTTGCGAATCAAATCGACTTGCAACGCGATCACGTTACGCGGAATGTGGAATTCCTGGAGCACTCGCGCGAATATTTCGACCGAGGTTTCGAACTCTTCCGGGATCACCTGGTTGGCGCCAAGCCGGTACAGGCGCTCGATTTCGGCCACGTAGCGGGTTCGAACGATGATGTTGATGTCCTGCCTGATGCGGCGGGCCTGGGACACCACCCGGGCCGTGGCGGCTGGATCGGAGATAGCGATCACAAGAACGCGCGCTCGGCCGATTTGCATTTGCTCGAGAATATCTGTTCGCGTGCCGTCGCCAAAACTGATCGGCTCCCCTGCCATTTTTCCCCGGCTCACGAGCTCCGGATCCAGCTCGAGAACCTGATAGGGAATCCCAGACTCGCGCAAAACACGCGCGAGATTTTGCCCGTTTAGCCCGTAGCCAATGATGATTACATGGCCTTCGATGCGGCCCAGCTCGGGGGCACCTGCGGCCGTTTTTATAACCGCTGCGTGCCGCCTTGCTTTTCCGGTCATGCGCTTTGTGATGCCGTGAGCTGCTTGAATCAGCAGCGGCGTTCCGATCATGCTCAGAATCGATGCCGCGAGAAATGTCTGCTCCTCAGTGGCGCTCAGCAATCGATGACCGATGCCGGCCTTGGCTAAGATAAAGGAGAACTCACCGATTTGAGCCAGGCTCAGGCCGAGCAGGATGCCTAGCCTAAGCGAACGATATAGATACCAAAAGACCAGCAACGTCACCCCGGTTTTGACGCTTACAAGCACTAAGAGCTCCGACGCGGGTGTCAGCCAGTCTCGCGCGAGCGACCCGGGATCGAGCAGCATACCAATGGAAATAAAGAATATGCCGCTAAAACAGTCGCGCAGTGGCAGCACGTCGGCAACGACCTGATGGCTCAATTCCGATTCGGAAATAACCAGGCCGGCGATCAGCGCGCCGAGGGCGAGCGATAAACCGGTCTTCGACGACAACCAAGCGGTGCCGACGCAGACGAGCACGATAAAGAGAACGAAAATCTCCCGATTTCTGACCAGTGCAACTTGGCGAAGCAACCGCGGCAGCACCTTGCGAGCGAGCCAGACGATCAGCCCAACCGCCAGCAGTGATTTGAAGAATGCAAAGAGAATTCCCAACACATCGACGGGCCCCGATCGGGCCAAGAACGGCACCATCAGCATCATCGGCACGATGCAGAGGTCCTGGAAAAGCAATGTACCGCTCGCCAATCGGCCGTGCAGCGAGTTGATCTCGCCTCGCTCTTGGTAAGCGCGCAGGACGATGGCGGTGCTGCTCATGGCAACCAAAAAACCGAAAAAGACACCCACCGCAGGCGAAACTCCCAGGACCGACGCGATCCCCAGTATCGCCAGAATCGTCAGCAACACCTGAAGCAGTCCGGCGACCAGTATCCGGCGCTGCATCGATAGAATAGTTTCCAGAGAAAACTCGATGCCGATCGTGAAGAGCAGCAGCACCAAGCCGAGGTCCGCCAGAGTTTCCACTTGGCTGACCCCTGTGATGAGGCCCCAACCGCCTGGCCCGATCACCACGCCCGCGAGTAAAAAGCCGACAATCGCCGGCACGCGCATTTTTTGAAACAGATATACGATCGCGATCGTTACCGCGAGAACGATCAGCAGCTCTTCGACTAAATCAATGTCCGGCATGAGCGCTCTAGCGAGTGAACCGATTCAGCGAGCTCGAAGAACGCATGAGAATCTATGGACGGCTATATTCGACCTTAATCGTCGTGTGGATGCCGCCGCGCACGTTGAAGTCGCCGAAGACCGTCAGCTTCCGCGGCCGGCATGCCTGCACGAAATCGTCGAGGATCTGATTGATGACGGCTTCATGAAAAGCTCCCTCGTTGCGGTAGGACCAGAGATAGAGCTTGAGCGATTTAAGCTCGACGCAGACCTTGTCGGGCACGTAGGCGATGCGAATCGTCGCGAAATCGGGCTGGCCGGTACGCGGGCACACGCAAGTGAATTCGGGGCATTCCATGTTGATCTCATACTCGCGTCCCGGTCGCGGATTGGCAAAAGTCTCCAGTTCTTTGCTCGGCCTGGTCATCATCGATCGATCTTAGCGCGGCTCAAATGTATTTCCAAATCGCCGACTTACCTTGACTTGAAAATAGGCCGGTGGTAACCAAGAAAGTCGCAGCGAGCAACGTTGAGGGGAATTCATGTGAGCAAACTCAAGGAACCCAAGGCCGGTGAGAAGTTGACCGAACAGGAATCGAAGGCCTACGTCGACTATCTCTACTCGACGCTCTACAAATACGCACACGAAAAAATCTACAAAGGCGCCTTCATGACGCAACTGCGCGAAGGCAAGCTGCCACTGCCCGTAATGCGCCAGTTTTTTAAGAACTGGGGCCATTTTTCCCTGGAAGTCAACGCTCTCAATGCGCTGTCCTACTACACGCACCTGCCTTTCTTCGTACGTAACTTCGATCTGCTTGGCCCCTTCTGTGCCAAAATTGCCGACGAGCTCATTTCGCCGCGCGCGCCCGGGCACGTGCTCGTTTTGCTTCAAACGGCCGAGAAAATGGGTCTCAACAAGAAGGAAGTGTTGGAGGATCCGTATTTGCCCGCCGCTCGCGCCATCAACGATTTCTGTCATAAAATTTTTATCGACGGTTCTATCGTCGAACTGTGGGGACTGCATGTGTTCGAGGAGTCGTTATCCATGTGGTCGGGGCAATGGTTCACTGCCCTCACGACGCATTACGGATTTACCAAACAGGATGCAATTTATTTTTCCACCCATGAAGAAGCGGATATGGACACGCACAAGCTCGGTGACGGTGGCGAGGAAGCGATGGGGCACGGTGCCTTTAACCGCACGGTACTGACCCGTGCGCTTCAGGAGAGCGTCGAGTTCCGCGCCGGGTATTCGATGGAGTATTGCGCGCTAACGATGGTGGACCTGCATGCGCAGATGAAGCAAGCTGCGTTGGATCATCCTTACGGCGCTTGATACGCGAGAATTTCCTCACATCGCTAACGCCGACAGCGCGGGGGTTATAGTAATTCGTCAAATTCCTCCGATCGCTTCATTTTGCCGGCTGCGCTCGGCAAATCATCGCCACGCCGGTTTCATCTGTGGTTAAATCTTAAACCAAACGCCCGCCCGGGATGTGCGGAAATGCGCTCATCTCGTGCGGATAGGTCACCGGATAAGACTTGCAAACAAAGCTCGGATTGACCTGGTCGATTCGGGTCACGCCCAGGAGCGCCATGTCGATAATCAATTCGTCTTCGAGGATTTCCAGCACGCGCACCAAACCTTCTTTGCCGCCCGCCCCCAAGCCCCAACCTTGCAGCTTGCCGATGGTCACGGCTCGACAGCCGAGCGCCAACGCTTTGAGCACATCGGTGCCGCGGGTGACGCCGCCGTCGAGAACGATGTCCGCTTTGCCCTTGGCGACTTCGACGATCTCCGGCAACACATCGATAGTACCCCGGCCGTGATCAAGTTGCCGTCCCCCGTGGTTTGAAACGTAGATCACGTCCACGCCGTGATCGAGCGCGATCTTGGCATCTTCGGCCGTGGCGACACCTTTTAGTATAAAGGGCAAACCGGCATGCTGCTTGATCGCAGCCATCAGTTCCCAAGTTAACATCCCTTGGTAATGGCGCGCCGTCTCGGTGCGTTTGTTGGGAGGCAGATATCGATTCATCATCTGCCGCTCGCGCCGGCTGTAGTGCGCCGTGTCGACAGTCAAGCACAGGCCGACGTAGCCGGCCTTGAGCACACGATCGACGATCTCTTTACACCAGTCCAAGCCGCCGCGGATGTAAAGCTGAAAAATTTTCGGATGGTCCGTGCTCGCCGCGATCTCTTCCAGCGAGGGTTGCGTCACGGAGCTGACAAAATTCATCGTGCCGAATTCTTTCGCTGCCTTGGCCACAGCCACGCCGCCTTCGGGCGTAATCGTTTGCAATGACCCGATCGGCGCCATCATCACCGGGATGCGCAATTTTTGGCCGAGAAAAGTCGTCGAAGTATCGATTTTCGAGACGTCCACGCAGACGCGCGGCCGCAAGGCCAAGTAATCGAAACCTAACCGATTACGCCGCATGGTGGTTTCCGACTCGGCGCCGCCGCTCAAATAATCCCAGATATCCTGGGTAAGGTTCTTGCGCGCTGCCTGGATGATTTCCTGGTTGGTGACAAAGTCGAGGCTCATGAAATTCTCTCCTTCCGGATAGCTCGGGCTGTTTTCGCTGCGCACACTATCGAAGAGCACCGTGAGCTGTCAAATCGGCTGTCAAAAGACAGGAGGGTCGTCGCCTCCCTTTTTCACCTTGAACTTTTGAACCTTTGTACTTTGAATGACTTATTTACTTGCATCTCATTGCCGGTTTGTGGCCCTGATGGATAGTCGAGCCGCTGCTGCCGCCCTGTGCCGTGCCGTCGCCGGTGAGATGAATGAGGCCTTTGGATAACGCGGTCACGCCGTGTTCAATCGCACTCAGGATTCTTCTTTCCTATGATCTTGAGGATCT
>Ga0209974_10000629_pt1 | contig 11886 bp, 10 predicted proteins | sample InoplaM3SPM_FD_187592 | JGI IMG/M metagenome (GOLD analysis project Ga0209974, IMG submission 187592) | Arabidopsis thaliana rhizosphere microbial communities from the Joint Genome Institute, USA, that affect carbon cycling - Inoculated... | ecosystem: Host-associated > Plants > Roots >...
GAACTCTATGGAGGACAACCATGGCTGATGTCGTTGTGCCCACTGTGGCGGTTCCCGAGGCGATGCCTCGATATGCCATGCCTGGCGATGCCGGTGCCGACCTCACCTGCCGCCACGATGTCGATCTAGCCCCTGGGGAACGGGCGATGGTTGAGACGGGAGTGCGTGTCGCCCTGCCTGACGGTTATGTCGGGCTCGTCAATCCCCGGTCGGGCTTAGCCGCGCGTCACGGACTATCGATCGTCAATGCGCCTGGAACGATCGATTCCGGGTACCGCGGGCAGATTAATGTGCTGCTCGTCAATACCGATCCGCGGGAGCCAGTACATCTTGATGCTGGTTCCAGGATCGCCCAACTCGTCGTCGTCCCGGTAGCGGAGGCGATCTTTGAGCCGGTCGAGGATCTCGACGATACTGAGCGCGGGCAAGGAGGCTACGGTTCCACCGGCGTTTCTGCTATGCCTCCGGTTGACGGATAGACTGCATTCGTTGACACCACAGTGTCGGTCGAGGAAGGACACAATGTTCGGTCGCAAGAAGCGTAACGACGACGTCGAGACGGATGAAGTCATCGACGAGGATCTCGAAACTACTGAGGAGGCTCTGGACGACCTCGACGCCAAGGAGGCCCCCGAAGAGGATGAGTCCAGTGAGGAGGAAGACACCTCCGCCTACCGAATTAACCTCGATCGCGAAGACGGGCCCTTCGATATTGACGAGGTTGATCTCGACGCTGACGACGTAGAGCGGATCGACTTCGGTTCCCTCATCGTTACCCCATTTGAGAATATGCAGATGCAGATCCAGCTGGATCAGACCTCGGGTGCTGTGCAGAGCCTGCTCGTCGTCCAGGGCAATTCGGCTATTGAGATTGCTCTGTTTGCCGCTCCCGCTTCAACCCTCATGATCGATGAGGTCCACGAGGAGATGGTGCGAGGCACTGAAGTCCAGGGAGGTGAAGCCAACGTCGGCCCCGGCCCGATGGGTGCTGAGCTGCGTCGTATCGTTCCGATGAAGGGCCCCGACGGTGAGGACGGCTACCACGTCTCCCGCACCTGGTTGGCCCAAGGGCCACGCTGGTTGCTGCGTGGTGTCCTTATGGGCGAGTCGGCATTGGGCGAGAAGCTCGATGCCACCGGGCAATTGCTGCTGGAGTTTTTCTGCAACCTTGTGGTGCATCGTGACGACAGCCCGCGCGTCCCTGGCGACGTTATCCCTCTGAGGGTGCCTGAGGGGTTGCATCCAGAGGAGTCCTGATCATGGTTCGAGGCACCGATGCTCGTGCTCATCGTGAGTCGACGCTTCGTCGAGTGCTGCACCATGTGACGGCGTCCAACGAGGCCCTAGCTGATGACGATCTGCAGCGTTCTAGTCTTGATGCTGGGGCGTCAACGATTGCCGAGGCTAAATTGCGTACTCGCGCATCCCTCCAAGGCCGCATCGAGGTGCTGACCCTGAACCCACGTGGGAACAATCGGTGGTTGGAAGCGGAGCTCAGGGATGGCAGCGGTGCGGTGACTCTCATTTGGATGGGGCGCAGGCGCATTCCCGGTCTGCGGGCTGGTCGACACGTGAACGTTGAGGGGATGATCACCGAGGCTGATGGACGTCGGGTTATATACAACCCCAGGTACACGATTCTTCCCGACTGAGAAGTAGCTTCGGCGGGCCTTGCGATTTCCGCCCGCCTCACGGCCTAGTCAACTCCCACTGGGCGTGAGGTTTGTCATGGTTAGCGTGGTGCCAGCAGGTCAACCAGATCGGGCTCGTAATTGGGCGAGATCATAAAGAGCAGCTCATCGCCAGCCTCCAACGCGGCCTCACGTTCGGGCGCTCGGCCTTGCCCATCGCGGATAATGGCGACCAGAACTGCGTCTCCTGGCATCGAGATGTCTCGAATACGATCACCGACTCGGGGCGAATTGTCAGGCAGGGTGAGCTCCACAAGGTTCGCGCGTCCCTTCTGAAAGGTAAACAGGCGCACCAATTCACCGACGGTAATGGCTTCCTCGACCAAAGCAGCCATTAGCCGAGGGGTTGAAACGGCAACATCGACGCCCCACACCTGGTCGAACATCCACTCGTTCCCGGGGTGATTGACACGGGCAACTGTCCTTGGCACCCCAAACTCAGTCTTCGCGAGCAGGGAGTGCACCAGATTGACCTTGTCATCGCCCGTGGCTGAAATAGCGATATCACAGTTGTCGATGCGGGCCTCTTCCAAGGTAGCCAGCTCACATGCGTCCGCGCACAGCCATTCCGCCTCGGGAACGGTGTCGGGCTTCATAGCTTTCGGGTTCTTGTCGATAAGCAGGATTTGGTGTCCATGAGCGGTGAGCTCACGGGCAATGGATCGGCCGACATTGCCGGCTCCAACGATGACGATTCTCACGATTCTCCTTGCCTCGGGTGAACGGCGTTGTCCGTGACGATCAACGTTTGACCGGCGGCTTGGCCAATAGGCCCTCGATCTCGGTGATGCGCTCGACCTCGACTGCGGCATAGACGACGTCGCCATCCTGCAGCAAGGTGGCTCCGTCGGGGACCATGCCTTGACCGAACCTCAATAGAAATGGCAGCGGGGTGTGGATGCGATCCTGAATAGCGGAGATTTTCATCCCGACCCAGTCGGTATGGGTGTTGACACGGATCAAACGGACCTGGCCGGATGGGTCGCGCCACGCCGGCTCAGATCCCTCCGGCATGAGACTGCGCAACACTTGGTCGGCAGCCCACCGCACGGTAGCTACCGTGGGGATCCCAAGACGCTCATAGACTTCAGCCCGGCCCTGGTCGTAGATGCGGGCGACGACGTTGTCGATGCCGAATTCCTCGCGAACCACTCTGGCAGACAGGACGTTGGAATTGTCGCCGCTGGAAACAGCGGCGAATCCATCAGCTTCTCGAATTCCAGCTTTTTCGAGTACAGAACGGTCGAATCCGACGCCTTTGACTGTGCGCCCTTTAAAGTCAGGTCCCAAGCGGCGAAACGAGTTGTCGTCAATGTCAATGACTGACACGTCGTGCCCGCGCTTCTCCAAGAGGATGGCTAAGCTTGATCCAACTCGGCCACACCCCATAATGATGATGTGCACGTGACCCCTCCTCATGGGTGGCGCTGGCACCCATCTGTGTCGTAGTTGTCGGTGCTATTGTGCCGCGTTCTGGTCTAGCTGTCTCGTTTGCGGGCGTTTGTCGACCTGACGATGATGAGGTTGCCGGATGGGATGGTGGTGGCGACGTGCCGATGATGTCGCACGCAAGTAGAGTGGCCCGCCGTGAAGGTTTTCCAAGCCGTCAAAAGGGTGCTCATCGGGCGCAAACTCGAGAGCAGTGCGCTGGGCGAGACCCTCCTTCCGAAGCGGATCGCGCTGCCCGTGTTCGCCTCTGATGCGCTCTCGAGCGTGGCATACGCTCCCGACGAGATCCTTATTACCTTGTCTTTGGCTGGTACTGCCGGGTTCGCGTTCTCGTGGAAAATTGGTATTGCCGTCGCCTTGGTCATGCTCATTGTGGTAATGAGCTACCGCCAGACGGTGCACGCTTACCCCTCAGGCGGTGGCGATTATGAGGTTGCGACAGTCAACCTGAGTCCACGTTTTGGGCTCGTGGTGGCCAGCGCGCTTCTCGTCGATTATGTGCTGACAGTGGCCGTTTCGGTGTCGTCGGGTGTCCAGAACGCCGAGGCGATGATCCCCGGACTCGCTGGTCATGAAGGTGTTGCAGCGGCCGTCGTTATAGCTGTTCTCACCGCCATGAATTTACGAGGTGTGAGGGAATCAGGAACATTTTTTGCTGTCCCAACCTATGCTTTCATGATCTCGGTGATCTGCATGGTGGTGTGGGGACTCACGAGGATCTTCGTCCTAGGAGACAATCTTCGCGCCCCAACCGCAGATTTCACCGTCGTCGGTGCACCGAAGTACACCGGCTTGGTCGGTGTTGCTTTCGTCGTTCTTATGGCGCGTACTTTCTCGTCAGGCTGTGCCGCACTGACAGGGGTCGAGGCGATCTCCAACGGTGTGCCGTCTTTCCGTGAACCGAAGTCAAAGAACGCCGCCACGACGTTGGCGATGCTTGGCGGGATTGCCGTCTCGATGCTTATGGGCATTCTCGTCTTGGCCAGTGTCACCGGTGTCAAGATGTTCGATGAGACGGGGGAGTCACATCTCGTCGATACGCATGGACACGCTGTTAAAGAGCAAGTGACGGTTGTTGGTCAGTTGGCGCGCACCGTCTTCTACGACTCGTTCAAACCGGGCTTCTACATCATGATCGTCTGTACGATGATCATCTTGTTCTTGGCTGCCAACACCGCCTTCAACGGTTTCCCGGTGCTGGGCTCGATCCTCGCCCGTGACGGCTTCCTGCCGCGTCGTCTCCATGCCCGCGGTGACCGTCTCGCCTACTCCAACGGCATCTTGACCCTTGCCACCGGTGCCATCATTTTAGTGCTGGTTTTTAACGCCTCCGTGACAGCGCTTATCCAGCTATACGTAGTTGGAGTTTTTATCTCCTTCACAGTGAGCCAGACCGGCATGATGCGCCACTGGACGCGCCTGCTGCGTACCGATACTTCGGCCGGGACCAAGGAACGTCGCCGCTGGCAGCACTCAAGGATCATTAACGGCATTGGCTTGGTCGGGACCGGCATCGTTCTGATCATCATCTTGGCGTCGAAGTTCATTCATGGCGCTTATCTGGCACTTATTGCGATGGCCGTGGTGTACGTGCTCATGACGTCGATTAAGAAGCATTACGACTCGGTGGCCCGCGAGTTGGAGCTCAATAGCCCGTCTGATCGCGCCTTGCCCTCGCGCGTACATGCGGTGATCATGATTTCTGACCTCAACAAGCCGACGATGAGGGCTATACAGTTCGCGAAGGCTACTGTCCCAACTTTCTTGGAGGCTGTCATCGTCGACGTTGACTCCGACGCTACGGAGCGCCTGCTGGAGCGCTGGGACGAGGAGGACATCGACATCCCCCTCAGGATCATTGCTTCCCCATATCGCGAGATCACCAACCCGTTAATCGATCACATTCGCCGTATCCGCAGCGAAAATCCGCGAGACATGGTCGAGGTCTTTATTCCGGAGTACGTCGTTGGCCACTGGTGGGAACATCTGCTGCACAACCAGACGGCGCTCGTCGCGCGTGCCCGGCTACACTTTATGCCGGGTGTGCTTATCTCCTCAGTTCCTTACCAGTTGCGTAGCTCGGCGATTCTCGAAAAGCGTTGGAAGCGTAACGATCCTCGTTCTTGGCGTGATCCTGGTGCCACCATCACTCCCCGGCGTTGAGATGCCACCGAGGGCCTTAGACTTAGATAAATGCATGAGTCTGTTGGTGCGTCCCAGGGCGATGAATTCGACCTTGGCATGGGCAATATCGCTCACGGTGGTTATTGCGTGGCGCGTCTCGATGGCAGGGTAGTCTTCGTCCGCGGCGCGTTGCCGGGGGAGGAGGTCCGGGTTCGGCTGACCGACATATCGAAGGCTTCGCACTGGTTTGGACAGGCTGTCGACGTCATCTCGGCCGATTCGCATCGCGTTGTTCCGCCATGCCCAGTGGCGGGAGAGTGTGGGGGTTGCGACTTCCAACACGTCGATGTTGAGTTTCAGCGCGAGCTTAAGCGGCGTGTCGTCGCTGAGCAACTCAGTCGCCTCGCTGGGATTAAGTGGGCGGGGACTGTGGAGGCTGCTACCGGTTCCTCCGATGGTCTGGGCTGGCGTACGCGCATGCAGTATCGCAGCCTCAACCAGCGTCCAGCGCTGCGTCGTCATCGTAGTCATGATTTAGTACAAGTTCCCGAAGGCGGTTGCCCGATCGCGCACCCTGCGGGCCGCCCTGCTGCTGAAGCTGCCTGTAATACGGCTGAGCACGCGATTGTCATGGTGACTAGTTGTCTAAGCGAGGATCCGGAAGTGAGCGTCATCGCAGATGGGCAGCTTGTTGCTGGCGGTGAGACAATGACAGCTCGTGTTGGCCAGCGTCGGTGGAAGGTCGGCGCTGGTGGGTTTTGGCAGGTGCATCCGGGGGCTGCTGAAGCCTTGGCGGATGCAGTTATCGGTAGCCTGGAACCCCAGCAGGGTGACGAAGCTCTTGATCTGTATTGCGGTGTTGGACTCTTCGCAGGACTCTTGGCCGATCGTGGAGTTCGAGTCCGTGGTGTTGAGGTATCGCGTCAGGCAGTTGCGTTGGCGCGACGCAATGTGCCGGGCGGCCGTTTCACCGCTGGCCGCGTGGAGCGAGTGCTACCTCGGATGGCGCCTAAAGCCAACATTGTGGTGCTGGATCCGCCACGCAAGGGTGCTGGGAAAACTGTCGTCCAGGCTGTGGCTCGGACTTCGCCTCGGGCGATCGCTCATGTCGCCTGTGACCCGGCCGCCTTGGCTCGCGATCTGCACTTGTTCGACGTCAACGGGTATCTGCCTCGATCAATCCGTGCTTTTGACGTCTTCCCGATGACTCATCACGTCGAAGCCGTGGCGATTTTGGAACCGAAGGTCTGAGATGGCAGGCCCAGTTCCGAAATGTCCGCTACGTCCCGGGGACCCATGCAGTCTGTGTCAGCTGTACGTGACGGGTCCGCAAGATTGCGGGTTGGTGTACCTCGTTATGGGCGACGATGCTCTGCGAGATGAGCTCGTGAAGTCGAGAAAAGCAGCATGCAGAAAGGCAAACAAGCTACCGGAGGTCAGCCCTCTTGATACGACGGACGATGATGAGTTAGGTACAGATCCCCGACTCGAAGGACTCGACTGAGTATACATTCCCAACTAAGCCTTCCCTTAGTTGGAGGTGGCTTCTCGACAAGGTATCTTGACGTCAAGATACCTTGTTCCGCCACGAGGGCGGGACTCGACGCGAGATGATGAGAACCGCATCGACCAGTCAGGAGTCCACATGAGTGTCAACAGCTTCAACGCGAGGCGAATCCTCGACGTCGACGGCCAGTCTTACGAGATCTACGACATCACCAAGGTTGATGGTTCCGACAACCTTCCGTATAGCCTCAAGGTTCTGCTTGAGAACCTGTTACGCACCGAGGATGGCGCCAACATCACGGCCGAGCAGATCACTGAACTAGGTCATTGGGACGCCGAAGCCCAGCCGTCCAAGGAGATCCAGTTCACTCCGGCCCGCGTTATTATGCAGGACTTCACCGGCGTGCCTTGTATCGTCGACTTGGCCACCATGCGCGAGGCTGTTGCCGACCTCGGTGGTGATCCCCGCAAGGTCAACCCACTGTCACCAGCAGAGATGGTCATTGACCACTCCGTCATCGTTGAGCGCTTTGGCACTCCGGAAGCCTTCGAGCAGAACAAGGACATCGAGTACCAGCGCAACCGTGAGCGTTACCAGTTCCTACGTTGGGGCCAGACTGCGTTCGAGAACTTCCGCGTCGTTCCGCCGGGCACTGGCATCGTTCACCAGGTCAACATCGAACACCTTGCCCGGGTGACCTTCATCCGTGACGACGACGGCACCAAAGTCGCCTACCCAGATACCTGTGTGGGCACCGACTCCCACACCACCATGGTCAACGGGCTAGGCGTCGTTGGCTGGGGTGTTGGCGGCATCGAGGCTGAGGCCGCCATGCTCGGTCAGCCAGTCTCCATGTTGGTTCCGCGCGTCGTTGGCTTCAAGCTCTCCGGTGAGCTGCGTGATGGCGTCACCGCCACCGACCTCGTCCTGACGATCACCCAGATGCTGCGTGAGCATAAGGTCGTCGGTAAATTCGTCGAGTTTTACGGTCCTGGCGTTGCGGCTGTGCCGCTAGCTAACCGCGCCACGTTGGGCAATATGAGCCCCGAATACGGGTCGACTATTGCTGTCTTTCCGATCGACGATGTCACCCTGGACTACCTGCGTCTTACTGGTCGCGACGAGTCACAGGTCAAGCTCGTCGAGGCCTATGCTAAGGCCCAGGGTATGTGGCACGATCCGCAGCATGAGGCCCGCTATTCCGAATACATAGAGCTCGACCTCTCAACGGTCAAGCCCTCCATCGCTGGCCCGAAGCGCCCGCAGGATCGCATCCTTATCTCTGAGGCCAAGGAATCTTTCGAAAAGACTGTTGGTGACTACACCACCAACCCTGGTGCGGCCGTTCCCGTTACCCTCGCTGACGGTCGCTCCTTCGAGCTACGCAACGGTGCCGTGACGGTCGCCGCTATCACCTCGTGTACCAATACTTCGAACCCGAGCGTCATGATCGCTGCCGGTCTCGTTGCCAAGAAGGCCCACGAGTTGGGCTTGGCTCCGAAGCCGTGGGTCAAGACATCGCTGGCTCCGGGCTCCCAAGTCGTCACTGACTACTTTGAGCGTGCGGGGCTTTCTGAACATCTTGCTGCGATGGGTTTTGACCTCGTTGGCTATGGCTGCACTACCTGTATTGGCAACACCGGCCCGCTTATTCCTGAAGTCTCGGCTGCCATCAATGAGAACGATCTGGCCGTCACGGCCGTCCTGTCTGGCAACCGCAACTTCGAGGGTCGCATCAGCCCCGACGTCACGATGAACTACCTAGCCAGCCCTCCGCTGGTTGTCATCTACTCGATTGCCGGCACTATGGACATCGACCTCAACAATGACGTTCTCGCCACCACCCCGGATGGTCGTGAGGTTCGTTTGGTTGATCTGTGGCCCTCTACCGAGGAGATTGAGGAGATCGTCGGGTCGTCTATCTCCGCCGAGATGTACTCAGAGCGTTACGCTGACGTCTTCGATGGCGGTCCGCGCTGGAAGGAGCTCGATACCCCCGAGGGTGAGACCTTCGCTTGGGACCCGGCTTCTACCTATGTACGCAAGCTACCGATCTTTGACGGTATGAAGGCTGAGCCGGAGCCGGTTGGTGACATCACTGGCGCTCGCGTGCTGCTCAAGCTGGGTGACTCGGTAACCACTGACCACATTTCCCCGGCGGGCAACATTAAGTCTGATTCTCCGGCCGGCCAGTGGTTGGCCGGCAATGGCGTCGAGTGCCGCGACTTCAACTCCTATGGTTCCCGGCGTGGGAATCACGAGGTCATGATGCGTGGTACCTTCGCTAATATCCGGCTGCGCAATCAGCTTGCCTCAGGAACTGAGGGTGGCTTCACCCGTGATTTCACCAAGGCTGACGGGCCTGTCACGACGGTGTACGACGCCTCGGTGAATTACCGCGAGCAAGGCATCCCGCTGGTCGTCTTGGGTGGTAAGGAGTACGGTTCTGGTTCCTCGCGTGACTGGGCTGCCAAAGGCACCCAGCTGCTCGGTGTCAAAGCGGTTATCGCTGAGAGTTACGAGCGCATCCACCGCTCCAACCTCATCGGAATGGGCGTCCTGCCGCTGCAATTCCCGGAGGGCCAATCAGCCGCTTCCCTCGGTCTGACTGGCGAGGAAACCTTCGCGATTACCGGTGTCGACAAGATTAACGAGACGATCCCGGAGGCGGTCCACGTCAAGGCCGTCAACGGTGAGGTCGTCGAGTTTGACGCGGTCGTGCGCATTGACACCCCTGGGGAACGGCTGTACTACCTTAACGGTGGCATCTTGCAGTATGTGCTGAGGAATATGGCACGTAGTTGATGTACTGGGGCGGGAATCGGGTGGTTCCCGCCCCATATTGTGTTCGAGATTGTGTTCGAGCCTCAGATATCCTTCAGTAATAAGACCCGCCTCTTGTCCTCAAAGCAGTGCGGGGTTGGCCCCTCCCTCGTGATCGGCCGGCCAGCTCCAGTTTCTGGGGTAGTGGTGAGGACCTTGGCCCGGCTCACTCTCAGCTATGCGCGGTGGTCTTTGGCACCATCCGCGCGGGCCCACTCCATCTCTGAGAAGGAGACGAGATAGTGAGCGTGAGGCGAAATGGAGCGCTAAGGAGGCACAGTGTGACAGCGGTAGGTCCTAAGATGCCACGTATGGCTCTTCTCGACGACATCGGCTGTCCCGACGACGTGAGGAAACTCACCACTAAGCAGGCCGAGGATCTCGCCGAGGAAATTCGTGCCTTTCTTATCGACAAAGTATCGCGTACCGGTGGTCACCTCGGGCCGAATCTCGGCGTCGTTGAGTTGACGATCGCCTTGCACCGGGTGTTCGACTCACCCCACGACCCCATCATCTTTGACACCGGTCACCAGAGCTACGTCCATAAGATCCTTACCGGGCGCGCGAACGGTTTTGAGAAGCTGCGCCAGCGTGGAGGACTTTCCGGGTATCCCAGTCGCGCGGAATCTGTCCATGATTGGGTGGAAAACTCCCACGCTTCGGCCTCGTTGTCTTGGGCCGAGGGCATGGCCAAGGGATTTCTTTCTCAGGGTGAGGATCGCACCGTCGTCGCCGTCATTGGTGACGGAGCGTTGACGGGCGGAATGGCATGGGAGGCGCTGAACTCCATCGCCGACCAGCAGGGCCTTCGTCTAGTCATTGTCGTTAACGACAATGGCCGTTCCTACACCCCGACAGTGGGGGGGTTGGCGAACCAACTTGCCATTATCCGCACTGATCCTCACTACGAGGAAGCTCTCGACCGGATGAAGCGGCATGTCACCGACAAGCCACTCGGCAAGCAGGTTTTCGGTCTCATGCATGCCGCTAAGGCCGGTGTTAAAGACGCCCTCATCGGCAATGGGATTTTCTCCGATTTGGGTATCAAGTACCTCGGCCCGGTTGACGGCCACGATGTCCCCTCTGTCGAACGAGCCCTCGAGCTTGCTAAGCGCTATGGGCATCCCGTCATCGTCCATGTGATGACGACCAAGGGCAAGGGATTTGCTGCTGCTGAGGCTAATGAGGAGGATCATTTTCACGCTGTCGGAAGGATTGACCCAGTCACTGGTGCATCTCTTAAGGCTTCCGGTGGTGCTTCGTGGACCCAGGCTTTTGCTGGCGCCATGGTTGAGTTGGGGGAGAGGCGCCCCGATATTGTCGGGGTGACCGCCGCCATGCTTCACCCCGTCGGTCTCGCACCGTTCGCAGCCCGACACCCGGATCGGGTTCTCGATGTCGGTATCGCCGAGCAGCATGCGGTGACATCTGCTGCTGGCATGGCCGCCGCAGGGTTACACCCCGTTGTGGCTCTCTACTCGACCTTCCTCAATCGTGCTTTTGACCAGCTCCTTATGGATGCCGGGTTGCACCATGCGGGTGTGACTATCGTGCTGGATCGGGCTGGTATCACAGGTACTGACGGCGCATCTCACAACGGTATGTGGGATATGGCTATGTGCGGGATTGTTCCTGGTCTGATGCTGTCGGCCCCACGTGACCGTCAGCACCTCGTGTCCGTGCTCAATGAAGCCGTCGACATTGACGACCGTCCTACAGTCATCCGGTATTCCAAGGACCCCATACCTGACGACATCCGCATTGTGACCTCTCATGACGGTCTCGACGTGTTGTGTGATGGTCCTGAGGATGGGATTCTTCTCGTCGCCCACGGTCAGCTTTGTGCAGAGGCTCTCGCCGCAGTAGATCAACTCGACTTCCCGGTTCGCGTCGTCAGCCCCAGGTGGTCCCTCCCCGTGTGTGGCGGGCTTATTGAGGAGGCTGCAAGAGCTCGCGCAGTTGTCAGTGTTGAAGACGGGCTAGTCGTTTCCGGGCTCGGATCTCATCTGGCTGATGTGTTGTCGCAGCGGGGTATGTGGCGACCAATACGTAGCCTCGGCATTCCGCAGCGCTACCTCGATCACGACTCGCGTTCGGCGATCATAGCTGAGCTTGGTTTAGATTCTCGAGGTATCGCTGATGCCGTCAGCCAACTGGTTGCCCAACTTGATGGTGAGCGCTCGTGAAGGGGATGCCGGGATTCACAGCGTGGCCATAACCTCGCTTAGCGGCCTCGCGAGAATCTCCCGTTGCCACGGCCGTGCGCCGAGCCCCTCCAAGAAAACGTCAACC
>Ga0209974_10000631_pt1 | contig 11872 bp, 11 predicted proteins | sample InoplaM3SPM_FD_187592 | JGI IMG/M metagenome (GOLD analysis project Ga0209974, IMG submission 187592) | Arabidopsis thaliana rhizosphere microbial communities from the Joint Genome Institute, USA, that affect carbon cycling - Inoculated... | ecosystem: Host-associated > Plants > Roots >...
TGGGCCTGGGGGACGAGGCCCCAAGGAGCCGCCCACCAGAGGAACGCGGCCGCAAGTCCAGTCAACAGCGGTCCTGTGGTGTAGGAGATGAAACGCATCATACGGCCGCGATACTTGTGGGATGTTCGTACGTGCTACGGGTTGACACAGGACTGGAACATGTCCTCGCAGTGGTCTTCGTCCTGATACGAACTCGGCTCGCTCTCGTATCGCACTTCGGTGACGCGGTCCTGCTGAAGTCTGATCGTGGCGCGGCAGCCGTGATGCACCATGGGAAAACTGCTTTTCGAGCCGCCAAACGATTCCTCGAACTGCGAGGCCTCCCGGTAGTAGATGAAGAGCACCTCTTCACCTTTTTTGCGTTGGATAACCGGAGGGCCCGCACAGGCGAGTAGCGCTTCTTCGGTCGCGCCAATCAGGGCCCGCTGGGCAGGGAACGGCTCGGGGGCATTCGAACTCACTTCCGCACAGCCTGTGAGGGCGAGGAGTCCTACCCAAAGCTGCCATGGCAGTGGTCGGCTGCGCAATCGTTCCGGCTTGGGCATGCCGAAGAATACCCTAGGAAAAGGTGAAAGAAAAGGCGCAATCGCAACAGTCACGCGTTTGCGGAGCAGGAAAGACTTTGTTATAGTCCGCGCGGGAGAAACAGGGATGGGTTTGGAACCGAATTACATTGTCATCGACGGTCAGACGTTCAGCAAGGCCAAGCTGGCGCTGGACAACCACGTCTACAAGAATTGCACCATCGATGATTGTGATCTCTACTACAGCGGCGGGCAGTACGAACTGCTCGACACCCACATCACGAACTCACGCTTGATCCTCAACCATCCCGCTAAAGGGATCTACAACGCGCTTCAAATCTTCAAGATGAAGTCGCCGGGTTCGCGGATTGTCTACGAATAGAGCGGACTAGGAAGCCCGACGGTTGCCAGCCGCCGCGAGCGCCCACACTTCCGCCGCGGCGCGGAGACCGCTTTCCACCGCCCCATTCATATACCCCTGCCACTTGATGCTGGTGTGCTCACCGGCAAACAGCAACCGCCCGTGAGGACGGGCCAGCCAAGGCCGCCAGGCCGGATCGAAGGAAGGATCGAAATAGGCATAACCGCCTTGGGACCACGAATCGTGCTCCCACGTCACATGATGGCTGTGCAGCAGCTCGGCATCCCCCGGCTTCAACCACTCCAGGGCGCGCACTAAACCCTCCACGCCCTCCTGGGCCAAGATCTTTTGGGTGTCTTCGCTCGCCTGGCCGCCAGCCATGAGCGTCAGAATACCGGTGGAACCTCGCTGTTCCTCATTGGCGTCCCAGATTGCGCCGGTTGGGGCGTCGGTGCCATAGGCAGGCGAACGGCCCTTGCGCTTCCAGAAACGCCGGTCGAATTGAAGCAGACTCTTGGTGACCCTGCCGTACTTCAATCGTTCAAAGACCTTGGCCTGCTCGAGCGGCAGGCCCGGAGTGATCTCAATGGCGCGAAGCGCAGTGGCCGGCACGGAGAGAATGACGTAGTCCGCCTTAATCTGTGTTCGATCGCCGCCGGCACTCTCGACGGTCACTTGCACGACCGGCTGATCGTCGTGGATCGCGCGGGCGGCTGTGTTAAGGTGCAACGACTCCCCCAATTCCGCGGCCATGACCGTGGGCAATCGATCGTTGCCGCCTTCGATGCGTCCCATTGGTTCCTGTCCTGGCGCTTCGGAAGCAAGCTGTTCGATCAGGACCAAAAGCGAAAGGTCCTCGGGATCCGCAAGGAAAAACCCGCGCAGGCCGCGGACCATCGCCCGCATGTTTCCATCAGCGTCGATTTCATCGAGCCATTGAGCGACCGAGCGCTGAGCCATGCTCCTGACGACGGCGCTCTCCCACCGTTGCTCCGCCCGCCGATAGGCTTCGATCAGCGGCGTGGCCCGGTCGATGATCGGCTTCCAGGCCCGCTCGCCCTTCAACGGACGGCCGTGAATTTGTCCTTTTTCCTTATAGCGTATGAAGGAAAATCCCTGGCGCAGAATCGTGCGCACGGTCAGGCCATACTGGTCCGCGAGGCGCCTGATGTCTTCCTGGCCGTCGTCGATAAAGTCGCCTCCCGCCTCTGCATGCTGGCCTTTGGCAAAAGCGTCGCGGACCGTCAGGATCCTTCCGCCCACGCGGTCACGTGCCTCCACCACCGTCACGTGCGCGCCATCCTTCATCAATCGGACGGCAGCGGAAAGACCCGCCAGGCCTGCGCCGACCACGATGACTGATGTCTTGCTGAGACGCATGTGCACAGCCTACTCCCCCGTCTGTCCGTTCGCCAGAGCCGGGTTCCCTAGCTCGCGCTTCGAGACAGCCTGGTCCCCAACTCTTTGTCGGGAAAGACAAATTGCAGGAGTCGTCAAGCGGCTCAGGCCAACAGAGCTACTTATTGACGGGAATATTTTCGGTTTTCTTCACGATGTCGATTGGTTGGAAAACGGGATCAGAGGACCCCTTGGAAGACTCGGCTTCGATGCGCTGCAGGAAGGAGGCCGGCCCGCTGACCGGCGCATAGCTGAGGGTGGCTTCCACGTCAAACGTTCGCGTCTCCTTCGGAGTGGGAAACGTAAAAGTCTCGACGCGCACTTCTTCGGGCTTCAACACTGTATCCTCCAGCACCTTCACGGCTTCAAAATCGAAGACCGTCTTCTGCCCTTTGGCGTCCTGAAAGACTCTGCCATACACGCGCTTGTCCGAGAACACCGTCTTCAAATTCTTGCCTTTAATATCCAGTTGCAGCACGACGCTCGCCCAAGCCGGATGGGTCGTCGGCAGATTGTGCGGGACGAGGCTCTGGACCTTCAGCACGACGGTCGTCTTCTCTCCCTCAATCTTTGTCTCGACATCGAGCTTCGCCGCTTCCTGGCGTAACTTTCCGATCCGACCTGGGAATGTATGATTGGCCACCGTGCGTTTCTTTTCCCCGTTGGCCGATTCGCCGGTCTGCTCGGGCATGTGGCAGGACTGGCATTCCTTGCCGGACTTGATCGCCTTACTCTGATCCCAGTTGCCGAGCAAATCGTTCGATTTGCCGAGGTTGGCCGCCGATGGTACCGCCTGATGGCAGTTCAAGCAAAGGTCGGATTTTCGGAACAGTCCCAACTCCAACGACTGGTGGGCGAGATTTTGCGCAAAATCCTTGTATGGTCCGTAAAGCGTTTTGCTGCCGGCCGGCTCATATTTCGGCTCTGGCGGCTGTTTGGTGCGATCCACTTGCTTGATGAGGTGACACTGCGAGCAGGCTACGCCGTCCATCTGCGGATCGCCCGATTTTGCCTGATCGATGAAAAGCTGCACCTGATCGGGAAATTCCCGCACGTGTGGCGCGTGGCAGCGGAAGCAGAGCGCCTTATCCTTCCCGGCCGGCGATGACAGAAACGCATCAAGAGAGGCGCGAAAGGCGGGCGAATGGATCGACCGTGACAAGGGAGAGGTTTCCCACTCTTCAAACACGCGCTCATGGCAGCGCTTGCACTTGTTGGAGTTGGGAAAGGCCTTGTCCATCGTGACGGGCGCTTTCCCGTCCTGCTGCGCGAAGATCCGGTCGCCGAACAGGGGCATTGCCAGCCAGCTCGCGACCAGCCACATCGCGGTCAAGGCTACCGGCACAATGGTCTTACGCACGCGCATGAGTTCCGCTGCTCCAAATCCCTCAGAGGTTCTTTGCCCGGTAGGTCAGCATTCGAGGCTGTGTGTATTCGTCGAGGATCTTCTTGGCCTTCTCCCGCTCCTTGTCGTCCTTGAGCGTGGCGAGATACTTGTCTCTCAACGCCGGCTCAGGCGTCGGAATCAGCGAGTAGCTCAGCACCGCTTCCACGGAGGCCGCTGCCGCCCCCCCCGGCACAGCCAGCGAGAACGGCACCTTCCTCGTATTGCCCCCTTTAATGAATGGATCGGGAATCGGTCCCCGAAGGATCTTGTCATACGGCAGTCCGAACTGTTTCGTATCTTGAGCCAGCACCTTCCCTTGCGCATCTTTTACCGTCATGGCCAGCGTGAATTGCTTCAACACCGGGTCGCCGTCCGGGAAGCTGTGCGGGAGACTACCGACCTTCACCAGCGCTGTGCCCTCAACCTTGTCGGCGGACTTCGTGCTGTCGATGTCGATGCGCGGCATCCATTCGGCCTGGAGGTTGCGGTTCTTGAGGAGGATGCCGGGGATCACTACGCCCCGGAAATAATGGCGCCCGATGGAGCGCGTCATGGCGCCCCGCTTCGAAGTCGAACTCCCCGTAGACTGTTCCATATGACAATCCTGGCAGATCGTCCCTTGCAGAATCTCACCCGGCAAATCCTTCTGCGTCACGTCCTTGACCTTGTCGAAGTGGCAGGAGGCGCAGTAGTTGGCGCCCCGGAAGAGCGGAGACTGCACAGCCGGATGCACGAGGTTTTCCTCCGGATCCGCATAGGGACCGTGCATGGTCTTCCCTGGCTCGATCTTGAACGTCGGGGGCGGACCCATGGTCGTTTCGACGGATTTAATGAGATGGCAGGAGGCGCACCCGATGCCCTCGATTTGCGGTTTACCCGACAAGACCTGCGCGGTGATCTTTTCGGTATGCTGCGGGAACACGGTCGTCGCCGGCACATGGCATGAGAGGCAGCGCTTCCGCTCTTCCGCCGTGGGATTCGTCTGCAGCCAAACGCCCAGCACGGTACGAAACACCGGCGACTCCAGCGAGGTGCCGTGGAGCAGCGCGGCGTCCACCCGGCCAAAGGTTTTCAGATCCGGCGTCTGTTCGCGTGCGCCCTTCCATTCTTCGTAATGACGGTCGTGGCACTGCTTGCACTCCTCTGAGCGGATGAACACCTGCTCGATCTCGCCGACCCAGCCATCCGGTGCCTGCCCATTCAGCGTCTGACCGTCGGCCTTCTGCGCCACCGCTCGATCGAGATAGAAGGCGGTGACACCGAGGAAGAGCAGCACGATACATATTGCGGCTACACGTCTTTGGGTCAGCATTCGTCGAAACCACGTCGAACGTGAGGATCCTCTCCGGCGACCAGGCGGTTCAAAAAAGCCATCGTCTTCACCCACCCATCCTCCGAAGCGTCGAGACTCATTCTGCCCATGAACGCACGACTACGCGATGCGAGAAGAAGGCCTGATGTAAAGCGTGGCACATCCTAATCCCGCTTGCAGCCGACAAAGTGAAAATTGACTCCCCAACCAACGGGATCGCCAGGGTCGGCCGGTTCGTAGGTGCCGACCGTGAAGTTGCATTCGTTAATGGCTTTCTTGATGTGCCGTCCGAAATCGAGCATGTTCCTCACTTCTTTCTTGTCGATTTCCTTAATGACCGACCGGACTTTGATGCCGGCATAGTCTGCGCGGGAATTGCCGATGACCTCGAACACTGCCACGCCTTGGGGCCGCTGCAGCTTCAGTTCTTTTTGAATTTCCTCGTCAACATCGCCAACGATGACGCCGAAGTCTTCACCCAGTTTCGCCGCCTCGTCCACCGTCATGCCGTCTGCCGCCCCGTTGTTCGCCGTCCGTCCTATAAGCGGAAGGCCTAGCAGGCCCAATAGTATCCCACACACAACAAGGGCCCTTCCCCAACGAAGGGCCCTTGCGGTGCCGTCCTTACACTTGTAGCGATGTTCCTCCAAAGTCGGCGCCTCGTGATGCCCGATCACCCGTGAGGGATCTCTCGTTCATCACACCATGAAACCTAAATTTTCGCAATCGGATCAATGACCAATTGAAACCACGGCGCCACTGCTTTTTGACCGTTCCGTTCCTTGTTTTCGCCGTTCCAGACTGCGAAGGAAACGGTTTGAACGCGGCCGGGAACGAGCTTCGCCTCGTTGTCCTGTTCTTCGGCACCGAGTGGCCGGCGCATGACCACGTGCCACACTCCGTCCTTCCAGGTGGCCTTGCCCTGGACGCGGCCTTGCTTTTCTTTCGTCGTGAGTGTGCTGAACCCGCCGCCGATCAAATCTTCCACAGAGGAAACTCGACGAGGGATCACCTCGAATGTCCGCACACCTTCCCGCTGCTTCTCATTGCTTCGGGACGCACGGCGATCGATGTCGCTCTGCCAATCAGCCTTCCAATGCCAAATATTGATGTAGTGGTCGAGTTGGCCCATGCAGAAGAATGCCGGTGCATCGCCAAGTGGCAAACCGATAGCTACGCCGTCGCGAAACGTGCCAGGCGTCAGCCGGTCGTTTTTCGTATTGTCCTGCCACTCTAGTAAAAACGCGATATCGGTGCCGTTGTGAACGGACCGCACGGTCAATGCGCGGGCAGTTGGCTCGGGCCAGACCGGGCGCGTAATGACCTGCCCACTCAGCGGCAGCGTCATGGGGGCCACCTTAGCCCAGACGGCGTCTTCTGGTGTCGCCGGCAGATCGCCAGCGATCAAATGGGCACGAATGACCATGCCTTCGGAGCTGACAAGCGGAATGCCCATGCCGCCTAAGACCGCGCCCGAAACGAGTATGCAGAAAAAAAGGAAAAGGAGAGAGCGGGGAGGACTCGTGGTCGTCTTGCGCGCCATGCTCACGTCCTGGTTGACCAAGCCGACAGCAGACTCTCCGACACCGTCCCTGGACCGTGATGACGCAGGGACCGTGTCACCCTACCACAAACGGTTCGAGCGACCAATCGATCGGATTCGGGTTTCTACCAAAGACGGACGCGGCGGATCTTATTCTCGCCGCGCTCGCAGATGTAGAGGTGGCCGAGCGAATCCAAGGCCAAACCCACCGGCGAGTTGACGACGGCCTCGACGCCGAGCAGGCCGTCGCCGTGTTTGAGCGTGCCGGCTGATTCCTTTGCGACGAACCGCGCCGCACCGCAGCCGCCCATGTTCTTGTCTTCGTAGCCGCTGTCGCCGTTACCTGCGACGGTGGTAATAACGCCGGTCGCCGCATCTACTCGGCGCACCCGGTGATTCATCGTATCGGAGACGTAGAGATTGTCCTGCGCATCGAAGACCACGGCCTCAGGCGCGTGCAGCATGGCTCGGGTGGCCGGCTTGTTGTCGCCGTCATAGCCGTAGCGGCAGACACCAGCCAGTGTGGAGATCACCCCGGTGGCACGCTCAATCTTTCTCACCCGGTTGCTGCCCTTGTCCACGAACACAACGTCGCCTTTACCGTCCACCGCGATGCCCACGACGTCATAGAGGCGGGCTTCCATCGCCGGTTTGCCGTCGTCCAAATACATTGACATGTCCAGGCCGTCCGAGCAGACCGGCATGAGCCAGCCGTGATCGTCGCTAAAATCGATGCCGATCGCATCGCCCGAGAGCACTACGAGATTACGGGCCACCAGCGGCTGCTCGCGAGCATCGTCTTCGGCGGTCCAGGTGCCGGCGATCGTCGTCACCATGCCGGTACGCGGATCGTAGCGGCGGATTCTATGCGCTTGCGTATCGGCGATGTAGAGCACGTCGTCTTTGTCGAACGCCATCGCCGCGGGCCACGTCAGGTTGACCTCGAGGGCCGGTCCGTCGCCGTTGAAGCCGTGCTGCCCGGTGCCGATGATCGTGGTAATCACGCCCGTGTCGCGATCGACCTTGCGGATGCGGTTGCTGCCCGAGTCGCAGATGTACAGATGATTCTGGGAATCGAAGGCGACGTCGAGCGGCAGGTACAAGCCGGCCTCGCCGCAGGGGCCCTCGTCGCCGCTGTAACAGGTTTCGCCGATGCCGGCGAAGTTGTGCAGCGTGCCTTCCTGGAGATCAATGCGCCGGATCCGGTCGGATCCGGATTCGGCGAAATACAGCCAGCGCTCATTCTTGTCAAGCGCCACATGATGCGGCAACGGAATACCGGCCTTGACGGCCCGCTTCCCGTCACCGGTGCTGCGCGCTTTACCGTTCCCCCCGAAGGTCTCGATGTATCCGATCGCGAGCTGAAGTTCTGTGTCCATGGCGTCGGGCCGATTCGTCGCGCCTAGGCGCGAGTCGCGGATTGCGCGGCCGGTTGTTCCACGCCAGGAGCCGGCGTCGTCGAGATGGACGGCTGAGGCGACGCCGTTTGCTGCTGGGCCGCTGCGGCCTCAGCTTCGGCTTCGATGGCATCCGCCTCATGCACCGATTTCTTGAACCCCTTGATGGCTTTTCCGAGTCCTTCTCCCAATTGCGGCAGTTTGCCGGCGCCAAAAATAATCAGCACGATGAAGAGGATCAGAATCAGCTCTGTGAAACCCATACTCCCAAACATGGTGTGTTCCTCCGCGATAAGGGTGAATCAGGATGTACTCGTTTTACTCCGCTTCGCAAATCGTTCTTTCAACCGCTGCCGGGCCTGTTCGGCCTGCTCGAACATCTTGCACTTGTCGTAGACGCTGATCAGGTTGTAGTAGGCCAGCGGCTCGTCCGCATTGTGCTCGACGGCGTCTTCCATCACTTTGATGGCGAGATCGGTTTTCTTGTGATTGAGGGCCAGCTCCATCAGCTTGAAGCTTCCTTCCAGATGCTTGGGGTCCAATTCGAGCGTGCGCAGATAGCATTGAATCGCGGCGTCGATCGTGTTGTAGTCCGACACCTGCGGGTTGTCGAGTTCCACGTAGACCCCGGCGAGATTGTACCAGGCCATCGGATCGTCCGGCGTGATTTCGACGAGCCGTTCATAATACCCCTTCGCATCCATGTACTTTTTCTTGTCGGCACAGAGACGCCCCAAATTGAACAACGCCAGAACGTCGTATTGAAACACGTCCAACGCGCGCTTGAACTCGGCTTCCGCCTCGTCCGCCATGTTCTTCGTCGCGTAAATCGTGCCGAGATTCGAGTAGTACATCGCCAGCGAACGATTCATTTCGGCGCGAATGCCCTCGGCCATCTCGATTGATTTCTTGACCTCGACCAAGGCATCGTCCAACCGGCCCTTGCTGAAATAGAGCTCACCCAGCCGGCACCGGGCTTGAAAATCATCCGGCTCGGCGGCCAGGAGCTTTTCAATTTCGGCAATCTCCTCATCCGGGTTCAACGGCTGATCGCCCGGATCCACCGCCGCCCGACCCTGCTCCGAAGACGTCGTTTCTTCCATGGCAAGCCCTCTATGGCAAAAGATTACACATGTCCGCCGACCAACGAGTCGGTCGTTCGCAGTACCGCCTGATCCGCGATCGAGTCCGCCGCGTCACGTCGGTAGCGATCCATCGTCAACAGCATCACGCCCAGCACGACCATCAGCGTCAGATTGGAATACAGCAGCGCATACCCGGCAATAAACATCAGCCCCAGGCCGTAGCCGGCCAGTTGCCCCATGGTCAACAACTTGATCACCGTGTAGGACCAGCAGAGCAATCCGGCCATGTAGAGGGCGAACGGGAGATAAAAGGTGTAGCCCATCCCGAACTGGAAAATCCATCCGATGCCGTCGGCGGCCTTGCGCACGTTGCTCGCAAGCGCCGGATTATATTCGGTGAGCAGATAATCCAGGAAAAACATCGTCAGGAAAATGGTCGCCGCCGTGCTCCAGAACCAGATGGCCCTGTGCCGCTGGCGCTGGTTGCGCGAACGGAACGACACGCCTCTCCCGTAAGCCCAAAACACGAGAATGCTCGCGAGGACCATGAACGCTTCACCGGCGCGGTGTGATTCGTACACCATCGGCGGCGCCGCCACGCTCCCTGAGAAACTGAAAAACGTCGACACAATCTGATAGTACAGCCATCCGGAAATGCCCAAGAGGTATGTGAGGCCGAGCACACGGTGCGAACGATCGTGATGCGTCGCCAGATACTCGCTCATCAGCAACACGATGGCCGCCAGGGCGACGGTGTTGTAGATCGCCGACCCGAGCATTGACGGCGGCACGAATAGAAAACCGACGGTCAGCAACAACAGTAAGGCAATACAGGGCACGACGAGCCGGGTTAGTCCCGTGAAGCCTCGCTGGGCCACGCGATTGACCATGCCCACCGTCAAGCCGAGGAACAAGAGAATCGCCACCACATTCAAGAGCCATTGGCCGACTTCCGTGAGAGCCGTAAAGGTTGGAATGATCCACTGATGATCCGCAGCCAGCTTGCTCAGGTGCATGCCCAACCGGGAGACAAGCCGGTACAGGATGAGTTCCAGGAACGCAACCAGCAACACGAGCTTGATCGTGTATTGGAACAGGAGCGGCTGGTCGCTCAGCTTTCCGGTGATGCGCTGGATGGATGTAGCCGTTGCAGGCACGCCTGTCTCCTCATCATGTCTGCGCGGCAGTCACCGCGCGCCGTTCTTCCGCTTTGGCCCGTGCGATATACAGGAGCCCGTCCGCCATCGAGTAATTGAAGGGAAGCTCGCACACGACCTCACTGATTTTTTCGTACACATGTTGATAGAGCCGCTCTGCTTGGTCTGGCGTCATCCCTTCCTGCACTTCATAGAAGAATCCAAGGCTCAAATCTTCGGCCGAGGGCCGCATGATCCGCCTGATGCCATAGCCTCCCGGATCGCTCATAATCGGCGCTTCTTTTTCCAGATCGAACAGGCAGGGCTGGCAAGAAAAGCCGTAAGACTCGTTCAGCTTTTTATTCTCGACGATAAAGTTCATCGTCTCCAGCGCTTCCTCTTCCTTTTCAGTCGGGAAACCGACAATGATGTAGCAGTGGACAGCGATGCCGAGATCCACGCAGTCGCTCGCGATCCGTCGGACCCACTCCTGCTGAATGCCTTTTTTCATGAAATCCATGATCCGCTGATTGAATGACTCGAGGCCGAAGACGATTTTCAAACACCCGGCGTCCCGCATCGACGTCAGTAGCTCGCGTGTGAGATGCTTCTCGAAACGCATCTCGCAGGTCCATTTCACATCCAGCCGGCGTTCGATCATCTGCTGGCAGAGGCGTTTCGTCGGCGACAGGGCGAAGCATTCATCCGTAAAGAAGAAGTTCCGCACGCCGTAACGCTGCTTGAGCCATTGCAGCTCCTCGATCGTCCGGCCCGGATCTTTCTGCCGGAAATTCTGATGGTCCAGCGTCAAGGCGCAGAATGCGCAGTCCTTGTAGTAGCAACCCCGGGAGAACTGCACCGGCAGGACCGGCTCAGGCGAGAGATAGCGGTCCAGCGGAAAGCCGTCGTAATTTGGCGCCGGCAAATGGTTGACGTTCTCGGAATAGAACGGCTGGTTGACGGTGATTTTGCCGTTCTGGCGATAAATCAGATTCGGCACCTTGCTAAAATCTTTTTTCCCGGCCATCTGGTTAACGAGCTCAAGCAAGGCGGTCTCCCCTTCAAACACGACAATGTCGTCGGTGATATCGAAGAGGTTGGGACACCGACGCAAATTATCAACCAGCCGTGTGAAGATGCTGCCGCCAATCGTCAGATGGATGTCGGGAGCAGCCTCCTTGATCAGCCGGCAGAGTGTCAGGCCTGGAATGATCTGCGAAGTGGCCGTGATCGAGACCCCAATCAGGTCGGGTCGCCCGGCGATGATGGAGGGCAGAAACCGTTCGCGAAACAATTTGATGTATGGATTCTGTTGCTCGTCCCGGATGACATTCATCAAATCCTTGGACGAGTAAATAGAATACGTACTGAATTGATTGTCGACCACGGTCAGTCTGGTCGGAAAATACAGAGTGGAAATGACTTCCAGCCACTTATCGATCAAAAAGAGGCTTTCCCGATAGGCCTCCATATCGTAGAAGCCCTCGCCACGGAGCGTCTCCTTGGCGAGCTCGATCCGATCAATCAGGTAGGGAAACCGGTCGAGTGACTCGATGATTCTGGCCAAATGTTCGGCGCTGCCGGGTCCGGTTTCTCCGGTGCGCTCCCGCTCGAGTGCCTGCTTCTTGTCCAGGAGGTCCTGATAGAGACCGGCGCCATAGGACTTCGTGACAACCTCGTCGAGCAGCTCGATGCCCAAGTCACGTTGACTCACATCGCTAACGCCTGC
>Ga0209974_10000633_pt1 | contig 11826 bp, 10 predicted proteins | sample InoplaM3SPM_FD_187592 | JGI IMG/M metagenome (GOLD analysis project Ga0209974, IMG submission 187592) | Arabidopsis thaliana rhizosphere microbial communities from the Joint Genome Institute, USA, that affect carbon cycling - Inoculated... | ecosystem: Host-associated > Plants > Roots >...
GTAGCTGCTCGACGGGAAGCAGGTTCGAAGCGTTGTCAGGATGTCCAAGGCCTGCTCGGCCAGGTAGACCGTGTGCGGCTTGCCCGCTTTCATCCGATCGGCAGGGATCAGCCACTGTGCCCGTTCCCAGTCCACTTCCGCCCAGGCGGCCCCGATGAACTCGCCCTTGCGGACACCCGTCAGTAGCAAGAACCGGACAGCCAGCCGCAGTGTCGGCGCGGTTCCAGTCTTCTCCAGTCCGTCGAGCAACGTCTTGATTTCATGGCGGCTCAGGTTGCGCTCACGCGGGACAAACGTCGCATAGGCCTTCCGCGCGAGCGCTTCAGCCGGATTGGCGACATCCACGCCCTTGCCAGTGGCGAACCGGTAGACCTGCAACACGAGTTCCCTGGCGTGGACAGCCGGACCAGGCCCGCGTTCAGTCTTGACGCGGTCGAGCAGCTCACCCAGCGCGACCGGCTTGATTTCATTGAGGTTCAGCTTCCCGAACGGGCCGGCCAGGATGCGGTTGTAGATCGAACGCCGCAATGACAGCGTGCTGTCGGCCAGCCGCTCGGCGCCGCTCTTGGCGTCGGACTTGAACTCGAAGTACCGGGTCGCCCACCGCCCGAAACTCATGGCGTCGGCGACTTCGCTGCGCTGCTCGACCTTCGCCCGGGCGGGCGACCGCCCGGAACTGACATCGACCCGCGCCCGCGCCAGCAGCAGGCGCGCCTCCTCCAGCGTCACATCCATGCCGTAGGCCAGGTGAGATCGCTGGGCATGGCGGGCAGCCGGTTCATGGCGTCCGATGGTCAGCGTCTCGCGTCGGCCGCTCAGCCGGTAGTCGTAGCGGAACGACCTGCTGCCGCTGGGCGAGACGACGACGTAGAGACCGTTGCCCCCGTCGCTGACTTTGTACGCCCGCTCGCCAGGCTGCAGCTCACGCAGCTTGGCCTCCGTCAATCCGTGACGCGTCTTCGCGCTGGCCAGCCCAGCGCGAGCCCGATCCACCGAGGTGTCCATGAGATCTCCGATCCGTCCCTTGTCGCAGGACCGGATACCGTCATGGGGTCTGACGGTATCGCCGCAGGCCTGCCAGCCTAGGCGTCCGGATACCGTCAGGTCAACCGTCAGGACGCCTGGGGCGTCTCTGGATCCAGTGGGACGTCGTGGGACGCTAAGTCCTTGTCCCTACAGCGAAATCGAGTTGTCTTGGGATGCTCGGAAACACCGTGGGACGATCTTGGCTCATTCCCACTCTATGGTGGCCGGCGGCTTGCTCGACACGTCGTAGGTCACGCGGTTGATGCCGCGCACCTCGTTGATGATGCGGCTCGACACCTTCTTGAGCAGGCTGTAGGGCAACTCGGCCCAATCGGCCGTCATGAAGTCGCTGGTCTGCACTGCGCGCAATGCCACTACGTAGTCGTAGGTGCGGCCGTCGCCCATCACGCCCACGCTCTTGACCGGCAGGAACACGGCAAACGCCTGGCTGGTGAGGTCGTACCAGTTCTTGCCGGAGGCTTCGTCGCGCGCATTTCGCAGCTCTTCGATGAAGATCGCATCGGCGCGGCGCAGCAGGTCGGCGTACTCTTTCTTCACCTCACCCAGAATGCGCACCCCCAGGCCCGGGCCCGGGAAGGGGTGGCGGTAGACCATGCTGTGCGGCAGGCCCAGCGCCACGCCCAGTTCACGCACCTCGTCCTTGAACAGCTCGCGCAGCGGTTCCAGCAGCTTGAGCCCCAGCGTCTCGGGCAGCCCGCCCACGTTGTGGTGGCTCTTGATCGAAGTCGCCTTCTTGGTCTTGGCGCCGCCGCTTTCCACCACGTCGGGGTAGATCGTGCCCTGAGCCAGCCACTTGGCTTGCTTGAGCTTCTTGGCCTCGGCCTGGAACACCTCGACGAACTCACGGCCGATGATCTTGCGCTTGGCCTCGGGGTCGGTCACGCCGGCCAGGTGGCCGAGGAACTGCGCGCTGGCGTCCACGCGAATGACCTTCGCATGCAAACGGCCGACAAACATGTCCATCACCATGTCTCCCTCGTTCAGGCGCAGCAGACCGTGGTCGACGAACACACAGGTGAGCTGGTCGCCGATGGCGCGGTGAATCAGCGCTGCAGCCACAGAGGAATCGACCCCGCCGCTCAAGCCCAGGATGACCTCTTCGCTGCCGACCTGCTGGCGGATGCGTGCCACCGCCTCGTCGATGTAGTTGCCCATCACCCAGTCGGGTTTGGCGCCCGAGATGTCGAGCACGAAGCGGTTGAGCAATTCGCGGCCCTTCACGGTGTGCGTGACCTCGGGGTGGAACTGCACCGCGTAGTAGCCACGCGATTCGTCGGCCATGCCGGCGATGGGGCAGCTGGGCGTGGACGCCATCAGCTTGAAGCCGGGTGGCAGCTCGGTGACCTTGTCGCCATGGCTCATCCACACCTTGAGCATGCCGTGGCCTTCGGTGGTGGAGAAATCTTCAATGCCTTGCAGCAGCCGGGTGTGCCCATGCGCCCTCACCTCGGCATAACCAAATTCGCGGTGCGTGCTGGCCTCGACCTTGCCGCCCTGCTGAACGGCCATGGTGAACATGCCGTAGCAGATGCCCAGCACCGGCACGCCCAGGTCCCACACTGCCTGCGGCGCGCGCAGGTCGTGTTCTTCGTAGGTGCTGGCGTGGCTGCCCGAGAGGATGATGCCCTTGGGCTTGAACTCGCGGATGAACGCGTCGCTCACGTCGTTGGGGTGGATCTCGCAGTACACATGCGCCTCGCGCACGCGGCGTGCGATCAGCTGGGTAACCTGCGAACCGAAATCGAGGATGAGGATCTTGTCGTGCATGGTGCGTGTTTCAGGCGTGAGGCAGGGGGGCCAGTTCGGTGGGGCGGCGTGAGAAGTGCCACAGCGCGACGGCGGTAGAGCAGGCCATCAGCAAGGCACAGAAGAAGAACGGCGCTCCGACGCGCCAATCATCGCGCGGCAAATGAGACACCACGCCCAGCAGCGGTGCGCCGATCGTGGGGGCCAGCACCGCCATCAGGCTGTTCAAGGCAGACATCGACCCCATGGTCTGGCCCTGTGTCTTTGCGTCGGCCGCGTTGGAGACGATGCTTTGTATCGATGCCGTCACCGTGAAGCCGAACAGGTTGCATGCAATCACGGCATACATCATCCAGCCTTGTGTGGAGAGGGCCCACAACAAATAGGCCACGGTGCTCGAGATCAGGCCGAACGTTGCCAGGCGCTGGGCGCCGAAGTACGCCAGCAGGCGCTTGAGCAAGACACCCTGCACCAGCACCGAAGCCGCCCCCACCGCGAACAAGGACCAACCGTTCTCCAACGGTCCCCATCCATAACGCAGGCCGGTGTACAAGACCCAGGTGGTTCGCAGCACGGCTTCGCTCAGCCCACCGAACGCAATCACCAGCACCAGCGGGCCAACGCCTTTGAGCCGGCCAAGCTGCATCAGCGAGCGGATCGGGTTGGCCGACTTCCATGACATGGGGCGCCGCTGCGCGACGGGCAAGGACTCGGGCAGCACGAAATAGCCGTAGGCAAGGTTGACCAGGGCCAGCCCACCTGCCACGAAAAACGGCAGGCGAATGTCGATCGCACCCAGCAGGCCGCCCATCACCGGGCCCAGGATGAACCCCAGACCGAACATCGCGCCCAGTTGGCCGAATCGTTTGGCACGGTCTTCAGGCGCGGTGATGTCGGCCACATAGGCGTTGGCCACACTGGCATTGGCCTGCAAGGCGCCACTGACGATTCGGATGGCGACCAACATCCACAGCTGCGTCGCCAGGGCCGTGGCGAAGAAGCTGAACGCGAAACCGCAGAACCCGACCAGCAACACCGGCCGGCGGCCATAGCGGTCGGACAGCCCGCCCAGAATCGGCGCGAAGAAAAAGTTCGCCACGCCGAAGGTGAGCATGATCGCGCCGAACCAGAAGGCCTGCATGGAGCGATCTGTCGTGAAATGCCCCACCAGTTCGGGCAGCACCGGGATGATCAGGCCGATCGACACCATGTCGATCAGCACGGTCAGCAAGATGAAGCGCATGGCCGCGGGGCGTGCCGCGGCGGTCTCAACGATGCTTGAACTCAAGGGCTTCCTAAACGCAGGCTTGGCTCCGCGTCACTCCATGCGGTAGTTGGGCGCTTCTTTGGTGATCTGCACGTCGTGCACGTGGCTCTCGCGGATGCCCGCCGAGGTGATCTCGACGAACTCGGCCTTGTTGCGCATGTCGTCGATGCTGGCGCAGCCGCAGTAGCCCATGGAGGCTCGCAAGCCGCCTGCCATCTGGAACACGATGCTGACCATCGACCCCTTGTACGGCACGCGGCCTTCGATGCCTTCGGGAACCAGCTTGTCGGCGTTCGGGTTGGCACCGGTGTTGTCCTGGAAATACCGGTCGGCCGAACCTTGCTGCATGGCGCCGATGGAGCCCATGCCGCGGTAGCTCTTGTAGCTGCGCCCCTGGAACAGCACGATCTCGCCCGGCGACTCTTCGGTGCCGGCGAACATGCCGCCCATCATCACGGTGTGCGCCCCGGCCGCGATGGCCTTGGCGATGTCGCCCGAGTAGCGAATACCGCCATCGGCGATCAAGGGAACACCGCTTCCAAGCAGCGCCTGGGCCACGTTGTCGATGGCGGTGATCTGCGGCACGCCCACGCCGGCCACGATGCGGGTTGTGCAGATGGAGCCGGGCCCGATGCCGACCTTCACTCCATCGGCACCTGCATCGGCCAGCGCCAGTGCGGCAGCGCCGGTGGCGATGTTGCCGCCGATCACGTCGACGTGTGGATAGTTCTGCTTGACCCAGCGCACGCGTTCGATCACACCCGCGCTGTGGCCGTGGGCAGTGTCGACGACCAGCGCATCGACGCCGGCCTTCACCAGCAGGTCGACGCGCTCTTCGGTGCCCTCACCCACGCCCACGGCGGCGCCCACGCGCAGCTTGCCTTGGGCGTCGCGCGCCGCATTCGGGAAGTTGGTCTGCTTGGTGATGTCTTTCACCGTGAACAGGCCTCGCAGCTCGAAGGCTTCGTTGACGACGACAACGCGCTCCAGCTTGTGCTTGTGCATCAGCGCCTTGGCTTCGGCAAGCGTCGCCCCCTCGCGCACGGTGATGAGCCGCTCACGCGGCGTCATGATCTCGCGCACCGGGATGTCCATGCGCGTTTCGAAGCGCAGATCGCGGCCGGACACAATGCCCACCACCTTGCCGTCTTCGAGCACCGGAAAGCCCGAGATGCCGTGCTGGCGCGAGAGGTTGATCACATCGCGCACCGGCACGCCCGGTGAAATGGTGATGGGGTCGCGCAGCACGCCCGACTCATATCGCTTTACGCGCGCCACCTCGGCAGCCTGCTGCTTGGGCGTGAGGTTCTTGTGGACGATGCCGATGCCGCCCTCCTGCGCGATGGCGATGGCCAAACGCGCTTCTGTCACCGTGTCCATGGCGGCAGACACCAGGGGCAGGTTCAGGCGGATGTTGCGGGAGAAGTGGGTCGCAAGCGAGGTGTCGCGTGGCAACACCTGAGAGAACGCCGGCACCAACAACACATCGTCGAAGGTGAGCGCTTTGCCAAGAAGGCGCATGAGGGAAGCTCCTGACGCAAAAGCGAATTATACGGATCGGCATCGACCTGCCTTGCCCTGCCGCTTAAGCCAGTGGAATCACGCACTTGGTTACGCCCGCGGCAATAGTTCACGAAAGGCACGCGCACGTAGTTGCAACAACCGGCAAAAACCAGTCGAGGCCATGCGGCGATGCCATCAAAGCCGCGCCTGCAGGACTACACTTTCGCGATGACATTCGCTCGCCCTTTTTCTTCTCCTGCGCGGCTCGCCGCCCTGGTGCTCGGAGCCCTTCTGACCCTCAGTCTCAGCCACCCGGCGTTCGCCCAATGGAAGTGGAAGGACAAGAGCGGGCACGTGCAGTACAGCGACCTCCCCCCGCCGCCTTCGGTGAGCGATGCCGACATCCTTCAGCGCCCAGGCGCCAACTCCGCGCGCAAGCCGCCGGCTTTCGCGCCCAACAGCGCCCAAGCGGCCGCAGCAGCATTGGTCGCCTCCGGTGCTTCGGCTGCAGCCAGCGGCCCGGCCAACGCGGTAGAGCCCGAACTTGAAGCCAAACGCCGCAAGGGAGCCGAAGAAGAAACCGCCAAACGCCGTGCCGAGGAAGAAAAGCAGAACGCCGCGCGCGCCGAGAACTGCCAGCGCGCCAAGGCTCAGTTGCGCGCACTCGATGACGGCATGCGCATGGCACGCGTCAACGCCAAGGGCGAGCGCGAAATCCTCGACGACAAAGGTCGTGCCGAAGAAAGCAAGCGCGCCCGCGACATCATCGGCTCGGACTGCAAGTAAGACTTGCAGCCCTGACCTGCTCAGGGGTGGGTCTTGGCGCGGTGGCTCCGGTAACGCTGGCGCCGAGCTTCTTTCGGATCGACCAGCAGCGCCCTGTAGACCTCCACACGGTCTTGGTCGCGCAGCGCGTCGTCCAAGGTACACAGCCGGCCCCAGACCCCCACGGCCAAGTTTTCCAGCCCAAGTTCTGGGAAGGCCAGTTTCAAGGCGTCCTGCACGGTGCTGCCTATTGGCAAGCGCAACGCCACCTGGCTCATCACACCCGCGGCCGGGCTGTACGCGACCTCGATACGCAGATCTGCCAATGCGTCAGCGGTCGCCATAGACTTGCTCCGCACGCTTGACGAAGGCATCGACGAAGGTGTTGGCCACCCGGTCGAACACCGGGCTGACCACTACCTCAAGCGGTTTGCTCGCGAAGGCATAACGCATCTCGAACTCGATCTTGCAGGCCGCGGCATCGCCCGCCAGCGCAAGCGGAAGGAAACGCCACGAACCCTCGAGCACCGAGAATGGCCCATCGACCAGGGCCACCAGCACGCTGCTGCCGGCGACATGGGTGTTGCGGGTAGTGAAAGCGTGCCGCAGGCCACCGTAGGCCAGGTGCAGCCGCGCCGTCATGCCCGCGTCATCGTCGGTCAGCACCTCGGCCTTTTCGCACCAGGGCAGGAACCGGGGGTACTCGGGCACAGCGGTGACGAGGGTGTACATCTCATGCGCCGAATACGAGAGAAGAACTGACTTCTTGACGTGCTTCATACAATGCCCCAATTGTATGGACGCCCCAAGGGCTCGGCCCGCCGAGTCCGCCCCCCGAGGGGATCAAGGAATCTCGGGGCAGCCCTTCGTTTCCTTGCGCGTCTTTTGCCTCATCTCTTGCCCATGTCGATTGCCGAAAACCGCCGCGCCCGTTTTGACTACCACCTCGAAGAAAAGTACGAGGCAGGCATGGTGCTGCAAGGCTGGGAAATCAAGGCCATACGCGCCGGCCAGGTGCAACTGACCGACGGCTACGTGGTGATTCGCGATGGCGAGCTCTACCTGATCGGCTGCCGCATCAACGCCCTGCGCAGCGCCTCCACCCACGTGAACCCCGAAGCCGACCGCACCAAGAAGCTCTTGATGCACAAGGAAGAGATCAAACGCCTGATCGGCAAGGTGGAGCAAAAAGGCTTCACCCTGGTGCCGCTGGACCTGCACTACAAGGGTGGCCGAGTGAAGGCCGAGATTGCGCTGGCCAAGGGCAAGGCCGAACACGACAAGCGCAACACCGAGAAAAAACGTGACTGGGAAAGAGAGAAAGGGCGGCTGATGAGGCACAAGGTCTCAACAGGCCCGAAGGAATAGCGCTACGGCCCGAGCGCGTGCAGGGCCTGCTGGCAGTCGCTGATCAGATCCGCCGGGGCCTCCAACCCCACCGAGAACCGCACCAGCGTCCCACGGTAAGCCGGCTCGTCGCGCATGCCGGCCAGGTGGTAGGGCACGGCCAAACTCACCGGGCCAGCCCACGAGTAACCGATCTTGAACAGGCGCAGCGCATCAATGAAGGCGTGCACTTGCCCGTCGCTGTAGCGCTCATTGAAGACCACCGAGAACAAGCCCGCCGCGCGGGTGCACAGCTTCTTCCAGCACTCGTGTCCCGGAGCCCCTGGAATCGCCGGGTGCAGCACCTGAATGACCTCACGCCGCTGCGACCACCACGCGGCGAGCATGCGCGCCGCCGCGTCGTGCGCGTCGTAGCGCAATGGCAGCGTGGGCAGCGAACGCAGCACCAGCTCGATGTCGTTGGCGCCCACGCCCCAGCCCATGCGCATGTGGCAGAACTTCAGCTTGAGGTGCAGCGCCTCGTCGCGCGTGGTCACCGAGCCCATCAGCACGTCGGCACCGCCCGAGGCGTACTTGGTCAGGGCCTGCACCGACACGTCAACGCCCAGCGGTTCGCCGCCGGGGGTCAGGTCGAAGGGGTTGAATGCGAGGCCGGCCCCCCATGTGTTGTCGAGCGCCGTGGTCAGGCCGTGGTCGCGCGCCACCTTCACGAGTGCCGGCAGGTTGGGGAACTCCATGGTCACCGAACCCGCAACTTCGAGCCACAGCAGCCGCGTCTGGGGCGTGATCATCGCGGCCAGGCCAAGAGCATCCATGGGATCGTAGAAACGGTGCGTGATGCCCCAGCCCGCCAGCTCGTTGCGCGCCAGTTCCTTGTTCGGGCCATAGGCGTTTTCGGGGATCAGCACCTCGTCGCCCTGCTTGAGCAACGCCATGTCGACTAGGGCGATGGTGGCCAGGCCGCTGGGCACCAGCAAGGTCTGCAGCCCCCCCTCTAGCGTGGCGATGCGCTCTTCGAGCGTGAACGAGGTGGGCGTGCCGTGCAGGCCATAGGCGTAGCCCGTCTTGGACTTCCAGTTGCGTGCCTGCAGCGCCGCCACGTTGGGGAAAATGACGGTCGATGCCTTGTACACCCCCGGCGCCACCGCCTCGAAGCCCGCCGGCGGCACATAGGGGTGGTGGATCAGCCCGGTGCGCTTATCTTGCGTCATGAGGGCGGCTCATACCGGTTGCGCGATGAGGTCGTGGCCTTGTGTGCCGACGATGCGAGCCTTGGTGAACTCGCCCACCTTCAAGGTCTTGGACACCTTCTCCGGCGGCAGCAGCTTCACGCTTCCGTCGATCTCCGGCGCATCGGCATAACTGCGCCCCACCCCGCCCTTGCGGCCGAGTGCCGGCGCGGAATCGACCAACACCTGCATGCTTGCGCCCACGCGGCTGCGCAGCTTGGCGGCCGACAGGGCTTCGGCCACCGCCATGAAACGCGCCCTTCTCTCTTCGCGCACTTCGGCCGGAACCGGGTCGGGCAGATCGTTGGCCGTGGCGCCTTGCACGGGCGAATAGGCAAAACAGCCTGCACGGTCGATCTGAGCCTCACGCATGAATTCGAGCAGGTGCTCGAACTCGGCCTCGGTCTCGCCAGGGAAACCGGCAATGAAGGTGCTGCGCACCACCAGCTCAGGGCAGACCTCGCGCCAGCGCTGCAGGCGATCAAGGTTCTTCTCGCCGCTGGCCGGGCGTTTCATGCGCTTGAGCACATCGGGGTGCGAATGCTGGAACGGCACGTCGAGGTAGGGCAGGACCAGCCCCTGCGCCATCAGCGGCAACACCTCGTCCACATGCGGATAGGGGTACACGTAGTGCAGGCGCACCCAGGCGCCGTGCTGCGCGGCCAGTTCACCCAGCTTTTCGCACAGGTCGAGCATTCGGGTCTTGACGGGTTTTCCGTCCCAGAAGCCGGTGCGGTACTTCACATCGACGCCGTAGGCGCTGGTGTCCTGGCTGATCACCAACAGTTCCTTCACGCCGGATTCGAACAGGCGCTGAGCCTCGCTCAGCACGTCGCCAATCGGGCGCGAGACCAGGTCGCCGCGCATGCTGGGGATGATGCAGAAGCTGCAACGGTGGTTGCAGCCTTCGCTGATCTTCAGGTACGCGTAGTGCCGCGGCGTGAGCTTGATGCCCTGCGCAGGCACCAGGTCGACGAAGGGGTCGTGCGGCTTCGGCACGTGCAGGTGCACCGCGTCCATCACTTCATGGGTGGCATGCGGGCCCGTCACGGCCAGCACGCTCGGGTGCATCTGGCGCACCAGGTTGCCGCCGGCATCGCCCGCCTTGGCGCCCAGACACCCCGTGACGATCACCTTGCCGTTCTCGGCCAGCGCTTCGCCGATGGTGTCCAGGCTCTCCTTCACCGCGTCGTCGATGAACCCGCAGGTGTTGACGATCACCAGGTCAGCGCCGGCAAAGGTCTTGGAGGTGTCGTAACCCTCAGCGCGCAGTTGCGTGAGGATGAGTTCGGAATCGGTCAGCGCCTTGGGGCAACCCAGTGAAACGAAGCCGATCTTCGGCGCAGGCATAGCAATCGTGTCTTGTGTCATCCGCCGATTTTCGCCTCAAATGCCGCGCAAGCCGGCATCCATCGAGCAACACCCCAGGCCCGGGTCTCCCGGGCCTATGGGTGGGCCTTGCAGGCCGCGCCGGGCGAGGACGCCCGGCCCTTCGCCAGGCACATCTCGTCCTCAGGACGAGATGTGTCCGGGCTCAGCCCCTTGGGGGGTGTAGGCGGAAAAGCATTCCCCGAAAGTTCGGGGAATGCCCGCCGGAACGCCAGCTGGCTTGCAAGCCAGCTGGCAGGAGCGAGAAGCGACTGGGGGGCTAAATTTTCGCCAGCTCGAACATCAGCGCCGAGGGCAGCGAGGTCAGGATCGCGTCGCGCCCCACGCGGGCCATGCTCAGGCCGCCGAAGCCCGAGATCTCGAAGGTGTTGCCCTCTTCGATGATCTCGATGAAGGCCACCTCGGCGCCTTCGGAATCGACTTCCATACGCAGCTCGTTGAAGCGGTCGCCGCGCAGCACCGATTCGATGATGATGGCGTGCGGCAGGCCGCCGCGGCAGAACTCGCGCGCGTCATCCACCGAGTTCGCGAAATCCACGATCAGCCCCATGTTGCGAATGGCGTCGCGCACCTGTACGCGCACATCGCGGCGCGAGGCGACCACCAGCACCTGGCTGCCGGCCAGTGGCTTGGAGTGCACGGAGGGCGAGAAGCCATGGTCGAGCTCGATGGCGCTCACGCCTTCGAGCTTGTCGCAGACGGTGCGGGGGAACTCGATGGTCAGATGCACATCAGGCCCATTGACATTGCGCTCGATGGGCAAGCCCATGGTCCAGGCGGTCTGCTGGACCAGGCGCCAGGTCATGGAATCGAGCACGGCCTGCAGCGTGGGTTCATCGGCGACATCGCCTGGCTGGTCGGCCGGGCGGTAAGCGAACTTGGTAGCCAGGCGGGCGTGGGTGGGCCAGGTCTTGATGTCGATGCGGAATTCAATGTTCGAGCGTGCGTGCTCCATGCTCCAGGTGAGCAAAGTGTTGAGCATGCTGAACAACAGCGAGGCGTCGACGACCACCTCGACCGGGCGCAGCACCTGCTTGACGTGGATGCCGCGCGCTTGGGTTTCACGAGCGCGCTGGGTCAGAACGTCTTTCAGCGTTTCGGTGAGGGGCAGTCGCTCAGGGGTCTGGCGCAGCGTCCCGGAAGCCAGTCGGGCAATCTGCTGGCCCGACATGCTGATCTGGCGGGCGCGCTGGATTTCGTTGCCCAGGGCCCGCAGGCTTGAGCGATCGATGCGGCCGGTGGTGGTCAGGACCTGGACGCGGTCGAGTGCGGCAGTGAGCGGGCCGGCGATTTCGGCACTCATGTCGCTCATCACGTCTCGCCAATGATCGGGCTCGGCGGACATTTCCTGTTCAGGAGCGCGAGCCACTGGCGCGGGCGCGCGGTTCAAGTCGGTCATGTCCATGGGGGCCCTCTGCGATTATTTTTGGTCACAAAACTGCCAAAACTTGTCGCAAGTGTCCCTTGGCTTGCGCCTGTTGTGACGCGCGAACTTCGGCTTCCCCCCCCGGGTGGGGGGGCGGCCCGGCGCTG
>Ga0209974_10000638_pt1 | contig 11807 bp, 15 predicted proteins | sample InoplaM3SPM_FD_187592 | JGI IMG/M metagenome (GOLD analysis project Ga0209974, IMG submission 187592) | Arabidopsis thaliana rhizosphere microbial communities from the Joint Genome Institute, USA, that affect carbon cycling - Inoculated... | ecosystem: Host-associated > Plants > Roots >...
ACCGTCATCACCGTCATCACCGTCATCACCGTCATCACCGTCATCACCGTCATCACCGTCATCACCGTCATCACCGTCATCATCTTTGTCGTGGCCGTTCCCATTGTCTCCCTTACCACCGCTGGCCTCTTCACCCCTATCTGATTTTGCATCAATGTAGTTAATAGTTGATAATGGAGAACCTATAGATAATACAATAATGATCGCCAAGAGGACAAAAAAGTAATTTAGCCTCTTATGTTTAATCATGCATTATTGATTTTTTTAACTTATTTCAAGTTTGCTAAAACCTTATTTCGTAAATTTACCTAATTCGTTGAGATAGTCAGATCAAAGTGATTTCTCTAATTGATCTTCAAACCTACCTAAAATAAATAAAAACAGGATAGAATTTTGATAATATTGATATACTTCCGATTTTTCCATTATAACAAAATATGCCAAAGGAAAGAGTAAAATTCTTAAGATCTTATGAACCACATGGCCTTGAGCAGGACATAAATAATTTTTTAGAGAGCGAAACAAAGGTTGTATTGGATATCTCTTTTTTGCATACGATAACTGGTCATGGAAACGAAATTTTTTATGATGCGTACATACGATATACACCGAAATCAACATCAAAATCCAAAGATAGCAATTAGAAAAAAGATACATAAATCTAGACTAGCATCGATTCAGGGAAATTTGTAATAACAATATTTGAATGACTGTTAGCCAATATGATTGCGATAAGCTCTGGCTGCAAGTGCGGCTAGCCGCAAGGGCTCTGGTTTCGCTCCCTGAATTACAAGAGAGTTAAGTAAATTTGAAGTATCGGAAAACTCAATTCCCCATTGACGAACATAGATTGTTTTTCCGGTCCACAGTGTCAGTGGTGTTCGATCTTCAAGCTTTAAGTAATCTTTTATTTTTTCCTGCTCGTTTGTGCCATGAATAGAGCCTTTTAGCCCGGGCGATCTCCTGTAGGAAATTGCTATAACTGGAATTTTAGTTTCTTCATTTATGTCTTTACCACTAAGGATATTAAATAAGCTAATTATTAATCCCCCAAGGAGAACGCAATTGATATCAGTTCTTCCCAGACTATCAATCATTGAAAGCACTTTTTTTGTCCCATCATTTCCTCCAACAGTTGTGTCGGAATAAATTATTCCATCTACCACAAAGTCACGCCGCAGGATAATACCGGCTAAAATTGATTTTCTGTCATGTTTTTGAAAACTTTCTGCTATTCCAAGTATTCTTATGCCCTTCTTGTTGTGATAAAATCTCACCAACTATGTACGGGTATTATGATTAAGATTATAATTAAACCCTTTTCAGTTGAAAAAAGTGTAAATGAATATAGAACTAATCATTTTGCGTTTAGTAAAGAAAGGGTCTAAATATCATACACACAACTATGAATTTGTGGGAAATACTCAACACAGCCAAGGTAAACCTAATGGCCTAATCAAGGAAACCAGTCCTTATCTGCTCCAGCATGCGTATAATCCTGTTGAATGGCATGGTTGGAATAAGGAGGCCCTTGAGAGGGCGAAGAATGAAGATAAACCAATTTTCTTGAGTGTCGGATATAGTTCATGCCATTGGTGTCATGTAATGGCGCATGAATCATTTGAAGACAATGATATTGCCAAAATTATGAATGAACACTACATAAACATCAAGGTGGACCGAGAGGAGAGACCCGATATTGATGATATTTATCAGAGAGCGTGTCAAATGTATACTGGAACTGGAGGTTGGCCGCTATCGGCTTTCCTGACTCCTGACCAAAGACCTTTTTATATTGGCACATATTTTCCGAGAGAAAGTAGACATGGTTTACCAGGATTTGGAACAATATTATTAAGATTAGCTGATGGGTATAAGAATAAACGTAATGAAGTAATCTCTTCTAGTCAAGAATTTGTTACTGCTTTGAAGGAATCTGCTACTGATATAGTATCCGACACAGAAACAATATTGGAAAAAACAATAATAAATGAAGCAGCGGTAACTTTACTGCAACTAGCAGATAATTTGTATGGAGGGTTCGGTAGTGCTCCAAAATTTCCTAACGCATCAAACTTGCTTTTCTTGTTAAGGGCCTATGACTACTCAGGAATTACGAAGTACAGAGATTTTGTAAACTTTACTGCCGATAAAATGGACTCAGGAGGGATACACGATCATGTTGGTGGCGGATTTGCACGGTACTCTACTGATCAAAGATGGTTAGTGCCACACTTTGAAAAAATGCTATACGATAATGCACTGTTATCCACTCTTTATTCTGAATTATTTTCTATAACTTCAAATCCTAACTACTCAAATGTGCTTGATAAGATTCTAAGATACGTACAAAGAGAGATGATGTCAGATGAAGGAGCTTTTTACTCCTCGCAAGACGCTGATTCTGAAGGTGAGGAGGGCAAATATTATGTATGGTCGTATAAGGAGTTAAAAGAAATACTAGAGCATGAAGTTTTTGAAATCTTTACAGATCGCTTTGGAGTTACCCAGGGTGGTAATTTTGAAGGTAAAAATATCCTAAACAAGTATACCTCTATTCAGAGACTTGCAGAGCGATATTCTAAGAGTCAAGAATGGATAATCGAGCATCTTGAATCATCGCTTGAACAATTATACCAAATAAGACTCAATAGAATTAAGCCAGGAACAGATAGAAAAATTTTGACTTCTTGGAATGGGTTGATGATCTCAGGATTTATTAGTGGTTACAAGGTGACGGGTAATACAAGTTATCTTGAAAGTGCGCAAAAGGCTGTTAGTTTCATTGAGAGTAATCTAAAAAATAACGGGAATAGATTAAATAGAGTCTTTAACAAGGTATCTAAAATTTCGGGATACTTGGATGATTACGCTTTCTATGTTGATGCTTTAATTAATCTTTTTAGTGTAGATTCAAAATCTTACTACCTTGAAAGAGCTCTTGAGTATACTGATTCCATGATATCACACTTTTGGGACTCTAATACAAATGATTTTTACTTTACTCCTGATGATAACGAACAACTAATTGTAAGAACAAAGAATCACTACGATCTTGCAATACCAAGCGGGAATTCAATAGGCATTTCCAATTTGATAAAATTGTATTATTATACCCAAAGAGAAGATCTTTTAACAAAAGCAGATCAAATGATTCAAAGGATGGCGAAACCCGCAACAGGAAATCCTTTTGGATTTGGTCAATTACTCTCGGCTATTTATCTAAGAATGAAGACACCATTGGAAATATCCATAATAAAATACGGAGAAAAATCAGAACTGGGTAATTACATCAACAAGAAATTCCTTCCAAATGCCATTACAGCGGTCGTAAACCAATCCTTGTTATCGGAGCTTGATAAGTATCCTTACTTTAAAAATAAATCAACTAATAATAAGATCAAGAATAACAATAGAGAATTTGCATATGTTTGTAAGGACTTTACTTGTTCTCTGCCCCTAAATACTATTGAAGAGCTTGAAAAAAATATTTCATAAGCGTTACACAATTCATTAATTTCATTGGTATAATAAATGACACAACGTGTAAATATCCTCACCTTTCTCAGATATTTATCATCCTAATTGTCTAAACGCAATACGATATATTCTGACCTGAAGAGGGACTTTAATCCTCTTTCATGGATTTCAAAGTACAGACGAAATTCTGTATACTACCTAACAATTATGGTGTTGTTCTATCACTTGATAGGATTTGTAATCATGTTAATAGGTTCGGTAATTGTTTATAATGTGGTAAATGACTACAATGAGCCTACGATTCCACTGACTGTGGTTTCAGTAATTTTTGCCGGTCCCTTTGAAGAGACTCTGTTTTTTGGGATACCGTTTTACCTTACGGGAAATAACCTGGTGACTCTTGCAGGAGGTATTGTTTGGGCTTCACTACACATTCTAAACACTCCAACTGTGCAGGTCAGTACTCTTGCATATCTGACATGGTTGTTTGTTACCCCGTCAGTTTTTGGTAGCCTTAGAACGTGGATTTCGGGTAAAGGGTGGTTTGCAATAGTTTCACATTCAATATGGAATGTGATTTTTTTTGCTGCAGGTTGCGCAAATGGAGAATTCCCATGCAGAATTATTAATGAGAACGACTATCTTATCGACATTGCTTATGTTTCAACGTCAGCAGTTTTTGTTTTGCTCACATATTTACTCTATCTAAGGCATCGAAACAGGATGGTATCCAAGTCAACGCTATAGGAACCTAAAAATCTAAATTTACAGACGAGTGACAATCACGAGGTGAATTGATTTTCTAGTAATTCCAATGCTTTATTGCAGTGACTTGCAATGGTCTAAATATCCTAATTATTTTAATTTAGGCGTGGGTAAAATATTCCTCCAGCTGGTTTGTGATGAGTGTAACCAAATTATTTTAGAAAAAGAAGGGGAGAAAAATTTGAGCTATGAAAAATTTCCAATTACGCAGGAAGAAGCATTAGAGCTCGATAAAAAACACAGAGGCCACGAATGTCATATAGAGGCTGTAGAAAAAGATCAGTAATTTGGGTTTTACAATGTTAAACAAAATTTGAAACCTATGTTATGCATGTGTATCCGCTGGCGATCCTTAGAATCAAAATGGCTTAGCGTTTAATACAACGAATTACTCAGGTCCTGAAAGAGACAAACTTGGATCAAAGTTGTATGTACCTGTTAAAGAGACAGTTGAAAAGTCAATATGTAGGACTTGTTCGGCACTATTAAAATTAGTGCCTTTGAATGCCGCTGAAACTTCCGGTGCGGTTAGGTCATCGTTCCAAACACGGATTTCATCAACTTCACCGGTAAAGTTCATTGGAGGATCAACTCTGGCATTAGCTCCTACCCTAAATCGCTTTCTCCGGTGTTGCGCCTGAAGTTGCCTCAGTAGCAACTTGTACACCAGCCGCATAAACATAGATTAATTCTAATTCTTAACTGTAAATTTAGCATTTTTGCTCAGAATATCCATTTTTAATAAATTTTTTCCCCCTCATGGCAGAAGGAATAAGTAATGCAAATTTGAAATTTAAAACTTTAAATCCAGAGAAAGGCGTCCAATTATTGCCAATGATGAGTGTTTTAGTTATCCCTCTGAGGCTAGATAATTGACCCAAAGCATCCATACGCAAGATGAACTTTCTAAAAAATAAAGTGAAATTTCTAAATGATATATAATACATCTTTAGATAAGTTTACTTTATCGTGATACCATAATGGAGAAAATGGAGAAAAAATGGATTTCGGATTTTGTGGGAGTCGGTTACAGGTATACAGACATTATTATGAATATTTTGATACTTTACAGTGATAGAAAACTGGCGATAAAAACATGGAATGAGAATATACACTGGTGGCCAGACGACCAAATTACTCTCCGATTTGTTGAAGATGGAGATTTTTACTGGTTCATCCTATATCAAAATGGAAAAAACCAACTTTCAAAAGAAAACATTGGTTTCTTTAAGAAGAATCAGTTGACACAAAACTACCTGCGTTTTAAACAAAATTTTGATCAAAAAACATTATTGCGATTTGCACTTTACAAATCTGTGGAAAATAAAACCGATGACAACGATAAGACGAAAAATAACGAGAATGTCTATAAGAAAAACATTCCTCCTTTTGAACTAGACATCTTTAAAAGAATGAAGACCATTTATGATGTAAAATTTCAAAATAAAAGCGATCTTGAGAGCAACAGCTTTGAACATTCCGTGATAGAAAATCTAGGCTCTCAGCATGCTTAACGATTTTCATTGTGTACAGGATTGCTCTGATTGTTGTATATATCGCCAGTATTTTCCTTCAGTCGATTTCGGTAAAATTGGAGTACTATTACTGCCTGAAGAAAAAAAAGAAATTGAAAATCTAGCTGAATCCTCCAAGCTCAAAATTACAATATTACCAAGAATAGGAATTGGTTTTAACAAGAAACTAGATGGCCCACATCGGATAATTGCTTATCAACTTATGGGTAAAATCAATGGAGACTATTGCCCATTTCTTGATACGGACAGTAAGGATCGCTCACCTCATGGGGGTTTTAACTGTAAAATATATGAAACCAGACCATTGTCTTGTCGTGCGTATCCTGTCATAAAAGAAGAAACTGCAAACGTCGAGCTTGATAGTAAATGCAAATTCTCATGTCAAAATTCAATACGTACAAGTAAGAATTTGCTCGAAAACGAATTAAAGGCCTTAAAGACTATCAGTAACGATTTTGACAGGTTTGCCGACCAAAGAATTTGGAGATATGCTACACATGTTGGAGAAAAACCATTCATGAAACTATTACTCCCAAGAGGATGGTATTTGCAAGATGAATAATTGTATTTAATATTTCAAACAGAAAATTTGTTATGACTTGCTCTGTGGAATTGATTTTGAATATATCACGTCTGAACCTTTTTTTATTTCAATAATCCTACTCATAGGGATCGATTCAAAATTTGAAGAGAGGAATATGAAATCTTTAAGGGTCACAGTTGCCGTATTATCGAAATCGCGGTAAGAAACCTGGTAAAGATCTATATCATCATAAAACTTTGCTTTACTCAATATTTCTTCTAGTTTGCCCTTCCTTTTATTCATTCCTTGTAGTACATTAAACCCCCACAATCAATTATCTTTTTAATTAATGGGGGAAATGGCCGAATGGAGAATTTTTTTTCGTTTGAGATGTCATGGATCTCATTTTTTTCAATGTCAATTTCTAGCGAGTCCTTGTCTGAAATTTGTTCCAAAGTTGATTTTTCCACTTCCAATGGGAGCAAGTATCCACCGTCAACACAATTTCGATAAAAGATTCTAGCAAAGGAAGGGGCTATTACCGCACTTATTCCACACTGTGAAAGTGCTATGGGTGCGTGTTCTCTGCTTGATCCACATCCAAAATTATTCCCTGCAAGTAGAAAATCCCCCTTTGAAACCTTTTTTGAAAAATCTGTATCAATTCCTTCCATTGCGTGTTTTGATAATTCGGCATGATCGTGAATCTTTAGATAGGGACCTGGAAGTATTACATCCGTGTCTATGTTATCTTTACCATATTTATGAACAGTACCTTTTATAGTCAATTTGTCACATCCCTGGGGTCAGTTATTTTTCCTTTTAAGGCAGAGGCAGCGACAACGAGAGGTGAGGCAAGGTATGTTTGGGATTCAACATGACCCATTCGACCTGGAAAATTCCGGTTGGTCGTGCTGACACATATTTCATCTTTGCCTAAAACTCCCATATGAGCTCCACAGCAGGCTCCACATGTGGGAGGACCTACTACCGCTCCTGCTTCCATAAAGATATCAATCAATCCTTCTTTCAATGCCTTAATGTAAATGGACTGAGCAGCAGGCAATACTTCAGTCCGTATCTTTACTTTCTTCCCTTTTAAAATTTGAGCAGCTGATCTCAAATCTTCCAATTTGGCACCGGTGCAAGATCCTATATAGGCCTTATTGACTTCAACTCCTTGCAACTCCCTAGCAGCAGCTGCATTTTGTGGTGAGTACGGCTTTGCTACAATTGGTTCAAGTTTTTCGATTTCATAAGTATACTCTTCCAAATAATGCGGATCATCACCCAAAATTGGAGTATATGCACTTGCAGTCCTCTGGCGAATATACTCATCGGTAACAGCGTCTGGTGCTATTATGCCATTTTTTGCACCCGCTTCTGTGGTCATATTTGTCAATGTCAACCTTTCTTCCATACTCATTTCACTGACTACATCACCAGTAAATTCCATAGTTCTATAGTTAGCGCCATCAGTTCCAATATCACTTATTATTTTTAATATAATGTCTTTGGCCATAATATGAGGCGGTTTTTTTCCAACGAGTTTAAAGAGCATCGCTTCAGGTACTTTTAGCCAAATCCGTCCATGCATCATTGCATAAGCAATATCAGTATGTCCCAAACCTACCGCCAATGCTCCAAGAGCTCCTGTAGTATTGGTATGGGAGTCGCCTCCGACGTAGAACTCGCCTGGTAGAACCAGTGCCTCCTCATGCGAAAGGGTATGACAGATCCCATATTGGCCTAGTCCATATTTGAAGTGCTTTTTAATCCCAAATTTTTTTGTCCAGTTCGTAAGTTTTGTTATATTTTCTGCGGAAATTCTGTCTGCAGACGGTACGAAGTGGTCTTCAGAAACCCATATTTTGTCTGCATCCCATAGTTTTTCGAGCTGGACTCCTCGCTTGGCCCATTCTTCAAATACCTTGATTACACCAGGACCAGAAACGTCATGTATCATCAACTTGTCTACATCGGCGAAAACAACGTCGCCAGGACTAACTGTATGCTTGTTCGAAGCATGTGCTATTATTTTCTCAGTAATATTCATATCTTAAAGATCATCCTAATCCCTTCTTTGACTTATAATTTTTCCTGAACACAAATATTGTGAGATATTTGTTTATAAATAGATGGAAATTTTCCCAATAAATATTCCAAAAAAGGATGAAGGATTCGATTTATTTAAAACCATAATTGAATCTAAATTTCAATTCCAGAGAGACGACATTATTGTTATCTCAAGCAAATTTGTTTCGATGAGCGAAAGGTCTCTCATCGATTTGAAAAATGTTAAGGTGACTAAAAGAGCAAGAACACTTGCTTCAAGGTTTAAAATGGATGAAAAAATCGCACAAGTCACTTTACAGGAATCTGATTACGTTATATCAGGGATTCCAGGTTTCTTGCTAACTATCAACGACGGTATGATAGCTCCTAATGCAGGTATAGACAAATCAAATTGTCCTCAAGGCAAATTAGTTCTTTATCCCAGAGATAGTTTCAAGACAGCCGACTCCCTACGCAAGAAATTTCTCAAAAAATATGGAGTAAAAATTGGTATTGTCATCTCTGATAGTAGGCTAATGCCCACACGAATAGGATGTACCGCCATCGCAGTTGGAGTCTCTGGATTTGATCCGGTGGAAGATGAAAGAGGAAAGAGGGATCTTTATGGAAGAAAATTAAAGGTTACATTTAAGGCCACAGCAGATTGTTTGGCCACTATCGCCGTATTTATGATGGGCGAGAGCAACGAATCAATTCCAGTGGTAGTCATAAGAGGAGCAAATGTTAGGAGAACTCTACGTAAATTGAGTATGAAGGACATGACAGTCAGTCCAAAAATAGACATTTACCTTAGAAATATGCCTTCCTGTAATTTTTCAGAAAATTGTTTTATTTCCAGAGCATTTTAATATTACTTGTAGTGCATCATCTTAGTTAGTAGGATGTCGGAATTCCTGACTAGTTATCCTAGACGCATAAACTTGCTGAAGGGTCTCAGTGATTTAATACGCCACGAAGAAATTCAATTCGACCACTTGAGTCTCATGGTAAAAATAAAGAAGGAAGATTTGATAAAAACATTATTTTCTGAGGGTTTCAAAAAGGTAAAATTTGAAAATAAGAAACCAACGCAGATAGGGAGTGGATTTTCGAAGAAACTCAAATATCCTTGGGAGATGCATCTGCGCCTTTTAGATTTACAACAGGGCTTTATTGCAATAAAAGCCGAGGTAGAAATTTCCCGACGTTATATTCAACATATTGGCTCAGTGAGGGCACCTGTTCTTTACGAAATAGAGTCGATACTTAAGAAACACAAAATAGAGTACAATATCTGGAATGAAAAATTAAGAGATTACATTACCCATATCGTTGATAATCACCAAATAAAGTTAAAAGGCCCAAGATTACACGCTATGCCATGGAGACACATGTTATTTGCAAGCTCAGCGCTGGCAATCGTATATGCATTAAAGTTTGTACAAATACTTTAGTAAAGTCAATTTCGTGTGTTTGATACAGCGATTAGCTTTAACCACGTTACTACAATTTAGTATATCTACTCTATTTATACTTAAGAATAACACAACACTAAAGAAAGATTAAGCTTACGCCCAGACTTTTTCCTTGAATGTAAATTTCTTGTTCAGTATGAAGTTGATTGTAGTAGCGACAGCAATTGCAACTATCAAAGAAATACGATATGGAACAAAATTCTCAACCATGAAGTATAGTATAGAAATTTGAATTATCAATCCAATGGTACTCATGCCAATAAAGGAGACATATTGTCTTGCAGTAGAGCCAACTTCAAATCTCCTGTCCTCAAAAGTCCAGTACTTGTTGAAAAAGAAGTTAGATGTAAAAGATATTGCAGCGCCGATAATAGAAGCCTCTAGGTACCAAACGTTTGATAACAATCTAATAGAATTGGCTACGTCATTTGCCAGAAGAAAAGAGACCACGTAGTTAATTATTAGTCCAGAAATGCCGACTGTATAATAACGGCCTACCTTTGAAAGGAAAAGAACAGATCTCTCGTTTAGATTTTCGTCGATTTTTACTTGACCCGATTTCTGCCCATGTCTATATAATTGCCATATTGCTTTAGCGTAGTTTAGTATTACACCATTATCCATCTTGCTCTTGCCAGATGTCCTGTCGATAAATGTGTACGGAACTTCCTTTGTTGGTATTTCTTTATTCTTTACCAAAATCTCCAACAGAATTTTGTAACCTTTAGTGTCAATCGAAATATTTTCTATTAATTGACGAGGAAGCGCAAATAAACCAGACATTGGATCCTTGACGCGCCTTACGTTTAATCCAAATCGTGCTAAAAATGAGGCACCCGCACTCAGAATCTTTCGTTTCGTGGGCCATCCGACTACTTTTCCTCCCTCTACATACCTCGATCCAATTACAATAGAATTAGGATTCATTTTCAATTCCTGCATCATTCTGGGTATTACTTCTGGAGGATGTGAAAAATCAGCATCCATGATTATTACATTTCTGCCACTAGACTGTCTTACTCCGTCCATAATTGCAGGAATTAATCCATTTTTTCCAGTTCGATGAACTATTTTTACTCTGCAACTTGTGGTCCTGGTCCCGACCTCTTTTTGATGCTCATCATCCTGCTCATTTATGTAATTCTGTACGAGTTTTCCTGTTCCATCGGGGGAATTATCATCAACTATAACAATTTCAGTATAGTCAGACGTTGGCAAGTTTTTTTCAATCTCATCAATGAGTCGTAATATATTCTCAGACTCATTATAGGTCGGAATAATTATTGAGAATGTCACGATATTTGAATTTGACAACTCTGCATTACTCCGATTTGAAAACAAATTCCCAAAATCTATAGATACGGAGGCTATTAAGAGTTTTTTGTCCCCTTATCATCAAAAGCAATCTACCGCTCCTCACTATTACGCATAACGTTCAGGTATGGCATCAATAATACTTCCGATTATTGATATTATGAGAACTGCCCTATTTTCCGTTCTAAACAAAAAGAATAATTAGTTGGATCCGCCTTCAGAATCGGAATCATTTTGTGATATCTGCTCTACCTCTACAGTAACATCATCTTCTCCAGTATCATCTTTATCATCGGTAACTGTCAGTTTGAATACAAGATTGGAGTTTGCTGCTGATTCTGGGACATCAAAGACAGCGACTTGCTTGTCTGAGTCTTTAAGTTCTACTTCTGGACCGTCAGTTTGTTCCCATTTATATGATACAATTTGTCCGTCTTGGTCTTTACTATCCCCTGCATCAAGCTTGACTTCAGTGTTTACCTCTGCTTTTAGATCTTTGCCGGCGTCAGCTTTTGGAGGGATATTCTTTACTTCTGCTACATTCACAGTAACATCATCTTCTCCAGTATCATCTTTATCATCGGTAACTGTCAGTTTGAATACAAGATTGGAGTTTGCTGCTGATTCTGGAATATCAAAGACAGCGACTTGCTTGTCTGA
>Ga0209974_10000639_pt1 | contig 11801 bp, 5 predicted proteins | sample InoplaM3SPM_FD_187592 | JGI IMG/M metagenome (GOLD analysis project Ga0209974, IMG submission 187592) | Arabidopsis thaliana rhizosphere microbial communities from the Joint Genome Institute, USA, that affect carbon cycling - Inoculated... | ecosystem: Host-associated > Plants > Roots >...
TCCGTAAAGGCGAGCACGCGCATGGCCCGCTCCGAGGTGCCCACGTCGACTTCGGCGATGTCCTTGTCGCTGAGGGGGTTCTCATCCAATAACTGGAGCACTCCGTCCAGCGCTCGGTGGGTGTGATAGCAGCTTGGGTATTTCTTGAGCCCGATGCCCGGAGACTCGATGTAAAAGGGCTTGCCCAGACCGTCTGCCATCCGCTCAGCGTCGTAGTGGCCTGCACCCACAAGCGTGTCGTAGAAACCGTTCTTCGTTTCGATGACGTTGATGTTGGCCGTGATTCCCTCCCGGGCCATGAGCGCGGCAACCACGCCGTTGCGGCAGGCGTTGCCCGCTGCCATGGCGCCGGCCATGCTGCCGTGATTAGCCGACAGGCCGCAGGCGAAGTTGGCGGCGATGCCCAACGCCATTCTGGTTTTCGCGACATCCAACTTGAGAAGCTTGGCGCAGGCGGCAGCCGCGCCTATGGAACCGTACCAGGTCTGATGGTTCAAGCGGGCCTGCATGAGCTTGAAGTCGGCGTGAAGCGCGAGCTTGCCCTCGACTTCCAGTCCCAGGATGTAGGCGGTAAGCATCTCTTTACCCGAAGCGCCGAGATGCTCGCCGAGGCTCAGCACCGCGGGCAGAACCAAAACACTCGGATGGCCGATCTTCACGCCACAGTCGTCGTAGTCCAGAGCGTGAGCAATGCAGCCGTTGGCCAGCGCAGCGTCTGCCACAGAAACTTTGACACCCGCGCCGAACATGGATGCCTGGGGCGGCCCGCCGAGCCTCGTTACGTAACCGGTGATGGTCTGACTCACCGGTTCGCCAACGCCGGCCAGCGCGGCTCCCAGGCAGTCCAAGGCCGTGCGCTTGGCTTTCTCCAGGGTGTCGCGCGGTATGTCCTCGGAGCCGGTGTCTACGATGAACTGGGCAATTTTCTCAGTGGCGCCCATCAGTCACCTCTTCATCCCAGGTCTAGCGGATATTCCTCTATCGTGCGCGGCTGCAGCTGACACCCAAAGAGATAGACTCGGATCGGCAAAATGAAATCATGCAAATCGCCGTTACGAGGCCGCACCAACCCAGTTAGGGGTCTCCTCTCGCCGACGCACCGTTTTTGGAACCTTCTATGGGTTGGCTTTCGATATAGAGCGTATCCGGGCTAATGTCTTGCTCGTTCGGCCATTGCACAGTGCCGTGGGCAATTTTAACTTGTTTGAAATAGCCGATGTCCTTAAGCTCGTTGAATACGCCATAGTCTAGGTAGGGCCGCGCGTCAAATCTCCTGGTGCTGTTGTCGTTGAACTTCAGGTCGAGAGAGAAATCGTCATTTGCCTTCACAGCGATAACCTTTTTCATCTCACTCCTCCTTATCGCAGCGGCTCGATTCTAAAGATTGCCTGCCCGTTAACTGCCAAATGCCAATCTCTCATCAATTCTTCCTGGTGAATTTCAATCCAAGCCTGGACTAACTTGAGTTTGGCGCTTCGGAGAGTTCCTTCTAAAATACTTCCGTCTGGGATGGAAATAACTGCTTCATCGTCGCCACTTTCAACATGCACGTGTGGCTGGTGATGCTTCCTATTGTCAAAATAATACATCAGAACGACAATTCCATAAAACATCGAAACAACAGGCATCGGAATTTATCTGTCAGTCTGAAACTCGAAGGGCGGGTTTCAAACCCGCCCCTACAAGCCGAAATTCTTTTATTTGATTCTTTGTGATGAAATTTTTACGCTGCTGCTTGCAGCCCGTGACCGTTCCCGCCACCCAGCACCGTACCCGGCAACGCACCCGTGTGGTTTTCTTTTTCCACGAGCACTTGGCCGTTGACGATCGTCATCTCGATGCCCTTAGCTTTTTGAATGAAGCGCTTCTCGTTGCCCGGCAGGTCTTGCACCATTTCCGGATCGCATTCGCGGATCGTCGCCGGATCGAAGACACACAGGTCCGCTGCCATGCCGGACCGAAGCAAGCCGCGATCGGGTAGACCGAAGATCGACGCGACCATGAAGGTCAATTTGCGCACGGCTTCTTCCACCGTCATGATTTGCTTCTCGCGCACCCAGTAACCGAGCAACCGCGTCGCGTAACCGAAGCCCGCGTCGTAGATCAAATGGGCGCCGGCGTCGGACTGGCCGACCAGCACGAACGGACTGCGGATAATTTCCGCCACCGCCTCCTCGTCGCCGTTGGTGCTGGAGGTCTGGAACTGAGTGTCCAGGCCTTCTTCGAGCGAAAGATCCAGAAAAGCGTCGATGACATCCTGGCCGCGAATCTTGGCAATCTCGACTACGCTCTTCTTTTCCAGGTGTTTGTTCTCCGGCTTGACAGCATTGATTAAATAAACCAGATCCCATCGTCGCGAGAAGCGCGATGACTTCTTTTCCTCCACCGCCTCATAGCGCATCTTCTTGCGCGTCTCGGGATCTTTGATTGCCGCGATGCGCGCTTCGAGCGGCAGAAACAGAATCGTCTTCCAGGTGGGCAAATCGTCAAACACCTGAGCGTTTTTCATGGTCAACCGATTGTTGAACAGGCGCGCATTGCAGAGCGGATAAGATTGCACGCCGCGGTCCAACGACTCTTTTGCCAGATCCAACAACTGGCGCCATTCATTGGGCTTGTCCCAACGATGGGTGATGCTCTGCCAGATCACCGGCCTTCCCGACCGGCTCGAGATCTCATCGAACAACTGCACGCTCTCGCGCATCGGCACCGATACACCGAGCGAGCCGCGTGAAATCTGCACCGCGCCCTGATTGATCTCGCCGAGCGCGCAGGCAAGCTCAATAATCTCTTCGTCAGTGGCGAAACGGCTCTGGATCGGCGTGCCGTCGGCGTACATGTGCACGGGATTTTGATTGGTGGAGAAGCCCGCAGCACCCGCGCGTACACTGGCTTTGAGCACTTCCTTCATTTGCTGGATTTCCGCCGGAGTGGCGGCGCGTTCGAGGGAAGCTGCGCCCATGACATATTGGCGCAGCGCGCAGTGGCCAACCAGGGACGCAACGTTGACGCCGAGATTGCCGCGCATGGCATCGAGATATTGGCCGAAGGTGGTAAAGCCCCACGGCACACCGGCCTTCAACGCCGGAAAGGTGATCGCCTCGACGCGCTCGAAGCTTCTCAGGATCGTGTCGCGATCCGGCTCTTTGCACGGCGCCAACGACAACCCACAGTTGCCTGGAATAACTGTGGTGACGCCATGAAAGCAGGAGGACGTAGCCAGCGGATCCCAGAGCAGTTGCGCGTCCAAATGCGTGTGAAAGTCGATAAATCCAGGAGAAACGGCGAGACCGTCCGCGTTAATCACTCGCGCCGCAGCGCCGCTAATTCTGCCCGTCTCGACGATGCGCCCACCTTTCACCGCCACGTCGCCGAGAAATGAGGGCAAGCCGCTGCCGTCGTAAATGCGCCCGCCTTTGATGAGAATGTCGTATGCCATGGAGGTCCTCCCTGGGTTGGTAAACGTAAAATCGAGCTTACCGGCAGGGGCGCTTGCATGTCAACTGAGCCACGATGTTCGACGACATGGAGTTCGGAACTTCTAACGGACGATTCTTCTGTACAACCCTTTCACTTAGCGAAGCGAAGATTTCGAGTCCGTGCAAGACCGACTATCCCGGTTGTCATTTCGACCGACAGGGAGAAATCTTTCTTTGTCTCCATATTCAGCATCACGAGCTTCACGACAGCAATAATTCCAAATCTTCGCGTGTGAGACTTTGCAGCAGGCTGTTATCCGCGCTGATGATTGCATCGGCTAAATCGCGCTTGGACTGTTGTAATTCGAGGACCTTCTCCTCCACCGTATCGCGCGCGATCAAGCGATAAGCAAAGACTTGTCGCGTCTGACCGATCCGGTGGGCGCGGTCGATCGCTTGCGCTTCCACGGCGGGGTTCCACCACGGGTCGAGCAGATAGACATATTCGGCCGAATGCAAATTAAGTCCAAGTCCTCCCGCCTTTAGGCTGATGAGAAATAAGTTGGTTGTGGGATCGTTTTGAAACTGCTCGACCCGCGCCTGCCGATCGCGCGTGCGACCGTCGAGATAGGCATAAGGGATCCTGTTGATGTCAAGCCGGCTTCGCACGATGGCAAGCAGACTCGTAAATTGAGAGAACACCAACGCCTTATGATTTTCCTCGATCACCTGCTCGACCTGCGCCAGCAATGTATCGAGTTTGGCGCTGGGTTGATCGAATTTTTCCTTGTCGATCAGAGCCGGATGACAGGCGGCTTGACGCAAACGCAGCAGCGCTTCAAGAACTTGAATCTTAAACTGTCCCGATCCTTCAACCACGCCGTTCTTTAACAGTCGCGAGCGGTAGTAGTCGCGCAATTCGGTGTAGAGTTTTCGTTCTTTGACCTCGAGATCGCAGTAAATCGTCTGCTCGGTCTTGGCCGGCAGTTCCTTGGCTACTTGCACTTTGGTTCGGCGCAGAATGAACGGTTTAAGCGCTCGGGCCAACACCGCGCGCGTGGCCGCGTCCGGGTTTCGCCCAACGGAGCCGAAGACTGTGGCGCTGCCAAGCATGCCGGGGTTGAGAAATTCGAAGAGGCTCCAAAGCTCACCCAAATGATTCTGCACTGGCGTCCCGCTCAGCGCCAACCGATGTTCGGCGTGGACCAGGCGAGCAGCCTTTGCGGAGAGTGTACCGGCATTCTTAATCGCCTGCGCTTCGTCGAGAACGCAATAATCGAAGCGCACATTCTTGAAGTGCAGCGCGTCGCGCGTCAGCGTGCCATAAGTCGTGATGACAAGATCGTAGTCATCGAAGTGCTCGCTCGGATGACGCCGGGCGGCTCCGAAGTGTTCCAGGATTTTGAGCTTCGGCGCAAAGCGCTGCGCCTCCTCGCGCCAGTGAAACACCAGCGAGCGCGGCACGACGACGAGGGAGGGACATTGAGCTGAATTCGCAGCCTTGCGCTCTTCGCGTCGCATATCCAAAATCGCCAGCACCTGGATAGTCTTGCCCAAACCCATGTCGTCCGCGAGACAACCTCCCAGGCCGAAGCGCTGGAGAAACTGCAGCCAGCCGAGCCCTTCGCGCTGATAATCGCGCAGCGCGCCTTGAAAATCCGGCCCGGGATCGGCTGGCTTGACACCGGCGAACCCCTGCAGCTCGTCGCGCACGCGCTCGAAAACCGGATCGATGCGCACCTCGGGTTCCTCGGCGAGCAGAATGTCGAGCAGTCCCGCTTGCGGACGTGTGAAGCGCAGGCGATCACTGTTAATATCACCAAGGCCCGAGAGCAGACGGTACTTGGCGAGCCATTCCTCGGGAATAATCCCGAAGGAGCCATCATCCAACCGGACGGTGTGCTCGCCCAACTTGATCGCTTGCAGCAATTTGGGCAACGATACGACCGTGTCGCCAAAGTCCGCGGTGCCTTGCAGATCGAACCAATCAACTCCGGAGCTGACTTCCAGCCGCAGCGCTCCGGCATTCTTGTAGAGCTTGCCCTCTGCCTCGACCCGCCAGCCTTCTTGGGCGAGCGTGCGCACCAGTTTCGGAACACGCTCCGCCGGGAGTTCAAGAGACGGACCCGCCGATCGGTATACTTCCCGAAATCCTAGCTCTGCCAGACGCGCTTTGGCCGCGGCTTCAGCCTGCAGGTCGCGCTGAATCACGCGCCGCTGGCCCGTCTGATAAACATTTCGTTGACTAAGATTCGCCGCGATCCGGCTGCCCTCGTACTCGAAAGACAACTCACCGATGACGACATCGCGCGCCCATATATCGATCTTCGCCGGCTTGATCACCAAGCCAGGCTTGGGCTGCGCCGCGACCGTTTCAAAACGTAACTCGTCCGGCAGCTCAAGCCTCGTTTGCCGGGGCAAGCGAATCAAATCCTCCATAAATTCCTCGGCGTCGCTTTTGGGAAACACGATCGCCTCGCGTGAGCGTAACAGTGAAATCCAAATAAAGGCGCCGAAGTCGTTCAACCTGGCAACACGCCCTTCGTAGAAGACAAGGCCGCCGGCAGCGATCAGCGCCGGTTGCGTGAGCGGCATCTCGACATCGCCGCGGCGCAATAGCCCGATCAGCCGGTAGCTTTTTCGATTATCCGGAATGACGCGAAGGCAAAGCTCCCAGGCTCCCGCATCGTCCCACTCGAGTCGGGTGAATTCGTTTCTGACCGCCGAAGGACGGAGCATACAACGGCCGGTAGCGCACATCAGCGGCAGCACGATCTCCCACAGCTGCGGGGAAATTAAAAAACTACTGCCGGTCGAGGCATAAGCCGAGTATCCGTACTGCGACTGATCTTGAGCTCCGAGGAGCGTCGTGAGAATTCGGCGATCCTGGGTATCACTTAACAGGTCGAGGTCATAGCGGCTCAGTCTCTTGAATTTGAGCTTGCCCCAGTCGCCGGCCAATTTCCGCTCGGTAAGTCCCACTTGCAGCACCAACTCCCGGTTGGAAATCGTCTCCTCGGCATCGATAAAATAATGCAACACGCGCTCACCGGCCGCCCGGGGACTGGTCCGTTCCATTTCCGTATCGAACTGGGTCCGCAGGCTGAGCAATTGCTGTTTCCAGCTCTTTTCCTGCAAATTTTTCGCATTGCGGCGTGGCGCCGACATGTTTTTTGGAAGAGGCTCGGGTGCGATGCCGCGGATGTGCGGCGCCGCAATCATCTTAAGCCCGGCCAAAAAACCGCTCTGCTCCGCGGCGAGGAGCGCCGCCCAGATATGTTTGCATGGATCTTTAGCTCTTCCGAAAAACGGACAGGTGCAGGAGACGTTGATCCGATGCTTGTCGATGGACGCGCGCACGTCATAGAGAAGAGTTCCTTGCACGCCCGCATGTAGCGAGGAGGAATCTCCTTCGATGAAACTCACGGCGCCGCGCAGAAAGTAACGGCGCCCGCGCTCCTGCGAAAGACGGTCGACCTGGTTGAAAAACCGCCCGGTCAAAGCATCGCTCATCAGAATGGCTTTAGCGTAGCATTCCTGGAAAGTCTAATCCCGCCGGTGAAGCTCAATCAGCGTCGGCTCTTAACAATCCATCTTGTATGACAGCTTTTGCGAAGAGATCCAATTAAATTGACAATCCGTCAAACGACATGCGAGAAGTTTCACAGAATAGACAGCGGAGGCACCGAGCGAGTTGCTGAAGAAAAGCAGTTGTATTTTCAGTGCGGCGGAGAAATCACGACCAAGCGAGACATCGAGTTACTTCCATTGTCAATGGGTGGATTGAGTAGCAAAGTATTAAGCCGTCCCAAAGGATCCAAGGATTCGCGAGCGGGACTTCGGCAGCGTTCCGAGACGTTTTGAACGGCTTGAAACAGAGTGCAGCGGTTGAACGGCTCCAACGCGCTACTCTTGCAGCAGCAACTGGAACAGTTGGAACCGTTGGAACGTTTTACCGTTCCGCTAAAACAGCCTTTATAAACCCGCTCTGATCGAGCTCTCGCACCAGCCGGCCATCGGCGAACTCCTCCGGTTTGGCTCCCCTGGCCTTGGGATTCTGTTTCTCCAGCTCTTGGATCAGGCTCGCTACGCCGGCAATTGAAGGATAAGGCGGAATCGCGAAATTGGACCGGATCGTCGTTTCGTAACTTTCTTCCAAGATCTCTCGGTCGGAAGTGCGAAAGTATTTGCCCATCACCTTAAACGCGAAGTTCTTGTCCTTCCGGGCGCGGGCCGCTCCTTCGATGTAAGCTTTGAGAAAACGCCGAACCGTGTCCTCGCTGCTGCGCAAATATTTCCGCGTCGTCAGCACGCCATTGATATGATACTCGGCGTCCAACTTGGTCATGTCGAAGAGCAGTTTGAATTTCAGTTTGCGCGCCTGAAGTGTCCCCGGCGGCGTCAGGGAAGCTGCGGTGATCTTCCCCGCAGCCATTGCCGATATTCCCTCCGCCGGACCGCCGGTTTGGACCATGGTCACGTCGCGGTCCGGCTCAACGCCATGGGCGCGCAGGGCGATGCGCGAGGCAAGATCCGAAAGCGTACCGAAGCGGGTAACGCCGAAGGTCTTGCCTTTGAGGTCTTCCATCCGGTTGATGCCAGGCACGGCGTAAACCCAGAAAAGAAATTTCTTGACGATGGTCGCGATGATGACGGTATCGGCGCCGGCGAGGTTGGCCTGGATCGAGGCGGCGCCGCCCAGCTGGATGATCGGCAGCTCCCCGGAGAGCATCGCCTGGAGCGCCAGCGAGCTGCCAGGAATGCTGATCGCCTCGACGTTGAGGCCATGCTTATCGAAAAAGTTGCCATCCTTAGCGAACCAGAGCGACATCTGCGTCGTTGACGCCGAGCCGCCGCCGACCCGGAGTCGTTCTAATTTCTTTTCCTGGGCAAACGCAGCTGGTGCGAAAACGGCGACAAAGAGAACCGAAATAAAAACTCCAAGACAATAGCGGCTCATCTGTAATCTCCTGACTTTAGAAGTTCGCTCTATAACTCATGCGTCATTCGGTGCGAAAAGCTCCTGCTTCAAAGAGGGCATCCCAGAAACAACATTCCCCCTTTTCAGAAAAGGGACACCGGGGATTTGACTCGACTCCAGCTGCTAACATTGTTTTGACCTCCATTGGCTACGCTTCCGGTTGTGACCGACTTGGCAAACCGCAACAGATCTCAAGCAAAGTTTTCGCTTTTCGCCACCAACGCCCGCAAAACTTTTTCCGGCGTGATCGGCAGGTCGCGAATACGCACTCCAACGGCATCGTGGATCGCGTTGGCGATTGCCGGCGCCACCGTCAAGGCGCCGGTCTCGCCCGCGCCTTTGGCGCCGAACGGACCATCTTGGTGCGGCACCTGGACCACGATCGGCCGAACAGACTCCGGCATGTCCTTGAAGGATGCGACCTGATAATCGAGCAGCGAGCCGTTTATTAGCTGGCCTTCGTCGAAAATCATCTCCTCGAACATCGTGAGCCCCAAGTGCATGATCGCCGCGCCTTGCAGTTGTTGCTCGCAATGACGCGGATTGATCGCCGTGCCGGTATCGCCGACGCTGAAAAGTTGCAGCACCTTCACCTGTCCCGTTTCGGTATCGACTTCGACTTCGGCGGCAGTCGCTGACGGAAACCAATACTCGGTACACTTTTCGGACTGGCCGGTTTCCGGGTCCATGTGCGCAGCCGCCGGCTGGCAGACCGCCTCGGCGGCGAGCGTAGTCCCCATGCTGCCGAATTTCGCTAGAAATATCTCGCCGATCGCCATGCCGCGATCTTCCATACCGCGAACGAACACCCGGCCGTTGCGCATGAGCAAATCGTCCGGATCGACTTCCAGCTTCGAGGCGACGACTTCGAACAATTCCGTCTTGATTTTGCCGGCAGCCATGCGCACGGCGTTGCCCATGTGGTAAGTTGAACGGCTGCCGGCGGTGATCGTGTCGTAAGGTGTCACGTCTGTGTCGGGCTGGACGATGTGAATGCGATCCGGCGCGATGCCCAACTCCTCAGCGACGATCTGCGCCATTGTCGTTTCCGATCCCTGGCCCATCTCCACCGTGCTGCTGAGCACGCTGGCGCTGCCGTCGGCGTTGAGAATGACGATCGCGCCGGAAATTGACGGCGTCAGCACCGCTTTAACACCCGCCGCAATTCCCTTGCCTCGCAACTTTGTCCCGCTTTGCGCAGCTTTCGGATTCGACCAGCCGATCGCTTGCGCTGCTTGGCGGATCGCTTCTTTGATGCCGAACGATTTTACCGGAGTACCTGTGGCGAAGCGCTCGCCCTCGTCCAGCGCGGGCCTTAGGCGAAACTCCACTGGATCCGCGCCGATCGCGCGCGCGATCAAATCGGTTTGCGAATCGTAAGCCCAAATGACTTGTGGCACTCCGAACCCGCGAAACGCGCCCGCCGGAACCTTATTCGTATACACGCAGTACGAATCAATCCAAACGTTTGGAATTCGGTAAGGGCCGGCCGAGGTGTAGCCCGATTTATGGCCGATGCGCGGGCCGATCTCCGCGTAGGCGCCAGTATCCCAATAGACCTCGCATTTGCGCGCGGTAATTTCGCCGCCCTTGATTGCGGTTTTGATGACGGTGACAACTTTGTGCTTGGTGATCGTTAAAAATTCTTCCTCGCGCGTCAGCGCATAACGCACCGGCTTCTTCGTGATCAACGCGAGCACGGTCACCAGCGGCTCGAGCTTGGCATAGAGCTTGGCGCCGTAACCGCCGCCGATATATGGGACGCGCACCCTGATTCGATTCATGGGAATGCCGAAAGTCGCGGAAATCTCTGTCCTGACATAAGAAGGCGATTGACTCGCCGTCCAGATATTCAAACGCTCGTGCTCGTCCAAATATGCCAATGTCACGTGCGGTTCCATCGGCATGTGCTGCGCGGGAGGCGAGCTGAACGTGTCTTCGAATATTTTGTCGGCCTCGGCGAACGCTTTCTCCACGTCGCCCGTACGGAGCTTGAAATGGTAACAGACGTTCGATTGTTGTCCCGCCTTAACGTGCGCGAGGTCGGCGAAAGCCTTGGCCGGACGATGCTGCTCGTGCACGAGTGGCGATCCCAGTTTTGCCGCTTCGAGAACATCATGCACCGCGGGCAACGGCTCATAATCGACCTCGACCAACTGCAAAGCGTCCTCGGCTGTGCGTTTATCGACCGCCACCGCCGCCACGACGGAATCGCCGGCATAGCAGACTTTATCCACGGCGAGAATCGGTTGATCGCGAAACGCCGGTCCGAAGTGCGGATCGACTCCCGGCATCTTGGCGATCTCGGCGCCGGTCAACACAACAGCCACGCCCGCCAGCTTCTCGGCCTTCGATTTTTCAATCCGCGTGATCCGCGCGTGGGGATACGGACTTCGCAACACCGCGACATGGAGCATGCCGCGCGGTTCGATGTTGCCCACATGCAGCGCCCGCCCTGTCACTTTCGGATTCGCGTCCGTGCGATAAACTGACTGTCCTACGACCGAATAGTTGGCCATCACACTACCTCGCCCGTTATGCTCGGTTTCTCATAGCCTGTTTTCGCAGCTTTGGAAAGAATGAAAGATTATTCCGGAATCCAACATCGACACGGCGCACCTTTTACTTCCATAGAGTCAACAGCAGCACGCCGCCGACAATCATCGCCGCACTAATGACAATTTTCGGTGTTACGCGCTCCACGTCGCGCAGGAAAAGCGCCGCCAAGATCAGCGAAAAGAACGGTCCGGTGCTGCTAATAGGAATCACCACCGATACTTTGCCAAGATCGAGAGCATAGTAAATGCAGATCATGCCGAGGCTAATCGTCACACCGGCGGCGAGAAACCACCAAAAACAGTGTCGGTTCATCTTCCAGGTTTCTTTAGTCTTCTCAACGTACCAAAGCGTCAAGATCGACACGACGAAAGACGATGTCGCGGTCACCGCCGCAGCAAGGAACGGATGCGGCACCGCCGCCAGACCGAACTTGCGCACGACCTGCGTCGCGCCGGCAAGCGCCGAGGCCGCGATCGGGTACCAGAGAAACACCGCGGAACCGGCGAGCTTCATCGAGCCAGCGCGCCAGGATAGCAATGTAATGCCTGCGATGATCATCAATGTGGCGACAATGATCGGCAGCGTGATTTTCTCGCCAAGAAAAATTATCGCCATCGCGGCGCTAAACAGGGGCGTAGTAGCGCGAATCGGATCGGTGATCGCCACGCCGAGGGCGTCGATGCCTTTATAACTGAGTAAACGGGTAAGTCCGGGCTGAAAGAATCCGACGCCGACAAAAATCCAGATCGCCGCGCTTGTCAAAGATGATAGCGGTACGAACAAAACCGAAACGGCCCACAAGAAAACTATATTGATCAGAAGACTGCTGATCACCGCTGTGG
>Ga0209974_10000641_pt1 | contig 11797 bp, 10 predicted proteins | sample InoplaM3SPM_FD_187592 | JGI IMG/M metagenome (GOLD analysis project Ga0209974, IMG submission 187592) | Arabidopsis thaliana rhizosphere microbial communities from the Joint Genome Institute, USA, that affect carbon cycling - Inoculated... | ecosystem: Host-associated > Plants > Roots >...
GCGCGCGTCATACTGATCCATCAGTGCGATGTCATGGGTGGCGATCACCACCGAGGTGCCCAGCTTGTTGAGTTCCACGAACAGCCGCAGCAGGCGTTGCGCCAGGCTGGGATCGACGTTGCCGGTGGGCTCGTCGGCGAGAAGAAGCTGTGGGCGGCAGATCACGGCACGCGCAATCGCCGCCCGCTGCTCAGCCACCGGTTTCCGCTGCTGCGAATTCACCGATTGCTCCTCAAGTATCAGCTGGTACCGCCGGATTCGCGGTGCACGGTACCGGCGCTGCCTCACCGCCACTATCAGCACCAGCGCCATCACCATTAACGCAGCCAGCAGTGCCGCAACAAAGTGCAGTATCGTATACCGCTTGGGGCACACTGCAGCCACGGCCGCCAGCTTCGACTGGGCCGGCAATGACATTGCCTACTCTGGAAGTTGAAGCACCTGTCGCCAGCATAGAAGAGCCTTTCACCCCGACTAATCCGATATCTACTCAATCAGTAGCGCAGCAAGGCACGCCGCTACAAGATGTCGATAACGCTATTCGTGCCACGGCTCAAATGCCGATCGGTGGTGTAAACTTACCTGCGCCTCAGCCTGGGCCCATTACACCGATCCCCGGCGCGCAGACGCTACATTCAAATACAAAGAAAGATCCGTTTGCAAAACTTACTGGTCTGTTTAGTGGAACATCACGCAAGCTCACATTCATAGTGCTGGGTGCTGTTCTGTTGTTAGGTGTCGGCGGTGGTGTAGCTTATTTCTTATACTCAACCTATGGCCCGGCCGACCAGGTGGCGAAAGACAGCGAGGGCGGCACACCAATTCCCAAGGAAGAGGCCGAGGGGCTCATGGTGGCGACTATGTCGAACGCGATGGACGTTGGCAGTTTCCGGCAAACGTTCACGTACGAGCGAGCTGCCAATGCGCAGAGCGGCGTTACCGGTACCGAGAGGTTTATATATACGTCTGACGTTGATTTCACTGACACTGACAATCCAAAGTCAAAAGGCATGATCGACGCCGTTATCGAAGGCGCAGAGCGACGCATCGAGCGGTCGGGCCAATACGTGATTGATCCGAAAGCCAAGTACATCAAGCTGACCCGCGCAATCAGCGAACCAGAGAACACGACAACCGACACGACCGTCGAGAAGCTCGAGAATAAATGGATTGCCATCACCGAGCAAAATGAAGTGAGCGACTATTTGCTTTCGACGGCGTTCTACAATACGGCTGACCTATTTGATTCGATCAATCGTGTTGGCGGCGAGGTTGTTATCGGCAACGTACCGCAAAACGTCCAGGACAACATGATGTCGTTTGCTTTTATGCAGCAGGTTTTCACGCTCGATAAATACGTCAAGACGCAGTTGAACGGCGAAGAGGTGGTACGCCTTGATGTCAAAGTCAACAAAGGCGCGTTCATCGAGTATAACGCCTTGATTAGTCCTAACGCTAAACCAATTGACACTGATAATGTCAGTGATTCGTTTGTGCTGTTTATCGACCCGACTGCCCGCTTGCCTAAGCGTGTCAATGTCACCATTCAGGGGACGGCTCTCACGATCGACTACTCTAACTTTAACGTGCCGGTACTCGTCGAAGCGCCACCCGAGACGCTGACGGCGCGGCAAGCAGTTGACGCCATAAAATAGATCTGGCCGCTTACTCAAGAACATGGTAGAGTAATGCGTGGTAGTTTTTTGCTACGCACGGGGCATTGGCGCAGTTGGCTAGCGCGCTTCCATGGCATGGAAGAGGTCATCGGTTCGAATCCGATATGCTCCACCAGACCTTATTCTTAGCTGTATCGTCGTGCATAAAGGCCTCCCCCGCTTGCGGTATCGGCCTGCGCAACCCGCCACTGGCGGCTTACGGGTCATCGGTTCGAATCCGATATGCTCCACCAGATTTTATCTTTTGCACGATTGCATTGACGACACTATACGCTCTGTGAGCGTATTTTTGTTGACAGCGTGATATGATAAAACAAAAGCGTTATGAAACACAATAGAACGACTGAGGCCGGCTTTACTATTACCGAAATTATAGTGGTAATTGTTGCATTCGGTATCTTGCTGCCCGTGATCGTCAATACGATCGGCATGCTGCGCAGTCTTAACGACCGCGCGCGTGATATAGCGACGATCAATGCATTGATCGAGAACAAGGCCGAGAGTTTGCGCAGTGTTAGTTTTGTCGGCCTCACCAACGGTACGACCGACTTTGCGAGTGAGCTGCCGCCAGAAATTTCGCAACCGCGTAGCGCAACATACACCATCAGCTCCGTCAGCCCGGCGCTGAAACAGGTGGATATTGTCGTGTCGTACAACGATTATGGCGCGCAGCGCGAAATGGAATTCAGAACATACATAGGAGAGCTCGGTGTCGGCCAATACTAAGAGGTGTGCATCCGAGCGGGGTTTTACGCTGCCTGAAATAGTCGTGACAGTCACGCTGGTGGGGCTGCTTATCGGTCCGGTTATCGTTGGAACATTTTTCTTCTACAGCAGTATGATCGTCAGCGGCCAGCAGACGCAACTCGCTGTCGAGTCTCAGTCGATACTGCATGCAACAGTCGAAGAGCTGCGCGTCGGTTCGGGCGTGCGAGATACTAATCTGGTAGCGGACGCCTACGCTCCGCCTGAGGGCTGGAACACCAGCAACGACAATCTGGTGTTGATTATTGCGACCCCAGCGCTCAATAACGCCAACGATTTCATAATCAACCCGTTAACTGGCGAGCCGTATCAGAACGAAATTATTTACTACGCGTCCGAGAATACACTATATAAACGATACTTGGCACATCCGGATGCGGTCGGCAATAAACGCCGCACTACTTGCCCGGCCGCCAACGCTTCTTCGACCTGTCCGGCCGATGTTGTGCTGAGCGAAAATTTCAAGACGATGAATTTTGTGTTCTACGACCAAGACAATATCGAAACATCAGACCTGAACCTGGCGCGTTCAATCAAGCTGCTGGTTTCTATGGAGCGGCGTGATTTCGGTAGGACAATCAACTATGATAACAACATAAGGATTACTATCAGGAACTCCACATGAGCAATAAAAAGAACGATCACTCCAACGGTTTTTTGCTAGTGTCGATGCTGATCACGACTTTCGTCATTATCGCTATCAGCGTCGTAACCGCGCAGCTGGTGCTGAACAATTATCGCATCTCAGCAAGCGAGAGTTACCGACTCAACGCCCAGTTTGCGGCTGACGCGGCGGTTGACCATGCCATAACGCAGATCAACCAAGACCAAGACTGGACCGGCACCGGTGGTGAAATAGAGTTACTATCAAATAGCAAAACCCGCATGACGTACGAGTCGGTCGTAATCGACGGGGCCGAGCCGCAACAAAAGATCGTCCAAGTCACGGCGCGTGCTTACCGGCCTGACAGTACGATGTCGATGGCGCGTGAGCGCAAGCTCGAAGTAACCTTACGCGGCGTCGGCGGCGGCGTCAGTACCTTCTCGGTAGTGACGGGAGTAGGCGGGCTAAGCATGACGAACAATTCAAAAATTGTCGGCGGTGAAGTCTACGTAAACGGGCGGATCAACCTTACAAACTCTTCGCAAATCGGCTTGACCAGCCAGCCGGTAAGCGTCAAAGCTGCCCACCAGAGCTGTCCGATGCCGCCCAATGCGACGTACCCGCGGGTATGCGGCAGTGGCGAGAATGGCCAGCCAATTAATCTCGTTAACAGCTCACGGATCTACGGCGAGGTGATGGCTACTAATCAAACGAATGGCGCCGGTATGTCAAACCCGGGTCTAGTGAGCGGCAGCCCTGCGCCTGCAGCTTTACCTACTCATGATCGGGCGGCTCAAATAGCCGCTGTCGCTTCGACGCAAACCGGTGGCGCGGCTGGTTGCTCGGGTGGCACTAAGACATGGCCGGCAAATCTCAGAATAACCGGCAACGTTCAGATCAGCGGGAGCTGTCGGGTAACGGTCGATGGTGACGTCTGGATCACAGGGAACCTAACACTCTCCAATTCAGCGCGACTTATTGTCAGAAATAGCCTTAGCACGCCGCCTGCCATTATGGTTGACGGTGCAGGCGGTGTTGAAGCGGTAAATTCCTCGATATTCCAATCAAACACTGATACGACTCCGATTGGATTCAGGGTCATTACTTACTGGAGTGAGGCATCATGCTCGCCGGACTGTACTGATGTGACCGGTACTGCTCTCTACAACAGCAGCCCGACTAATACTATCGAAATCAAAAATAGCGCCTCCGGGCCCAACACCGAGTTTTACGCTCGCTGGTCGGCGGTCGAAGTTAACAACGGCGGTGACGTTGGCGCGCTTATCGGCCAGACCGTCGTGATGAGCAACTCGGCGACCGTTACGTTTGGCGCTGAAGTTACCGAATTCCAAGACTCGCCGGCGGCATGGGTCGTTGATTCTTACAAAACAGTGTACGATTGAAAGTTAACACCAGAAAGTATTCATGTCGCGCCCTAGTCTCAAGTTTTATTGTTTTTCTCCAGCCGTGATGGCCGCTACATTCGTTATCGAAACGGCGGGTGCTTTTTGGGTGCTGATTCGTTACCGTTTTGATATTACTGCCAAGCTGATTGTAGCGTTGCTGCTCTGCCTGGGTCTTTTTCAGCTGGCTGAATACATGGTGTGCGAGGGTGCGTTTGGCATCTCGAGCCTGGACTGGGCGCGTATCGGGTATGTCGCTATCACCGCGTTGCCGCCACTGGGGCTGCATCTTGGTATGACCATAGCCGGAAGGCGCAACGGCTGGCTATTGGCTTTTGCTTACGGTTCTGGGCTGGCGTTTGCACTTTTCTTTTTATTTACCGGACAAGGCATGCAGAGTCATATTTGCCTCGGTAATTACGTCATATTCAAAATCGCCCCCTACGCTGTAAAACTCTACGCTATGTATTACTACGGCTGGCTACTAGCGGGACTTGCCGCTATGAGCGGCTGGCGCGAAAAAATGAAGCGAAGCGATCGGCGCGCGGCGCTCGGTTGGCTAATGGTAGGTTACACCGCCTTTATCGTCCCGACGACGCTGATCAACATCGCGAATCCAGAGACAATCGCTGGCATTCCTAGCATCATGTGCGGCTTCGCCGTATTGTTGGCATTGGTGCTGATCTTCAGGGTCGCCCCATTGACATTGAAGCAACGCAGCTGGGGCAGGCGCGCCTAGCCGCCTGTTATAATAGTGAACAGCGTATGAAAGATAAAATCAAACAATTGCTCATTTGGCGCTTAGAGGCCAGCACACGAAAGTTTTTTAAGGCTCATCCGGATGTGCGCCTGATAGTGGTTGCGGGCAGCGTCGGTAAAACAAGCACCAAGCTGGCGATTGCCCAGATGCTTGCTCAAAAATACCGCATCCATGTTCATAAAGACAATCACAACATGGAACTCAGCGTGCCACTTTCGATCATGAAGATCCCTTACCCGAGCAATCCGCGTTCTCTGCTGCAGTGGATAGCCGTGCTGGTGGCTGCCCATAAGCGTCCGCAGCAGCCATTTCCTTTCGACATCATCGTCACCGAACTGGGCACGGACCGGCCGGGCGATATTGCGAAGTTCGGTCGTTACCTTCAGGCGGATGTCGCTGTCGTTACGGCGGTGTCGGCAGAGCACATGGAAAGCTTTGGCAATCTCACGGCTGTCGCCGAAGAAGAATTAAGCGTCGCCAAGTTTGCAAAACTATTAGTCATCAACCGAGACGATATTGACGGTCAGTTTGCACAAATGCTCGAAGATGGCCGCAATATCGACACGTATGGCGTTGGCGGCACGGCCGAGTATCATTTCTTGCCCGAGACCGGAGCGGCCGACGGCTACATGCAGGGTACGCTCGTGACGCCCGAGCATGGTAGTCAGCATGTTAAGCTCCAGGTCATCGGTGAACACAGCCTCAAATCTATCGTCGCGGCAGCACTCATAGGCATTAAGTTCGGGCTGACGGCCGACGAGGTACGGCGCGGTGTCGAAGCAATCGAGCCGGTACCTGGCCGAATGCAGCTACTGCGTGGTATCGAAGGCGGTGTCATCATCGACGACACATATAATTCGAGTCCGCTAGCGGCACTCGCGGCGCTCCAGACACTCTATACCATGCCTAATCAACACCGTATAGCTATCTTAGGTTCGATGAACGAACTTGGGCCATACAGCAGACAAGCTCACGAGGAAATCGGTAATGCCTGCGATCCAAGCTTGCTCGATATCGTGGTGACAATCGGCGAAGAAGCCGAAGATTATTTGGCGCCGGCAGCAGCCGCACGCGGCTGTCAGGTTAGGTGTTTCAGGAGTCCTTATGATGCCGGCGCGTTTGTTCGATCGATTATCGAACCAAAAACCGCCATACTCGCTAAAGGCTCGCAAAACGGTGTATTCGCCGAAGAGGCAATCAAAATTTTGCTGCACACGCCAGGGGACGACGCACGGCTCGTGCGCCAAAGCGCCGACTGGCTAAAGATCAAGCAGGACATGTTCTCGAAGATCGGTTGATCATATGCGTCATGCTGCAACCAAACCGGTTACGCCGCAGCCGGATGATGTCCATCTGAAACCTTCGGCAAAACACGCCCGAAAAAAGCACCGCACTCGCCACTCGCATCATGAATCTCGTACGTCTGTTATTGTCGCGGTCGCGTTTATAATTATCGTCGTAACAGCATTAATGATTTTTTTGCATGGCCGCGACAAGGCGCTGCTGGCCGAGGGTTTGCGCCACTACCACGGGGCTTCAGCAGTCACGGCGACTGGCGAGCTTCGTCATCAAGAATCTGGGCGCGCCGAGCAGTTTATCGTCGAACGCTCGCTCGATAGTCTCTACGTTAAGAATCTCACCACACAGATCGAGATGGTGATCGTGCCGGGCGGTACGGTCTATGTCAGGCCGGATATTTTCACATCTGAAAGCATTGAGAAGGCAGCCGAAGCCAGTAGCCCGGCTGAAGCGCTGCGGCTTTTGCAGACTGAGGCGGTTATCGCCAGTTTGCCCCTGGAAAGCTGGCTCAAGCTGACGCTCCTAGACGGCCGCACACCGGTAATGGATGCGTCGAGCGCGCTTGATATGCAATGCCTGAGTGCAGTGGCGGAGTTTGATAACCGCTTGGACAAAGACGCGGTCGATAAACTAACGGCGCAGTCGTACATCGTCGAAAATACAAGAGAATTCAGCCGGTTCGAGACGAAGTTCGCTGCGACGGAGCTCGGCTTCGAAGGCTGTTTTGCTGACGGTAGTGCCGCGCTGAGCTTTCAAGTCGATAAAATGACAAAACAGATTGAGAGTATGCGTATTGCACTGCCGGATGCGACGTTTGAGCTGACGCTAGCCTACGACCAGCCACCAACCCAAGGAGTGCCAGCGGCGGCTTACGACCAACAATCATTAAGTGACACGGCGCGGCGTCAGGCGGGCGCGATTGAGCGACGTGTGCGCGAGCGGCTAGACGCGTTTCCAGTGCTGCGCAACTTGCTACTAGAGCTGGTCGCGGACGAGCGTGAGCGCGAAGCCGCTGCCAACTGACAAGAAACTATCTTAAAAAGCCCCTTCAGCTGCATGCTAGTCTTTCTCGCCTGAGGCGTAGCGGTAGTAGCTGTATCTGTTATAATGCACATATATGGCAGGCCAGAACACCACGCGTCTCATTCTCCTCCCGCAAGGGATATCTCTTTAAACATATCAATTTTATTGAATTTAAATCTTTAGGAAACGGTTGACTTATGAAACGATACAATCCAGTCGATATTGAATCGAAGTGGCAGCAAGTCTGGGATGAAACCGGTATCTACCAGGCTGATCTCACTAGCAAAAAACCAAAATACATTGCCATGAGCATGTTCAATTACCCGAGCGGCGCCGGTATTCATATCGGTCATGCCATGAACTATACCATTAGCGACGTTAAAGCCCGCTTTAAACGGCAGCAAGGGTATGAAAGCTATCACCCAGTTGGCTGGGACGCGTTCGGTTTGCCAGCCGAAAACTACGCCATCAAATCCGGCGTGTCACCGCAGAAAAGCATGGCAAGCATCATCCCGAACTATCATAAGCAATATAAAGCAATGGGGTGGAGCAACGACTGGTCTAAAGAAATATCAACGCACATGCCGGAATATTACAAATGGACACAGTGGATCTTCAATGAAATGTACCGGGCTGGTCTAGCGTACCAAGATGCGCGTGTACAGTGGTGGTGCGACAAATGTCAAACGGTACTGGCCAACGAGCAAGTGATAGACGGCAAATGCTGGCGACATGACGGCGCCGACGATCCGATAGTCGAAAAGCGCGAGGTCAAGCAGTGGTTCTTCAAAATCACAGACTACGCCGACGAGCTGCTTGAGGCAATCGACGGCTTGGATTGGACAGAGAGCGTCAAACTGGCGCAAAAGAACTGGATCGGGCGGTCTAAAGGCGCTGAGATTTCATTCCAAATTCCAGATTCCAGATTCCAAATCCCAGTCTTTACGACGCGGCCGGATACCTTGTTTGGGGTGACTTTTCTGGTGCTCGCGCCTGAGCATGAGCTTGTGTCTGAGCTGACAGCCGAGAGCGAACGCGCCGCCGTTGACGCTTACATAAAACAAGCACAGGCAAAAAGCGAAGTCGAGCGTCAGGCTGCAAAAGACAAAACAGGCGTTTTCACTGGAACGTACGCGATCAACCCGGCGAATGGTGAAACGATTCCGATTTGGGTCGCAGACTACGTATTGGGTGGCTATGGCACCGGCGCCATTATGGCGGTGCCGGCGCACGATGAGCGCGACTACGCATTTGCATCAGCATTCAAGCTGCCGGTCAAGCCGGTAGTGGCTCAAGATTTTGGCGAGCAACTTGAGGACGAGGTGAGCGTTGAGGGTGTCGTGGTTGTCGGGTACGATCCAGCGACACATAAGTTCCTAGGCCTGCGCAATGCTTCGGGTTCTATCTGGTTGTGCGGTGGTGGCCGAGAAGCTTCTGAATCATTTGCCGAGACGGCACAGCGTGAGCTGCAAGAAGAGACTGGCTATACGGGCGATCAGCCATTACGGCTAGGCGTGCCTATTTATTCGCATTATCACAACAACAAAAAGAAAAGTAACCGGCGCTCATTTGCCGAAGCGTACCTCTACATCCTTGATTCCACTAAAGTCGGTCAAGCCGCCCGCGAGGCGCATGAAGATTTCGTACCCGAATGGTTTGACTTTGATGAACTATATAGCCAGCTGGAAAAAACGGACGGCGGCGTCGGGCATTGGCTGGAAGTTTTGCGTCGGGCTAAAGCGGCGGCTGATGCGTACGATGCAGGCAAAGAGGCGCCGTTTACCGTCTACCATGGCGAGGGTATCTTGATTAACTCTGGCGCTTATGACGGTATGACTACGAGCGAGGCCCGTGAGAGCATCGTGGCTGATCTTGAAAAAAAGGGTGCCGCCCGTTTTGTTACCAATTACAAAATGCGTGACTGGAGCGTTAGCCGTCAGCGCTACTGGGGTGCGCCGATTCCTATCGTCCACTGCGCACAGTGCGGCCCGGTGCTCGTACCTGACGAGCAGTTACCAGTGGTGTTGCCCGAGCTTGATGATTTCCAGCCTAGCGGCGATGGTCGCAGCGCGCTTGCAAGGGCAACCGAATGGCTAAAGGTGAGCTGTCCGAAATGTGGCGGCGCGGCCGAGCGCGAGACTGACACGCTCGACACCTATATATGCAGCAGCTGGTATATGTATCGCTATTTTGATCCCGCGAACAATGAGCAGATTTTTGATCCGGCAATCGTGAAGAAATGGGAGCCGATAGATTTCTATAACGGCGCCGATCACGCGACTGCGCATTTGCTCTACGCCCGTTTCATTGGTCATTTCTTTGCTAGAAAAGGCCTCGTAAACAATCCTGAACCGTTCAAGCAGTTCCTTTTCAACGGCAAAGTGACAGCCAGCGACGGCACTATGTTTAGCAAGAGTAAGGGTAATGGTGTCGACCCGCTGGAGATTATCGGACAAGGCTATGGCGCTGATGCGTTGCGCACGTATTTGATGTTTGCGGCACCTCTAGAGGTATGGGCAAAGTGGGATCCGCAGGGCGTCCCTGGTACGTATCGTTTCTTGTCGCGCACCTGGGCATTGGTTCAGGAATACGCGACTGCAGATGTAAATGAAAGCGACACACTTGAAGACAAGCGAATTGTACGAGTGGCGCACCAAATGGTCAAAAAAATGACTGATGATATCGAGCACGACCGCTACAATACGGCGATTGCCGCGGCAATGACTGCTGTGAATGATTTTTTCAAACTCAAAGTTGAACATCCGATAACTCAAAGTGCAGCTTGGCGCGAAGCATTAGAGATGCTCGTGGCGGGGATCGCGCCGTTTGCACCGCATATTGCCGAGGAGCTGTGGCACGAGCTGGGTAATTCGTCGTCAGTGCACGTCGACAGCTGGCCGTACTGGAATGAGGCGCTGCTAGCCGATGATATCGTAACGCTGGCAGTTCAGATTAACGGCAAGCTACGCGGCGAAATCGCAGTGGCGCGTGATGCCAGCGAAGACGAGGCGATGAAACTGGCGAGGGAGCACGATAAAGTAGCAGCACTACTCGCTGGCGGCACGCCCAAGCGGGTTATTTATGTGCCGGGGCGCATCCTCAATATAGTTATATAACTATATTATACCGCATTTTAGATATATAATCAATGTATGCTTGAGTAAACGCTTGTTTTTCGTTATAATACAGGCAAGTTATATTCTTTTATCATTAAGTAAGGAGTCTAAAAAGAATGGGAAAACCAAAGAAGCAGACTAGTCCTCGCAAGACCGGTCTACGCCGCTCTCATCTGGTTCTGAAGCTGGCCCGCACGGTCAATGCTAAGAGCCCGGTCAAAGCGTACACAACCAGGCGCGAAACCGGCAAGCAGCCAAAAGCTGTTGTCACAAATAATTAGTATCAGTTCTCGTTTAACCGGCAAAGTGCCGGGGATCATTAATAAAAATATGACAAAGCAAGCAGTTTACAAAGTTACAAAGTTCACAGAGTTTAAGGCAAGCCAATTCCTTGCTGCTCTCGGTCTCTCACTTTTTACTGCGAACGGAGTTCATCGTGGCCTCTAATCGTCACCTTGGTCGTATTTTAGCGCTTCAGAGTCTCTATGAGCTGGATTTCAGGTCTGAATTTCCTGAAGGTCTCGGAGATGTTACAGAGGTCGTCGGTCGTAATCTAGCACGCTACGAAAACTCGATAGACGACAAAAAGTTCGTCGTATCACTCGTCGAAGGTGTCAACGCCAAAGCAGCTGAGCTGGACACTGTTTTACAGCCGATCGCACCCGACTGGCCTATAGAGCAGATCGCACGGGTTGATAAGTGTATTTTGCGCATGGCGCTGTACGAGCTGCAATACATGGCCGACGAAGTGCCGCCGAAGGTCGCTATTAATGAAGCCGTTGAGCTAGCGAAAGCATTCGGGTCTGATAATTCATCAAAGTTTGTTAACGGCGTACTGGGCACTGCTTATCGTACGTTGATTGAAGGGAAAAAGAAGGGTGAAGCCGCCTAGGGCACATTTCGATAAGTTTAAAAAATACTTTAGCCGTAATAAGCCAAGTATTCAGGAAGTTGTTCGCGAGACGACGGCCGGCGGTATTGTGTATCGCAAAAACGGCGACAAAGTAGAAATTCTTCTGACGCAAGATGCCAAAGATCGCTGGACGATTGCCAAAGGCCACGTTGAAGAAGGTGAAGTTACCCGCGAAACTGCCGAGCGTGAGATTCAGGAAGAGACTGGCCTAAAAGATATGCGCGTGCTCGATTGGCTT